>Ga0181529_10003573_pt1 | contig 17582 bp, 15 predicted proteins | sample PEATcosm2014_Bin_36_FD_119763 | JGI IMG/M metagenome (GOLD analysis project Ga0181529, IMG submission 119763) | Peatland microbial communities from MTU Mesocosm Facility, Houghton, MI, USA - PEATcosm2014_Bin10_30_metaG | ecosystem: Environmental > Terrestrial > Soil > Wetlands > Peat | place... | reverse complement strand
TTCGCTGAAATTGCAGGCCGTGCCGAAGTGGCGGAATTGGCAGACGCGCGTGGTTCAGGTCCACGTACTCGCAAGGGTGTGGGGGTTCGAGTCCCTTCTTCGGCACCAAGTTGTCAAGTAAATAAAATAAAATCAATAGTTTCAATCAGTTGCAAGCAGTGAAACCCCTCAAAATCCAGCCAAACAGTCTCGCTGGGGGACAAAACTGCGCTATTGCCTCGCTAAAAACGAACTGTAGTTGAACTATAGTTGAATCATAAGGTTAGGTAGCGGAAGTATACATTCTTTCAGCCCCAATTTTGACCGAAAAATTCCCAGATTTCACTAAGTTCGCACTAAACCAACCTGCGTAAAGCTCTGTTTTCAAGGCATTTTTTCCATGCGACTTGCGGCTTGGGCGGCTTGGGGCTCTCCCCTGTGAATATGTTCGTCTCTCGTTCGCCTATACTCTACCCATGTTCCCAACTCCCAGTGGCCGCAAGAAGTTTGTTGCGCAGTGCAAGCTGTTCTTCGGGCTGAGTTAGAACGGTATGCGTTGGTCTGTGAACTACGCCATCTCATCGCAATACGGCAAAAAAACCGAATAGACTCTTTCAAAACCGTCGATATCCTGTAATAAACAGCAAATTATCGTAGAAATTATTATAAAACCCAAAGAAACTTGTGGAAATTACGGTTTTTTCCTTGACTTTGCCCACCCAAAAGTCGCATTGTAACGAACGACGGGGTTTCCGACCCGCATGAACGCAGGGGATTCCCGTACTGTCGGGTCCCCCATGCGGTGCGCGCCTCGCAAAGGAAACCCACACAACACCGGCGCGCCCCAGGGTCCGCCCCAAAGGAGAGCATCACAATGGCAACTGGATTGACCAAGACTGCCCTGATTCGGCTACTGGCCGAGAAACTGGAACTGACCAACAAGCAAGTCGCAGCCTTCCTAGATCTGCAGGCGGAGACCGCCGTTAAGGAAACCAAGAAGAACGGTGTATTCGTTATCCCCGGCATCGGCCGCCTGGTGAAGGCGGAGCGCAAGGCCCGCATCGGCCGCAATCCCCAGACCGGTGCGGCCATCAAGATCAAGGCCAAGACCGTGGTCAAGTTCCGCGTGGCCAAGGCCGCCAAGGACTCGATCGCTCCGCCCAAGAAGTAATTTCTCCGCACTGTGCGGACTGGAAACAGTTCCCCAGACTGCGTTCCAAAAGGGAGGAGCCAAGTGGCTTCTCCCTTTTGTTCTTCGCCAAGTCCTTGCCGCTACGGATTCGCGGTCGGCTCGATGGGATCCCACATCATGCGCGACTCCGAGCCGAAGCGGTGATATTCCCGGTAGACAACATCATTCAGCAGTCGCTGCGGCAGACCTCTGTAATCCGCCGTCCGCTCTATCATCAGGGAGATGCTGCGCACCGGGCAGATATAGCTTTTGCCGCCGATCTCTACTGACCCGTATTCAACGGCAATATCGTCGCGAATGATGGAATCGTTGGGGGACATATCCGCTACGATCGCTAGGCGCAGGATCGCACCGCTCGTCGGGTCGAAGGCAATCTCACCATGATAGGCGGCAGGTCTACCCGCTTCGGTGCCCGTGCATGTCGGGTCACCTATCGTTCTGAGTGCATCTAGTCCGCCAGCATAACCGGCTGCGCAGGAATTACCTCTGCCGGTAGACCATGCCGAGTAATGTGATTTCTCCATGGGAACCGTATAGAGTAAGACTGCCACAGATCCATTGCTCCCCGCTTCCCAGCGGCCCCATCGGATGCTGCTGGTGAGGGCATCTTTCAACACTGTGGTCAAGATCGGCCCGAAGACACCATGCGTGACAAGCCCCGGCGTCTCCGGCTGATTGATTCTGCTTTGTGCGTCCGCCTTCTCCACCAACTCCTTGTGGTCGCGATAAGTGATTGTGCTTGTAAGGCGGCCGTTGAAATGCGGCGGCTGGCCCTCGAAGCCAGTAATCTCGCGCTGGGCAATGAAGTTGGGCAACTGGTGTAGCGTAGTATGCACGTAATTTGCGACCGGGACCAACATCTTGTAGAGTGCGTCAGAGTCCGGTGCGGGGGCGCTGGCAATCTCTACTGCCGGAGGATCGAGGAAGGCCGATGAGTCGGCCAGCGCCTGAAGCGCCATCTGCGACTTGACGCCCGGCAAGCCAGCCTTCAGGCGCTCCAGCCGCGCGCTGCTCAACCGCTCAGTCAGTTCCATCGCGCTGAGCTGCCGGACAACGGTGGCCTCCACTTGATGAACGGCCTTGCTGGATGCAAGCGTCTCTTCCAACTCCTCCACAGTGACGCGCTTGGCTGCACAGCACGGCATCGCCAGAACCGCTGCGAGCGCAATTACAATCCCTATCCGCATGATTTCCGCCTCCATTTGCCAGAAAGATTATCCGAGACGACGCCTAATGATAATTGAAGCGAAGCACAATCGTAGAGGACGAATGTGACTATGGCCCGGAAAAGCACGTGACCGGATGCTTCTGGATAAACAATCCGGAAGCTGCAAACGGAATAAGCCGCGCAGCCTCTCCGGTGTTGTTGAATAGAATAGTAGTGCCGCATGAACAATTCAATGCCGATTTCCGAACAGAGCACGGAGACTATCGCCGCCATCTCCACGCCGCCCGGTCGCGGCGGCATCGGCATCGTGCGCCTCGGCGGCCCGCAGGCGACGGAGATTGCCGTGCAGCTTGTGCGCCTGCGCCAGCCGCTGGAGCACACACGCGCCCGTCTGGCCGATGTGCTCGACGAAGACGGCGCCGCCCGCATCGACGAGGCCGTGGTCACTTACTTTGCCGCGCCAAATTCTTACACTGCCGAAGATATAGTCGAGATAGCCGCGCACGGCTCGCCGGTGGTTTTGGAACTGCTGCTTCGTCGCGCTTTGCAGTTGGGTGCGCGTCTTGCCGAGCCGGGAGAATTCACGCAGCGCGCCTTCCTCTCCGGCAAGCTGGACCTTACGCAGGCCGAGGCCGTTCGCGACCTCATCGAGGCGCAGACCCTCGCCCAGGCTCGCCAAGCCGCTAGTCAGATGGACGGCGCGCTCAGCCGCCGCGTCGCTCCGCTCAAGCTGTCGCTGCTCGAACTCGTTGCCCTGCTCGAGGCAGGCATCGACTTTGCCGAGGACGACGTGCACGTTACTCCGCAAACAGAAATCGCCCGCCGAATCGATGAACTGATGCCGCCGCTCGCGGCTCTGGAAGCCACCTTCGCGCGCGGGCGCATCCTCCACGACGGGCTGACACTGGCCATCGTGGGTCGGCCCAACGTCGGCAAGAGTTCGCTTTTCAACCGGCTTGCCGAGCGCGACCGCGCCATTGTGACCGCGACCCCCGGCACCACCCGCGACACCGTCACCGAGCGCATCTCGCTCGATGGCATCCCGCTGGAGCTGGTCGATACGGCTGGCCTGCGCTCGGCCACGGAAGAGGTTGAGCAGTTGGGCATACTCCGCAGCCGTGAGGCGCTGGCCGACGCCGCGCTGGTGGTCGTCGTGCTCGACGCCTCACTGCCGCTCAACGACGAGGAGCGCCGCCTGCTGGCCGCCGTCGCAGATCGCCCCGCCATCGTCGCCCTCAACAAGTGCGACCTGCTCGAAGCAACCCTGCCCTTGCCCGATTGCGTTGGTCTGCCCACGCTCGCCACTTCCGCGCTCACCGGCGAAGGCATCTCCGCGTTGCGCGAGCGCATTCTGGCGCTAGCCACGGGCGGTGCCGCCGCCGAGCCGGGAATGCTCACCAGCCTGCGCCATCAACAGGCCGTCGCCGCTGCGCTCTCGGCTCTGGCCGACTCCGCCCGCGCCAACGCCGCCGCCACGCCCCACGAGATGATTCTGCTCGACCTCTATCGCGCGCTCTGGGCGCTCGATTCGCTCACCGGCCAAACCACCCCCGACGACATCCTCAACCTGATCTTCTCCACCTTCTGCATCGGAAAATAGAGCGAAATTACTGCGTGCTTTCTGCCGCCCTGGCGCGCGCCACAAACTCCCGCACCTTGGCGGCATCCTTGCGCCCCGGCGCGGCCTCCACGCCTGTGACCGCATCCACCCCCCAGGGACGCAACGTGGCAATGGCCTCGGCTACGTTAGCCAAATTCAGCCCGCCTGCGGCGATCAGGCGCGGCTTGCCTTGCGCCTGCGCGTGCTGAAACAGCGCCTCGCCCGCGGCCGCCCAGTCGAATACCACTCCCGTGCCGCCTACGGCTCTAGCCGTCCGCGAATCCACCAGCACCGCGCTCACGTGACGATTGCTCCCGTGCTCGGCAGCCTCGGCTGTATGCTGCCGAGCCTTCTCCGCGCTGAAGTGCATCACGCGCACAATGCGCAGCTCCGCGCCCAGTTGCTCGTGCAGTTTTTCCGGCATCTCCGGCGCGGCGTCAAAGTGCAGTTGCACGCCCGTCAGTCCGCAGGCTTGAACCGTCGAGACGATCTCATCCAACGCGGCATCGACAAAAACACCGATCTTCTCGACTGTGTCCGGCAAACGCGGCGTGATCGCAGCAACCTCGGCCTCAGTCACTCGGCGCGGGCTTGGCGCAAAGACAAAGCCCACCGCATTGGCCCCGGCTTCGACGGCGACCAGCGCATCTTCCAGTGAAGTGTTGCCACAGATTTTGATCCAGAGGCTCATCCGGCGGCTCCGGTCAACAACGCCTTCAGCGCCGCGCCTGGGTCGGGCTGGCGCATCAGGCTCTCGCCAATCAAAAACGCATCAAAGCCCGCAGTACGCAGGCGAACCAGCTCCGCCCGTGTGGCGATACCGCTCTCCGTCACGCTCACCACTTGGGTCGGAATCCGCTCGACCAACTCAAGTGAAGTTTCCAAATTTACCTCAAACGTCTTAAGGTTCCGATTGTTCACGCCGATGGCATCCGCGCCGCTCGCGCCCAGCGCATCCAGTACGCGGTCAAGCTCCTCCGCCGTATGCACCTCGACCAGCACGTCCAGTGCAAGCCTGCGCGCCTCTGCGGAAAATCGCTTGAGTTCCTCATCGCCGAGCGCGGCGGCAATCAGCAGAATCGCGTCCGCGTGATGCGCACGCGCCTCTGTGATCTGATACTCATCGACGATGAACTCCTTGCGCAAGCAGGGCAGCGGGACCGCCGCCGAAGCCAGCTCCAAGTTGCGCAAGCTGCCCTGAAAAAACGGCTCGTCGGTCAAGACGGAAAGTGTCGCTGCCCCGCCGGAAAAGTAACTCCTCGCCAGCTCCACCGCGTCAAACTCCGCGCGAATCAGCCCCTTCGACGGCGAAGCCTTCTTAATCTCGGCAATTACGGCAGGTCCGCTCTCGGCGCGATGCCGCAATGCCGCCGCCCAGCCACGCGGCTGATGCAGAGCCGCCCGCTGCTCCAATTCCGCCACCGGAACAATCGCCTTTGCCGCGGCCACCGTAGCCCGAGTCGAGGCCAGAATTTTGTCAAGGTGTGTGGACATACGCTGCTTAGAGTATACGAGGATGGTTCTGCGTTACCTCGCAACCACCATCCGCACCGCCTCTTCCGCATTCGCCGCCAAGCGCAGCAACTCACGATTCTTCTGCTTGAGAAATCCCGCCGCCACAGCCGTATCAAGAAAGCCGAGCAGCCCCTCCCAGTAGCCTGCGGTGTTGATGAGAACGACGGGCTTCGCGTGCAATCCGAGTTGTGCCCAGGTGACCGCCTCCAATAATTCCTCCAGAGTCCCGTATCCGCCGGGGAGCACCAGAAAGCCGTCGGCCAGCTCCGCCATGCGCGCCTTGCGCTCGTGCATGGTGGGTGCCAGCTCGAAGTGCGTCAGCCCGTCGTGGGCTATCTCACGGCCCACCAGCACCTCCGGTAGAACGCCGATCACCTCTGCGCCGCCAGCCAACGCCGCATCGGCCACCGCGCCCATCAACCCCACGTTGGCTCCGCCATAGACCAGCCCTATTCCCGCAGCGGCAATCGCCGCGCCCAGCGCGCGCGCCTCAACAAGATATGCGGGGTTGCTTCCGTCGGCGGAGCCGCAGTAGACTGCCACGCGGCGAGGAGATTTATGCGGCATATTCATGTTCTTCTCAGAATATCTGTTAACGATGATTCATCCTCAGCGTAGGCACAACTTCAGCAACACAGCCAGCAGCGAGGTAAAGACGCCCGCTGCCGCCATCGCCCAAGAGGAGACGGTGGCCTGTAGCTCGGAGCGGCGCAGCAGGCTGGCCGTACCCACGCCGTGCGAGGCGGTCCCAATCGCCGCGCCAATCGCCCGGTAGTCGCGCACCCCCGCCAAGCGCAACAGTGGCCGTCCGAAACTGGCTCCCAAAACTCCCGCCAAAATGACCATGGCAATTGTGATCTGGGGAATGCCATTCAGCTCGCGGCTGACCTCGATGGCGATGGGAGTGGTTACAGACTTGGGCACGGCGGACATCACCACAGGCAGCGGCGCGCCCAGCAGCCACGCGGTTACTCCAGCCGTGACCATGCCCACCACCGACCCCGCCAGAACCACCACCGCCAGCATGGGCAGCGACCGCCGCAGCAATTTGCCGTTGCGGAACATGGGCACCGCCAACCCTACCGTCGCCGGTCCCAGCAACCAGGTCAGCGTGTTGCCGCCCAGATTGTAGGTCGCGTACGGCTCCCGGATCAGCAGCAGCAAAGCCACAATCGGCAGGCAGGCCGCAACAATGGGAGGCACCCACCGCCAGCGCCGATGCAAGACGACCGCCAAAGCGTAAGCCAGCAGCGTAAGTGCGATACTGGCGGCCGGATGTCGCAATATCAGCGTAAGGCTCATCGGCTGGCCTCCGCGGATGGTGCCTCTTCATGCCGCATGGCCGGGAGCAGCCGCTGGCCCAGCAGGCCGGTGGTCAGTAGCACCGCCGCCAGACTCACCAGCAGGCTGGCGGTAATCGCCAGCGCCTGCCGCGACAGGACCGGTCCCATCTCCATCAACCCCACCGTCAGCGGAACAAAGAGCAGAACCATGTGGCGCAGCATGATTCCCGCGGCGCGCTCCACCCACTTGAGCTTCACCACGCCGCAGGACAAGGCCAGATAAAACAGAATCAGCCCCAGCACCCCGCCCGGGATGGGCAGGCCAACTTTATGGAGAAATGCTCCCAGCAGAAAGAACGCAACCAGAATGGAAAAACCGAGGATAGATTCAATCAAACGCATCTGCTTTATATTCTAGCGACGGGCCGCAACAACACGATGTGACCCCGTACACAGTCGGCGGTTCTCGTCCGGCTCTGCGGCGGGTACACTAGAGACAGGACCCTTCCCCCGGACACGCCTCTTGCCGCCGCTCAATGACAATTTGAATCCCGAACAGCGTGCCGCCGTCGAAACGGCCGATGGCCCCCTGCTCATTCTCGCCGGCGCCGGCTCCGGCAAAACTCGCGTCATCACTAGCCGCATCGCATGGCTGATTCGCGAAAAGGGCATTGCTCCGGACACCATCCTCGCCGTCACCTTCACTAACAAGGCCGCCAGCGAGATGGCCGAGCGCGTGGATCGCCTGCTCGATCACTCATCGCTCGCCAAGCCGCTGCTCTGCACCTTTCACTCCCTCTGCGTGCGCCTGCTGCGACGCGACATCGAGGCCCTGAAGGTCAACGGCGAAGGCCTCACCCGTTCCTTTGCCATCTACGACGAGAACGACCAGCAGGCCATCGTCAAGCAGATCATGAAGCGCATGGGATTGGATACCAAGCAGCTCACCCCGCGCACCGTCCTGGGCAAAATCTCCTGGGCCAAAAACCACATGGTCGATCCCCAGGAGTATTACCTCGAATCGAAGGATGCCAACAGCGAGCGCATTGCCCACATCTATCAGGGTTACCGCGCCGAGCTGCGCAAGGCGAACGCCCTCGACTTCGATGACCTCCTTCTCGAAGCAGTCCGCCTGCTCAAGGTCTCCAGCGAGGCTCGCGAGCGCTACCAACGCCGCTACCGCTACCTGCTCGTCGACGAGTACCAGGACACCAACCGCCCTCAGTACGAGCTGATGAAGCTGCTGGCCGGCGAGCGCAAAAACGTCTGCGCCGTGGGCGACGAGGACCAGAGCATCTACTCCTGGCGCGGTGCCGACATCCGCAATATCCTGGAGTTCGAGAAGGACTTCCCCAACGCCCGCATCGTCCGCCTGGAGCAAAACTACCGCTCCACGCAGGTGATTCTGGAGGCCGCCGGAGCCGTCGTCGCCAACAACCTCCGCCGCAAGGGCAAGAAACTGTGGACCGACCGCCTGGGCGGCGCGTTGATCGGCTACTACGAGGCGCCAGACGGCGAAAACGAGGCGCTCTTCATCGCCGACCGCATCCAGACCTTCTTGCGCCAGACCGACTCATCCGAAACACAAGAGTCCGGAAGGGCCGCCGTCCTCTATCGCACCAACGCGCAGTCGCGACTGGTTGAGGAAGCATTGCGCCGCTACAACATCCAATACACCATGGTCGGCGGCTTCAGCTTCTACGAGCGCGCTGAGATTAAAGACCTGCTCGCCTATCTCCGCCTGGTTCGCAGCCCCCATGATTCGATGGCTTTGCAGCGGGTGATCAACACGCCCGCACGCGGCATCGGCAAGACCACGCTGGAAACTCTGGAGCGGCTGGCGCTGGAGACCGGCGTCTCCACCTGGGAGGCTTTGGGATCCGCCATTGCTAACCGGCTGATTTCCGCGCGGGCATTGATGGCAATTGAGTCTTTTCGCCAGATTATCCTCGACGCGCAGGCGATGATGGACCCCGACTTTGCCGGCAAGCTCGCGGCCGACGTGGCCGCCGGCGCGGACTCCTCCGACGCAGATACCGGCTTTGACTTTGGCCCGCTCCAGTCCGTTGATGTAGACGCGGAAACGAAGGGTACGGGCTTTAGCCCGTACATCAATCGCACTTCGTCAGCGGGGGCTTTAGCCCCTGAGGGAGAACTCGATCAGGCGATGGATCTGCAAACCCCTTCAGAGAATGAATCTGCACCGCCCTTCCGCGCCCCCGGCGACGCCGCCACTCTGCCGGAGCTGATCCGCTTCATCATCGACCGCACCGGTTACATCAAGGCTCTGGAGACCGAAGGCTCGCCGGAGGCCTTTAGCCGCATCGAGAACCTGAAGGAACTGGCCAACGCCGCTCACGACGCCGAAGCCCGCGGCGAGACTCTGGCCGAGTTCCTCGACCACGCCGCTCTGGCCTCGGACACCGACCAGTTCAACCCCGACGCCCGCGTCACCCTGATGACCTTGCACGCCGCCAAGGGCCTGGAGTTTCCGTTGGTCTTCCTTGCCGGCCTGGAGGAGGGGCTTTTCCCGCACTCGCGCACCCTCAACAACCCCGACGAGCTGGAAGAAGAGCGCCGCCTCTGCTATGTCGGCATGACCCGCGCCATGAATTCGCTGATCCTCACCCGCGCCCATTATCGTCGCCGCTACGGCAACGACGCCCCGGAGATGAGCATCCCCTCCCGCTTCCTGGAAGAGGTTCCCAGCCAGCTGATTGAGAACCTCGGCGGTCGGCCTCCCACCCAATCCACCTCCTGGTCCACCCCCGGCTACTCAAAGAGCTATGGCCGCCACTCCGGCGCCGCCGGCGATTTCGCCGACCGTCTCTACAGCTACGAAGACGAAAACCAGGAGGCCCCGCGCACGCTTTCCAGCAGCTTTGCGGCCAATGGAAAAACCAGCTCGAAGAACTCCGGCAAGCCCTTTGTCGCCTCTTGGATGACGGCCAAGGCTCCATCGCCCGGTAGCGCGGAAGCACCGCAATCGATCGACAACATCGCCCGCTTCTTCGGCGGCAAATCCGGTCACGGCGGCCCCGGTGCGCTTCCACGTCCCGCGTCGGCTCTGGTGGCCTCGGAACTGCCCCCCCCCGGCGGTGCGGTCAATCTCAAAAAGGGCCAGCGCGTCCGCCATGCCAAGTACGGCGAAGGCACCATTCTCCTGCGCGAGGGCGATGGCGAGGATGCCAAGCTCACCGTTCTCTTTCACCAACACGGCATGAAAAAGTTGATGGAAAAGTTCTCTAACCTGCGCAAAATCTAGGTTTTATATTTTGCAAACGCAAAAAACGGAGGACACTTATCCGTGTCCTCCGTCGTCGGCAGAATGACTTGAGAAACTAGGCCGTGTGTATCATGCTGGGCTTTGCCTTGCGAAAGAGGAAGCCCGCCATGCAGAGCAGACCGGTGCCGAGCAGCAGCAGCGAGGATGGTTCGGGAACAGCAGGAGGTACAGGCGTCTGCTCCAGCGCGATCGCGTAGCCGTCCGTTACGTCCGGAACATCGAATATATTGTTGAGGTCTGTATAGTCGCCATACAACAGATTGTCGTTACCGCCGGCAAACCAGAGCTCCACTTGCACGCTACCCGGCATCTGGAAGAGAAGCCCGCCGTTTGTATTGCCAGCTAAATAGAACGGTGTAAATCCCATATCAATGATGTCATCGAAATCAACAACAGGGCTGGTCACCATGTCCACCTGACCGAATACGGCGGTTGGAATCACTAACCCGCCTTGACTCCCGTAGGGGGCCGGACCGGTGAGGGTAATGCTTCCACCCGTGACGCCATACTGAGTACCGGTGATCAGTGTGGCATCGAGAATCATGCTGCCGCTGATAATACCGGCTCCGCTGGTGCCGTTCATGTCGACACCTTCAATGCCGGTGATGTTGAATGCAAACTGATCGGCCATTGCTGCCGGCGCAATCGCAAGTGCTGCCAATGCTAGTAAAGCGACACCCAACTTCTTCATAATCCCTCCCAAGTAAGCCCTCGCGGGCATTCTGTTCTGCCGAAATCCGTAGCGATAATCCGCCAAAAACTAGAAATCTCTGTCGCAGGCACGTTCAATAATGCCGACACTTACCTGCGCTATCTCTCATCACGCTGGAACTCTTGATGGCAATATGAACTCCAATTAGAGACACCTTCATACCCGCCTATTCTGGCGCTCCAGCTTGATCTGCTTATTTATATGCACGTTTGAAGCCAAAACTTACAATTTAGAATCAGCAACTTAGGCATTAGCAAACAAGACAATATGCAAACGTTTGCATAAAGATACCTAAGGAAGTACCCATCTTAGTCTTGCCGAAATCCACAAAAAACCCCATATTCTCCTCAATAAACGCTTTTCCCTGCCTCAATTCCATGCCAATTACAGGGCTTGTCCTCCTATATCTCTACAATGTAGAGGAGATTGCCCCATGCCTTCAACACCGCAATCCCCATCCTGCGCTACCATAGTAGGGAAGACTGAGGCCGCTTATGTTCGTCGTAGTTTGGCAGTTCGAGATTGCCGAGGAAAAGCTTGCCGCTTTCGAGGCCGCATACTCGCCCGAGGGCGCATGGGCCAAGCTGTTTGCCGCCTCGCCGGAGTACCGGGGCACGGAGCTGCTGAGCGACGCCTACATCCCCGGCACCTACCTTACGATTGACCGCTGGAGCAGCGAAGAGGCCTTCCGCGCCTTCCGCAAGGACCATGACCAGGCCTACGAAAGCCTGGACCGCGCCTGCGACTCGCTCACCAGCCGCGAAACCCGCATCGGTGCCTACACGGTCTGATGAACTGCCAGCTTATTACCGTCGGCCGCGGAAATATCTTTGTCGATCTCGGCCTTCCCAGCCCGGAAGAGGCACCGGATGAAGCGGGCTGGCGCAGAAGATCATCATGCTGATTCAGAACAGAGGCTGGCGCAGATACAATCTGCCTAAGTTCTGGGAGTGGACCAGTCTGAGGTTACCGCGCTGATTCGCGGGCATTTCTCTGAACTACACCGAGATGAAAGCCCACGGCCAAAAGCTGCTGGACGACGGTCTCTTTGAATCTTTCAACTTTACCTACAACGGGATGGACTTGGTCTTTAACCTGGTTCCCGCCACAGTGCTCTATCTAACCCGGGCCACGAAGGCTAGTACCTAGCCTATAAAGTGCGCCTGGCATCAATGTGTATAAGGAGTATCTGGGGATGTAACAGCGCGTATCGACGTCGCAAGCAAAAGAAGATGGGCCGCGAGGCCTCTGCCCTGTGTCATGATTGATTGCGGCGCGAAGTAAAAATCCACGCTCCTATACGCGAAGCGATAGAATAGCTCTTTGCGCGAAGCGGCGGAATCTGCGCGGAGATATTCGCGTGGACGACGCCTCAATTTATCGTTATTGAGGTATCTCGATGAAGCATCTGCTTGCCCGCCCGAATGCGCCAACCAGCTTTGGAATCGTCCACATTGCACTCTTTGCCGCACTGCTCTTTGTTCCTGCCGCATGGGCCGCGCCCGCGCCGACCATTCTCACCGGAGCCGACCGGCGGCCTGCCATCTCGCTCGATGGCGACTGGAAGACCATCGTTGATCCCTACGCGACTGGCTACTCCGGCTACTTTCGCAACGAGAAGGCCAAGCCCACTGATGCGCGGACGGTCGAGTATAACTTTGCCACTTCGCCCACGCTAAAGGTTCCCGGCGACTGGAATATGCAACGCGAGTCGCTCTTCTACTACGAGGGAACGATCTGGTACCAGCGCGATTTTACTTATCAGCCGAAGGAGCACACGCGGCTATTTCTGCACGTGGGCGCGGCAAATTATACCTCCGCCTTCTGGGTCAACGGGCAAAAGGTCTGCGAGCACGAAGGCGGCTTCACCAGCTTCAACTGCGAGGTAACGGCAGCGGTTCATGCCGGCGATAACTTCGTGGTGGCCGCCGTGGATAACACGCGCCATGCCGACGGCGTGCCCACACTCAAGACCGATTGGTGGAACTACGGCGGCCTCACGCGCTCGGTTTCGCTGATTGAGCTTCCCGAGACGTTTATCGATCAATATGATGTGCATTTGAGCCGCGCGGAAGATTCGGTCATTGAAGGCTGGGTCCATGTTGCAGGCGGGTATGTTGGCGACAAGGTTGAAGTCCAGATTCCCGAACTGAAATCTAAAGGTACAGGCATTCTCGACACGGACGGACGCGCGAAGTTCCTTCTCGCCGCATCGAATTTGCAACGCTGGTCGCCGGAGAATCCGAAGCTATACAAAGTTAAAATTAGTGCCGGACAGGATGCGATTGAGGATATTATCGGCTTCCGCACCATCGAGACGCACGGCACGCAAATTCGGCTGAACGGCAAGCCGATCTTCCTGCACGGTGCTTGCATTCATGGCGAAGCGCCTTATCGCAGCGGTCGCGCCAATACCGACAAGGATGCGGAGACGCTGCTGGGCTGGGCCAAAGAGTTAGGCGCCAACTTTGTGCGGCTGGCGCACTATCCCCACGATGAGACGATGCTGCGCGCAGCGGATCGCATGGGCTTGCTGGTCTGGTCGGAGGTTCCGGTTTATTGGGCGATTCAGTTCGACAATCCCGCAGTGCTTGCCAAGGCCGAACAGCAGTTGGATGAGGAGATAGGAACCTCGCGCAACCACGCGGCAATTATTCTTTGGTCGATGGCCAACGAAACACCCAACAATGAAGCGCGCACCCGCTATATTGAAGCCGAGGCCGCGCATACTCGTGAGCTGGATCCCTCGCGGCTGATTACCGCGGCGCTGCTGGTGCGCGGCGAGGGGCACACAAAGATCATCGATGATCCGCTGGGCAAGGCGCTGGACGTGATCGGCTTCAATGAATATGTCGGCTGGTATGAAGGTCATCCTGACTCCCCCGATCTTACCGAGTGGCGCGTGGAGTACCAGAAACCCCTGATTGTGAGCGAGTTTGGCGGCGGTGCCAAGGCTGGCCAGCATGGCGGCGAGAACGACCGCTGGAGCGAGGAATTTCAAGCCAATATCTATCGCCATCAATTGGGAATGCTCAACCGGATTCCGCAACTGCGCGGGATGAGTCCGTGGATACTGGTGGATTTTCGCTCGCCGCTGCGCAACCTTCCCAACATACAGGATGGTTACAACCGCAAGGGACTTATCTCTGACCAAGGCCAGAAAAAGCAGGCGTTCTTTGTTTTGCAGAAGGCCTATAAGGAGAATACCGTTGGCAAGCCGGAATAAACTTGCAAGGATAGCGTGAAACTGAAGGTCAGTTTGATGCGTTGTACTGTGCAAAAGTGAGTATGTGAGTTATGCTGGACATATGACTATTGATTCCATTCTTGCCCAAATCGACGCCGAAATTGCCAAGCTTACGCAGGTTCGCTCCCTGCTGGCCAGCACCGGCAAAGTTGCCGCCACGGTAACTGAGCGCATTACCAAGAAGGCCACTACGGCGGCGAAGTCTGAGTTGGTGGTGAAGACGGGAAAAACGAAGAAGCGCCGCAAGCTGAGCGCGGAAGCGCGCAAGCGGATTGCCGAGGCGCAGCGCAAGCGCTGGGCGGCACTGAAGTCAAAGGCATAGTTGCAAATATTTCGTGATTTGAGTTGCCTATGACTATAGGTTGCGCTGGGGTACGAATGGTATATCTCTTGAAGCTCGCGTTGCCGCGAAATCTGAGAGAATAGATACTGTGATTCGCGCGCTACAATTTTTCGTTCGGCGGCCGGCGTCAACTATCTTTGCGGTTTGGGCGCTGGTGTGCTCGGCCTCAACCCTTTGCGCGCAGTCGCCCAATATTTCTTCCGCGGCAAATCCCTTCTTCGGCAGCGTCACCGTCCATCCGGCCACCGAGGAGACGCTGCGGCTTTCGCTGGACGAGGCCATCGCGCTCGGCCTCCGGAATAACCTGGGCCTCAAGGAAGCCGAGAGCGGAGAAACATTTCTGCAGGGACAAAAGAAGGTGGCGCTGCAAAACTTTCTTCCCACCATCCGGCTTACCGGCGACCTCGGCGTCCACCAGCAGAATTTGGCCGCGATGGGATTCGGGCCAAAGACGATCAGGGAATTTTTGCCGCTTTTTCCCGGCGGCAAGTTGCCCGCCGGCTTCTCCGAGATCACGCGCGACGATCTGACCGAAGGCAAAATTCAATTTGGACAGATGCTTTTCTCCGGCCCGGTGATCTCCGCCTGGAAGGCGGCTGGCGCGGCGGAGCGGGCGGCTCACTTTACCAAGATGTCAGCGCGCGGCGAGGTTGTTCAGCAGGTGGCCTCGGCCTATCTGCACGCCATTGCCGCTGCGAGTGAGGTGGACAATGCGCGGGCGCGGGAGTCTGCCGATCAGCTTTCATTCCACCATGCTCACGAGGCGCACGAGGCTGGCGTCGTGGGCAATCTTGACGAGCTGCGCGCCCGGGTTCAGCTTCAGGCGCAGCAGCAGGCGCGGATCGCCGCCGAAGATGCCGTCGAGATAGATTTGATCCTGCTCAGACGCGAGATCGGCATCGATCCCGGCCAGAAGCTTGCGCTCACCGACCCTGCGCCCTTTAGCGAGCTGGCCGCGCAAACGCCGGAAGAGCTGCGCGCCGTCGCCTACAAGAATCGCCAGGACTACCAGACCCTGCAAAATCAGGCCGTCGAGCTGAAGGCCGTTCACGCCGCGTATCGCAGCCAGCGGCTGCCCAGCTTGAGCTTTGGCGGCTACTACGGCGTCAGCCAGGTGGGCGGCGCGGGTTCGCACGGCAACTTTGCCGCCGTGGGCATGCTCAGTATGCCGCTCTTTCGCGAGGCCAAGCTGCGCGGCGACACGGAAGCCGCTCAGGCGCAGCTCGATGCCGTCAACGCACAGCTCGCCGACCTGCGCGGCAAGATCGACCAGCAGGTGCGCTCGGCGCTGCTGGACGTAACGGCGACAACCAACCTCGTCGAGGTCGCCCGCTCCAACGTCGATCTCGCCACCCGCGCCCTGGCCGACGAAAACGACCGGGTTTACGCCGGCGTCGACGACAACCTGCCTCTGGTCGCCGCGCAGGCCACACTGGCTGCCGCGCAAACCAATCTCGTCGAAAGCCTCTACCAGTACAATCTCGCCAAGCTCGCCTTAGCTCGCGCTGCCGGAGTCATTGAAGCGCAATACCGGGTTTATCTGGGCAGGTAGACGCGTACGCTACACTCTCCCGTGTTACCTTTGAGCATGGCGCGGAGTGAAAGGTAACCCCGATTCGGTATGCCCAGGCTACTCACAATCAAGTACTACGTGGAACCGGATGCGGCGGCGGCGGCGCGGCACGCGGCGCAGTACTTTGTCGAGATGGCCGGCGAAGCCGTCGAGGCGCAAGGGCGCGCGCGCATCGCCCTCAGCGGCGGCGCTACACCCAAGGCCGCCTTTGAACTGCTCGCCGACCCCGACCAGCCCTGGCGAAATCGAATGCCCTGGCAGGCGCTCGACCTCTACTGGGTGGACGAGCGCGCAGTGCCTCCCGACAACCCCGCCAGCAACTATCGCATGACCCGTGAGGCGCTGCTGGACCTCGTGCCGCTTAGCCCCGCGCAGATTCACCGCATCGAAGGCGAGCTGGAGCCGGAGGCGGCGGCGGCGCGCTACGAGTCGGAGCTGCGCAACAGCTTTCGCCTGGAGGGTGCCGAGATGCCGCGCTTTGATCTGGTGGCGTTGGGCATGGGCAGCGACGGCCACACCGCCTCGATCTTTCCCGGGACCGCTGCCGTCCACGAGATGAGCCGCCTGGTGACCGCCAACCACGTGCCGCAATTGGACGCAGCTCGCATCACCCTCACCTGGCCAGTGATCAACCACGCCCGCTCCGTCTTCTTTCTCGTCGCCGGTGAGGATAAAGCCTCTGTTTTGAATGAAGTACTGACCGGACCGCACGACCCGGAGCGGCTGCCCAGCCAACTGATATGGCCTGCCAGCGGTATACTGACCTTGATATTGGATCAGGCAGCAGCCCAGCTTTTGCCCCCAACCGGCGAGGAAGGCTGCGGAGTTTTGGAGAGAGAAAGATGATTTTGGCAGGAGATGTGGGAGGCACCAAGGTTTCCCTGGCGCTGTATGACTTTGTCGATGGAAAGCTGCAATGTTCCCGCGACGAACTGTATGCAGCCAAGGAGTACTCCGGCCTGGAAGAGATCGTCAAGGAATTTCTGGGTGCGAGCAAGGTGACTGCGGCCTGCTTCGGCGTACCCGGTCCGGTACGCGACGGACGCCTGCGCCTCACCAACCTTCCCTGGACGCTAGACAGCCGCGAACTCGCCGTCAATTTGAGCATCAACCACGTCTTTCTCATCAACGATCTGGAGGCGCATGGTTACGGCGTCGCCGAACTCACCGGCGACCAGATTTTCACCCTCAGCGAGGGCGACCCCAGCCAGATCGGCAATCGCGCGCTGATTGCCGCCGGAACCGGATTGGGCGAGGCGCTGCTGATCTGGAATGGCCGCAGCCACACGCCGTACCCCTCCGAGGGCGGCCACGCCGACTACGCGCCGCGCAACGAGGACGAGATTGACCTGTTGCGCTTTCTCAAGCAGAAGTACAACGGCCGCATCAGCTTTGAACGCGTGGTCAGCGGCATGGGCCTCACCAACATCTACGAGTTTCTGCGCGAGGTGCGCGGCTTGGACGAGCCGAATTGGCTGGCCGCACGCATCGCCACCGAAGACCCCAACGCCGTCATCACCGAATTGGCGCTGAAGGCCAAGAGCGAAATCTGCGAGAAGGCGCTGGATATTTTTGTCTCCGCCTATGGCTCCGAGGCCGGCAACCTGGCTCTGAAGCTGCTCTCGGTGGGCGGCGTCTACGTCGGCGGCGGCATTGCACCGCGCATTCTGGAAAAGCTCAAGGA
>Ga0181529_10003570_pt1 | contig 17585 bp, 10 predicted proteins | sample PEATcosm2014_Bin_36_FD_119763 | JGI IMG/M metagenome (GOLD analysis project Ga0181529, IMG submission 119763) | Peatland microbial communities from MTU Mesocosm Facility, Houghton, MI, USA - PEATcosm2014_Bin10_30_metaG | ecosystem: Environmental > Terrestrial > Soil > Wetlands > Peat | place... | reverse complement strand
CAGATCAGCTGGCGAGAATCATGGGCAAGCAGTTGCGTTGGCTCAGATATCGCATGGCTGCAGCCAAAGTGAGCAAAAACCATGACTAGCACTTTGCCGCCGAACCAGTTGCTCAGCGAGGCTGCCAAAGCTGGGCTAGACCGTAAGGAAGTTCGCCGCATTCTCTGGGCGATCGTCGCGCCGGCAACGCTTGACGACCTCCCGGAGGTTTTGGGCAAGCTCGTCCGTGTGCTTCTTGTCGTCGACGGCCAATGGCCGGGTACTCTTTGTTCGCTCGAGATGGCAACTTGGCCGGAGACGATCTCTAAACTCCAGCCAATTGCTGCCGGATCTGGATACCCGACGACACCTGTCGATGCCAGGCACCTCGGCAAGCGCGGTGGCGGCACCGGCCACCGGCAACGCAACGCCGTCTATTCCGCCCTGCTCGCCCTGCCCGATGACGGTTCGGAATACTCCGTCTGCTGCAACCTGGTAATGGCACATGTCTTCCTTGCTCACTTCCGGGTGCTGTCTATTCCAGCCGGAACCAAGCTCAGGGGCGGGCTCATTAAGGGCGACACATCCATCACGGCCTATGAGACGTACTCGGGCTCAAAGCCATGGCCAACACTGACAATCTCACCAAAAAACTGTTCTCTGGCATTGCGGGCACTCTTCTGCGGTGAGGCATGGGCACGCGTTGTCGTCTCAGCGTACCCGGCTAACCTCCCACCATTACAATTCGCAGGCTATGCAGGTTTGGTTTTCGACGGCGCTTTACTGCAGAGTGGAATATCCCAGGACTGGCTCGATCAACTGCAAGACTACCTCCTCTTTTATCTGGCTCAGGCTTATGGACTCAAGCCGCGCCATCGTGGCCGTGGTCAAAAGCCACAATCCAACGGGACCAAATCAGGCGCAGATAAGGGAAACGATGCCAAAGCATCAGACGCCTTCCGGCATGATGTTTGCCCGGACGAGGACGGAGACGATGAAACAGACGACAACGGCGCTACTGGATCTGATGAGTCGGGTGGTGCAGCGCCGCCAGGCAAAATGGGGAAGCAGCGCCGTTCCAGCAAGAAAGGCAACAAGGGGGGCAGACAACAACACAAGGGAACTGGCAACGCTGCAGGTGGCGGAAGTGATCAGGCAATTCGCGCAAGTAAATCGTTCCCGTTCGCGACTGATCGTCCGAGTCCGTCAGACCTTGCGGTGATTGATATCGATTGCCGACGCCGGGCGGAAGAGGTTCTTAATGAGCTTAAGACCGCGGCCCGTACCTCTGGGACAGCCCGCGATGCCGATCCAGCTGAACAAGATCTCAAGGCAGAGGTCGAATTGCTGCTGTACGTGCTAGTGATGTTGTGGACTAACAGCGATATCGAACGCACCAGGGGGATGCGAGTTTATCTTTCAAAGGAATGCAACGACCAAATTACTTTAGCTATTCTGATGGCGCCGGGGTCAGAGGGCGCCGAAGCGTGGATCAGAATTCATGTTGTCTTTCCTGCGGACGCACCTCGTCGCGAGCCGCTTCCGCCATACGACCGCGATCGAACAGAATACGTGATTCTCCCGGATACATCGGAGTTGGGACCACTACTTTGGAACTTCCTCCTAGTTGAGGCTGGCACTTTCCCCACAGCCAATCCGTTGAGTGCTATAGAAGTCTTCAGGCGATCGTTGGAATACTACGATGAGCACGTCCCGCGTCTTTTGGCGCAGTTGACTGGAGGTCGATTACAGGCCTCGACCCTCGCCTCCGCACTCTACGACGAAATCATGAGTTGGTCCCACAAGGATAGCAGTGCAACCACCATGATCACCGGCGATCTACAGCACAAGGCGCGAGTGCAGATGTTCTACGCCGTGCGCCGCATGAAGAGTCTGCAGGAGATCTACGCTGGGACAGTGCGTTACCTGCGTACTGGGATCAATTTGGTTCGGCCAACGGCGACCGTAGGCGGATCGGAGCCTAACGCATTGTCCACCCTTCTGCGGCTAGAGAGACAAACGTATCTCCAGACCCCCTTCGTTCCAGCACCTGAAAATGAGAAATATGTCGCGATCAACGCATGCCCTACAGATGGTGCCATGCGGCAAGCGGTGCAACATCTGATCGCGTCGGTCGAAGACCTCTGGGCGAAGTCGCCATCGAGTAACTGGATAGAGGCCCACAACCTGTACACGTACTACGTAGTGTGGTTTTTCGGGTTTGTGACGGGCGCAAGGCCAATCGTCTGCCCATTCCTCCGTCCGAGCGAGATCGATGAGCGAACCATGTGTGGACGCCTCCAGGATAAAGGTGTGGATAAGGCTCGTCTCGTTTGGATTACTGAGGAACTCCTGTCCCAGATGAAGATCTACGACGCGTATAACGATGGCACGCGACTGGCGACTCTGACCGAATACCCATCCTGGTTTCTCGATGCGAGAGGAGCTCCAGAGCCGGTGTGCGAGGTAACCTGTGAGCCAATACTCCATAGGTTCTTGCCTGGGTTCCCGACTAATATCCACCGCAGATGGATGTTCAATGCGCTGCTGGATTCCGGCTGTCCTTATGTTGCCGAGTGGGCTGGCCACTTTCTGACCGGCAGTCGCCTGGTTGGCCGGAGCGCCACCGCTGCGCCCAGCGTGGTAGGGCAACAAATACTTCAATACGTTCAGCCAATCATTAGCTATCTCGGATTCCGTCCGATCAAAGTGGAGATCAAATAATGGCCGAGGCTAATGAGAAACGATCCGATGACACTCAGAAATGCCTCTGGGAAATTGGCTTCTTTCGTCTTTCTCCGAAGCAGCAGGTCACTGCCTCTCAACTGCGGGCGGCATTGCGCACATGCGCAAACCCGCTGGGGCCGTATCTTGCCGATGTTTGCAAGGACAGCCTCGGAGAGTTCTGCAAAGCTGATGTCGCCGCCGTTGAATCCCATTTGATCGCTGCCTTGAAAAAGGAAGGTGCGAAAGCATCGCTGCGCCTCCTCAGCAGCGTCATTTTCAATTTGAAAAGGCGCTATCAGAAGAAAATTCCAATACCAACCCGTCTTGATCGCCTTACGAAGGATCCTAACCTTCTTCCGCCGAACCTCTCTGAGGTAAAACGTCGCGTGACTGCGTGGACCCTGGCTGAAAAACGCTGGCTAGAACAGCAATGCGGGTTCGCCGTTGATGGAGTTGGCGTAGCTCCGATCAGTTGGGAGATGGTGATTGCGTCTGCAGCACTTCGCGGTGGTCTGGTTAGCGTCAAGAGGGCCGTCGCTTTTGCGCGAGCTCTGTCAGAGCCAGACAAGCATTTTGGGTGCTCATCCATTCGCGGCTACGTTGATATGGTGCTTCTGACGAAGGGGGAATTTGAAGAAGTTGTTCGGTGGTATCCCAATAACCGACTCCTGCTCCTGATTTCGCGTGTAACGCCCAGCCAAGTTCAGAAGTCCTTGTTACGCTGCTCGCAATCAGGAGCATCTGCCAGCGTGCGCGACCGGAAGATCGCTCAAATAATCTTCGACGGCATCGTGGCCGAATTCAGACATCAGGCGGTCGATCCAGGATTGCTGCCTAGGTCACTCAATGACTTTGTCGCAACCATCGCCAGATATTTGCGGCCAGAACTCCCCAGCGAACTGATCGACTATGCAACCGGGGTAGTTCGCGGTCCGTCCCTCCTTCCGGGATCAAGTGGCCGAATCAACGGTGACCCAGCGGTCTACGTACCCCGCATTCAAACGAATGCGAGCAAGGTTGAAGACGGCGAACTCTCAGACCTTAAAGCAGCCTATGCTCGGAATGCGCGATCAAAGCAGGAGCCGCAATGGATGTGCCGATTGAGAACTGCTTTTTGCGAAACGGACGTTAAGCAAGTGATTCAGGCAATTAGCGCTATCGAGCGCTGCCGCAAAACAACTCCAAGCGGAAAGCAATTATGCAATCTGGCAAAGAAGTTGCTAACCGAGCCGTCCTATTCCGGAAGGACACTGTCGTATGCAGGAATAAGATGTTGCATCTTGACAGTTGCCCGGCGCTTCGCGTTGCAGCGAAAAGATGAAGACCCAGCGACGTACTGCAAAACTACGGCGGAGGAGCTTTACAGGCTCACTGTTGACGAGGCTGCTGAAGACTCTAGGTTTCCGCAGGGTCTCCAGGGGACTGTGCAGTGGGCACTTCGCCAGTACCACCGGCACCTTGTCTACGAATACAAAGCGGAAGAGATTGATGAAGGCATTGCGTTTCGCGTTGCACCCGGCCCAGATCGGGCAGATGCGCATGTGCTTTCAGTAGATGAGATAGTTCAGGTGATTGAGTACATTGAGGCCTCCCGAAATCGGAGATGGAAGAGGCTTTATCGGACTATCGCAGTCGGGCAGGTTGTCCTCTTTTTCCTCGGCGGTTTGCGTCGCGCTGAAGGCTTGGGTCTTTTGCCGAGTGACCTGCTTCCTGGCCCACTGTGCGAAGTGTGGGTGCGCGACAATGATATCCGCACTCTCAAATCTGAGAATTCTTACCGTCGAGTTATGCTCGGTGTCTTGGCGCACCCATTTCCTGAACTCCTGGACCCGGTACACGCGCTATTTCACGAGGCGGGACGCCTCGGTACGGATCTCTCGTGCGGTGTTAGTGAAGACGTCATCGTGCCTATTATTCATGAGGGCCTTCAGGCCGTGACTGGGGGGCAAGATTGTCACATACATTCGCTTCGACGAAGCGCAGCGCATTGGATGTTCATGCGCCTCATGTTAGCTGACTTAGATCGCGTGCCAAATCTATTCCCACATTTGCCAAGGACGACCCTTTGGCTAAAGGCTTCGCAGGAATTCCGTTCTCTTCTCTTACACAACACCGTGGCGATGAACGACCATTCGTGGGCGGTTGCTGCGATGATTGGAAACTCGAACCCGCGCTCTGTAACTCTTCGGTTTTATGTTTGTTGCCTCGACCTCCTGCTTGCTCATTTTTTGGAGGCGCGAACAAAACTTGGCGCGCCCGCCACGCTTGAGGAGCTTCGCAGACAAAGCGGCCTACCTCGGTCGACTGCGTATTTCCAACTTCCCGCGCCCACCGAACAGAACAACAACTCAAACCTTATTATGCCAATGGATAATTCGCAGGACGGCGATACATCATGTCCTGAACCGGAGAAAGAGTTTGCCTTAAAGGTCTTTCGCGAGCGGCTCGGGTTGTCCGTCCACTCAAACTCTCGCCCCAGCCTGCCTCCGCCGGATCAACACTTCTGGCCAAAGGACACCTATGACATGTTGTGGATGTCAAATGAGATCGGGCTTTCGGCCGATAGAATGGCAACTATGTTTGGGCGAGATCGGCAGGACGTTGTCGCGATGCTGTCCCGCGCCGATTCAATCCTGCGGATCCAGGGTCATCGGCGCTGCCTTGGTAGAGTTCCCAGAAGCGGGAAAGTCCGCAGCGAAATTCCCAAAGTTCTCAGGCCGCCGATAATCGGCTTCGACTCGAAGGCCTTTCAGCGATGGTCCAGAGAACTTGAGAACCATGTCTTCCGGTGCCACGATAGCGCGACAACTGCAATTGATTATATGGTCTCAAATACATTACCTGAATCATCCAAAACCGTGTTCGCTGGGGCTCCCCAGCCAAAACTCATGCAGTCCTGCCTTGGCGTTCTGGACGCGCTTGGATTTCAAGTCGATGATCTCGATGCGATTTCATGCGACGGAACCAAGCACATGAAGCCATCACGGGAATGGCTGCGGAGTTGGGGCCTCTCCTGGCGGATCACGGCTACAAACCACTTTGGAGAGGGTCGCCTGCTGCAGGTTTCACCACCCTGGGTTGCGGTTGGCCCAAAGCGTCCCGAGGAAACGGCCATTCTCTCCCTAAGAGACCAGGCCGATGCAATCTGGTTCCTGATCAGGATGGCAGCTATCCGATTCGTCGCGTAGACAGCAACGCGACTGCCCTACCTGCTTTGCCCGCAGAATCTAGTCACCAGGTTTCAGGACGTAGAGCATCGGCTATTTCTCCATTCCAAAAAGTGCAAATTTGCACGCAAGTCTGCTCTCTATGCAATCCAATGAATTGGGCGAACCGCCGTGAAGCCGTGCAAACCGTCTCGCAGACGAGCATAGTCAACCCGCCTAGAAGCATGCACTTGCGACATTTCCTCTATATTCCGCATAGGAGCAGAAAGCCCGTCTAAATCGTGAGAATATGCGTGGGCTGCAAAAGAAAAAAATAACTCTTGTTGCCAGATTTTGGAATTTTGAGTCAAAGCACATCAGCCCTTTCGGGTTAGGCATTGCTCAGGACCCCGATCAACCTGGCAGGCCGGTGGCTGTGGGGAGAATGGCGCGGTAGCTGGCGTCGAGGGCGGGGCCGAGAAGCAGGATGGCGGAAATGCGGCGAACGACCTGGGCGAAGTACGCGGCCTCTTCGGGACGCAGAGCGCGGTGCAGCAGGGGCGAAGCGGGCTCGGGAGTGAACTCGCGGTAGCTGAGCCACTTCTTGAGAACCTGGTAGCCGCCCAGTGTGTAGTTCCAGACGTTGACGGGGACGGTGGACCAATAGGCGTTGCCATTGAGATGGACATCGACGCAGGTTTCGCCGAGCAGGGCGACAGCGTCCTCGGGAGCGAGGGATTGGGCAGCGGCCAGAGCTTCCAGCTTCTCGCGCTCGGTGTTGGGCCACGGGCGCTGGGGAGCGAGGCCGCGGCCGGGCATGACCGTGCTGCCCTGGCCCTGGTGGCCCCAGCCGGCGGTTACCTTGAGGGCTTCATCGAGGTTCGGGTCGGGCGGGAGTTTCAGGGCGGCTAGGAAGGACCACTCGGCGTTGAGATTTATGCTCGATTCGGCGTCCAGCAGTTCGGCAAGACGGCGGCCCAGCGCGGCGGAGTGAGCGAGCAAGTCCGCCGTGGCGGGCAGCGGGATGCGGGGCCAGTCGCCTAGCAGGGCCCCAGCGTTCTCGGTGCGGTACTGCAATGAGTGCATTACGGCGAGGGCGTGGAAGAAGAGATCGTGGGCTCCCGCTTGGTTTGGGAAAAGCCGCGCAGCATCGGTCGAGATGTTGTCCTGGATCTGAGAGACTCCGGGTAGTGTATCTGCCTCAACCTGCAATGGGAAGATGATTGCGGTTCTTTCTATCAAATGAAGGCTGGCTAGGGAGGATGCAATGCATGGAGGATCGTAGTTCCTTCGGTTGCTTTGTGCAGAGGCAATGGCAATGCCGTGGGGAACGATTGCTTCCCAGTAATCTTCTCGCTTCTCGTCTATAAGTTTTGTGTGGTTCTCCCAATAGAGCCACCTGACGTCGAATGGGCGGTAGCAATACCGCTCGGTCTGCCGCTTTGTGAAGTTTCTCTGCGAAATATCGAGAGTCTCGAAGTTCCCGCTCTCCTTTGAGAGCAATATCTCGGCCATCCGTTTTTCAAGGAGTTCTCGTCTTGTTGCCTTAGCCGAGAATCGTGCCGCGTCGGTCATGGCGATTGGCAGCTCTGCAGCTACCTTTTCATCCGAATTCTGAATGTCCAAATAAATCCCCATTCGATCAATCAGCCGTTCGCGGTCAATGTCCACAACAAGCGGATCGCGGCTCGTCTTGATGCCAGGGAAGGAAATTGGGAAAAGCTCCGGCAAGCGGGGCCAGGAGGTGTAGTCGGCGGAGTAGGTGCGGTGGGCGAATGGATTGCCGAGGGCCGGGGCGGGAGTGAGCGATGAGTAGGCGGCATCGGCTTCGTTGCGGCTTTCGCGTCCGAGCTGGGCGAGCTTGCCTGTGCCCCATAGGTCGCGCAGATGAATCTCGACTTGCGCGGGCGCTGTTGTTGTCCTGACAAGCGTGGAAATCGCAGTGCCCACCTGGATCCCTTCGCGGTTTTGCGGGGTGGAGAAGGCGCTGGGATCGGGAAGGCCCTCGGGGGTGGTCTTGCCGGTGCGGTACTTGTCGCCGTTGAGGTTGTCGATGTAGATGGATTGGAAAGTCTGGATGTACCTGCCGCGCATGGAGACGTGGGAGAGCCCGTCGAGCCAATTGTTGTTGGAGATGAAGGAGACGATGCCGCAGCCGCCCTGGTTGCCGTGGACATTTGCGTCGCCTACAATGCGCCGCTCGGCGATGCGGAAGAAGCGGATGTAGAGGTCGTTGAGACCCTGGCCCTGGGGTGCGGGCAGGCCGGGGATCTGTTCGCGGTAGGCGGTGGTGAGGTCGCGCTCTTCTTCGATCTGGGCGATGCCGGCGTAGCCGTTGTAGGGCGGGTTGCCGAGGATGACCAGAATGGTGTCCTGCTGCTTGATATGCTCGGAGTCTTCGCGCTCCTGGCGGAACTCCTCGAAGAAGGCTGATTGTGGATGGCGGACGGGGACCCAGCCGGTGAGGGAGTTGGTGAGGTAGACTCCGGCGCGGTGCTGGTCGGTAAGCGAGGCGCCCGCAGCCTCCAGCGTGGAGGCGATCTGGAGATGCGAGATGACAAACGGCGCGGGCATGATCTCGAACCCGAAGATGCGGGTTAAAGCAGCGGTGCGGAGAGCGCTGGGGACCAGGGCGGTGTCGTCGCCGGCCTGCTCCAACAGAGTGCGGTGAATGCGATGGAGGACGGCGGTGAGGTAGGCGCCGGTGCCGCAGCAGGGATCGAGGATGCGAACGGCGGGGCTGGCAAGGCCGAGCGGCTGGCCGAGTTGGGTGCGGAGGAGATGGTCGACGCGTTCGACCATGTACTGGACGATCTCCTTGGGTGTGTACCAGACGCCGAGGTCCTTGCGAAGTTGGGGATCGAAGGCTTCAAGGAAGGGCTCGTAGAAGTAGGCGACGGCTTCGTCTTCCTTGAAGGTGTCGAAGAAGGCGGGCTGGACTCGATTCAGGGCCTCGCCGGCGAGATTGAGAACCTCCTGGAGTTGGACAGAGTTGAGAGCACCGGGGTCGGAGACTTCGCCGAAGAGTTTGCGGAGGACGGGGACGCGGAGATAATAAGCCGCCAGACGCCAATCGAAGCGGGCGCCGGGAGCGCGGCCCTCGGGCGAACGGCGCCAGAGAACCCAGGCGGAAAAGATGCCGTAGAAGAGGGTCTGCACAAGGGTGGAACGGAAGAAGTGTTCGCCCTTTTCGCCCTCGAACCTCATGCCGAGAGATTCCTGAAGCGCGGTCTTCACTGCGTCGAAGCTGGCCAGTGGGTGCTCTTCGGCGCGGGCGCGGGCCTCGCGCGCGTAGGAGGCAAGAAGCCAAGCCACGTCCTTGGGCTGGGCGAGCGGGGCGCGGTAGAGCATGACACGGGCGAGGAAGTCGGGGAGAAGGTCTTTGTGTTTGGCGAAGCTGGCGAGCGGTGCCTGCCAGAGATCGGAGGGCGTGGCGGCCAGAGTGTAGCTTTCAAGAACCTGGGCTGTGCCCGAGGGCGCAAGTTGAAGAAGGCTGAACTGGCGCAGGTTGGTGGTCAGGACCAGGCCGTACTGGCGAAGATAGCCGAGGACTTGCGGCTCGGCGGCCAGGGAATCGAGGTTGTAATCGGCTGGCTTGATTTCGACCACGCCGCGCTCGGGGTTCACCAGAGGCTCGGACGCGGCGTTGCGGCGCTGGCGTTTGGGTTGAGGAAAGAATCCGCCGTCGGGCAGGCCGGCCCCGCTATTGCGGAGTTGTGTTGAGAAGAGGACAGGGGGCGTAAGAGACTGACCAGTTGCGTTGAAGAGGCGGTCGATGGGTGGGTAGTAAGAGGTTTCGGCGGTGGCGGAACCGGTCGAGCGGATAGCGCGAAGATCGGCGATGTATTCGGCGACGCTATAGACAGTAGGCACGTTGCCTACCATGATTGCATGGTGAGCCGGTTGGCCACGGGTGTGGAGTTTGGTTCCTTGGAGCTTGATATGAGAAGGCCTTGCTGAGGTCAGAGTGTTGTATCAGCCGGATCAAACAACTTCTTCCTCCTTTGGCGGCCCATTCCCATCTGGTCGTCCCCAACAATTTCGAGATCGGCATAGAAAATTCCACCGTAAAACACCCAGTCTGAAACCCGCGGGACGCTGTATTCCTGCACTCTGGTTGTGACGCGCAGCTCGTCACGCAGCAGGCGGATGGCAATGAACGGACCAAGGACTGGCCCCAGCGCCCCTTGGGTGCAAGAAGGCTGATCTAGTTGGGGGTGACCGTCTCGAAACTCAATGTAAACAGACATAATGAATCCTCTCTGGAATGTATGAAAGTGGCGCGGCCCACGAGGTCAGGAGCAGCTGGACTGGAATTCTGAGATCAAGAGTCAAACAAAGCATCTTGGCGTGAAATGAATGTCACTTGATTTGAGGTACAGGCTGGAGTGAACTGGCCCAGCGCCGCTGCGGGTACCTGCACAAATCAAGGGTGGCGCACACGGCAAGCTAATCTCAATCTGTGCCGAATCCACGTTGTCGGGTTGTCGGGTTTTTGGGGTCCACACGCTGGAAGCAGTGCGATATTTGTAAATTCTGCAAGCATGTTGTCGGGAGCCCGACAAGTCTAAGTGATTTCAATTCATTAAGTTATTTATTTTCAATGGTTAGGTGCAATGTATGGCGGAGAGGGAGGGATTCGAACCCCCGGTACCCTTACGAGTACGTCTGATTTCGAGTCAGGTGCATTCAACCGGGCTCTGCCACCTCTCCGCTTTTTTAACTCCTTATTTACCTTCAACTTGCATGGCAGCCGTATTTCGGCCCAGCGAGAAGTTCTGAGATCCTTTTCCACCCGCTGGCTCGATCCACGGCTTCCGTTAACAGTTTACCGGCGAACGCGTTCTTAAAGCAACATCGGTTGAAGCCATCTATTGCTGCTGAGCCCGAAAGGCCAACATTGATGAAGTTGATTCCGTGATAAACGAGGTTCCGCAACGGCTCAAGACCGGTTGGCGGGGGTTCAAGGCGCAGACAATAGGAGCGTGGATACTGAGCGCAATTCCATGCTCTTGAAGGACTACCAGGCATACCTGCGCGTGGAAAAGGGCCTGCGTCCGCTGACCTGCGAGGCCTACGACAGCGATTTGAAGACCTTTGCCGAAGTCCTTGAAGAGCGCCATGGGGTGCTTTTGACGGCAACACAGCAAGACGTTGCTGCTTTCCTGGAGCACCTTCGCAGCCACGGGATCGACTCTCGCTCGGCGGCACGCAAGCTCAGTTGCCTGCGCGGCTTTTACAAGTGGCTGTTGCTGGACCGGCGTATCCACCACGACCCCACCGTGAATATCGAATCGCCGAAGTCGTGGAAGGTGCTGCCCAAGTCGCTGGCCGAGCCGGAAGTTGCCGAGATGCTGGAGCGAGCCGGCATGGCTGCCTCGCATCCGCAGGCGCGCGCCACGGCGTTGCGCGACCGGGCGATTCTGGAATTGCTCTACGCGGGCGGATTGCGCGTATCCGAAGTGACTGCGCTTTCGACCAGCGATTTGGCGTTGGATGCTGGGCGAGTGCATGTGCGCGGCAAAGGCGACAAGGAGCGCATCGTTCCGCTTGGCCGCACGGCGGTGGAGGCTATGGAGGAGTATCTGCGCGAAGGCAGGCCACATTTGGCGCGCATCAGTTCGGCGCGAAAAGCCAATGCTCCACGGCCCGACGCGGCGCGCCTGTTTCTCTCCTTGCGCGGCATGCCTCTTACCCGCCAGTGGGTTTGGCATGTGGTCAAAACGTCCAATAGCGACGCCAGCCCGCACCGTTTGCGCCACAGTTGCGCCACCCACATGGTGGAGCATGGCGCCGATCTTCGCAGCGTACAACTCCTGCTGGGGCACGCCGACATCTCGACCACCCAGGTCTACACTCATCTTGCCCTTGGCCGGCTCAAGGAAGTGCATCGCGCCCACCACCCGCGTGCCAAGCAGCGCGACGCCGAACTTGAATCGAAGGTCGAGACCAAAGACTGTTCCTTTGCCGGTTCGCCCACCAATCTCGTCGTGTTTCCCCTCAAGGAGACGGCATGAGCGCGGCGCCGGAGCCAAGCGCGGCCTCAGCGCTCGATCCGCTGGTTGCCGCCTACCTGAGCATGCTGACCAACGAGCGCCGCGCCTCGGCCCACACCATTCGCGCCTATGAGCGCGAGTTGCGCGACTTTGCCGCATTTCTCGCCGGGCTTCGCGGCAACGAGCTGGACGTCGCCTCGGTCGAGCACACCGATATCCGCGCCTATTTGGGCACGCTCTACGACCGCGGGCTCTCCAAGGCCTCCGCGGCGCGAGCGCTGGCGGCCATTCGCGGCTGGTTCAAGTGGCTCGCGCGCACGGGTCACCTCGAACGGAATGTGGCCGCGCTGGTGGCCACGCCGCGCCTGCCCAAGCACTTGCCGCGTGTTCCCACCATCGAACAGATGAACCTGGTGGTGGATTCGGTAGCCGAGGACGCGGCCAGTTGGCCGGCACGCGACAAGGCCATCCTCGAGCTGCTGTACGGTTGCGGCATCCGCAACGCGGAACTCGTCGGGCTGAACCTCGAAGACATCCATTGGGCAAATGAGGCAATCCTGGTGCGCGGCAAGGGACAGAAGCAGCGCCTGGTGCCTCTGGGGGACGCTGCCGCTCAGGCGCTGCGCGCCTATCTCGGCGAACGGTCCGCGCGGCTGGCTGCGGGCGGCAGCGCAAAGGTGTTCAAGACTCCTGCATTGCTCTTGAACCTTCGCCTGCGCGGATTGGGCAAGACCGCCCCGGACCGGAGCGGAAACTGCGGCACAGGCCAGGCGCGGCTCACCACCCGCAGCGTGGGCCGCATCGTGAAACAAATCGCCATGCGGCGCGGGCTCTCCGCCGAGGTCCATCCGCACACGCTGCGCCACGCCTTCGGCACGCATCTGCTGGAGGAAGGCGCCGACCTGCGCGCCATCCAGGAGTTGATGGGCCACGAGCGCCTTTCCACGACCCAGCGGTATACCCAGCTCACCACCGCGCAGCTAGAGGTGGTTTACGACAGGACGCACCCGCGGGCAAACTGAGCACCTTGCAACGACGCCTTGGCTCAGTGCGGGCTACCCGGCAGCACAAAATGCTCCGCGCAGCGCGGCTCGTAGGAGTCGCCGGGCACTTTGATCGGGCTATCGTAGTGCGCCGGCTGCCCGTCGATCAGCCGTTGCGAATAGAGTGCGCGGTTCCCGCAGGCGCAATAAGCCATGCACTCGGTAATACTGCCGCCGTAGGCATTCACCAGCCAGGTCAGGTTCAGCATCTCGCCAAAGGGGATCGCGCGAAAGTCCAGGTCCAGGCCGGCAACGAGAACGTCGTGGTTGGCATTGAGCAAGTGCCTGGTGAAGAGGAAGAGTTCTCCCACAAACTGGCCTTCGTCAATGGCGATGCACTCTACGCGCTTGCCAATCTCGCGTTCCTTTTCCGCAATCGTCGGGAGCATCGACCAGGGGTCCTGCGAATTGAATTCCACGGCGTCCATCTTGCCGTGCCCGTTGGGATTGCGGCTCTCCACCACGCCCGGCCCGCCCTTGGTGTCGTCGCTGGGCTTGAGCACCAGGACATATTGCCCGGCGTACTGGCGCCGCATATCGGCCCGGCGCAGCAATTCCGCGGTCTTGTTGCTCCTCATCGGTCCCAGCATCAGCTCTATCTTTCCCTGCATCGTCTTGCTTCTCCCTAGAATCGAATCGCCGTTCCCGGCTTTCTGCAATATCCCTGCTGAGACTCCAAATTGCGGCTCAAGCCAATTCTCGCCGCGCGCGGCGATTTGCCGCTGACCTGCCAGAATCTGCCTTGAATTGCCCTCATTTTATCGCGCTGGGGCACGCTCGCACGACCCGGCTGGCACTTGAGTTGCAGATCGAAGAACCCTGAATCGGCAAAGAGCTTCTCCGGCATGGCGCTTGCCAAGGCTTGCAGATGACTCCATGTTCCACTTCCGGGGCGAGGTTATTGGGCGAAGAAAGCTGTGAACCGGCCGGTGGAAGACCGTCTCCCACTGCCGCAAGTGTCAGGACCGAAGGGTGGGCGACAATGACGTGTTTCCGACGTTTCAGGGGTATCCCCATTCTTGGACCCTGCGGCGTCTTCAGGGGTGAATCGTGGCTGCGGAGGGTTCATTCGCCGGTCCGTACCAGATTGTAGGATGGCCTGATGGTGTACCCCCCCCCTATATTTTGGAAATAAGTGCCGTATTTTCAAACTGATACAGCGCTATGTCGCGCTAAACTCCTCATACCATTGAAGTTATCCGCAGATTCGTCTCAGTAAAGGAGTTAGGTCCGTCCGGCCAGGATTCCGGGAAGTCTGAAGTGAATTCTTGACGCCAAGCGGACCGGACTCGGGCGGGATTCTGGCCTAGAAGCATTGTGCGCCAAAGGATGGGAATCATCTGCAAATGCCAGCCAACTTTCGGAGAAGGCGATTCTTCAGCGCGCACCCCGTCCGTGGACCCTGGGGCGTTTTTCAGGGCCGACCCCAGCTGGCGTGATTGCCCCAAGCTGAGAAATGTGGGCTCCCCGGTCCCCAAATTCGGGGGGGCCTGGGCGACCCGCCAAAACTGGCCGTTAAGGCTAAGGCGAGCGTGCGCCAGCATTGAAGGTCCGTGAAGCCTGACTAAGGGATTGTCATTTCGGCGAGACGATGGTAGAGTCCTCTAAACCGATGAAGAGCGATGACTTTGCACCTCTACCGCCATTAATCAAGTGGGCCGGCGGAAAACGACGGCTGCTGCATGACATCGCAGAGATGGTGCCTGCCCGGTTTTCGAGATACTATGAGCCCTTCCTGGGCGGAGGTGCAGTGTTCTTTTCGCTTCTCCCTCCCGCCGCAACACTGAGTGACACAAATGGCGAGCTGATTGAGATGTATACCCAAGTGCGCGATTGCCCGGAGGAAGTCCTCAGCCGATTGCGCCGGATGCCAAACTCGGGACAAGACTACTACCGAATCCGTTCGATGAAGCCTCGCACGTCGGCTGGAAAAGCTGCTCGCTTCATCTATCTCTGCACCCTTTCCTTTAACGGGATATACAGGCAGAACCTGAAAGGGGAATTCAATGTCCCATACGGCTACAAAACGCACCTTAATCCATGCGATGCATTGGTATTGGAAAAAATAAGCGGGAGCCTCCAGGGGAAGACCTTACTTGAGGGGGATTTTGAGGAGGCGACAAGTACAGCTCAGGAGGGCGACTTTGTCTATTTCGACCCTCCTTACACAGTTGCGCATGGCAACAATGGCTTCATCAAGTACAACGCGAAGATCTTTTCTTGGGCGGATCAAAAGAGGCTGGCCTCGGTTGCGTCGCGGCTTAAGAAGGCCGGCTGCAGTGTTCTTGTGAGCAACGCCGATCACTCTTCGATCCGCGAGCTCTATTCGGATTTCCAAACACACGTGATTGAACGGCACTCGGTAATGGCAGCTTCAAGCGAATTTCGACGCCCTGTTCGGGAGTGCCTCTTCTATTAGGGGAGCACGACATGCTGATTAACGTTTTGCCCATCGAGGATCTGGGCAGCCTTGCCCGTGCAAATGCACGCGAATATGAGATCAAGACGGTTTCTCCCTCTGCAGTTGCGGAGTTGCAGGAGAACAGTTGGGAAATTGCCAAGAAGAATAAGAAGTCTGTCCGCCTCATGCGGCCGAAACGTCACGGGGTTCTGCTTGAGGACCGCGTGTGGACTCTCTTGTATCGAATGGGCTTTAGATATCTTTCCGGCAGGGGCGGTGCTCAACTGCAAATGAATTCGGAGGAAGAGGGCCCTAAGTCTCAGCTCGACATTGTGGCTCTGGATGACGAAGTCGCGATCGTGATCGAGTGCAAATCGTCAGAACAGACCGCTAGACGCCCCCAATACCAGCAGGAACTCGGCAAGCATCTTATGATACGGGAACGCTTTACGGCGGCGGCCCGAAAGGAGTTCACCCCGCCCGCCCGCAGACTAATTGTCCTAGTAATGCTCACGTCGAACATTGTTCTTTCCGAGAATGATAAGCTTCGGGCGAAGGAGGCCAACGTCGTATTGCTGGATGAGCACGATCTCTACTACTATGAGACCCTCGTCGCGCATATCGGCCCCGCCGCGCGTTATCAGCTCCTGGCGGAGCTCCTACCAGGCAAGACAGTTCCAAATTTAGAAATCAGAGTGCCTGCGATTCGCGCGAAAATGGGCGGGGCAAGCTGCTACACATTCTCGATCAGCCCGGAATACCTCCTGAAGATCGCATATGTGTCCCATAGGGCGAAGGGCAAGGCGTCAGACGTAAACACCTATCAGAGAATGCTCAGCAAGGGGCGGCTTAGCAAGATCCGGCAGTATATTCAAGACGATGGAATATTCCCCACCAACATCGTACTCAACCTTGAAAAGAACAAGATGGCGTTTCAACGCAGCGCGCAGGAAGAGGATGCGTCAGCTGAGCACGGGATCGCTGGGTGGCTCGACATCAAGGCTACCTACAAATGCGCATGGATTATTGATGGCCAGCATCGGCTTTTCGCGTATTCAGGCCACCCAAAGGCACCCAAGAGTAGGGTGGCAGTACTTGCTTTCGAGGGTCTAGCGCCAAGTGAGCAGGCGAGACTATTCATCGATATTAACGCGAAACAGAAGAGCGTCAAGCAGTCACTGCTCGAGGAGCTTTACGCTGAGCTTCATTGGGATGCAGCGGAAGACTCCGTTCGCGTGCGCGCCATTATTTCCAAGGCGGTACAGGAGCTTGGATCGGACCCTGAGTCTCCCCTATCTGGCCGAATTCAGACAGCAGACTCTCCAAAGAACGAGCTTCGCTGCATCTCATTAACCAGTTTGTATAGTGCAATTGGTAAGACGGAATTCCACCTTGGAAGAGCAAGACATAACGTTCCCGAATATGGCCCACTCTGGGCGGGCACAAACGAAGCGACACTAAAACGAACAGTGTATATTCTCAAAAACTGGTTTGCCGCCGTCAAGTCCGCTGTCCCAGACTGGTGGGATAAGGGCGCGGGTGAGGGGGGCGGCCTCGCCATGAATGATGGCGTGACGACTTGCATTATGGTGCTGAGGAGCGTGATTCAGCAGTCTGACCCTCGCCAACTCACAAGGCTCGATGATGACGACCTCCTCCAGTACATTCGGCCCTACGCCGAGGCGCTCGGTTCTTACTTCGCCAAACTCACTGAGACGGATCGAAAGATGTTTCGAGACCTTCGCGGGGTCCAGGGTCAAACGCGCAGGTGGAGAAAATGCCAAGAAGCGATGCGCGGGTCCATCCCGACATTTAGTCCCGATGGGCTGGACAAATACCTCGCCGATGAGAAGGCCGAGACAAACACAAGGGGCAAGAGCATTATTGAATTCATAGAGAAGACCCTGCAGAAGATCGTGATCGATGAGCTGAAAAGCGAAATGCCCGAGGGAGAGGATTGGTGGATACTTGGCGTGCCTAAGCCGGTTCGCCAAAAGGTCACGCAGAAATACGAAGACGATGACCACCAGCGCGGCGGCTATGAGTATTATTTTGACCTCGTAGACTATCCCAAGATCGCACACCATAATTGGACGATCTTCCAGCCCATCCTCGGTTATGGAACCGGCGGCAAGGATAAGCAACTTTCCTGGTTGAACTTCGTCAATCTTATTGATCCGGCCCTGAAGGATTGTTACGCAGCGGCATAGCACACATCCTTCTGCTGGAAGTAGCTTTGGACACGCTGAGGCTGTTTCTGGATACTGCGCAATGCGCCAACTGCTGTTCGCGT
>Ga0181529_10003569_pt1 | contig 17596 bp, 17 predicted proteins | sample PEATcosm2014_Bin_36_FD_119763 | JGI IMG/M metagenome (GOLD analysis project Ga0181529, IMG submission 119763) | Peatland microbial communities from MTU Mesocosm Facility, Houghton, MI, USA - PEATcosm2014_Bin10_30_metaG | ecosystem: Environmental > Terrestrial > Soil > Wetlands > Peat | place... | reverse complement strand
CGAGATGCGAGTAGGCGAATCTGCCCGTTGCCGCGGCGATCAGCACGATGAGCACGACCAGTCCCGCGGCGAGCTTGCGACTGAGTACGATCGGATGAATCGGGAGCTGCGTTTTCACATACTCCACGGGATGAAACGACATACCCAGCTCCTTCCGACATATTACCGGAGCGAGACTGCCTATTTCGCTCCCGCCACGAGCGCGTGGATTCCGAACGTTGCGCCTGTCAAGATCTGCCCGACCACCAGTGCCAGCACGGGCAGAATGAGGATCATGGTGGCCATTCCAACGATTATCTTCGCCGGCGCGCCGACGATGAATACGTTCACCTGGGGCACGGTCCGCGCAACGAGCCCCAACGCAATGTCGGTCGTGAGCAAGATGCCGATCGTGGGCAGGGCAATTCGAATGCCCAGCACGAACGTCGACTGGATAATGGCGGCGACGGAGGGCATCGCAAACGCATGTCCTCCTGCTCCCAGCGGCAAGGTCTGGAAGCTGTCACGCATCGCCCCGAGTAGCACCAGATGGCCATTCGCCAGCAGAAAGAGCGTGAGCGCCATCTGCTGAAGGAATGTGCCCATTACGGAGGCCTGCTGCTGCGAGAAGGGATTCACCAGGTTGATGAACCCGAACCCCATCTGCGTGTCCGCAACCTGCCCGCCGATCTGCACGCACGCAAACAGGATCTGGACGACGAGCCCGATCGCCAGTCCGTACAGCACGTTCCTGCCTACCACCAGCCCGAGCGCCACGAGGCTATCCGGAACGGCGCCCACGGCCCCGGCGGCTCCGGGAACGAGCGCCAGCGAGAATAGAACCGCGAATCCCGCCTTGACGGTGGCCGGAGCGATCCGCGTGTTGAACGGAGGCGACGTGACCAGCGCGGCGCTCACCCGCACGAACACGAGAAGGAACGTATACATATCGCGCGCGCCGACGGCTGTGTAGTCCATCAGCGGATGACCGGCGGCATGTGACTGAAGGTGTACTTGACAAAGTCCACCAGCGTCATGAGCATCCAGTGGCCGCACACGGCAAGCGCGCACACCACGGCGGCCAGCTTGGGAACGAACGTGAGCGTGAACTCCTGGATCTGAGTCACGGATTGGAAGATGCTCACGACGACGCCCGCTACGAGTCCGGATAGGAGTACGGGCAGCGATAGCTTCATCGCCACTAACAACATACTCCGCGCAATTTCAAATACCTCTTTTTCGGTCATTGGGCAGTCCGTTCCGTGGAGAGATTCTCCGGCGCAGGTCTACCGGAAGCCGTGCGCGAGCGAGCCGATAAGCAGGGTCCAGCCGTTTGCCATGACGAATAGCAGCAGCTTTGCCGGCAGAGAGACGACCATCGGCGGCAGCATCATCATGCCCATGCTCATGAGGGTCGAGGAGACGACGATGTCTATGATGAGGAAGGGAAGATAGATGTAGAAGCCGATGATGAACGCCGTCTTAAGCTCGCTCGTGATGAAAGCCGGTATCAGCGTCGCCATTCCCACGTCGTTCTGCGTGTTCGGGCGCGGCGCGTGGGAGAGATTGATGAAGAAGGTCAGGTCGCTCGTATAGGTCTGGCGGATCATGAAGTCGTGCAGGGGCTTCTCCGCGCGGTCTATTGCCTCCGTCATCTTGATCTTGTTCGCCATATAGGGCTGCAGCGCGTGGTCGTTTATGTCGACGAAGACCGGCTGCATGATGAAAAAGGTGAGGAACAGCGCCAGGCTCGTCAGCACCTGGTTCGGCGGCACGTTCGGCGTGCCGAGCGCGCTGCGCAGCAGCGAGAAGACGATGATGAGCCGCGTGAATCCGGTCGTCATGATGAGGATCGACGGCGCGAGCGTCAGGATCGTCATCAGGAAGAGGACCTGCAGGGTGACGGCGACGTCCTTGGGATTCTTGGCCGTATCCAGGCCGACCGAGACCTTCGGAATGGGCAGCGGCGCGCCGGCCTGCGCCTTTGCGTGCAGGGCGCCCAGGGCCAGGGCTGCGGCGATCATTGCGGCCGCAATCAAGGCCCGTCGATGTGGCCGAAGGGAAGAAAGTGCTCGTCTCATGGCTGATAGGGAGCCGGCGGGCGCAGGCGCGTCCGCCGGCGCTTCGAGATAGCTACTCACAGGTGCGCTCGGTTTCGGAGACCGTGCGGAGGCGGCGGATGCGTCGGTCGACGCTCTCGCCTGTCTCGCGCATCACGTCGTCCAGCGCGCCTACAAGGGCAGCGGTCGGAAGATCTGCGTCTATCAGATCGAGCGATTCGAGGTCGGAGCCGGCCGCCTGAAGCAGGGCGCGGAACTGGCCGGCGTCGCCGTTCCCGTCCTGATCGAACTCAGCCAGAAGCGTCACACCGGCGCCCGTTGCGCCGATCAGCAGCATCCGACCTCGCACGTCGATAAGGTGAAGATTCGATCCTCCGACCGGCATGGACTCGACGAGGCGAATGTTTGTCCCGGCCCGCTCCCGTCCCTGGGTCAGGCGGAATCCGGCGATCAGGCGGCTCATCAGTCCGCCGGACTTCGGCTCCTGGCGCTGCGTCTGCTTGAAGGCGCCGGGCTGGCCCTGCGCAAAGCGGTTGATGCCGTTCGGCAATCTGCCCGTTCGCTCCTGGAACCGGCGCAGCGTGCGCATCGCGCCCACCAGCACAAGCAGCATCGGCGCAAGATAGAGCAGCATTCGCCCGGAGTCGCCGACCGCGGCGAAGGGGCTGTCCTGCGTGCGCGCGTCTCCCGTCCGGCCCGAGTCGGATGCGGGAATCGGATCGGGACGCGTCATGGTCACGGGCGCAGCGGACTTCGCCTTCGACGAGGCATGCCTGGCGGCCGGAGCCGGAACCGGCCTGGCCGCGGGCGCCGTCGATCCCGGCCTGGCGGAACTGCCGGATGCGGCCTGCGTGGCGGAAGGTCTCGAGGCTGCGGCGCTCTTCACAGCGGAGCCGCCGGTGCTCTTCGACGTCTGTGCCTCAGTGGATCCGGCTGACTTCGTAGCTGTGAGAGCGGTCGTCGCGGCCGCGTGGCCGGCTGAGGACTTTGCCGGCTGAGACAAAGAGCTGTGAACGGCTGAATGCGAAGCTGCCTGCGTTCCGGCGGATTGCCGGCTCGTCGCGCCGGCGACCCTATCCGGCGTCGCCGCGTGGCTCGCAGGCGCTCCCTTTGCGGTCGTCGCCGGAGCTGCGGACTTTTGCGCGCCGGTCGATCCCGCCGAGCTCTTGCCGGAGGTCGACTCGTGATGCGCGACGGACACCGAGCGCGAGATTCCCGTCTCAGTCGACTGGCGATGCCCGGCATTGCCGGCCGAGGCGTGCGTCCCCGTCGTCAAGAAGGATTGATGCCTGATCGTGCCGGATGAAGACCGCAAGCCCAGGCCGGGCAGGCGATGCCTGATCGTGCCGGATGAAGACCGCAAGCCCAGGCTGGGCAGGCGATGCCTGATCGTGCCGGATGAAGACCGCAAGCCCGTGCCGGGCAGGCGATGCCTGATCGTGCCGGACGCAGAACGCAAGCCCGTGCCGGGCAGGCGATGCCTGATCGTGCCGGACGAAGACCGCAAGCCCGTGCCGGGCAGGCGATGCCTGATCGTGCCGGATGCAGAACGCAAGCCCGAGCCGGTCGATGATTTCGTCCGTGTGGTCGTCGTTGAATGCTGTACCGTTGTGCCGGACGAGGTATGCGTGCCCGTCTTCGACGAGTGTTCCGTGGACTTTTGTTGCGAATGGCTGGACGAATGGGACGATTCTCCGTGCGAGCTCGCTTTCGCCGGGGCTTTCGAGACGGAGGATGAGGAGCTGGAGCTCGACGCTGCAATCGGCGCGGCAGCCATCTTGTCCACAGGCCCGGAGACGCGCTCGACGAAGGAGTCGGCCGACGATCGGGCCGCGTCTCCGCCGCCCTGACCGGGCTGCGCGCCGGTGACGAGGGGCGCACTGAGCAGGATAGCGAGCGGAACCGCAACGAATCCGGCGCGGAGGAGCTCGGCCGGAAGCGTGCGTCCCGTAAGAAGCCGGGCGATGGCGGTGCGGGCTCGGCGGGGATGCGTGCCCTTGAGAGGGGAGCGACAAATCGTCATGCGGTTAGCGACCCTTCCCCAGCCCGGCAACGCGATCGGCCGGACTGACGATCTCCGTAATGCGCAAGCCGAAGTTATCCTCGATGACGACGACCTCGCCCTTGGCCACGAGGCGTCCGTTGACGAACAGGTCGACCGGCTCGCCGGCCACCCGGTCAAGCTCGATGATCGATCCTGAGGAGAGCTCGATAACATCCTTGATGAGCATCCGGACGCGGCCCAGCTCTACCGTCACCTCAAGCGGAATGTCGAGAATCAGGTCGAGACCGCGCGGCATGGAATCCAACCCGCCGGGCTGCGGCTCCGTCCTGTTCGAGGCGCCGGTCGAAGGGGCGACGGCGGGCAGCGCGGTTTCGTCCGAGCCGGTAAGGCCGCTCAGCATGGCCGCCAGATCGTCTTCGCCGATGATCTCGTCGGCGCCGGCCTCGGAATTCTCGGTCGAGGGCAGAAGCTGCCGGGCGAAGTCCGGAGTGAACAGGAAGAAGATCTTCGCGCCGAGATTGGTGATATCGCCAAGCGGGAAATCGGCGCGGACGGCGTTCCCCTCCATGGCGAACACCGGCGGCAGATTGACGCTTCCCTGCGTGGTGCTGTGCGATTCGAGCTCGACGGACGAGCCGGTGTAATCGCTGAGAGACTGAGCGAGGCCGCGGGCTGCCGCCGTAAGGACTTCGTCAAGCTTCTGGATGTCGGACTCGGAGAACGGAGGCGGCGGCTCGTCGGGGGCCTCTTCTTCCGTCCCCGGCACGGTGATGCCTGAGAGCAGCCCGACAAGCTCGCGCGGGACCAACAGCACGTTGTCCGTCGAGAACGGCGCGCTCAACGTGAACGCCGTCTGCACGACGGAATCGGCCGACTGCAGGATCTCCTGAATCGGCACGAGGTCGACCTCCGGCCTCTCCAGCGCGATTTCGCGGTTGGTCTCCTGAGAGAGCGCCAGGGATATTCCCGGACCGAGCAGCGTGATTACGTGGGAGAGCTCGCTCAGCTCCGCGTATGATAGATCGGGCATAAAGGTACTCCTGCGGACTCGGGATTTCGCATCAGGCTGCGCGGGCGCGTCGCCGCATGTCCGGCATCTCGTTGAACGGATCGACGTTCACGCGGTTGATGAAGATTGCGAGCTTCTTCCCGCGCACGCCGGGCCGCGCCTTGAACTTGGTGCTAGCGTCGATCAGCACGTCGACGTCCTCGCTTTGAAGCCGTTCCAGCATCACGACATCCCCGACCTTCAGTTCGAGCAGCTTCCGGACGGTAATGTCGGCGTTGCCGAGGTTGACCGTGCAGGTAACGAACGTGCTCTCCAACCGCTTGGCCAGGTAGCGCGTGTACTTGCCGGTGTTCTTTTTGGTGTTGCTGGAGAACCAGCGCTGAGCGCTCAGCTTGGACGTGATCGGCTTAAGGACAAGATAGGGAATACAGATGCTCATGGCGCCCCGCAGGTCGCCGACTTTGATCTCGAAGAGGATGGAGACGACGACGTCGTTCGGCGGAACGATCTGCACGAACTGGCTCTGCGTCTCCATGATCTCGCGCTTGGGAGTGAACTGCGCGATGCCCTCCCAGGCGGTGTGAAAGTCTTTGAGGGCGCGATTGATGATGCTCTCCGTCAGCGCCTTTTCGATGTCCGTGAGAAGGTTGTTGCTCTTAGCCATCATCCCGGGACCGCCGAGCAGCCGGTCGATCATGGAGAGGATGATGTTGAACTCGACCTCGAGGATGGCCTGCCCGCTGAGCGGCGCCATGCTGAACACGTTGACGATGCTGCTCGTCAGCGAGCGGATATACTCATCGTAGGGGACCTGCTCGACGGAGACGAGATCGACGTGGACGGGCACGCGCAGATAGGCCGAAAGCGAGCCGGCAAACAGCCTGGCGAACGTCTCGTGCAGCATCTGCAGCGTTCGAAGCTGGTCTTTGGCAAACTTGTCGGGCCGGCGGAAATCGTAAAGCTCGTACGCGAGCAGCGATTTCGGGTCGCGCCGGGAGGGCGGAGGCTCGGCGCCGATAGTCGGTCCGGAAGCGGCCGCGGCAGGCGCGATCGGCTCGCGTACGCTGGTTGGAGGAGGCGCAGGAGCAAGCGGGACGGATTCGGTTCCGTCCCCAGTGAGCGACGCCAGAAGCGCTTCGATTTCAGCCTGGGACAGTATTTCAGCCACGGTTTTACCCCGTTAATGCTGGTGGGTGAAGCGTGCGGCCGAGCAGTAGGACGGGAACGGCGAGGTGATGCCGTGGAAGGAAGGCCCGATCCATCGCGATTGCAGCGGCGAAATCCATTCGCACCTTCCCTACTGATTTTCGGCGCGAATTGCCCGCTTCTTCAGGGCGTTGAAGAATCGGGCTGCGACTGCGCGTGCAATGCGGCGAAATCGGCCCTGCAATGGACGGGAAATCAGGGAAGGCGGTAGAGGCGGCAGGCGTTGGCAGTGGTGATCGAGGCGAGTTGTTCGAGACCGATGCCGCGCAGTCCGGCGACGGCTTCGGCGATGATCCGCGTGTGGGCGGGCTCGTTTCGCTTCCCGCGGAACGGCACAGGGGCCAGATAGGGCGAGTCCGTCTCCAGCACGACGTTCTCCAGCGGGACGGAGCAGAGGCTATCGCGCACGTTCCGGGCCGAGTCGTACGTCACGATACCGCCGAATCCGAGCATCATCCCCAGACCCGCGGTCCGCTGCGCGTCCGTTGCGGACCCGCTCCAGCAGTGAAGCACGCCGCCATGCCTGCGGACCTCGGAGCGCTCCAGCATGCCGAGCGTCTCGTCATAGGCGTCCCGGCAGTGGACGACAACGGGCAGGTCGAGAGCCGCTGCAAGCTCGAGCTGGTCCTCGAACGCTGCTATCTGCCTATCGCGCGGAGAGAGAAGCCGATAGAAATCGAGGCCGATCTCGCCGATGGCCACGACACCCGGTCTGCCCGCAAGGGCGGACACGACCTCTTTTGCCTCGGAATCCCACGTCTCGGCATCGTGCGGGTGCACTCCGACGGCCGCAAAGAGCGTGCCCGGGTAGGCGTCTGCCAGATCGACGGCCCTCCGGCTGTCGTCCAGGTTGCTACCGATGACAACCATGCGCGTCACTCCGGCGTCGACCGCGTTCCGGACGTACTCCGGCACTCGCTCCGGAGGATAGCCGTTCAGATGGCAATGCGTATCGATAAGCATCGGATCTCTTTACCCTCCGGCGGGCCGCCGGCCTCCAGCCGCTCGTCGCCCGGCGCGCACCCAGGAACATCCTGCGGCACAAAACCAGTATGCTGGATGGATCGCTCCGCCCGATCGTTCGGTGCGGTGTCGTCCAATCGTTTCGAATGATGGTATAGTTTGACACGATAGGCGCCGGGTTCGAACGCAATGCGCCTATCGAGATCCGCAAAATAAGGAGATGTTGCATGCTGAAATCCGCGCTGTCCCTTACGCTGTTGGCAGCGATCTGGGCCACAGCCGGAGGTATTGCCTCCGCCCAGGGCGCGTCCACCGGGGCCGGTAAGCCTTCGCCGCCGGCGACAACTGCGCCCGCAACTACCGCACCCACGCCTCCGCCTGCGGCTCAGCCCACGGGCGACGAATCCGAGGTTGTGGCGCGAGTCGACTCGAAGCCGATCACGTGGGGCGAGCTTGTAGCCAAAGTGCGCGAGCAGCAGCCCTTCGCCTTCACGCAGGCTATTACGCAGGCCGTGGGGAAGGAGACCGAAGAGGCGCTGTTCGGGCCGACTCCGAAACCCACCGTCAGCTTTACTCGACAGCAGGTGATGGCCGCTCTGCGCGCAAATCCGACCGACGCGTTTCGCCACATCCTTCAGGACATGATCTATCAGGCCGCGATCGCCGAAATCGCGCCGAAAGAGGGCGTCGTCATCACGGAAGGTCAGGTCGAATCCGAGTTCGCGCAGATGCTTTCGGATGCGCGCAAGCAGGGCGCGATCCCGGCCGGAATGACGGACGATCAGTTTCTTAAGAACAACCACATCACAAAGGAGCAGCTCAAGCCCGGTATCCGCGTGAAGCTGGAGCTCTTCGCGCTGGTGCGAAAAGAGAAGGAGAAGGCCCTTGGCCACCCGTTCGGCCCGGGCGACTTCTATCAGGCCAGCCATATCTTGATCCGCGTGAATCCCGCCCCCGGTCCTATGCCCGGCGCGGCGCCAAAGCCGGAATCGACGGCGAAGGCGGATGCGGACGCGAAGGCGAAGATCATCTCCATCGCCAACGACATAAAGGCGAAGAAGATCACGTTCGAGGACGCGGCGAAGAAGTACAGCGACGACGGCTCCAAGATGAAAGGCGGCGACCTGGGACCTGCAGTGCGCGGCCAGATGGTGAAGCCGTTCGAGGATGCGGCGCTCTCCCTCAAGCCGGGACAGATCAGCGCGCCGGTGCGGTCCGACTTCGGCTACCACCTGATCCGCCTCGACAAAACCGGGTACGAGTTGTCGGAGCCGGCCAAGGAGCAGGTGCTGGCCCAGATGGAGCGAACCGAGGCGCGCGTCGTGCTCGAGAGGCTGGTCCGGTCGGACTGCAAGGTGGAGAACAAGCTTCCGCCGTCTGCCGTTCCCAACTTCATGGGAGCGCCCGGCCGGGGCCGGTAGCAGCCGGCTCAGCGCGGCTCGCTCCGCCGTCGTTTTCGTTCCGGCATGCGCTGCGTGGCGCCGTGCGAGCGACGGCCGGCGTCACGCGGCGGGCGTGGATCCGGGATTACGGATGCGCGTCCGTCCGCGTCTGCCGCTTCTCGTCCGGCTCGACGTTGACCTGGATGTTCTGGAGGGAAGTCCTGCCAACGGTCTCGCCGTCGGCGTTCACAACGGCGATGGCGGTCGGCAAGAATACGTCGGGCACCATCTCGACGGGATGCTCGTAGAAGTACGTCGCCAGCAGAACCCCGTGGCGCGGCCCGTCCGTTTGCGCAAACTCCTGGCGCTTGAGCACGACCTTCGTCTTCGGATCGATCCACACGAGGCGGTGAGAAGAGTCCCGCATGTCCGACCGGTACTCGAGTTTGAACTCGTCGCAGACCACGCCGTCCACGTTATCCCGGCCCTGGTACTCGGCATGCGTGTACGAAAGGTAGAAGTCGTTCAGCAGCCCGATGTCGAGCAGGGTATTCAGCTTGCCGGGCGCGTGGAGCGCGCTGTGATCCTGGGTGAGCGGTCCCCACCGCACGTGCTGCTTGAACCCGTCGGACACCATCGTCGCGTGAACGCCCCGGTAGCGCCCGTCGAGCTGGAGGTAGGAGGGCACGGAATAGCGGAGCGTTCCACTGCCGGCCATTTTGTATCCGACTCCGAAGTCCTTGCTGATCTTGCTTCCCGCTTTGGGATCGTAGCTGTCCAGCCGGAAAGTCACGAGCAGGGACTTGAGGTTGTCGGTGACCAGGCTGTGGATGTCGACGCCATCGGCAGGCGCTTTGCCCACGGCATCGCCCGGAGCGGCCGCAAAGGCCGGCCCGCAAACGAAAGCCAGGAAAATACTGCAGAGAGCCGGACAGATCGAACGACAAACCTCTCTCCGGACGGAGTGTCGACGCGTCGACATTGCTTCATGCCCTCACAAATTCACTCGGATGTTACCCGCTCTTGTTGAATCCGCCCGGTTGCCCGAGGGACCATTAGCGCCGGACCTCAGACCGGCTGCCTCTATCTATCTATACGCTGTACGACGCCCGAACGCTCGCCAGGTTACAGGCGAACGCCTTTCGGCTCGCCGGTCTGCCGGCTCGCGCCGCCGGGCACGCCGCGCTCAAGCACGCTTCCCTCATCGGTAATTTTTGCCAATTCCGCGCAGAATCTGCAACCGGCAGGCCCGGCCATCTGTCTTGTAGTCTGCGGACGATCGCCATGCCCCATGCAGGGCTGAACCTCGGCGCGATCTTTGCGTCCGTAAAGACAGGCGCAGCCGGTAAGGCGCCAACCGGAGGCTGCCGATCGATGAGGAGAGTGCGTCTTGCAGTGAACATGCCGGACGCCGCCGATCAGGAGTTTGATAATGGTATGCGAAGAGGTGCGCAGAACACGGGACGAGATCCGGAGGGCCGTTGCAATCGAGAGGTTGGCGGACGCGCTGGAACGCACCGGGCCGCACGTTCAGCGCCATCCGGCGCGCGTAGGATCGGATGACACGGCTGAGCTGAGCCGCCTGATGCGGCTCTATTCCGCCCGCGCCGCCTACCGCCTGGAGACCAGCGGCGAGGTCGAACGCGTCAGCCCGGGAGCGTATATGCTCCAGCGCAGACGGAACTGATTCCCCCCGCGGAAGGCCCCCGGCGTCTCCTGAGGCCGGGGGCCTTCGCTTTTCTGCCTGCGCACGCTCCACGCGGCCGGAATTCCGGCCGGCTCGCGGCTATCCGTGCAGCGTTCCCGGCTTCCTTACGCCCGGCCGCTTTCCGACTTGGCGCTTCCGTCCGAATGAGCGGAGGAAGCGCCAACCGGCACAGTGAATGTTATCTCAACCGCAAGCGCGTCCAGGGCGCCGAGCGCCCGGGCCGACGCGTGAACATGGCGGCGGCAATGCTGCCATAGGAGGACGAGATTATCATGCCCGAAGCGAAAAAGAAGATCCGGGTTGGCCTGATTGGATGCGGAGGAATCTCCGGAGCCCACCTGCCCGAGCTATCCAAGAACGAACACGTGGAGCTGGCCGCATTCTGCGATATTATCGTGGAGCGGGCCGAGAAGAAGGCCGAGACGTACGGCGGCAAAGTATACGACAGCGCCGATAAGATGCTGAAGGACATCCAGCTCGATGCGGCCTACATCCTCGTTCCGACGTACGCTCATGGCGATCTGGAGCGATGGTGCGTCAAAGCCAAGGTCCCCTTCCTGGTCGAGAAGCCGCTCGGCATCGAGTCCGGGCTGGTGCGCGATCTCGCGGCCGAAGTGAAGGAGTCCGGCCTCATCACGAGCGCGGGATTCATGAACCGCTATCGCCATTCGGTAAACCGCGCAAAAGAGCTGCTGCAGGAGGATCCGCCCATTCTGCTCGACGGCGCATGGGTTGGCGGGCCGCCTTTGAGGAAGGATGACGACTATTTCGCAAGCCAGCCGATCGGCCAGTGGTGGCCCATTAAGGCACGGAGCGGCGGCCAGTTCGTCGAGCAGGTCATTCACACCGTCGACGTAGCGCGCTACCTGGCAGGCGAGGTCGCCGAAGTCTATGCATTCGGCACCAGCGGCTTCAACAAGAAGCTGCCGAACCTCATCCAGAACTACGATCTTGAAGACGCGATGGTAGTCTCGATGCGGTTCGAGAACGGCACCGTGGGCAACATCATGTCCGCGTGCTCGATCGCCAACGGCGGAGGGGTGTTCCTGAACGTCTGGGCGGCGCACAACGCGTTCAAGTTCACGGATTGGGCGCACCACGTAGAGATCTTCCGCGGCCAGGAAGGGCCCTCCGAGACGATCAAGGGCGACGTTTTCGAGATCTTCGGCGTCGAGGACCGCGCGTTCATCAACGCCGTAGTGACGGGCGATCGCTCCGGAATCCGCTGCACTCATGCGGATGGCGTCCGCACCACGCTGGTCGCGCTGGCGGCCAACGAGAGCTTTGCGACCGGGAAGCCCGTGACCGTCAAGTACTGACGCTCGCCGGCCGCTAAGTGGCCGGCCGACTGAAGTCGGCGGCTAGCCGTGCGAAGTCCCTCCGGGACTGGTTTTGGCGGCCAGGGCGGCTTGCGTTGCGCGAGGAACATCTCTGCGTGGGCAAGGTTCAACGAATCAACCGGATGCATTGCTAAGTTGAGAGGCCCTCCTACCGGAGGGCCTCATTTTTTCGCCAGTCCCGTCTCTCCGTGCCTTTATCCTCGCCTGGCGCGCTCCAGCGAGAGCAGGATCTGCTTGCGCTCCAGGCCTCCGCCATAGCCCGTAAGACTTCCGTCCGCGCCGATCACGCGATGGCAGGGCACGACGATTCCCCACGGATTGCGGCCGTTAGCCAGGCCCACGGCGCGCATCGCTTTCGGATTCCCGATGCGGCGAGCGAGTTCGCCGTAAGAGATGGTTTCGCCGTAGGGGATCCGGGTCAGTTCGAGCCAGACGCGCCGCTGAAAATCCGTGCCGGCCTCCGCGAGCGGCAGGCTGAACTCGGTGCGCCGGCCCTCGAAATACTCGCAGAGCTGACGCGCGGCCTCCACAAGAGGCGAAACGGAGCGGTCCTCGATCGAATCCGCGCCGATGGCCGGGCCATGGCGCTGATCCGTCATGCTTACGCCCGTCAGCGCGCTGCCGTCGGACGTGAGCAGCAGCGGCCCGACCGGGCTGCCGATCGTCGTGTAGTAGGTTGTCATCCTCGCTCCTCCAGCGATCTCCAGATATGCATCGCGGCGTAGGCGCGCCACGGTCTCCAGGCCTCGGCGCGCTCCAGCAGGCGTCTCGCGCTCGTTTCTCCCAGGCCCCGAAGCAGGCCCAGATCGGTATGCGGGAAAGCGTCCGGCCAGGCGAGCGCCCGCATCGCCACGTAGTGCGCGGTCCATTCGCCGATCCCGGGCAGCGAGCGAAGCTGCGCCATCGTCCGCTCCGGATCGCCTCCCGGCTCGATCCGGAGCCGTCCTGCGGCCACCTCGCGCGCCAGGGCCAGGATCGCTTCGGCCCGCGAGCGAACGATCCCGAGCGAGACGATCTCCTCGACTTCGGCGCTCGCAACGCGCTCCGGCGTGGCCGGCAGGCGTGTGACTCCGGCGAACGGCGTATCGATCGGCTCGCCGAAGGCCCGGACGAACCGGCCCGCGAGCGTCGTGGCGGCCTTCACGCTCACCCGCTGGCCGAGAACCGCTCGGAGGGCCAGATCGAACCCGTCGAACGCGCCGGGAACGCGCAGGCCGGGCCGCGCCAGTGCGAGCGCTCCGAGGTGAGCGGCGATGCGCCCCGGATCGGCGGAGAGATCGAAGAGCCGCTTCAGCCTGCCGAACAGCGGAAGAAGCGCCGGAGCAAGATCGGAGGCGATCTCGACTCGCAGCGCGCACTGCTGCGGCAGATGCGACACGCACACCCAGCCGCGGCAGCCGGCGAGCGAGACGGCGCGGACGTAGCGATCACCGTCGAGCGCCTCGACACCGGCCGAGGCGCGCCCGATTAGAAAGCCGACGAGCGAATCCCAGTCCAGCGGCGGCCGGTAGGCGAGCGCGCAGGCGAGCGAGCCCGAGGGCGCGGAGACGCCACGTCGCCGGCGAACGTCGAGAGGCTTCAGCCGATACCGCTCGTTGAAGAGGGCGTTGAAGCGACGCACGCTGGAGAAGCCGCTCGCGTGGGCAACGTCGGCCATAGGCAGATCGGTTTCTGCGAGCAGCCTCTTGGCGAGAAGCAGCCGGTGAGTCTGCGCCAGCTCGACGGGCGAGACGCCGAACTCGCTCTTCACGACGCGCCGCAGATGCCGCTCCTTGACGCCGAGCTCGGCGGCCAGCTCGCGCAGCTTCAGATCGGTCAGCGCGCCATCCTCGATCCGGCTCGCCGCCGCGGCTGCAAGCCGGCCGACGGAATCGACCCGCGCGTTGCCCGGGGCGAGCTCCGGCCGGCAGCGCAGACAGGGCCGGAAGCCGGCGCGCTCGGCGGCAGCGGCGCTCGGGAAGAAGGCGCAGCTATCGCGCCTGGGGGTTCGGGCCGGGCAGATGGCGCGGCAGTAGATTCCGGTCGTGGCCACTCCGACGAAGAAGAGGCCGTCGAACCGCAGGTCCCGCGCGATGAGCGCCTCGTAACAGGTGTCCGAGCTCAGATTCATGCACCCATTATAAGGCCTGAAGTCGCCCCTGTCTCGCCGTTTTCGGTCATAGACTTCAAATTGAATCGAGACGGAGGAGCGCGCCTCAGGATCGGGGATCGGCCGGCGACGCGGCAACGTCGAAGCTCATGCCGTCGTACCCCACGGCGATGTTGTGGCCGGAGAGGCAGCGCTCCAGCTCGTCGTGCATCAGCCCGCCGTGGTGCGAGTGGTGCGTGGTGACGACCCGGGAATCCGGGCCGAGGGCGCCGTCGTGGATCAGCTTCTCCCGCATGCGAATCACGTCCGGAATGCTCAGATGGCCGGTGTATCCGCCCTCCACCGGGCCTTTAGTGCACTCCAGGACGAGCGCGTCGAGGGTCTGCTCGCGCAGAAAGCTCCAGGTCTCCTCGTCGTACCAGCCCGTATCGGTCGCGTAGAGCAGGCGCGCGCCGTCGGGACCCCGGATGATGTAGTTGAAGCAGGTCTGCGCCCAGTCGTGCTGTGCGATGACCGGTGTCACGACGTAACCCGCAATGTCCACCGGCTTCCATGCCTCCAGCGGTTGAAGCGTGATCGGCAGGTTCTCCAGATCCAGGCCGGCGCGGATGCGCTCGAGCGTGTCCGGCGGCCCGTAGATCGGAAGAGGCGGCGAGAGCGAGCGCGTGACGAAGAAGTCGCCGGTATATTGAAGCTCCGGCACGCTGATATGGTCGTCGTGGCCGTGCGTCAGGAGGAGGGCCTTCATGGCCCGGAGGTCCAGGTCGAAGGCGATGACCTGGTAGAGCGTATCCGGCGGAAGGTCTATCTTGAGGACCGAATCGATCAGTGCGGAGCTGCGCATCCTGATGTTCTTGCCGCGCAGCGCTCGCGCCTTCGCGCAGGCTTCACAGTCGCAGAATAGCCCCGGCCACCCCTCCGCAGCCGACGTGCCCAGCAGCATCACCTTCATATCGGGTCTCCCAGCCTCCGGGAGCATGGGTCTCGCTCGATCCGGCCGGCCCTCGAACCACCGCGATCGTTCCGGCGGGCGGCAATGCCTGGCGCACAGGGCTCACGCGTATCGCAAACGGAGGCTTTGCAAAGCAGTCGCGGCAAATCGTAGCACATTCTTCGCCGTCAGTGAACGGCCCGGCATGAAATCCATAGCGGCTTGCGACTAACACGATCCGGCGGGCCGGCCCGCCGGAACATTGGGACGGCAACTTTGTAGAGACGCTTGACCGGTCGCCAACCGTGCCGTGCGCATAGCGAAATCGAAGGAGCGGCTGCGGAACTGGCCTCTACGCGGGTAGAATCTGTATCAGGAGATAGTGGCCAAATGAACAAGCAAGAAAACACCCAACAGGAAACCCGTAACACCGAGCAAATGGCGGAATCTGCACGGCAATGGGTCGCATCTCCAGAAGGCCAAGAGGCCCTGCGAGAAGGAATGGCGCAGGCGCGGCGGATTTCGACTGAATTTCGACGGGCGCAGCGTCTCGATCCTGCCATACTTCACAAACCAGTCACTAGATGATGCCGCCGCCGACCGTCACCTACGAGATTCACCCATACTCCCATGACACGCTGCGCGACCTGTTCGCAGCGAAGGCTCAGACCGATCCTTCGGTAATTGACGCTAAGTTGCACCTCGTTTACTTCCAGGGCTATTGCGATCGGTTGGCGGCCAAGACGATCGTCGTTGAGAACGAGTATATCGACCGGGACTACCTGGAGGACTTTGCGGCGTATTACGTCCGTTGCTTTGCGAGCTACAACCGCAAATGCTGCAGGCTGCACTTCTTCAGCGCTGGTTTCGACGAGACGGCCTTTGAAGTTCTGCTTGCCGGGCAATCGGGATTGCTTTCCGAGGAGACCCTACGATCCGAATATCTCGGTTTCATAGTGGTCAAGCCTCTGCCGCAGACAGTTGTTGGGCGAACCTGCCTCCGTACCTATCCAAGTGAGTCTCACCGACACTTCCCGATCACACGAACGTACGATGCCAACCTCTTCGGTCTGCAGCTCTCGGTTGAATCGCTCGGTTACCAGGAGCAGGATAGCGTAGCTGCGGCATGCGCCACCAGCGCTCTATGGGCTGCCTTCCAGGGAACGGGCAAACAGTTCCAGCACCACATACCGTCGCCTGTAGAGATTACCAGGACCGCGACCGCTCATGTTCCTCTCGACACGCGCACGTTTCCTAACAATGACGGCCTCACGATAACGCAGATGGCGGACGGCATCCGAGGTGTTGGGCTGGAGCCGTATTTGATTCCGACAAGAGATGAATTCGTCCTGCGCAGTACGCTCTATGCGTACCTGCGCGGTCATATCCCAGTTCTGTTGACGATCGAGCTGTACGACCCTTATGATCCCGTCGACCCGAATACTGGTTTACCGGAGCCTATGGCCCTTCACGAGATCACAGTCGCGGGATACAGTCTCGCGGCAGGGGCGCCCGTGCCATACAGGGGAAGCACTTTCTGTCTCAGAGCGTTTCGGATGGAGAAGATCTACGTCCACGACGATCAAGTCGGACCGTTTGCTCGTATGAGATTTCTCCACGAGACGCATTTTGACTCCTCCTGGACTTCACCGTTCGGCGCACCGTGGAACGCACACGCATCCGCGATGCTAATCCCGCTCTACCATAAGATTCGGATCCCATTCCAAAACGTGTTCGACATAGTGGTTGAGTTCGACAACTGGATCGGGCCGTTAAACCAGGCGGGGATGCTGCCGCTCGGCGGGCAGTTGGAGTGGGATCTTTATCTGACCACAGTGAACGATTTCAAAGGTGAGTTGCAGCTTCCGCCAGGCGATTATCGCCGCACCGTCCTTACTCGCCCCATGCCGCGCTTTATGTGGCGCGCAACAGCGTATGACGCGGGAAATCCTGCGCTTGAACTGCTGTTCGACGCCACCGACATTGAACAGGGCACCTCGTTTGTCGGGGCCATCGCGCACAATCGGGCCCTGGCTCGCGTTCTGCAAGTTGTCGCTCTCGAGATGATCCAACAGCCGTTGGGGGCCGCGGCTCGGTTAGATCACCACGTTGTTGCGTGGCTCGCCAACCCGCGGTTCTAGAGCAATACCAGCGCAGCGAAATCGGATCGATGGACGGCGCTCCGGTACAAAGGAACCGAACCATCACGAACGATGAGCTGGATGCGCTGGACAGGCAGATTGGAGAGCTGAAGCGGAGTAGCACGGAGCCGCGCCGATCTCTACCGGCGGAGCCCATGTAGGACTACGGGTTCGCCGGCAGAGACGGCGCCATTATGCGCCTCGGCGAGCTATTCGGAGATCGGAACGAGTTGATCGTTACCCACAACATGGGCGGGAGCTGTCCCTACTGCACGTTCCGGGCGGACGGGTGGTCCCTGAGGCAGGCTTTAACCAGGTCTATCAGGCCGCGCATATTCTGCGACATTTCGGCGCGCGTGCTCTCAAGCGGCACGCCCCTGTCGTGAGCGATCTGGTTGCGCAAGCGCGTGTACACAGTCTCGGACTTGCCGGGTCTCCCATCGCCGCGAACCGGCGTCGACTCAGCGACGGGTTGCCCCTTCCGTTCGTATTCCGTCCTGATGAAATCGTCCACGTCGCGCTGGCGGTTGTCGCCAAGCCTACCGGCGATCACAACGTAAAGCGCCAGGAATTTGGCGACCACTTCGTCAACCGATAACAGCGTGCGGAACAACTCGGCGTCGCAGTCCGGGAGATCCACCTGTTCGAGTTCAATCACCAAGTCTTCGACCGCCCGGGGCCCGCGGATAACCCAGGCCTCGCCGCCTGCCCGCACCCCCACGCGTGAACCAGACGTCACGTGATGGTGTTGCGGTCCATCGGCGCCTCGTATCGTCCAGCCTT
>Ga0181529_10003568_pt1 | contig 17596 bp, 11 predicted proteins | sample PEATcosm2014_Bin_36_FD_119763 | JGI IMG/M metagenome (GOLD analysis project Ga0181529, IMG submission 119763) | Peatland microbial communities from MTU Mesocosm Facility, Houghton, MI, USA - PEATcosm2014_Bin10_30_metaG | ecosystem: Environmental > Terrestrial > Soil > Wetlands > Peat | place... | reverse complement strand
CGGCCCTACGCCGCCGCTCGTTCAATACCGCATCCGGCAAACCGCGCGAATCGATTCTCTCCATGCCTAGTTAGACGGGAAATACCTATAGATGTTGCATATATTACGGGCCGGATCAGTAACCGGAAGAAAGCGCGGGCCGGGAGGCCCCCGCTACAGCCGACCAGGAGGTCGGCGCTACGGTTTCATCGCCTATGGGTCGGCGAAGCCGGTGGGAGACTGTTCCCTGTTCCCTACTCCCTAGTCCCTATTCCCTAGTGCCTACCTACGGCTTCGACTCATTCTCATTCAGGTTCCGCGCCAGCACCTTCTCCACCACCTGCTCCACATCCGCCAGAAAGAAGCCGCTGTTGGCGGAGGGCTGCTGCACAGCCACGCGCGTGCCGGTGTAGCCCAGCGCGGAGGCAATCTCATTCCAGCGGTAGACTGCGGAGTTGATGGGGATCACTACCGGCTTGCGTTCCGGCTGGGGGGCCACGGCGTAGGCCGTCCACATGGCCAGCACCAGCAGCGTCACCGCTTCTACCGCGTACGGGAGGGTATCCACAAGCCCTGCGTTCTTGGGCGAGACGCTAGACTGCAGAAAATCCACGCTTGAAAGAACACCGAATCCCAGCGCCAGGCCAAAGGATACATCGCGGATCGAGAGCCGCAGGGCGTTCATGCACAGGCAGAGGAAGGCCAGCAGGCACAGTTCCAGGATGCTGACGGCGTGCATCAAGCGGATGGCCAGCTCAGGCAGTGAGATCAGAAAGGAATGCCGGAAGGAAGTGGTGGACAGGCAGACAATGAGCGACACCACCGCAACCCAGCGAAACAGCAAGACGCCAAAGCTGGTAAGGCCAGGCAGCGGCGCCAGGGCAGCGCGGAAGATGTCCAGGCACACAAAGTAGATGAGCACCGCACTGCCCATATAGACAGGCCAGTAGACGGAAAAGTAGGCAATGTACCAGGTCAGGGTGTGATAACGCTCTGTAGCGGCCAGCAGCAGGAAGAGAAGGGGGGCCGCGGCAACCCGCAACAACAGATACCAGTGCATGGAGCGAAACCTGTGGTGCAGGCCGCGCTTCCAAAACAAACCGGCAAACAGCACCGTCAGCAGGAATTCCACCCCGCCCAAGACCGTCATTGCGAGACTCGAGGACATTGAAGGGCTCCGCCTGACCTACAGGCGTCTCTAGCATAGCGCCTTGGCTCCCCCTATCTCAAACCAGACGCTGGCCCCTCTCTAACACTTTTGTGGGAGTGCCAAATGCCGTGGAGGGTTTTTAGAGCATTACCCGAATACATATAGCCTTTTTGAGGGGAGTGAAAGGTGACTTTTTCTTGAGGAAAGAGCCACTCATTGATCCGGCCCTTGAATTGAGTGCAGGTATCCCACCCATTTCCGCAAAAACGCGGAAATGGATGGGCACCCAGTTGTCAGTATTCATGGGCGGATCAATAACCTCCCGGTTTCGGTCTACGGCAATTCGGGAGATGCTTTAGCGCTTGATGCCCATGACGCAGCCCGGGAATCCAGGCACACAACCAGGCATCGGAAAGCCCAAAGTTGGGGACTGAGGACTGCTGACGCTCCTGCGTACAGGCGAGGACGAAGAGAGAGCGGCGGAGGTGAGCCCCGCAAGGACAACCAGAAGAGCGAGAACCCGAACCGACTGTTTCATTGAGTACCCCCTAGCAACGGTTTTCCAAATTTGCCGGTGATCGGCATGGATGGGAGGGTACTCGGGAGTAAGGTAACAAAGCTATATTCTTCTTGTACATACACAACTCGCCAGCAGCATGGTTACTGAGGTCACACTCTCCCAAGGAGCCCTCATGGGACCAGGATGGTACCCGTGCCGCCACGCCGCGCCCCCTGGTTGAAAACCACTTTCCGCCCCCTCGCGCGTGCTAAAATTGAATTGGGATAAATGCCTCAAAAGCTCCTGTTTCTAAAGGCAGTTAATCCTTGTAAACCCCCTCCTGGCGGCGGCCGCTTGAGCGCCCTTCCAGGCTCACGAAGACTCTACAACCGATGTCTAGGTTTCTTATGGCGACTGATCCCCTCACACCTCCCGCGGCGGCTGACAACGGCCAGAGCTACAACAGTGACAGCATCAAGATCCTGGAAGGTCTGGAGGCGGTTCGCCTGCGCCCGGCCATGTACATTGGCTCCACGGGCGAGATGGGCCTGCACCATCTGGTGTACGAAGTCGTCGACAACTCGGTGGACGAGGCGCTGGCCGGCTACGCCACCCACATCGACGTCATCATCCACGTGGACAACTCCATCACCGTGGTCGATGATGGCCGTGGCATCCCGGTGGACATGAAGACGCTGGCCAACGGCGAACAGATGACCGCCCTGGAAGTGGTGCTGACCAAGCTCCACGCCGGCGGCAAGTTTGACGCCTCCTCCTACAAAGTCTCCGGCGGCCTGCACGGCGTGGGCGTGAGCTGCGTCAACGCGCTCTCCCAGGAGTTCAATGTAGAGGTCTGCCGCGACGAGTACGCTTGGGAACAGGACTACAGCTGCGGCGCTCCCATCTGCGAACTGCGCAAGATGGGCAAGAGCAAGAGGCGCGGCACCAAGGTCCACTTCCTGCCCGACAAGAGCATCTTTACCGCTACGGAGTACAACTACGACACGCTGGCGCAGCGGCTGCGCGAAATGGCCTTCCTGAACAAGGGCCTGAGCATCTCGCTCACCGACGAGCGCACCGCCGACGCCAAGACCGGCGAAGCCCGCCACACCGACTTCCGCTACGCCGGCGGCATCTCCGAATTCGTCAAGCACCTGAACCGCGGCAAGAACGTGCTGCACGACAAGCCGATCGCAATGGAAGCCTCGCGCGACGGCGTGGAGATCGACATTGCGCTGCAGTACAACGACACCTACTCGGAGTCGATCTTTACCTTCGCCAACAACATCAACACCGTGGATGGCGGCACGCATTTGCAGGGCTTCCGCGCCGCGCTGACGCGCACGGTAAACGCCGTCGGCCAGTCGCTGGGCCTGTTCAAGGACATGAAGGACAACCTCTCCGGCGACGACGTGCGCGAAGGGCTGGTGGCGGTGATCAGCGTCAAGCTGCCGCAGCCGCAGTTCGAAGGCCAGACCAAGGGCAAACTGAACTCGGACATCGCGGGCACGGTGCAGGCCTTTGTGAACGAGCGTCTGGGCGCCTTCCTGGAACAGAATCCGCCCATCGCCAAGCGCATCATCAACAAGGCGGTGGACGCGGCGCGCGCCCGAGAAGCGGCGCGCAAGGCGCGCGACTTGACCCGCCGCAAGGGCGCGCTGGACTCCGGTGGTTTGCCGGGCAAGCTGGCCGACTGCTCGGAACGCGATCCCGAACGCTGCGAAGTCTACCTCGTCGAGGGTGAGTCGGCCGGCGGCACGGCCAAGCAGGGCCGCGATCGCCGCTTCCAGGCCATTCTTCCCTTGCGCGGCAAGATCCTGAACGTCGAAAAGGCCCGCTACGACAAGATGCTGGGCCACGAAGAAATCCGCAACATGATCACCGCCTTCGGCTGCGGCATCGGCAAGGACGACTTCGATCTTGCCAAGCGGCGCTACGGCAAGATCATCTTGATGACCGACGCCGACGTCGACGGTTCGCACATCCGCACCCTGTTGCTCACCTTCTTCTTCCGCCACATGCCGGAACTGATCAAGCACGGCCACATCTGCATTGCCCAGCCCCCGCTGTTCAAGATCAAGAAGGGCCGCTTTGAGCAGTACATCAAGGATGAGCGCGATTTTGTGAAGGTGATGGTGAACCGTGCCTCGGAAGGCATGGTGGTGCGCCACGGCGAGAATGCGACCCGGATTGAAGGCCCGGATCTGATGCGCTTCATGGGCACCCTGAACGAGTACCTGGGCTTTGTGGAGAAGGTGGATCGGCACGTCCGCAGTGAGAAGATCACGGAGTTCCTGGCGCGCACTGAATTCACCCATCGGTCTGACTTTGAGTCCAAGGGCGAAGGCGACATCCCGGAGAAGATTGCAGCCGTACACGCCAAGCTACTGGCCATGGCCGACGACCTGCAGCTCAAGGTGGCCGACCCGGCGCTGGACGAGGAGCACAAGACCTGGTCAGTGAGCTTTACGGATACCCAGGGCGCTACCCGCACCATCGGCCGCATGATGGCCTCCACGCCCGAGTTCCGCCAGATGATGGCCAAGTACAGCATCATCAAGGAATTCCTGGAGCCGCCGTTCCTGATCGAGTTCCAGCAGAAGACCGCCGCCACCACCATCGCCGAGGCCGAAGAGACTGAGGAAGAGGGCGCGGAGACTCCCGAGGTGGCTGCCGAGCAAAAGCAGGCCCGCCGTAATGCGCGCGTCACGCGCGACCCGGTGGAGAAGCAGACCGCGCGGGAGCTGTTCAGCTACATTGTGGAGCAGGGCAAGAAGGACTACCAGGTGCAGCGCTATAAGGGACTGGGCGAGATGACCAGCACCCAGCTCTGGGAAACCACCATGGATCCGGAGCGCCGCACCCTGCTCTCCGTCAAGCTGGAAGACTACGCGGAGACCGACGCCATCTTCACCACCCTGATGGGCGAAGACGTGGAAAGCCGCCGCAAATTTATCGAAGACAACGCCCTGGATGTGAAGAACCTGGACATCTAGATTCTGTAGTTGGTGTAGGTTTGCGGAAAAGTTGTCCCCGGCATCGCTTCAGCGCTGTCGGGGTTTTTCTTCCTCCCTGAAAAGAAAAGCCTTATCTTCCAGCACAGTGAAGATATGTGCCAATCATCGTGCCCCAGCCCCCTGAAGCACGAGCTGACATACTTGGTTGACAGAGAATTCACCCTTCTCATTGAACCAGGCGATCGCTATGCCTCAGAGGATGCTTCCGCGATAGGCGGAGGGTCCGCCACCCGTACCATCTTCCTTCCAATCGGCCGCTCCACAGTTTCTCCGTTCGAGTGGACAGCAGATCTGAATCGCTCGGAGGTCATCCTGCACATCGAGCGCACGCCGCGATGTTTGTCAGTAGCGCATCTGTTTGAGATCGGCGATGAGCGTGGGGCCGGCCGGTGTCCAGCCTAGCAGCGCACGGGTTTTCGCGCTAGAGGCGGACAGATCCCGCGCAGCGAACGGAGCAAGCCATCCGAAGTGCGCCAGCGCTTCTTCAGGCGCAATCGAAACCGCCGGCAGATTCAGGTAGCACTCGCACAAACCAAAAGGTATGCAAACGCGAAGAGCTGCTTGCGTGAATTACGTACAATTCTCTTTCGAGGTACGCAGAGCCCGAGGCGAGACCTCTGGAACCGAAAGAAAGGACTTTCTCCGCGGCACGCGCACAAGAATTGCGCTCGCGTCCGGCTTGTCGAGTCTGACGACCACCCTCAATAAAAGCCGCGTTTGTTTCAGCTTCATTAGCTCATCGGAGTTGTAGTGGACTCCGCGAAAGTAGACTCCAAAATGAAGAACTATGCGCTCGAACCCCTCGTCGTGATTTGCCTTTTCCGGATTAGTCGATGCTGTCGCCATTTCAAATCCTCCGTTCACCGGACATCACGTTTTTTACGCGCGACCCGCAAGGGTTTGACCGAATCTACAACTGTAGTACTAAGCCGAAAGACAGCCCTTCCACCAGAGAAAAGGCGAATACTGTCCGAACAACTGGAGGCGCCGCGCCGCGCCCAGAGGGACCGGCTTGTCGTAGCAGAAGATGGCAGAGGGGCCGAGCATTGATCCCGCGGCGCTCATAGGCGGGGAAGCTTGGCGAAGAGTTCTCTCAATCGGCGTATAGTGCGTGTCATCACGATGGAGGAAGGAACACCATGAAACATTACCCTTTCCCCGTCTGCAAGGAACGCCCGGCCCAACCATCCGGGCGTTTCCAGGTGAGATGGTACTTGCGGCGCTCTGGCCACTGCTGAAGCGGACGGGGGCTGCGGCGCTGACGGCAAGTCGAGCATTTGAGCCATACGGCAAAAAGGTAAATCGGTGATGAGCTGAGGTTTCCCGGAGGCGAATATGGATGAGCAAGATAGTCTCGATGCAGGGGAGACAATAAGGGCGAACGGGATGCGGGTCTCAGTAGATAATGGGCGGGGTGAATACACCTTGACCACCACGGGCAAGGTGAGCCCAGAGGGCAATGTTGACCTTATGTTCTATTGGGATGACTTTCTGGAACTGATGAGGGCTGGGAGGCAGGTCGGCACCCGTTGTCGCGCCCGGATGGAGTTTTGGCTGATCACCACTCCGCCTAAAATGCCACGACTCGGTTGTGACGACCCGTTTTCTCGCCGGATCGAATTTTGTCTGATCAAACGCCCTATTTGCGCGCCCTATTTGCGAGGAAAGTGCAGCGTGATACCTACACCAGCGCGGAGATGGTTCTGCCAGTTGGTAGAGTTATTGGGCAAGGAGGTACGCAGATATTCCAGTTCGAGAATACGCAGGGAAAGATGCTTGCTCAACGCGTAATCAGCACCACCGCCAGCCTCCAAGGCGAACGAATTGGCGGAAGGAGTCAGGGCGTTTCCTTGTGGAAACCGCGATCCCGAGCCATGCGCAAAGCCGAACAGCGCCTGCGCAAAGGGGAAGAACTTGCGCGCAGGCACAAAGACAAATCTTGGACCTGCGGCAAGCGTTGTGAGGGTGAGGCCGTAGCCGGCTCCGTTCATGTCCCCGGTGTGCTCGGTGGCCACATCGGCCGCCAGGCCAAAGCCCGTTTGCCGTGACGCCCCGGCTTGCTTGACCTGCCAGTAGAGATCGCCTGCTGCGCCTTCCAGGGTAAAGCAACCGCAGACACCGGCAGAGCCATTGGAGACCTGCTGACTATAACGAATACCTACTTCGGTAGGAATGCCCTGGGCTTGCGCGGTGAGAGCCAGCGCCAAGCCCAGGAACGCGCCGAGAGCGATGCGGACCTGTTGCATACTTTCTCCTATTGCACGGTCAGGGTGACGTCTGTTGTGTGTGTGTCGGGTCCGCTAACAGCTGTTACCGTCACGGTGTAGGTATTGGTGGCATGGCTGAAGAAGCCGCCGCCGCCGCATCCGGTCAAGGTGCTCATAGCCACCAGAGCCAGCACGGCAATCATCATCCATGCAGCGTGGGACAAACGTTTTCGGATTAGCCGCGCACGCCGCGTAAAGACCAGCGGCAGCATCAGGAAAGCCAGCACAGTGGGAACAGCCGCACCGGCAAACGGCTGGCCGGTTTTGCGCAGTTCAGCATTGACACTGGCGGTCAGGGTGAGCACGCTGGTGGAAGCACCGGCACCCACGGCAATCGACGAGGGCGCAAAGCTGGCAGTGACGCCCGCGGGAAGCCCAGAAACCGACAGACTTACAGGATAGACAAAGGTTGGATTCACCGGCGTCAAGGTCAAAGTGTAATTGGCCGAGTACGAGGGCAGAATGGTTTGGCTAGACGGACTGGCCGTAATCGTAAAGTCCGGCGAAAGTACGTTTTCCGTAAGCGCGCTCGAGGTGCTGGTGATGTAGTCGGTGCTGCCGCTGTAGACCGCCGTAATGCTATGCGCGCCCACAGCTAGAGTAGAGATGTTCAGCGCTGCCACGCCATTGCTTACAATGGCTCCCGCGGTATTCAGCAGAGTCGCACCGTCGTAAAACGTCACCGTTCCACGCGGTGTGCCGGAGGTGGTGGAAGATACCGTCGCAGTGAGCGCAAGAGATGTGCCAAGAATCGGAATTCCAGTGTTCGATGTGAGAGTGCTCCTCGACGGTGCCTTGGCAATCACCACTGAACCCGACGTACCTCCGATCGCCACGGTGTAGTTGTTGGCCGCGGAACCGCTGATCGTTACGCTGATGGCATAGGTGGCAGGATCGGAAGTGCTGGTGGCGGTGGTAGCAAAGTTGGCCACCACGTTGCCGGTATCCTGCGCCAGCACGGTATTCAGTGAGCCGGTCAGCGTGGGGATCGTCTGGCCATACAGCAGATTCACCGGATTGGCCACGGCGGTCAACGCAACCGGAGTCACCACCAGGACGTAGACACCGCTGGTAGTTGCCGCGTTCTGTGCATCTCCAGGATAGCTGGCCACAAGGTTGTGCATTCCGGCAGAGAGTTGGCTGGTAGAAATGCTTGCAGCGTTGCCGGAGAGATTTGCCGTGCCAACGACCGTGGAACTGGCACCAAGCCCATCGTAGAAGGTGACGACCCCGGTTCCAGTGTTGCCGCCGTTGCTGAAGGTCGCAGTCAGCGTACCCGTGCCATAGACAGTGGTCAGCGGACCGCTCACCAGGATTGATTCGGCCTTGGGCGACGCCAAGCCAGCCTTTGTATCCACAGTACCAGCGTCGATCAGGCGCACCCGGTTGTTGGCGGAATCGGCAAACGCGACGTTGCCGCTGTAGACTGCCACGGCCAGCGGTGTATCCAGCGATGCGCTTGTCGACGCGCCGCTATCACCGCCAAAGCCTTGCAAGCCCGTACCTGCAATGGTGGTCACCACTCCACCTGCGACGGTGCGGATGCGATGATTGTCGGCATCGGCAAAATAGACCGTGCCCGAGGCGTCGACCGCTATACCGACAGGCCTGGCCAACGCGGCCGAACTTACCGCGCCATCTGCGGTAAAGCCCTTTGCACCAGTACCCGCAATCGTGGAGATGAACCCGGTGGAATGAGTCACCATCCGCAAGCGCTGGTTGTCGGTATCGCAAATGTAGAAATTGAAGGACCCATCCACCGCAACGCCGCTGGGCGAATCCAGGCTGGCAGCCGTGGCCAGCCCACCATCGCCGGAGTAAGTCTGTTCGCCGTTTCCGGCAACCGTGTTGATGGTGGTGCCAACAATCTCGCGGATGCGGTGGTTATTAGTATCAGCCATGTAGACATTGCCATTCGAGTCCACCGCGACCGCCGTTGGCAGGTTCAGCAAAGCCAGGCTGGCGGCTGCGCCGTCACCGGAAAACCCTGCTACCCCGGTGCCAGCAAGGGTGACAATATAACCGCTGGAGGCCACAACCTCACGGACGCGATTGTTGTGGGAATCGCCAATGTAGATGTTGCCCGCCGCGTCCACCGCAACCCCAATCGGGGTGTCCAGCAAAGCGGCTGTTGCAGAGCCGCCATCGCCGCCGTAGCCTTGCTCACCTGTCCCGGCCACGGTGGAGATGACTCCCACCAAATTGACTTCGCGGATTACATTTTCGTTGGTATCCGCAATGTAGAGATTGCCAGCCGTGTCGAATGCCAAACCGCTGGGCTGGTAGAGCGGAACGCTGGTCGCCTCCACGCCGCTAGCCGGGGCATTCAAGGAAGAAATCTTGGCTTGCGCACGCCCAAGCTTTGCCAACGCCGCGCGCTGCGCAGCATTCTGCCCATAACCGAGCGGCACCAACAGCCCCGCAATCACAAATCCCGCCAGTGCGGCACCAGCCGCCCATAGGCTCCATCCATGGCTCATACGCCTGCACCGCATACGCATCATCCCTCTTTCAGCAGTATTCTCTGGTCCACTCGCCCCAGCCGCAACCTCTCAGTTGAAGCGAGTTGCACTTGTCCAATCTGCATCATTCGCATTTGAGGATGGTGCTGTAGGTAGCCACCGGATACGTGCCGGACGGGAAACTCTCCACAACCCGATACTCTAGGGTATCCCCAGCCGCAACGGTAAAGGCACCGCTCGTTGTGGTCGCATTTGTGGATTGCCCGGCAGCCGTATTGGAAAGCGACAAGGTTTGACTCATCCCGGTATTGGTACCGTTGTGCCGGACCGTAAACGTAACTGAATCGCTGCCTCCGCCAGAGGCTGCATTCCCAAACATAGCCAGTTGCAGGCTGGAGACTGTGCAGGCCGCCGGAACCAGCGTAATTCCTCCGCCGGGGTTGGCCGCCGCTGCGGTTCCCGCCCATATCTGTGAGGCCGTTGCGAGAGGTGAGAGATAGGCCGTCATGGTAGTGGCACCACCATTACTATTCCCGGCGTTCTGGTTGCTCCCAATCCAGGTAAAGCCTGTGCTGCCTGAACCGGCCGGGCCGGTGGCGCCGGTCGGGCCAGCCGGGCCGGTGGCGCCCGTTGCGCCGGTTGCACCCGTGGCACCAGTAGCTCCGGTGGCTCCGGTGGCACCACCTACGGACGCAATGCGGAAATAGATAGCAAGGATGTTCGGAGAAGTGGAAAGCCCGTTACCAGCGAGGAGATTCACGAGAGTGAGGGAATCTCCCGCCGCCAGGGTCGCGACCAGCGAGTTGGAACAACTGTTGTTGATATAGGAGTTCGAGAGGACGCTTCCGTTCTTGTAGACAGCGATCCCGCCTGAGCAAGAAACGCCATAGTCAATCAGGTAGGTGCCAGGGTTCCCGACCGTGATGGCACCTGATGCTGGCGCAAAAGTGAACCCGTTATTGGCATTGACGGTTACGGCAACGTATCCGGAACTCAACATGGATTCGCCGCCGGAACCATATGTGGTATTGGTTGGCGAGGTGAGTTGCAGGTAATAGGCTGACGTGGAACCGCCTCCGCCCGAACCCGTCGTCGCTACCCAGTAGGATGCGTTGGTGCCCGGAGTGATGACCGAGGTCGATGGGCCATTGGCCGCAATCGCCAGATACGTAGCACCGCTATAGAGCACAGCCGAACCGGACGGATAGTTCACACTCGCACTATAGGCACCACCCACAAACGGACCGGTTGCACCCGTAGGGCCTTGAGGGCCAGTCGCACCCGCAGCACCAGTAGAGCCTGTGGCGCCAGTTGGACCAGCAGGACCGATGGGACCAGTTGCGCCGGTGGCCCCAGTCAGACCCGTCGGACCTATAGGACCAGTTGCGCCGGTGGCCCCAGTCAGACCCGTCGGACCGATAGGACCAATTGCGCCGGTGGCTCCAGTCAGACCCGTCGGACCGATAGGACCAATTGCGCCGGTGGCTCCAGTCAGACCCGTCGGACCGATGGGACCAATTGCGCCGGTGGCTCCAGTCAGACCCGTTGGACCGATGGGACCTGGCGCGCCGGTGGCTCCAGTCAGCCCGATAGGGCCAGTAGCACCCGCTGCGCCGGTCGGGCCAATCGGCCCCTGGATGCCTTGGATACCCTGGATACCCTGGATGCCCTGAGCTCCCTGGGAGGTGACCGTAATGTCCAGTTGGGCAAGGTGCGAGGTCTGATCGTTCTCTTTCGAATCGAAAACCACGTCGCCCGCCGTCGTCATCAGTGCAATGCCCTGATTCGACGAAGGAGCAGCCACCCATCCTTGCACTAGCGAGGTGACGTCGATGACGACAAATTGCTGCACCACGCTGGGCGTGAACGTAGCTACCGCCGCGCCAAGGGTCGGAATCGAGTTATAGGTTACTGTTGATTCGCTCCATGAACTGGATACCGGCAGCACGCTGATCGAAGCAGAGGTATTGATGCGATTCACATAGAGCTTGAGCGTCGCCTTCGCAATCTGGCTGGAAATCGTGCTGGATGGCAGCGAGGAAAGATCAAACTGAATCAGCGCCGTGCTGGTGCTGTTGACGTACAAATTCGACAAGCCGCCGTAATTCACCGCTGGATGGGCGCTGGTCACATATGCGTCCGCTGCTACTACAGCATCCGTTGCGTAGGCCGCACTTGCTGCCCACACCAAACCTGCTGCCGCCATCATCCACTTGACCCAAAAACGCTGTCTCATTGTTCCTCTCCTGATTGACTTTCTGGCATAAGACCATACCCGCCCCACGGTCGCATAACTACTCCCATGGACTGTGCCAATGCGTATTTTCCAGTGACAGAGACTAACACAAGAACATGAACCTACGCCTCGAATGACCCCAAACACAATCGAGACTAACAATCGGAACTGGAGCTTGCCACAGCGCCGCTCACCCCGAGTGCGGAATCAGCGCCAACCGCCAATTCACAACTCGGTTTTGCAAAGATATATCGAACAACGAACAATTGCAAGCAGAAGTTTTCATCACTACAGCAAAACGAATCAATGCACAAATCGCCAGCAGCCCAAAGGATAAGGCGAGTGTTGTGCGCATGGGGACATGATTTAAAGAACCTCTGAATATGCCATCATTCTTTCTACAAGGAGAGCATTTGGGAACCTCTGAAGAACGCCGAGTTACGAGTCTGATTTGCTGGATTATCTTCCAGATAGTCTCAACCAGTCAGATTTCAGCACAGAGGATCGATTATTCGTTGTGATTTTGTCCGCCGGAAGCCCATTCGGCTACCGGCGGACACACTACGCCCCTGCGGGGGCCAACTGCTGGCCAACGCGCGCCAGTCGCTTGCGGTGTTGATAGATGGTTGAGCCGGTTCCGCAAATTCGGACAGCGGGATGAGTGGAGGAGTTGTTCCCTGACAGCCATTAAGATGGCAGAAAAGAGGAGCAACGATGACCCGACGTCCACGCCGGAATCACACAGCGGCTTTCAAGGCGAAGGTGGCCATGGCCGCCCTGAAGGGGGATAAGACCCTGGCCGAGCTGGCCAAGCAGTTCGATGTGCATCCCAACCAGATCACGGACTGGAAGACGCGTCTGGAAGAGGGTGCATCCAGCGTGTTTGGTGAAGAAAAGGCCGAGCAGCAGTCCAAGGTCGATGTGACCCGGATGCAGGCCAAGCTCGGCGAACTGGCCCTGGCCAACGATTTTTTAGAAAGTGCGCTCGTCAAGGCGGGTTTGCGGAGCGCAAACCGGGGACCCCATCACGCGGACTTTGCGTGAATGGGGTGCAAAGCGATGATCGATCCCGAACACCAGTTGCCCGTCGCCAGGCAGGCCGAGGAGTTGGAGATCAGCCGCTCCACGGTCTACTATCGGCCGCGGCCAGTTGCGGAAGCCGATCTGATGCTGATGCGGCGCATCGACGAACTGCACCTGAACTATCCGTTCGCCGGCAGCCGCATGCTGCGCGACATGCTCGCCCAACAAGGCTTCGAGGTGGGTCGCCGCCATGTGCGAACGCTGATGCGGCGGATGGCCATCGAAGCCCTCTATCGCAAACCCAATACATCAAAACCCGCGCCTGGACACAGGATTTATCCCTACTTGCTGCGCGGCCTGGCCATCACGCGGCCCAATCAGGTGTGGGCCACAGACATAACGTACATCCCCATGGCGCGCGGCTTCGTCTATCTGGCGGCGGTAGTCGACTGGTTCAGCCGCCGTGTGCTCTCGTGGCGGCTTTCGATCACTCTAGGTGTGAGCTTCTGCATCGAGGCGCTGGAAGAGGCGCTGAGTAAGTACGGCAAGCCGGAGATCTTCAATACCGATCAGGGCTCGCAGTTCACCAGTGAAGCCTTCACCGGTCGGCTCAAGAAAGAAGGGATCGAAATCAGCATGGATGGCAAGGGCCGTTGGTGCGACAACGTCTTTGTCGAGCGGCTCTGGCGCTCGCTCAAGTACGAGCACGTCTATCTGCACGCCTACGAGTCGGTAGGAGAAGCCAGGAGCAAGATCGGCCGCTACCTGGAGTTCTACAACAGCAACCGCCCGCATTCCAGCCTGGGAGCGCAAACACCCGAGCAGGTATACTTTCACCGTCCGCCGGAAGCGCTGGCGGCTTAACGCGCAATCAGGCTGGCCGTGGAAATGCCGGTCTCATGGAAAGGGCGGAAAACGATGGAGCTGTTTTCCGCCCTTCCGACAAGACCTTGAAAATCGATGAAACCGATTTTCACATTCCCACCGCCACGACGATTAGCTGAACAATTTTTCCACCCAAAAACCCGAAAATCCTGTCCGAACAAACGGGACCACCTCACTCACGCAGACGGTACGCTATGGCGTCAAAGACAATTGCTGCAACAACCAGCGCAATTCCGCCGAAGAGCAACAGTGAATTCCCTTTGGGCGCGATCACATAGCGGCTCACTGCACCTATGATCAGCGCCAACCCGATACCGATCAGGAAGGCGACCGCTAGTCCGGCGATGTCGATTGCCGCCACCAGCAACAGATTCGCGACGTTAAAGATCGCTCCTCCGATCATGGCCAGCACAATAGAATGAACGTTGCTCCGGCATATATCCACCAGGAAGGATTGCCCCGAGTTCCCGCAGCTGCCCAGCGATAGCCCTCATATTACTATTCCAGCAATGAGACCAATCATGTAATCCCAATAGTACAATTGGAACCTGAATTTCGGGCAGAGCTTCAGTGTGCTGGCCCACGATCCCCAACAGCATGCTGAGAATCATGAACAAAAGTGCCAGACCATACGTTTCAGGTTGATACACGGCTCTCCTTCTAATTCAGCGGCTATGGCAACACAATCTTATGCAACAACTGAGCCGACTACTTCAAGAAAGTATCCCAACTTAGCCTGGAAGCCGAAGCGCGATGAAAACAGAATTTGTGGACAATCATTCAAAAGTGAACGCTGCATTTTCGATGGCGGCATCATGTCGTTGGATTTCCTTGTTTCAGCAACATGCCGGAAGCCTTTGCGCCAATGACGGAATGCATCTTCCAAAGTTCCATTGAGCACATGAACGCGAACATCCAATTCAGCTGCAAAGATTACCCCAGCCCACAACTTTGCGCACTCTCCTAGCCGACTTCTCCCTCATCCGTGCAACAACGCCGATGGACAGGCCTACTGCACAGCTATAGTTGTGGTCAGCGCCAGATCCCGGGAAGAGCTACCGACCCGAAAAGTGTAGACGCCGGGAAGCAGCTTCCAACTATTAGTGGCTTCGTCGAAGATCGACAGGTACTTTGCGTCTATGGTCACCTTCACTTTTTTGGACTCACCGGCCTCGAGGGGCACGCGGCTCCAGCCGACCAGCCTCTTGGGTGGCTCACCCGCGCTCGCGGGCAGAGAGGCATAGATCTGTGCAATCTCGACGCCGGCGCGACTGCCAGTGTTCATCACCTGGAAGCTGACAGTGGTTACGCCTCCCCCGGTTTGGCTGTCAGGCATTGCCTCCAAACCGGAGTAGCTATAGGTCGTATAGGACAGTCCGAAACCGAAGGGGAACAGTACCTGCTTGTTCTCGGCATCGAACCATTTGTAGCCAATCTTCAGCCCTTCATCGTAATGCACGCTGAAGGTGGGCCTAGCCACTCCAGTCCGCATGATTGCACCAGGGGCCTTCGCTTCAAGTGACGGACCCACCAGTTGCGGATGGGGCAGATCCGCCTCGCTCACAGGAAAGGTAATGGGCAGCTTGGCGCTGGGATTCACTTCGCCAAAAATGATGTCGGCCACGGCGTCGGCGCCTTTGCTCCCCGCATACCATGCTTCCAGTATTCCGCTCACACGACTGGCCCAGGGCATGGTAACTGCTGTTCCGGATTCAAGAACGACAATGGTATTGGGGTTGGAAGCGGCCACTTGTTCGATCAACTCGTCCTGCTTATCCGGCAGCGAAAGATTGGGGACGTCGTAGGCCTCATGCGTCCACTGATAGGCAAAAACAATGGCCATCTGGGATTCCTTTGCGAGAGCTGCTGCGGCTGCCGGGTCCTCGCCCGATGCAAACCGCACCTGCGCGCCCGGAGCAATTGCAGCCACGGCCTTGAGCGGCGAAGTTGGGAACCAGACAGCATCATGAATATCCTTTTCCTTCTGGAACACCGGTGGCGCGAAACTGCCCGGCGGGTCAACCTGCGCCGATCCGCCGCCGGAGATCATGCCTTCATCCGCATGCCAACCGATAATTGCGATTGAGCGCACCTTGGCTCGATCGAGCGGCAGCAGGCCGTCCGCGTTCTTGAGCAACACGGTACTTTGTTCAGCTTGACGGCGCGCGATGAGCAAGCCGTCCTCCGCATTCACCACGCCTTTGCGGATGGGAAAGTCGATAATCCCGCTGGCAAACTCCGTGCGCAGAATGCGGCGCACATGATCGTCAAGCTTGGCTACCGGAACCTTACCGTCCAGCACGGCCTTCTTCATTGCCGCGCCATAGTAGGTGTCGTCCGGCTGCTCCATATCCAGGCCGGCTCCAGAAGCCTTGGCCACGCTGTGAGTTCCGCCCCAGTCTGACAACACAAATCCTTGGAAATTCCACTCCTTCTTCAGTACCTCGGTCAGCAGATACCTGTTTTCGCAGGCATAGTCCCCGTTAACCGCGTTGTAGGAACACATAACCGCGCCTGGATGCCCAATGCTATTGCCGATCTCGAAGGCCAGCAGGTCAGTCTCGCGCATAGCTCGCTTGCTGATGATTGAGTCGACTAGGTTGCGGCCACTTTCCTGATCGTTGACGGCGTAGTGTTTCAGTTCGCCGATAATGTGCTGTGCTTGCTCACAGCGGACGCGGTGGCCGACGATTGTGCCGGCCAGGATTGGGTCCTCGCCATGGTACTCAAAATTGCGCCCGTTGCGGAGTTCCCTCGCGAGGTCCACTCCCCCGGCAAGACTCATGTTGTAGCCTTGTGCTCGCTCCTCTCTGCCAATCAGCGCCCCATATTCACACGCCGCTTCGGGATCCCAACTTGCGGTCGAGGCCAGGTTCGAGGGCAGCGCCGTGGAGTAACGTCCATTCGCCGCGCTGAAACGCACGCCGTAGGCTGAACCGATCATCTGGAGCGGAGGGATGCCCAACCGCGGTATGCCCAGGGAAAAGCCGTCACCGCCGTTGCTCAAATACGCGTTGGGATTCGTGCCGCCGAAGGGCGAGCCCTCACCATGGATCAGGATGATCTTCTCGTCCAGCGTCAGCTCTTTCAGCACAAGGTTGGCCCGTTCATCCGGCGTAAGGGTGGTTTTCATCCAAGGAAAAGCCTCCCGGTGATCGCTCTGCGCCCACGCGTTTCCCATTACGCAGAGAACACAGAAAATGAGCGCAACCACTGCGCCAAACGCCTTGCTGCCAATCGCCTTGGTTACCATCATGCGGGCATTCCATCCTTACGTGAACGACCACCGGCTTATAGCCGGTGGCTTCGGGTTACGGCTAAAAGACTGATAGATCGGCCATTCGGCCGATAGAATGAGATCCCTGGTTATTCCAGTTTCCTGACTCCATCAACTTCTAATTCCGCCGAAACTACCTCAAATACAGAGTGACATCCTGACGGAGAAAAGCACGATCCGTGGCCTGAAGGCGAGGGGTTTACGTATCCCTTATCGGGGACTCTAAATTCAGATTCACAGGACTCACACCGCCTCGCAGTGAGGACCTGTACCATAGCCCATACCTGCCAGTACGCCGCGCATGTAGGTAAAACTGCTGGTGACGCCGAGCATCGGATCGTCGCCGTGGATCTCATACTCGAGGTCAACCCAGCCTTGGTACTTGGTCTCGATAAGGGCTTCAAAGATGCCTCGCACGGGCATGATGCCCTCACCTACGGCAACCTGGCTTTCCTTGGCGTTGAAGTTGGCGAGGTCCTTCATGTGCAAGTTAAACAGGCGCGAACCTGCCTGGTGGATCGCCTCAACCACATCCGTTCCCGCACGCGCGGTGTGACCTACATCGATGCAGCATCCGATACGTGGGTCCATGCTCTTGACAACCTTCAAGACATCGAGCGGCGACGGCCACACCTTGTCTTCGGGGCCGTGGTTGTGGATCGCGATGCGGATGTCATATTCCTTGACGAACTTCTCGAGACGCGGGAGAGTGGCGGGAGCGGGGTCGCCGGCGACGATGACGGAGATGCCTGCACGCTTGGCGTATTCAAACTTGGCGCGAATATCGTCGTCTTCGTCTTT
>Ga0181529_10003567_pt1 | contig 17601 bp, 14 predicted proteins | sample PEATcosm2014_Bin_36_FD_119763 | JGI IMG/M metagenome (GOLD analysis project Ga0181529, IMG submission 119763) | Peatland microbial communities from MTU Mesocosm Facility, Houghton, MI, USA - PEATcosm2014_Bin10_30_metaG | ecosystem: Environmental > Terrestrial > Soil > Wetlands > Peat | place... | reverse complement strand
GTTTTCTCCGTGATAAATCTTCCCTCGGGGGCTGAAGCCCATCCGATTGAACCCATTTCCATTGGCACGGCTGAAGCCGTGCCCTTTCAAAGCCGTTCCTTTGAGATGGTGCGTTTGCCCTGGGGTGCGCCCCGCCGCATTCCCCGTGAGATAGAATTTCAGCCAATGCACACCCCCGGATCTTCGCGCATCATAAGCCGCCGGCAGCTTCTTTGCGGCACCGCAGCGGCCCTGCCCCTGTTGCAACTGCCCGGCTTCGCGACCCCTGCAACCGGGCCAGGAATCTCCGTCGATTTGTTTCGGCAGCCAGATTCCATGCACATTCTTCTTGGCAATGCCGAGGACGCCGCGCACAAATGCGAGCGCAGCGGTGACTCCTGGTCCGCGCCCGGCGTAGAAGTTGCCTATACCCCGAGCGAAGGCAAAGGGACCGTGGTTCTCCGTGCGCCCAGCGCCCCGATTCGCCGGCTCCATCTGCGCTGGAACGTTGCGCTGAGCAACGAAATCCTTGTCCTGGGGGACGCCTGGGAACGAAGCTATGGCGATCTGGCCTGGCTCCCCATTCAGCCAGAGCGGCCGCTTCCCTGGTATTGCCTGCTCCAGGACGCCAACTCCACCTTTGGCATGGGCGTGGCGACCGGAGCCTCGGCCTTTGCCTTTTGGCAGGTAGATGCCGCAGGCATATCTCTATGGCTCGATGTGCGGAATGGCGGAAATGGCGTCGTTCTGAAGGATCGGACGCTCACGCTAGCCAGCGTAGTGACCGCCCGCAGCGATGGCGACGAGAGCGCCTTTGAAACGACCCGCAAGCTTTGCCGCCGCATGGTTGCCGCTTCCAAAGCGGGCAAGCCTGCCCGCAAAAGCCTGGCCGCTCCGCTTTTTGGGAGCAATGACTGGTATTACGCCTATGGGCAGAATACGGCCGAGGGAATTCTGCGCGATGCCGATCTTGTTCGGGAATTGTCCCCCGCGGGCCCGGCCCAGCCATATGCAGTCATCGACGATGGCTACCAGGACAAGGCTCGATTCCCTGACATGCAGAAGCTTGCCGGCGAGATTCGCAAGAGAGGCGTGAACCCAGGCATATGGGTTCGACCCTTGCGCGCTGCTCCCGCCGCAAAACCGTCTCTGCTGTTGCCAGCAAGCCGCTACGGGCAACGTCGCGAGCGGGCCGGGGAAATTGCCTTCGACCCAACCATCCCCGAAGCCCGCACCGCCGTGTTGGACGTGTTCCGCGAAGCCATGGCCTGGGGGTACGACCTCATCAAGCACGACTTCTCGACCTATGAGTTGCTCGGCCAGTGGGGAAATGAAATGGGCCCTTCGCCGACGGTGGATGGATGGAGCTTTCAGGACCGCGGCAAGACCAATGCGGAGATTATCGCTGAGTTGTACAGGGACATTCGGGCGACGGTTGGTGAAGATCGCCTGCTGATCGGCTGCAACACCGTTGGACATCTCTCGGCCGGCATCTTCGATGGAAGTAGAACGGGAGACGATGTGAGCGGGCGAAACTGGGAACGCACCCGCCGGATGGGCGTCAACACACTTGGCTTCCGGTTGCCGCAAAACGGCGTCTTCTTTGCCACCGATGCCGACTGCGTGCCGATTACCAGCGACATCCCATGGAGCTTTACCGAACAATGGCTTCGCGCAGTGGCGGAAAGCGGATCGATTCTGCTGATCTCACCCCAGCCAGGCGCAATCGGGGCTGAGCAAAAGCGGGCAATTCGCGCGGCCTTCTCGCAGTGCGCCTCAGACCACCTACCCAGCGTCCCCGCGGATTGGATCCATTCACGCACACCCGAGGACTGGACGACAGGATCGAGCCATCGGAACTATGCATGGCTCTCGCCGGACGGAGCAAGTCCCTTCAGCGTCTGATTCTGAGCGATGCGGTGAAGAGCAGTCCGGCACGCGTCGCCGGGTCACAGCGGGAGCGATCTCGCTTGGTCCGCCACAAAAACTCCGTGCCCCATCCTTTCCGCGTTTTGTGCGGACAGGGTGGGAAGCCGGCGCCCTTGACCAGCCCGTTCAAAGCGAGATGTCAACAAATCGAATCGGTCAAGCGATACGCCGAGCCTGGCGTCGATGTTCTGCTGAAGCCGCTTTCTTTCCAACCCGCTTCGCGCTAAAATTCCCGCAATCTTCCGTGGAGACTTCCCATGCATCTACGCCGGTTGCGCTGGCTTATCTTTTTGGCCGCCTGCCTTCCCTGCCCGGCCTTTGCCGGCCAGAAGCCCTGCTTCACCGCCGAGGAGGCCTCAAAGCTGCTCAACAAGGATGTCTGCATCAGCGCGCATGTTTATGACCTGGTCGAGTTGCCGGACGGAACCCGCTTTCTGGACGTATGCACGCCCGACACCCCGGACGACCGATGCCGTTTCACCATAGTGAGCTTCTGGGAAGACCACGGCGAAGTGGGCGAACTCAGTAAATACCGCGACATGGACGTGCATGTCCGGGGCATCGTACGGCCCATGCACGGCCGCACCGGCATGGTGCTGAGTCATGCCCGGCAATTCTACGGCGGTCCGCCCAAGTTCAAGCCCAACCCCCGGCTGGTGCGCGGATTCAGCGCCGAGCAGAGCCGGCCGGCGGTGAACGACCCCAACCTGCGCTCTCAGGGTGGACGCCGCGCCTTCATGAACACTCGCGACCAGGAGATCCGGCCGGCAAAGTAGGGTCTTGCTCTCCCACCCTTTCCGTGGAAAAGCTGCGGAAAGGATGGGGCACCCAGCAATTGTGGGATCTGAAGACGAGCCAGTTGAGGTTGGTCGCTTTCCCATCTCTCAAAATCGGGACTTGGGACGTCCAAGTTGGGAAGTCTCTTACAGTACTGAAATCTCCACATCCTCCATCGCCGGGGCAAAGCGCGCCCCCTTCCACAGAATCACGCAGGAGACGACCAGAAAGATCAGGGTCGCTCCCAGGCCGATGCCCAGGTTGGAACGGTCGGAGATGGCGCCGATGATTTGCGGAGAAAAGGTATCTCCAAAGCAGTGGATGACGAAGAAGTTGACGCCGATGGCCGTGGCTCGAACGGGCGCGGAAACCGAATTGACGATGGCGGCGTTGAGCGGCCCGGTGTTGAGGAAGAGGAAAAACTCGGCCAAAAGCAAGGCGGGGACGGCGAAGACCGCGGGGCCGAAGAAGAGCAGAACCCCGAAAGGCAGAGCCAGAGCGACGCTCCAGAAGGAGAGCAGGTAGAGCGCCCGGTGGTCGGTGCGCAACCAGCGCTGGGCAATCCAGCCGCCGACCAAGGTTCCAAGAATGCCGTCGATGACGGTGATAGCGCCCACCACCAGGCTGGCCCTGGCAACGGAGAACCCGGCGGCCCGGCTGAGGAATGTGGGCACCCAGGCCGAGATGCCACCCATGGCGAAGGTGAGGGTCGCCAGTCCGAAGGTGGCCGACAAAAATGCCGGATTGCGAAAAAGCCCCCGAAATGTGGTTGTGTTGATCGTCTCCTTCATGTTGTCGTTGGCGCCGCGCTCGGGCTCATGGCCCCAGAAGCCATACAACACGGCGATGATCAGGCCGGGAATGGCGCAGACGAAGAAGGGCGCGCGCCAACCCCAGATCGAGCCCATCTGCCCTCCGGCCAGGTAGCCAAGGGCCGCGCCTACGGGAATGGCCACGTAAAAAATGGAGAGGATGCGGTTGCGCTCCCGCTCGGGGTAGAAATCGGCCAGGATGGCCGGCGCAAAGATGCCGAAAGTAGCCTCGCCGATGCCAACCAGCGCCTGGCGGATGAAGAAGGTCCAGTAGTCGTGGACCCAAACGGTAACCAGAGTGGCCAAACTCCACAGGACGGCGCCAAAGATGATGAGCGCCTTGCGCGAGGTGCGGTCCGGGAGGCGCGCGGCCGCGGGTTGTCGCCACACATACGCAATCGACAGGCCCGCCGCCAGCGCTCCCACTAGGAAAAAGAGCATCCATGAACCGTGCAGAGCCAGGATGGCCAGAGCGCTCAGAACAGTCCCGCAGGCCAGCAATTGCTTTTTGTTCAATCGGTCGCCCAGCCACCCGGATAGAGGTGCGGCAATCATGTAGAAGATGAACAGAGCGGTGGTGAGCGCGCCCATTTGCTGGTCGGTGGAGTGAAAATCGCGCTGAATCAGCGAGACTTCCCCAGGCAGGATGTAGCGGTCGATGTAGTTGAGCAGATTGAGGGCAATCAGCAGGGTCAGCGTCGCCACGGCGGGGCTGATGCGAGGACGCGCAATCTGGGAACTGGTGGCCAAAGGAGTCTTTCTCGCGTTCCAGCGAGTAGCAACACAAATATCATATCGAGTGGTTGAACGCCATGGCGAGCGGCCGAATCAGGCGGCAGGCCGGGGCCAGCGTGCTTCCACAGTTGTGCCGATGCCTCCGCGCGGGCGGAACTCGCCGCGTACCACGGCCCAGATCGGATCGCAGGCCTTCACTATGTCCATCAGAACCTGGTTCACGATGTTTTCCTGGAAGATGCCCAGATTGCGGTAGCTGAACAGGTACTCTTTCAACGATTTCAGCTCCAGGCAGCGATCGCGCGGCATGTAGCGGATGGTTAGAGCACCGAAATCCGGCAAACCGGTCTTGGGACAGACCGAAGTCAGCTCCGGATCGTCGATCAGGATTTCGTATCCTGGAAACTGGTTCTGCCAGGTCTCGATGGCGGGAAACGGAAAATCGAGGCCGGCCTTTGCGTGCTCGTCGGTGTAGCGTGGTTCCAATGCCATGCATCCATTGTACGGTGCAACATGCTGCACGGAAAGACGATCCGATGCCGCTTTTTTCAAGAGAAAGCGCATTTGGAATCGTTGCCAGGGAGGAGCGAAAGAGATTGTGGAAAAAGCTCGCAGGAGAGCGCCTTGCGCGTTGAATCCGGCGTCTATCCGCAACCCGCAATGCCTGTCCCCGCAGAGATTCAAATGCAATTGCCTTGCGCTTTTTCCTGCTCCCTATTGGCATCGTGCAGACTCTTATATACTGACCATGGTTAACTGAATGACTCAAGATAGAAACCCATCGGACCGGGTCCGACTTTGGCTTTGGAGGGGTGCGGGCGTCCTGCTCGTCATCGTGTTCTTTACCGCGCGCTCCCTTTTGCGGGATCAGCTGCCGGTGCGCGCGGCACAAGCGTCGCATGTGCCTCTGTCCAGCACCGTAAGCACCAATGGCCACGTCGAGCCGGAGGTGAATTACGAAATTCACTGCCCGATAGCGACTACGGTCAAGGCGGTCTACGTGCAGCCTGGCGACCGTGTTCCGGCCGGCAAGCTGCTGATGTTGCTGGACGATGTGCAGGCGCGGGCCAGGTTAGCTTCAGCCGAAAGCGGGGTCAAGGCCGCCCAGGCTGCCATGGAAGCCGCCACTCACAACGGAACCCAGCAGGAGCGCCAGATGGCCGCCGCCGACATTGCCCGCGAACGGCTGGAGCGCGACCAGGCGCGCCACGACCTGGATGCTATGGCCAGGCTCAACTCCACCGGGGCGGCCTCGCGGGGCGAAGTTGCTGCGGCGCGCCAGCGGCTGGAAACAGCGGAGGCCTCCCTGCACGCATCGGAAGAGAGCGCGCACAGCCGCTATTCGCCGGCAGAGGTGGCACGAGCGCAAGCTGCGCTGGCCGAGGCAGAGGCCAATCGGGCCGCGGCGCGCCAAGTGCTGGCGCAAACATCGGTCCACGCTCCCGAAGCGGGCACGGTCTACAGCGTGAATGCAGGCCGCTCGGAGTTTGTCGAAGAGGGCAAGCTGCTGCTTCAGTTGGCCGACCTCCATCGTGAACGCATTCGCGCCTATTTCGACGAGCCGGAGATCGGCAAGCTCGAGGTTGGCCAGAAGATTCAGATCAAATGGGATGCCAAGCCCGGCCAGATTTGGAACGGACACATCGAGCGCACCCCAATCACCGTCGTCACGTTTGGCACGCGCAATGTGGGCGAGGTGCTGGTCAAGATCGATAACTTCGACGGCGTTCTGCTGCCGGATACCAACGTAACCGTTACCGTAACCACTTCCAGCGAGCCCAACGCCCTCACCATTCCCCGCGAGGCTCTTCACTCCGAGAATGGCAAGCCCTACGTCTACAAGTTGGTTGGCGACGGCTTGAAGAAGACCCCGGTCGCCACCGGAACCATCAACCTGACCCAGGTAGCCATTCTCTCCGGGCTCGTCGACGGCGATTGGGTGGCCACTGGTACAACCAGCGGGCAGCCCTTGCAAGAGGGTGTTCCGATCAAGCGGGTACGGTGAGGCCGTTGCTGTCAACGCTCCCAGTACTGCTGGCCATTGCCCTGGCAATGCCTTTATTTGCCCAGGCGCCAAAGGACCGACTGCTCCAAGCCAATGCGGCTCTGCAAGCCGGGGATGCCGACAAAGCGCTGGCCCTGCTCGGGCCGTTGGTTCAGTCTGGCGCGGGACCGGCAGAGGCGCATAACCTGGAATGCCGGGTGCGTTTTACCCTGGAGCATTGGGATACCGCCGCCAGCGAATGTGAGTTGGCCGTTGCCCTGGACGGGCAGAATTCCGCTTACCACCTGTGGCTGGGGCGCGCCTTGGGTGAAAAGGCGAGCCGGGCGTCGTTCTTAAGCGCCTATTCGTTGGGGAAGCGCGTGCTGGCGGAGTTTCAAGAGGCTGTGCGGCTCAATCCGCGCAATGCGGAGGCCTTGTCGGATTTGGGCGAGTATTACTATTCCGCGCCGGGAATCGTGGGCGGCGGCTTTGGCAAGGCCGAGAGCGTCGCTGCACAATTGGACAAGCTGGATGCCGCACGCGCCCACGAGTTGCGGGGCCGCATCGCATTGGAGCGCAAGGACTACGGGACGGCGGAGCGGGAATTCAAACAGGCGATTGCGGCAGGCTCGCACCCGGCATTCCAATGGACATCCCTGGCCGCGTTCTATCGCCGCCAGCAACGCTGGACGGAGATGGAATCGGCCATACACAGTTGTGTTTCCGCGGTGGACCGCGACAAACGCGCGAGCGCAGCTCTTTTCGACGGCGCTTCGATCTTGATCGCAACCAACCGTGACCTGCCTTTGGCGGCCCGGATGCTGGAGAACTATCTGGCAAGCTCCTCGAAAACAGAGGACGCCCCCGCGTTTGTAGCGCATACCCGGCTGGCGCGCCTGAGAGGACAGTTGGGCGACAGCGCTGCCGCAAAACAGGAACAGACAGCCGCCCTGGCCCTGGCGCATGAATACCGGCCCGCACAGAATCTGAAGTTGCAGGAAACCAAACATTGATTGGAAGAGTGCGCGTGAAGACGAGACAGAAATCGCACCGCGGCTGGCCGGCCATCCTCATCGGAGTAGCGCTGACGGCTGCGCCCGCATTGCTTCCAGCGCAGGTTTCGCTGGCCACCGTGGTGGATTTGGCACAAAGGAACTCCGGCGCTGTCCGATTGGCCGATGCCGACCTTCAGAAGGCGCAGGCTGCACTTTCACAGGCCCAGGATGCGTACATTCCAAGCCTCACGATAGGTTCGACTCTCGGCTATTCCGTAGGATTTCCCACCGGTCAACCTTCGATTGCAAACGCCACGTTCCAGTCGCTGGTGGTCAGCCTTCCCCAGCAACAGTACATACGCGCAGCCCGCGCGGGTGTGCAAGCCGCATCGCTGGCTCTCAAGGATGCTCGCGAGCAGGTGGCTTTGGACGCCTCGACCGGCTACATCGAAATGGAAGCGGTCGGCCGCGAATTGGACGCAACCCGCCAGCAAGAGTCATTTGCCGAGCATCTGGTCAAAATCGAGCAGGAGCGCGCCGAGGCCGGGGTCGATCCGCTGAGCGATCTACTACAAGCCCAACTGACCGCAGCACAGATCAGGCTCAAGCGCCTGCATCTGCAAACGCGCAGCGCCACGCTCGCCCAGCAGATTTCTGTGCTCACCGGTCTGCCCACCGGCTCGATCACACCGGACTCGGCCAGCATTCCAGAAATCCCCGCGGTGAAAGCAGACGAGGGCGTGCGTACCACAGCAGGCATCGAATCGGCGGCCATGCTAGCGCGCTCGAAGCAGTTTCAGGCTCGCGGCGAGGAAAAGGCTGGCAGGTGGCCCCAAATTGGTTTCGGCGCGCAATACAACCTCGATTCGGATGCACTGAACGACTACAGCACCTACTTTACGCATTTCACGCCCAACAACTACGCGTTCGGATTCAATATTCAGATTCCTGTCTTCGATGTCGGTCATCACGCCAAGTTCAGAGAGTCGGCCGCCGATGCCCTGCGCGCCACGGTTGAAGCCGAACAGGCCCAGCGGCAGAACGAAATTCAGATCACGATGTTGACCGGCAACCTGCGCGAGTTGGACGCTCTGGCGGAGATCGCCAGTCTGAAGCAGCAAATCGCCGCCGAACAGCTCAAAACCGTGCTTGCACAGCTTGAGCTTGGCAATGGCGCCAGCAGCGGTCCTGCCGCTCAGCCGCAACTGTCCCCCAAGGCAGAGCAGTTGGCCCGCATCGACGAACGGCAGAAATTCCAGGACGCGCTGGACGCAAAACTCGACTTGAGCAAGGCCCGGCTTACCCTCTTGCGCGCCCTCGGCCACATGGAAGACTGGCTGCACGAACTGCACGCAAAGTAGACCCCGAACGCGAGAACGCCCGAAAATCACCTGAATGTTAGAATGGAAGGGATGACTATGCCCCTGAAAACGCTTTTGCTGAACCCGCCCTCGTTCGAGAACTTTGACGGTGGCGCGAGCTCGCGCTGGCCGGCAACGCGCGAGATTGAGTCCTACTGGTACCCGGTGTGGCTGACCTACCCGGCCGGATTGCTGGAAGGTTCCCGCGTGCTCGACGCGTCTCCCCACCACGTCTCGGCGCAAGAAACCATCGATATTTGCAAGGACTACGAGTTCCTGGTGCTGTTTACCTCCACCATGGGCTGGAAGAGCGACCACCTGCTTGCCCACGCCATCAAGGAGGCTCACCCCTCGATCAAGATCGCCTTTGTCGGCCCGCCGGTGACCACCGACCCGGATCGCGCCCTCACCGAGTGCTCGGCGATCGACTTCATCTGCCGCCGCGAGTTCGATTTCTCCGTCGTCGAGTTCGCCCAGGGCAAGCCGCTCAACGAGATCCTCGGCATCAGCTACATGCTCGACGGCAAGATCGTCCACAACCCCGACCGCCCTCAGGTGGAAGACCTGGACGCGATGCCCTGGGCCACCAAGATCTACAAGCGCGACCTGGACGTGACCCGCTACACCGTGCCCTTCCTGCTGCATCCGTTCATCGCCCTCTACTCCTCGCGCGGCTGCCCGGCGCAGTGTACCTTCTGCCTCTGGCCGCAGACCCTCAGCGGTCACGCCTGGCGCAAGCGCTCCACCGACGACGTTGCCGCCGAGCTGGCCTGGGCCAAGGAGAACTTCCCCGATGTCAAGGAGTTCTTCTTCGACGACGACACCTTCAACATCCAAGGCCCCCGCACCATCGAACTTTGCGAAAAAATCAAGCCGCTGGGTCTGACCTGGAGCTGCACCTCGCGCGTCACCACCGACCGCAAGACCCTGCAAGCCATGAAAGAGGCCGGCTGCCGGCTGCTGATCGTGGGCTTCGAGTCCGGCGACCCGCAGATCCTCAAGAATGTCAAGAAGGGCGCCACCGTCGAACGCGCCCGCGCCTTCGCCAAGGACTGCCACGACCTGGGCCTCACCATCCACGCCGACTTCATCCTCGGCCTGCCCGGCGAGACCAAGGAATCCATCCGCAACACCATCAACTTCGCCAAGAAGCTGGATTGCGAGACCATTCAGGTCTCCATCGCCCACGCCTTCCCCGGCACCGAGTTCTACGACTTCGCCAAGGCCAACGGCTTCATCGTCAACTCCGCCGAGATGTCGGACGAGGGCGGCCACCAGATGGCGCACATCGAGTACCCCGGTCTGCCCATCGACTACGTGTTGGAGATGGTGCATCGCTTCTACGACGAGTACTACTTCCGGCCCAAGGCTGCATTTCGCGTGGTCTGGAAGGCGTTCGTCAATCGCGACCTGCCCCGCCTCTATGTTGAAGCCAAGGCTTTCCTCAAGTTGCGCGCGCAACGCAACAAGATGGTCAAGGCGGCGCGCAGCAAACCGGCAGAACCGCCGGCTCCGGCGAGCGCCGGCGCCTAGCCGCGGTTCCAACTGGCTTCACGGCGCCCGGCCCGGTAACTCATTGCCAGCGCGCCACAAAAGCTCCGTGCCCCATCCATTCCGCGGCTTTGCGCGGAATGGGTGGGAAAGCACGAACCCCAAACGAGTGTCCGTTCCCCGGAACCGAAATCCCCAATGGCTCATCCCAAACTTTCGTTATGGCAGTATGCGGTGCTGGGACTGGTTTCCATCTCCGCTCCGCTGGGCGATTCCTGCCTCTCACGCGGCATGACCGGCCTGCCAGGCATCACCCTGGCCCATCCGGGCACGCTCGTCGCCGCCGTCTTCACGCCCTGGATCGCCGTGGGCATCGCGTTGCTGATCGGCTTCTTTGCCAGCTATCTGACCGCGCTCTCCTGGGCCGACCTCACTTTTGTGCTGCCCGCCACGGCGTCTGGCAATGTCATCGTCGCGCTCTTTGCGCACTTCTGGCTGCACGAGGCCATCTCGCTGCAGCGCTGGGCGGGAATTGTGCTGATCACCGTGGGCGTGGGCTTCGTCGCCAACGGGCCGTCCTTGACCGAACACCCCGCGCTGGCCGCCACACGCGAAGAGGAGCAGGCACAATGAACCTTCCCTACTCTGCCCCATCCTCCGGCTTCTGGGCTGCCACCGCCATGATCGCGGCCATCGTGCTCGCCTCTACGGCTGGCGAGGTGCTCACCGCCGCGGCCATGAAGTCCATCGGCGACCTCGACGAGATTCGCGCCCACTCCGGCATGAAAGGCGCCATTCGCGCCGTCGTCACCTGCCCGCTGTTCTTCGCCGGCGTAGGCTTCCTGGCGCTGGCCTTCTTCTCTTTGCTCTTCGCGCTGAACCACCTCAATCTGAGCCTGGTCGCGCCCGCATCGGCATCGCTCACGCTGGTCACCAACGCCATCGCCGGCAAGCTCTTTCTGAAAGAGAATGTCGATCGCCGCCGCTGGACCGCCGCCGTACTGGTCTGCATCGGCGTCTACTTCCTGGCGCATTGAAAACAGGGATCAGAGGTCAGGGATCAGGGATCAAATACAAATGCTGGGTGCCCCTGGTCTCGATTCTGAGACCAGGGAAAGCACAAAGGACTATCGGCCTTCAGCCTGCTCCAGCACCAAGGCTCCGTGCCCCATCCATTTCACGTTCTCTGTGAAATGGGTGGGATACGACAGAACTCCGTCTGCTCTTCCCTCGTCTACCGAATGAACCGCATCATTCCCTGCGGCTTCAGATCGGGCACGAGCATCGTCCGCGCTTCGCCGAGGCTCATGCAAACCGCCTCGGCGGCCAGATGCCCGGATCGCGCGGCGCTCTCCATTGTCGAGGGCCAACCGGTCGCCGTCCAGTCCCCAGCCAGGAAGCAGTTCGGCCACGGAGAAACAGCGCTCGGTCTTGCTGCATCGATCCCCGGCGGCACGCCGAAGGTGGCGCGCATCTCCTTCACCAACGCGGCCTTCTCCAGCTTCGCCTCGGCAGCCAGGGGAAAAAACTCTAGCAATTCGTCGGCGGCCTGTGCAATCGCCAACTCCCTGGGCAACTTCGCAAACTCACGCGAAGCGCTGACCACCAGTTCCAGATAGCTTCCCTTCGACTCGCGCCCTGGTTGGAGGCGGCTCTTGTTGTACATCCAGTGAATCTCGCGGTCGAGCAGCACGGCATGTTCGAGCGTGGTGATCTCGCGGTCGAACCACAGATGCACGCTGCAAATCGGCCAATGCACGTGGCATTCAAGCTGCTCGGCCAGCGCACTAGCGCCCGTAGCCGCCGGCATCTGCGGCAGCAGCTTGGCGGTGGCCTCGAAGGGCAGCGCCAGCAGCAGCAGATCGGAGGTCAGCACACCGTCGCGTGTGAGCACGGCCCATTGTGCGTTTTCGTCGTCCCACTCCGCAGATTCGACGCTGGTGTTCAGGTGAACAATGGAGCCGGAATACTCCAAGAACGCCTCGGCGCCCGCATACAATTCGCTCAGCGGCACGGTGCTCATGCCCATGCTGCCCGCAAAGGCCGAGTTCATGAACAACTCGCGGATCACCTTGGCCGCGTAGGGCAGCGCAATCGAATCGATCTCCGCGTTCAGCGCACTGGCAATCACCAGCCGCCAGAAGCGATCCAGTGCTCCCTGCGTCTGCCCATTGCGTCTGAGCCACGCGCCCAGGCTCTCGGTCGAATCGCTCGGCACCGGGCGCATCAACGCGCCAAATGCCCGGCCCAGCGCCACCTTGTCGGCCAGCGTAAACGCGTGCGCGGCCATCAGCTTGGGCAGTCCGTGCAGGGGCGCGGGTAGCCAACTCGGCCCCAGCCGCGAGCGCCTTCCGCCCGGCTCGATCATAGTCATCTGGCTGGTCCAGTGGATGCGGTCCGCAACTCCGATGCGCCGATAAAACCCGACGAGATTGGTGCAGCAACCGAACAGCACGTGCTGGCAGTTGTCGATGACTTCATTGACGCCGGGATGCAGATACGACGACGCGCGTCCGCCCAAGTAGCCGCGCCGCTCGACAAGCTGCACGCGCAGCCCAGCCTCGGCCAGCGCGCAACCGGCGCTCATGCCGGCTACGCCGCCGCCCACCACCGTGACGGTCTTCCGCGGGTTCTGTTGCGATCTACTCATCAAACAAACCTGTCATCCTGAGCGAAGTTTGGCGCGCTCTTTGCGCCAAACGGAGTCGAAGGACCCGCGGTTGCCTTTGTTGTTTCCAAATCGATTGCAATCCAGCGTCCGTCAGGTTAACCCAGCACCCGCGCCCACGCCATCCGCGCCATGCCTGCTGCCAGAATCGTCAGCTTTTGCGCCATGGGCACGCTGGCCCTTTGCGAAAACACATCGTAGTCGGCGCGTTCGATCCGCTTCAGCAGCGCGTGATAGATCTCGACCAGCACCCACAGCGCGGGCCGGCTCTCGCGGTCGATCAACGGCAACAGCAACTGCGCAGACTTATAGAACGCTTCCGCGCGCTGTGCAATCGCCGCCAGCAGCGCGCGCTCTGCTGTTGTCGGCGGCGCGCCCGAAGCGCGATGCAACAGCGCGTCCAGCGCGACGCCGTGGGCCGCCAAATCCTCCAGCGGCAAATACACGCGGTTGCGCCCGGCATCCTCGGCCACGTCGCGCAGAATATTGGTGAGTTGAAATGCAATGCCCGTCTCTTCGGCCAGCTTCTCCGCGCGGGTATCGCTGTAGCCGAAGATGCGAATGCACACCAGCCCCACGACAGATGCCACCAGATAGCAGTAGCGATAGAGTTCGGCGAAGGTTGCGTAAGCATCCGGCGCATCCGTTGCCGCACGATCCAGATCCATCGTGACACCGGCCACCAGCTCGTCGAGTAGACTCAACGGAATTTCGTAGCGCTCAATCGCGTCGCGCACAGCCAGAAAGACCAGATTCGAAGAGTCACCGCCGTGGCAGATTCCGCGCCAATCCGCAAGCCACCCATCCAAACGGCGACGACGTTCCTCGCGCGACAGGCTCTCGTCGTCGGCCAGGTCGTCGGCCTTGCGCATGAAGGCATAGATGGCGCAGATGGCGTTTCTTCTTGGCTTTGGAAGAGCGACAAAGGCGTAATAGAAGTTCTTCGCCTCGCGCTTGGCGATTCCGCGGCACTCCGCATACGCTGCATCTAACTTGGGATCGTGCTTCAAGCGGCCTTCCCTTGCGAACGTCCGAGGAGTCCCATGAAGGGCAGCAGCTTGCCGCCCACGGCGCGCAGCGCCAATCCCAGCTTGGTGCTCTTTGAAATAGCCGGCCGCGCGCTCAATACGTCGTAATCTCGCCGCTCGATGGCGCGTAGAATCTCCAGCCCGCCGCGGCTGAAGAGATCCAGGTCCAGAGCCAGATCGCGATTCACCTTGGCGATCAGCGGCAGACCTTCCTCGAACATCGAGCGGGCGTAATCCACTTCGTGGCGCAGCAGCGCGCGAAACTCCGCCGTAGCCACGCCCGCGGCAATCGTCTCGTCGCTCACGCCGAAGCGCCGCATATCGTCCTGCGGCAAGTAGATGCGGTCCCTCATTTCGAAGTCGCTGCGCACATCCTGCCAGAAGTTGGCCAGTTGCAGCGCGGAGCAGGTCGCATCCGACAGCTTGAAGTTTTCCTCGCTCACCTCACCGCAAGCGTAGAGCACCAGCCTTCCCACCGGATTAGCCGAGTAGCGGCAGTAACCCAGCACCTCCTGCATCGAGGCAAAGCGCGTGACCGTCTGATCCTGGCGAAATGCCGTCAGCAAATCGGCAAACGGCTCCTTGGGAATGGAGCAGGCGCGGATCGTCTCGCTCAACGCCACAAACACCGGATGCCGCGCGCGGCCCGCGTAGCATTCATCCAGTTCCCTGCCCCAAAGGTCGAGCATTGCCAAAGCCACGCCGCGGTCGCCTACCTCGTCGCCCAGATCGTCGGAGATGCGGCAGTAAGCGTAGATCGAGTGAAAATGCGGGCGCAGCGCCTTGGGCAGGAACCACGAAGCTACGTGAAAATTCTCGTAGTGCGATTCGGCTAGACGCTGGCAATACGCGCGGGCTTCATCGAGCGTGGGCGCAATCTCGGGAATGCGATAGGATGCCGGCAACGCCGCCCATCCGCGGACTAGCAGTGCATCGTTGTCCGGTTGCTGGGTCACAGTGGTCATCTCTTGCTCTCAGGGCACAATAGCGGTCTTGATCTCGCTGCTGCGGTTCATCAGCTTCTCAAAAACGCGGTTGAGTTCGTAGAGGTGGGCGTGGCCAGTAATGAAGGCTTTCGCTTGGAAGCGTTCGCCGGCGATCAGTTCCAGCGCTTCGCGGCAAATCTCCGGAGTGTGATGGAACGTGGCGTGCATGGTGATGTCGCTATAGTGGATGCGGTTGGTGTCCAGCGTGACGTGCGTGCCCGCGGCGCATCCGCCGAAGAAGTTCACCGTGCCGCCCTTGCGCACCAACTCTAAAGCCTCTTGCCACGATTCGGGCATGCCCACCGCCTCGATGGCGATGTCCACGCCCTGGCCCTTGGGCGTCAGCGCGCGCGTATCGCGGATGGCGTTGCGGATATTGCTTGCCTGCACCACATGCGTCGCCCCCAACTGCTTGGCCGCCTCCACTTGTCCATCGTGCTTGACGATGGCGATGGTTTCACAGCCGGCCAGTGCCGCCACATGCAAAATCATCAATCCCAGCGGGCCGCCGCCGATGATGGCCACCGTATCGCCGGGATGCGGATGCGAGTCCTTGAATCCGTGCACCGCGCAAGCCAGCGGTTCGGTCAGTGCGGCGTGTTCAAACGGCACATGATCGGGAATGTGCAGCGTGTTCTTGGCCACAATGCGCGCCGGAATGCGAATGAACTCCGCATAAGCGCCGTTGTTGAAGAGCAGGTCGTCGCAGAGATTCTCCTGGCCGCGCGCACAGAAATAGCACGCGCCGCAAGGCGCGGAGTTGAGCGCCACCACACGGTCGCCGGCAACAAAATCCGTAACTCCCTCGCCTGCCTCGACGACGGTTCCAGACAGTTCATGGCCAAACAGCGCCGGAGGTACGATCATGCGCGCATGATAGCCGCGCCGGAAGACCTTCAGATCGGTGCCGCAGGTGAGCGCCGCGCCGACGCTGACAATCAACTCCCCCGGCCCGGCCTCGGGAATCGGCACAGCCTCAATGCGAATATCCTCGCGTCCGTGGAGGACCGCTGCCTGCATCGTGTTGCGGCTGTGCAGCGCGTGTTCAACCGTTTTGCGGCCCAGGCTGACGGCGGATTCGACCTTCTTGCGGCCCTCGACCACCACCGTCTCCACGGTGTTGAAGCTGACCTCAACCACCGTATCGACAGTATTGAGGCCCCCCTCGACAACTTTCTCGGCTTTCTTGCGGCCCTCTTCGACAACCGTCTCGACAGTCTGGCGGCCCCTGAGGATCGCGGCTTTAACCGTGCCTGCCATCACTCGCCTCCCCGCTCTGCCCCACTGCCGAGCACAGGCTCTATCATAATCTTCATCGAGTCTGCCTTGGGGTGCGAAGCGACCTCAATCGCCGCAACCGCTTCTTCCAGCGGAAAACGGTGCGAGATCAGCTGTGTCAGGTCAAATCCGTTGCGATAGCCGCCAAAGACCAGACCGGTTACCTCGTCCAGGATTTCGAACGAAGACGAATAGGAACCCAGCAGGGTCTTCTCATCCATGCAAACCGCGCCGGGATCGAAGTTGGCCTTCTCGTGCTGAGTCTGCGCAAAGAGCATCACCTTGCCGCCCGGCCGCACCGCGTCCATTGCCGTCTGAATCAGCCCCGTGCCCCCCACGGCCAGGATTACCGCATCCACACCCCGCCCCTCGGTCTCGCGCAGCGCCCGCTCGACCACGTTTTCCGTTGCCGCATGGATCGGGCGATTCAACCCGAACTTGGCCGCAATCGCGTGCCGCTCGGGATAAAGATCGGAGGTGAGAATGCGCGCCCCGCTGCGCAGCGACAAAGCCGCCAGCATCAAGCCGATGGGCCCCTGCCCGATGACCAGCACCGTCTCGTCCGCGGCCAGATTCAGCAGCTTCACGCCTTTGAAGACGGTGTTCACCGGCTCCACAAAGGCTGCCTGCTCAAACGGCACGTCATCCGGAATCCGCACCACTCCGCGGTTGGCAACGATCCAGTCCATCACCCGGATGTACTCGGCAAATCCGCCGCCGGAGGGCTCCAGGCCCGCCGTGGAGCCCACTTTTTTGTAGACGGTACACTGCGCCGGGGTGTGCTTGCGGCAGTAATAGCAGGTTCCGCACGGCACATGATGGAAGACCATCACCCGCTCGCCCAAGGCAAAATCCGTCACGCCCGCGCCCACCCGGACAATAGTTCCCGCCATTTCGTGGCCAAAGATGCGTGGCGCGGAGTGCGAACCGGTGTGGATCTTCTTCAGGTCGGTGCCGCAGATACCGCAGGTGGCGATCTTGACCAGCAGTTCGCCCGGTCCGATCTCCGGCACCGGAACGGTCTCCATGCGCAAGTCATTTGCGCCGTAATAGACCACAGCGCGCATGGTGGCCGGTATGCTGCTCTCCATCTGGCCTTCAATCTTTGGGATCCGCGTTGCCATTTCGCTTCCTGAGGGGAAATTATTCGTTTAGAAGATCGAGCAGAGACTCGGCAATGCCCTGTGCCGCCCTCTTCCCATTTTCGCCCATCCGTACCAGTACCGGCCAATACCATGGCCTGAGAATGGCAAACAGGACGAACCTGACTATTCTAAACCTTCCATCCGGCGCGATAAAGTGATTGAAATCAGGCAGTTTATCGCCCACTCCGTCGCTCACTCCCTTGAGGCAATAAAAAGGGATGCCGCGCATCCGCGCCAGGCGGGCAATCGCCGCGGCCTCCATGTCCACCAGCCCGGCTTTGTAGGCGGCCGCCAGGCGCAGCTTCTCCGCCTCGTCGGCGACCTTGGGGCTCGTCACCAGCCAGCACTCGATTTGAAACGGCACGGCTCCAGCCGCGCCGCGCGGAGACCGATAAGGCTCTCCGTGCTTTAGCCCTTGAGGGAGCCATCGCTC
>Ga0181529_10003566_pt1 | contig 17602 bp, 12 predicted proteins | sample PEATcosm2014_Bin_36_FD_119763 | JGI IMG/M metagenome (GOLD analysis project Ga0181529, IMG submission 119763) | Peatland microbial communities from MTU Mesocosm Facility, Houghton, MI, USA - PEATcosm2014_Bin10_30_metaG | ecosystem: Environmental > Terrestrial > Soil > Wetlands > Peat | place... | reverse complement strand
TCAGCGAGCAAGTCGATTACGAAGGCGAGTTGGTGCTGGTGATCGGCCGCCGCGGCCGCCACATTCCCCAGCCCGAGGCCCGCCGCCACATCGCCGCCTACACCTGTGGCAACGACGTCTCGGCCCGCGATTGGCAGCGGAACAAGCCCGGTGGGCAATGGCTCTCCGGCAAGAGTTTCGACACCTTCGCGCCTTGCGGTCCCTGGATGGTCACGGCCGACGAGATCCCCGAACCGGGGAAACTCGGAATCCAATTGCGCCTCAACTCGCGGGTCATGCAGGACTCCAACACGGCCGAGTTGATTTTCCCGGTCGATCACCTCGTCAGTTACATCTCGCAGTTTTGCACCTTGAATCCCGGCGACTTGATTTTCAGCGGCACGCCCGGCGGCGTCGGCATGGGGCGGCAGCCGCCCGTCTACCTGAAGCCCGGCGACGTGACGGAGGTCGAGATCGAGCGGATCGGCGTCCTGCGGAGCCGCTTCGAGGCGGAGTCACGGAGCGGGTGAGCGGAGCGGGGTTGTGACCTTGATCTTGTCGCCGGCCACGATGGGATCGGCGACTCGGTCGTTGAGGATGCGGGCCTGGGCCAAGTGCTCGCCTTCGATGCGGGTGACCACGACCAGGCCCTTTTCGACGGCCGTCGCTGCGTTGGTCGACTGGGCCCCGTAGACGGTGAATTGCGCCTGCGGCTGCAAGGCGTCCGCCCGGCCGAGATTGATCCAGACCGTCTTGATCGGCAGGCTGACCCGCATGATTTCACCCCAGGGGGTGTTCGTCTGCCGGTGCTCCATTTCGAGCCTGCGTTTCAATTTCTGAATTTCGATTTCTTTTTCTTGAACCGATTTTTCCGCCTTCTTTTTGACTTCGTCAGCCAAGAGCGTCTCCTTCCTGGCCGCTTTTTTGATCTCCTCCAGCAAATTCCTGACTCGATCGAAGTCCGCCTGGGTAGCCTTTTGTCCGCTGCTGAAAACGCCCTCGACCTTCTTGATCTGGTCCTCCAGGTTGTGATAGCCCGCAACGAGCACGTCGATGCTGGCAGCCGAGGCCGCCTCGCGATTCTTGAATTGTTTCTCCAGATCGGCCCATTGGGCCCTCGAGCGGATCAATTCATCGGTGCGATCCTGGATCGTCTTGCGCATGCCCGCGAGCAAGCGGCTGTAGAAAAGGGTGCCGGGGTCGAACAGCGGCTGGTCGGTATCTGAAGGCAACTTTGGCACGTTGCCGTAGGTCGCCATATCATCGGCAAACTGCTTCTTGATCTCCTCGGTGCTTCGTTCGGGAAAGCCGATCAGCGTCTTCAGAACGTCGCGCTCTTTCTCCACCGCCGCCTTTTCCTCTTTGATCTGTTGCCTGTCGACGGCGGCCGCCGCAGCGGCCTTGGTCGCCTCGTCGGCCCGCTTGGCGTAGAAGTAGGTGGTCACGCCCAACACGACGGCGACCATCACGAACAGGATCAAGAGGACTTGCAGACCTTGACTGTCACGCGCCATGGATTCGTCCTCCGCTTCTCAGGGAATCGTACGAGTCCATTTTAGCCCTGGGCCCAAAACCTGTCAATGAAAAACGGAGAGTCCAATACCATTCCGACGAGACAATGGCCATTCGCCCGGTGCGATCGCCGAAGTTCACTTTTCTCGTAGCCGTTCAAACAACTGCATAAACCCTTCGACCATCTTTTCCAGGCCGAACTCCGCTTGCGCCCGCTGCCAAGCGGCCGTCCCAAGCCGCGCGGCCAAGGCGGGCTCGTCCAGCAGGCGAATCATCGCCGCCGCCAGGGCCGCCGCGTCTTCCGGCGGCACGAGCAGCCCCGCCGCATCGTCGTCCAACAGCCAGCGATTCAGCGGCACGTCGATCGCCACGCTGGGCGCGCCGGCGGCCATGGCTTCCACAAGAGACTGCGGGGAACCGTCGGCCGCCGGGGCAACGAGAACGTCAGCGGCGGCCAACAGGCCCTCCACGTCGTCGAACATGCCGATCAGGCCCACGTGGTCGCTTAACCCCAGGGCCTCGATTCGTTGCACGACGCCTGACGCCGCGGGCACTTCGCCGGCCAACCATAGCCGGGCGTCTGGCTTCTGCCGGGCCACGATCGACCACGCAGCCAGGAGTTGCTCCCAACCGCGGCCCGCTTCGAGCCGACTCGTCGAGACCACCAGCGGGGCCTGCGCCGCCCGTTCCAGCGCGGAGTTCGATTCGGCCAGCAACTGCCGTGCCTCGGCCCGCGTCGGCGGCGTACGCGGCGGCGATAGCGGCGCTCCCAGGGGAACATCGACGATTCGCGGCCGCGGATATCCGGCCGCTTCCAACTCCCGCCGCGCGGCCGGACTGCTCGCCACCAAGGCCGTGGCGCGCAGGCACGCGCTCTTGATGCCACGCCCGCCGGACATGTGTACCTGGCGGAAACAGTCGCCCTGCCAGCCCGTTCGCTCCGGCACGAGCACCAGCGGAATCTGCGATCCCACGGTTCGAATAACGGCCCGGGCCTCGTCGAGCAGGCCCCACACACAGACCACATCGAACTGGCCGGCGTGCCGTCGCATCCAACGGGCCAACGAGCGGGTCCAGCGCCAGGTGCTCCAACGCCCGTCGGGCGGCGGGTCGAGACGCACCACGGGAATGTCATGATAATAGATTTCCGCCGGCCAGTGCGACTGCCAACGGGCCGTGACGATCGCGACCTCCGCACCGAAATCCGCCAGGCCGCAGGCCAATTGTCCCACGCGGGTTTCCAGGGAGCCGACGCGCGGCCAGAATCGCCGTGCAATGATCGCCAGTCTGAGTGGCGCCGGCCTGAGCGGCTTCACCGGCCCGGCTCCGCAAGGTCCGGCGGCTCCAACTCGGCCACGTAAGGCAGATTGCGATACATGTCCCGGTAGTCGAGCCCGTAGCCGACCACGAACACGTTGGGGATGTCGAAGGCCACGTGGTGCGGCTTCAGCGGCACTTCGCAACGCCCTTCCTTCCGCAGCAGCACGGCGGTACGCACGCTCGCTGGCCCCAAATCGTCGATCTGCGGCAGCAATTCCCAGAGGGTGTTGCCGGTGTCGAAGATGTCGTCCACCAGCAGCACGTCGCGGCCGCGCACATCGGACGAGAGCAGATCGAGATTCAGCACCAGCGGGCCGGGCCGCGTGCTATCGCCGCGATAGCTGCGGGCTTGCACCAGTTCCAGCCGCAGCGGCAGGTCGATCCGCCGGATCAAATCGGCCAGAAACACGACGCTGCCGATCAGCACGCCGACGATCGTCAGCGGGCGGTCCTCGTAATGGAGACGGAGTTCCTTGGCAAGCCGATCGATGCCCTCGCGAAGCTGGTCCTGCCTGATCAAGGTTTTCATGGTCCGACCCTGGGAGGAAAGAGGGTATTTTAGACGATGCGGAGGACGTGCGGTAGGTGGGCGGGGGAATGACGAATGACGAAAAGTCTGTCGTGCTGCAAGCCTTCGTCATTCGTCATTCGGATTTCGTCATTCCACGTTCTTTATCTCCTCCCCGGCGCCGGCGACCCGCGGGGCATCTGGTTCATGTCCAACGAGCGCACGCCGTCGGCGTTCACCTGATTGGTCTTGACGAAGTAAAGAATCTTCTGGGCGGCAAATCGCGACGCCGAAGTCCCCGGGCCGCCATCCTGCTTGAAGAGTTCGGCGTCGCTCCGGCCGTCGCCCTCCAGGATCAGCAAGTCCTTGGCCTGGGCGTAGGTCAGGCGGGCGCTGCGGGAAGTGAAATTGGTTCCTTCGGCGATCACGTTATCCAGGGCGGCCAGTTCCAGATTGCCGCCGCCGCTGCCCGACACGGGGCTCATGTCGTTTACCGCCAGGTTGTCGCAGTGCAGCACCACGGCCTGCGGGCCGAGCTGGTTCGGGTCGTCGCTTTCCAGCGTGGTCATCCACGATTGTGCGGGGGCATAGGCCGCGCGAACCGTCCCATGGAACATGAGATCCTTGCGAATCTTGTTGCCCGTGAGCGAGTTATTGAATCGCAGGTGGATGCACGTCAACTTATTGGGATCGGACGGCGGGGGCTGTGGCGGGCCGAAGCCGACCGGACGCGTGGTCACCGGGCGCGGCGGTCCGGCGAGCGGCCCGCCGAGCATGGAGAAGCCTTGGCCGCCGCCACGGCGAACGCTGACCAGCCAGCCCGGCCCGTCGCCGTAAAAATCGCCGTTGATGTTGTTCAGGTCGAGGTTCTTCAACTGGATGCGATCGTAGGAAACCTGCTGCCCGGCCTCGAGGGTGCGATTCTCGACGAAGACGCCGCCGACGCCGCCGACGCAGCTCAGTCTTTCCACCAGGGGCGGCTGCTGCGGCCGCATCTCCGAAAAACTGATCGGCTGCTGGAACCAGACGTCGAGCGAACTGGTCTGCAACAGTTGCGAATTGCCGATGACGTTGACCGAGTCCTGGAAATGGGCCTTGCGGCCGTCAAAGACCATGCGCTTTTGCCAATCGATCTTCACCGTGCCGGCCTGACTCAGCGGCCGGTTTTCCAGGTCGCGATCGAGAAATTTTTCCATCCGCCCAGGACCTTCCATGATGAGCAGGTTGGCGCCGCGATCGATCAGAATGTTCGGTCCGGTAAGGCTCATGCCGCGGCCTTCCATGTGGGCCGGCTCGCCGGTGACCGTGACCTTGGCCTGCGGCGAGTTGGCCTCCGTGGCGTGCAGCCATTGGCCGGTGACCAGCAGCGGCAGATCGCTGGGCAGGGCCGTTTGTGTTTCTCGCAGTTTCACGTTGTCGACGACCGTGACCTCGGTCAAATCGCCATGCTGCTGGTCGTGCAGGAGCACGCGGGCTTTCAGCAAGCGGCCGCTGATTTCCAGATGGGCTTGCCGGCCGCCGGCCGCCGCCGGATCTTGCCCTGCCAAGGGAAGCAGCGATCCGGCAGGAGGTGAGGCAACGACGGCAGGCGCGGAGGCGTCCCTCGCGCCCGGCGACAGCGAGGGGCCGCCCGTTGTCGAGGGCACGTACGGCTCGGACGACCCGGCTACCGCAACCCCGGCGGCCGGGGCCGCCGGCGCGACGGCGGCCGCGCTGCTGAACCAAACTTCCAATCGCTGCACCCGGCTGGCGAATTGCGGCGAAGTGCCCACCACGTTGCCTTCGGCCAGCAGTCGATCGGGCTGGAAGCTGCTCCGACCCGTGGCGTCTTGCGGCGACTGGTGCAGCCAGAGATGAATATCCCGACCGTCGAGCTGGCCCATGGCCTGGAAGTTCAGCATGGCCCCGCCGGTGAGCGAGATCAACTGGTTCTGGTCCTGGGGCCGGACCTCCAGCTTTTCGCGCCAACGGGCTTCGAGTTGTTGGCCCGGCCGGTCGGCCATTTCGCCCCGCAGCCAGCCGGGGCCCGCGGCAAGCAAGTGGAATTGCCCCGCGTGGTCCGGCGGTCCCGGCGTATAGCGAAGGCTTTGCGCGTGGATCTCGTTGGCCTCTTTTTGCAGCCGCACTTCCTGAGCGTCTTCCAGATAGATCTGTCCGTCGATCAGGTTATATTGCAATTGCTCGGCCCGCGCCTGCAGATGGTCCAGCGGGGCGTTGAGCGTGGTGGGCGTGCCCTGGGCCTCGATGCGGGCCGGTTGCAGATCGAATCCCGGCGCGGACTGTTTGGAGCGCGGCGACGTGCCGGCGCGGGGGGCCGGCCGCGTGAAGAAGATCGAGAGCAACTCGCAGCTCATGCGGTCGCAGGGGCCGTTGGGCTGAATCCGCAGCACGTCGACCTGGTCGCGGAAGGTGGCCACCTGCTCGATCAGGTGGAAGCGGAACGGCCCGCGGCAGGTAATTTCCAGCGGCGCGGGGTGCGCGGAGAGCGTGCCCAGCATCGGCGCGCCTGTCGGCTGCGGCTGCGGCGGGCCGCCCTTGGCGGTGGCGGCCGGCGCTGAACCCATATCCAGGTGCAGCCGCTCGACGTGTTCGAGTTGGAACTGCTCGATGCCGCCGATGTTCGGTCCTTCCTGGTTTGCGACTCCGGCTCCCAGGCGGGGCAAGAGCTTGATCTCCATCTGCCGCCCGCGGCCCGAGTGAAGACCCCAGCGGAAATCAACGTCGCTGGCCGTGGTGATCCGCTGTTCGCTGAGATCGACGTCGTGGGTCAGCACGAGCAAGTCGTCTTGACGGTCCGGCCGCTTGCCCCGGCTGCGGATCCGCACCGGACCGCGGAGCCGGCCTTCGATCAGCCGCCCGATGCCGCCTTTGTTCAGGTCCAGCGGCCGATCGAAATGCAGGTTCGCGCCCTCCGGCACTTCCATCACCACGGCGTGCCGCAAGCGCTCGGCCATGTCGGTCTCGTTTTCGTCGGGCATGAAGATCACGGTCAGCGGCGTGAGATCGACCCAACCGTTGCCGTGGTTCTGATACTTCTGCCAGAGCAGCATGGCCTGGCCGTTGCTGTTGATGATCTTGGCGTCGTGAAGCTGCCAGGAACCGGGGTCCGGGAAGAGTTCCCTAAGATCGTTGATTTGCGGGACGGACGAACCCGGGAGCTTGCCGTCCGGGTTCGTGATCACCGGGTCGGGCGGCGGCGGTTCGATCCACGGCACCGCCAACAGCGCGTAGGTCCAATAGGCCACCAGCACGATGGCGAAGCTGGCGCCGATATGGATTGTCCGAGGCGTCACCGCTGGATAATTACACGCGACCCTACCGAGAGAATTCCAATAACGTCGTCCATGTCCTGCTCGCTCAGCCAGATCGTGTTGCGACTGTTCCTGCCGGTCGTGACCTGCGTGTCATTGGTCCCCTGCATGTTGATATTGCCGTTGGCATTGCCCAATTCGATCCACTGCTTGCCCGATTCGCTGCCGGCGCTGGCTGTCCGCGCACGTTTATCGCGGACCGTACACAAGCTCGTGGCACGGCTCAAGTCGTTGCTCAACACGACGTTGAATCGGCCCGCATAGCGGCCGGCGAGCATCAACGTCATTTCCGAGTGATCGGTGCTGATGTAGGCGCTGAAGGGACCTTTGAGCACCTTGATCTCCTTGCCCGGCGGAAGGTTCCGCGGATCGCGGATGCCGTTGATTCGCGCCAGGAGCAAGGCCGGCACCTGGCAGCGGTCGGCGATGCTGTCCAAGCTGTCGCCCGCCGCGACCAGGTAAGGGCTCTCCAACAAGTGCTCGCGGGAGTAGATCACCTTGGCGGCCATCTGGTCCAGGATCTGCGTGACCTCCCGCGCCTGGGACAGCGGCACATCGGGACTGCCGTAAAGCTGGCTGAGGATCAACAGCGCGTCGGCCAAGCGGTTCTCTCCGACCTTCAGCCTGACCTGCTGCATGATGAGGTCCAGACTGGTTGACGACGCATGCTCGGCAGGCGGCGGCAAGGAATCAACCGGTGGCGGCGAAAGCCGTGACTCCAAGACAGTTCTCGGATCAAGCGGATTCCTGACGCCCGGCGGGTAATTTCTGTCCAGCGATGCCGCAGGATCGGCAGGCGGCGACCCGGACATGGGATCCGAAGTGCTGCCCGACCGATAGGGTGGCGCGATGTTCGATGGTGGGACAATCGGCGACGGGAACGGCGGGGCCGTTCCCGCCACATTCGCCGGCGGGGCGTTCATCGGCGGCGGCTGGGGTGGAAAACTGGGAGGATTGCTTGATTCCGAACCGTAAATGGGCGTTGTCACCGGGGGACCCGTCAGACCGGGGATCTCAATCTTCGGCGGCCTCGTATCCCCGTTCAGTCCCGGCGGCAGGGTGGGCTCCGGCGGACGGTTCAGCGAGAGGTAGACTCCACACAGCACCGCGAGCAAAAGGCCGAAAAACAGGATATTCTTGAGCGTATTCATGACCGTCCTCCCTGACGAATCATGTGCAACGATGAGAACCAAGTGTGCCGCCGGGGCGACATCCTATCGCCCGGCATCGACCCATAGAGCCAAAGATTACCGACTTTAGCGCGGGCATCCTACGCGAAAAAGATTTGCGATGCTATGGCAATTCAGGGATATGGCGCCGAAAACCCAACGAATGGGGGAGCGGACTGGAAGACGGTCCGGAGAGGGCGGCTGACGGTTAGGATCGGCGAATCAATAAGTGTCGCAAGATTGTACTCATCACGCTCCGCCGTGATGTCTGCGTTGGAAAAAACACGACAGTTATTGATTCGCCGGCCCTTACAGCGCAAACCGCTCGCGGAGGAACCGCGCCACGTCGTCCCACTTCGCGGCCGCTTTTTCAAAATCGACCTGCATGGCCCGGATCGTCCGCGGAGTCTTGATCGGCGGTTGGGCGGTGACGTCCGGGTTCAGCGGCACCTGGGCGCTAGGCCCCAAGGCCAGCCGGGCTTCGACCTCGGGCGAAAGGATGTAATCGACCAGCCGGCGGGCTTCGGCCGCGTGCGGCGCGCCTTTGATCACCGCCAGGGTGTTGGGAATGTAAAGCGTGCCGATCTGCCCTGCGGCCTGATCCGGGTAGACGATCTCGACCGGCCGTGCCGCCTGGATTTCTTCATAGGCGTCGTCGGTATCGGTGATGCCGAAATCGATCTCGCCGCTGGAGACGGCCTGGGCCACCTGCTTGTTGCCGGAGAGGATTTTGACCTCGTTGGCCTTCAACTTGTCAAAGAACTCCCGGGCCTTCTCATCGCCCCAGGCCGCAAACAGGCAGGCCGCATGGGTGGCTGTGGTGCCGAAGAGCGGCTTGGCCATGCCGATCCGCCCTTTCCATTTGGCGTTGGTCAGATCCGTGATCGACTGCGGCCACTGGTCCTTGGGCGTCCGTTGCGTATTGACCAGCAAAATCCTCGCCCGGGCGGCCAGGCCATGCCAGAGACCGTCTTTCGAGCGATACATGGCCGGGTAGCGCCCGGCGATTTTTGGGCGATAGACATCCAACAGCCCCTGCCGGGCCAGTCGCAGGGTGAGAATGATCTCGTTGTTCCAGAAGACATCGCATCGCGGCCGGTTGGCCTCCTCGACGATCTCCCTGGCCAGGCCGGCCGTTTTGGTCGATTCGGCATCGAATTTCGGCAGGACGGCAATGCCGGTGGTTTTGGTGAAATCGGCGAAGATCGGTTGGGAGAATTCTTCGTCCAGGGCCGTATAGACAACGACCTCCGGTCCGCTGGAGGTCCAGCAGCCGGTCAGGGAAAGGAGAGAGATGAGAATCGCGAGGAGGCGACTCGCTCTGGCCCCAGAGGGGCGCTTGAGAATGGCCCCGCGATTGATCGCTGGGACCGAGAAACCAGAAGACCTGGCGGTCCCCGAGGGACGATTGAAATAACCGCCGGAATTGTGGTGCAATCGTCCCTTTGAGCCCGGCAGCCACGAGTTGACACTTGAATTCATTGGCTTGTTACCACTGTTCGAGACTTTATCGGGCCATTGTACACTATGCCGCCAGGAAGAAACAGCATTGGGAGAAAACCGAACATCGGACAGAAAGATCGATGGCAGAAATATAGAAGAGAACTACTTTGTGCCAATGCTGTGCGTTTTCCGCCTCTTATGAATTAGGGAGGGTCTTTCGCCGTGAACCTGATCCACATTCTTTCTGGAAGAGCCGGGGTTGGCAATGCGATTTGGGGAGGATTACCTTCGCTACAAGGCAAACGTGCCTCGTTGGATTCCCAGATTGACGCCGTGGGAGGGATTGTCGGGGGCGAGTTGGCCCCGGAGAATTGAAGCAGAGGAGACATCGCCATGAATGACAATTTCCAGAATCGGGTCAAGGCCGCCGCCGTCGCCGGGTGGTGGACATTGCTGATCGCCGTGGGATTCATCACTCTGCAATGGATCGTCTACCTCGCCGTCATGTCGGCCCGGCCTGCGTGGCTGCTGTCCATGTGGGGGCCGGGCGTCGATTGGGCCTTCGTCCAGAACGTCTGGTTTTGGGCCATAGCGATCCTCAAGTTCAGCCTGTGGCTGCTGACGTTGATCGTGATCTGGCTCACGCTATGGGCGAGGCAGTTGCGAAAGCGGGCGGGCGGGTCGTGAAAGCGGCGGCCCTATGATCGGCAAATGGATTCTGATTTTCGGCATGGTGCTGATCGTGGCAGGGGCCGTGGTCTGGCTGGTCGAAACCCTCGGCCTGCCCTTGGGCCGTCTGCCCGGCGACATTCGGATGCGGGGCGAAGGCTGGTCCTTCCATTTCCCCATCGCGACCTGCATCGTCATCAGCGTCGGGCTGACGGTGCTGTTGAATCTGTTCTTCTGGTTCTTTCGGCGGTGACGGCAACGATTCGGGTAGTCCCTGGACAAAATCTCGAATCTCGTCCCGCACGCGGCGGTACGGAGCAAGACGTTCTTCCTCGGTGCTGGCGCCGGCAGCCAGACGCGGCGGGTCATCAAAACCCACATGAACGACCTTCTGTCAGGAAGGTGGCTGAAACCACAAACCGCTGGCCCCGTAGGAAAAACGGTCGGATCGTAGCCGCCAGCGCATCTTATCCTCGACCGCGTTCTCCATTTGGGCCGTATCCAGTGGGAGCAGCATCCAATCTGGACGATGATCGCCTCTTTGCGCGTGTTCGTCCGTTCTGCCTTGCCTCAGTCTCGAATGGGAATTACCTCAATTTCGAAGGAACCTGATCGATGAAAAACGATCTCCCGCTCCCGTAGCACAAATCGCACGCGGCCTTTGTCTTGCTCGACAATGACCTTCGCGTTCCCGATCTCCTGTATTGGAATGGTAGTAATTCCCTGCTGCTTTTTCAGAGTTGCGATACGGTCTACTGTACTACGTCCGCTGCTCCACCATGCAGACGCACAAATGTCGCCGTCCATTACCCGCACCTGGACCTTGACCTCATCCTTGTCGATGCGTACCGTGGCATCATAATGGATTGCGGTTGTCCTTTCTGCAAGCAGCTTGCGCTGTATCTCGATGAACTCATCCCATTCTGCCTGGGGGATGTACTTCCGCTGCCCGTCCACGAATAGAACGGTATGCCCACCTTCCCCCATTCGCCCGCCGTTGTGGTCCAAGCCAGCCTTATCCCAGAAGACGGCAAGCCGAGGATCATCATCTACGCGTAAGCCATCAACGTAATGCCAGCCGCAAGTATCAGGGGTCAGCAGTTCGCCGCGTTCAAGGATTTCCTTTACCACGGACTCGGGTACGGTCTTGCCTCGCAGAAGATTGGCATCAGCCAACGGGCATCCCTCAATCTTCTCACGATACAACAAGCTCAATGACGCCTCGGGCGTGGACTCTCCCGTGGGAAAAGCCCCGCCGTGAGTGCTGGCATATTGGTGAAGAGCCCCAGAGAGGCCTAGGTCACAGCAATGGCTGATCCCGTAGGGATAGTGATGCCGCCACCATGCGTAGCCCAGGACGAAAGGAGTCAACACGACGATGGCTATTTTGGTTCGTCGGTGCATTGGTTGCCGCCTCAGTGTGGTGGAAGTCGATTCATTCTACCGCGCCTCGGGTCACCGGAGAATTATCCGCCCGTCGCCTTGGCGAGATCAGATTTTTGGGACCAGGTTTTTGTCCTCGCGTCGCTGTCGTCAGAGCTGGCTCAAGGAATCGGTGAAAGCATGTCACGCGATTTCCGCGAGATTTCTCTACTTCCGACCAGGAGGCAAAGCGGGCGTGCCCCGAGGCCTTGCTGCTGTTCCGCATGGGCGACTTCTACGAGCTTTTCCATATCGTTTCCGCCGCTTGCGACCCAGGCAGCGAATCTCTTCCAGACCGTGGTCGCCTTCGTGGGCGACGGCTGCGGCATCGTGGACGACGTCGCGTACCGCCAGCGCCAGGAAACCTGCCGCCCATGCGACCGCCGCAACGGCGACCGCTGCACGGCCTGCGGCTGCTGGATCTACGTCAAGGCCCGCGGCCGGGTGTTCTCCTGCCCCATCGGCCGCTGGCAGTAGCGGCCGGCCGAGGAGAATGCTTTTCCCGGGAAACAAAGATCCATGGTGCGGTGAAACTGCGAGTGGCCGATTTGCCGGCGGGCGGGTATAATCGAGTCGTCAACGACCGGCCCCGGCGAAATGGATGCCGCGCGGTTGGGGTGTTGCCGAATGAGGATCGGCCCTCACCCTAGCCCTCTCCCGGAGGGAGAGGGGACCAGAGCGCGAGCTTGTTGGACAGCCTCGCGGGGCCGCGCAAGGGGTTTGAATCACGTTCTAACCAAATGAGGAATTGGCATGGCCAGAGAACCTGATCGGCGGAAGTTCTTGAAGAATCTCGCCACGACCTCCGCGGCCGCCGCCGTGGGAGTGTGGCGATGGGGCACGGCCGCGGGAACCATGCTGGGCGCCGAGACCGCCGCGCCGGCAACCAAGCGGGTCTTCCTGGCCTCGGTCATGCACGAAACCAATACCTTCCACCCCCTGCGGACCACCCGCTTCACCTTCACCGCGCCCAAAAAAGGCTACGTCGGCTCGCTCACCTTCGGAAGGGAAATGGGCATCGTCGCCGTCCCGGGCGTGTACGCCCAGCCGGTCGGAGGCGGCACGATCGACGGGCCGGCCTGCCGCGAGGCCATCGGCCGGATGGTCCAGTCGCTCCGCGACGTGATGCCCGTGCAAGGGGTCCTCCTGCACCTCCACGGCGCGATGTATGCCGAGGGCATCGGTTCGGTGGAAACCTTCCTGGTCGAACAGGTCCGGGCGGTGGTCGGCCGCACCGTGCCCATCGCGTGCAGCTTCGATCTGCACGGCAACATGCCGGCGCGGCTGGGCAAGGTGGGCGACATCCTCGTGGGGCTGAAGACCGCGCCGCACACCGATCAGCAGGCCACCGCCGAATTGACCGAGCGGATCCTGGTCGACACGCTCCTGGGCAAGGTGAAGCCCGTGGCCTGCGTCTTGCCGATTCCGCTGGCCGTGCCCGGCGAAAAGGCCATGACCACCTGCGAGCCTTTCAAGGGGCTGGTGGCCGAGGCCCGGCGGCTGGAACGGGAAGGCGTCGCCGGGCAGCGGGCCAGGATCCTGGCGGCCACGATTTTCGCCGGCTGCGCCTGGACCGATACGCCGGACATGGGCATGTCGGTGATGATCACGGCTGACGGCTCGCGGGGGGCGGCCCGGGCCGCCGCCGTGCATCTGGCCCGCCGCGTCTGGGAGGCCCGCCGCCAGTTCGCCTTCGGCTGCGAGACGGCCGAGCTGGAGGAAGGCGTGACCCGCGCCCTGGCGGCCAAGGAGTCGACCGTGTTTCTGACCGACAGCGGCGACAACGTGACGGCCAGCACGCCCGGCGACCTGCCCATCGTGCTGCGGCGCCTCGTGGAGCGGAAGGCGGAGCGGGCCGTGGTGGCCGCCATCTACGACGAAGCGGCCACGCGCCGCTGCTACGAGGCTGGGCCGGGCAAGCGGCTGAAGCTCCAGATCGGGGCCAGCATCGAGACGCGGTTCGGCCCGCCCCTGGAAGCCGAGGCGGAAGTCGTGCGGCTGGCGAAGATGGTTCCGCGGGCGGCGGTGGTGCGGATCGGCGGCGTCGAGGCGATCCTCAGCGAGAGGAGCTCGGCCTTTATTTCCCCGTGGCAATTCCAGACCTGCGGCATCGACCCGCTGCAATACAAGATCGTGGTGGTGAAGGAGGGTTACCTGTTTCCCGGGCTGTCGCGGATTGCCCCGCGGCATATCATGCTGCTCACGCCCGGGGCGGGCGACATGCGGCTGGAGCGGCTGGTCTACCACCAGCGGCGCAAGCCGGAGTTTCCCTTCGAGCCGGACACGCAGTTTGATCCGGAAGCGGCGGTGAATGATTAGCGATGCGATTCGGACCACTTCAAGCAAAGGAGATTGTCTCATGAGCAACTATTCCCGGCGCGACTTTCTGGCTCACTCGGCAGCGGCCGGCATGCTGGCCTGGCAGGCAGACCGCTTGCTGGCCGCCGGCGATGCCGCGGCCGCCAGGCCCGCGGACATGGCCATTGCCCGCTGGAAGGGGCCGGAACCCAAGGACGCCACGGACCCGCAACTCGCCGGCATCGCCACGAAATTGACGCAACAAGCCATCGACGCGCTGGGTGGAATGCGGCGCTTCGTCAAGCGGGGCGACGTGGTGTGGGTCAAGCCGAATATCGGCTGGGACCGCAAACCGGAACAGGCGGGCGACAGCAATCCCCAGGTCGTGGCCGCGCTGGTGGCCATGTGCCTGGAAGCCGGCGCCAAGACGGTCAAGGTCGGCGACTATACCGTGCATGCCGCGGTCAAGACCTACGAGACCAGCGGCATTGCCCCCGCCGTCAAGACTCCGGGCGGCAAGATGGTCTTCCTCGACAAGCAACGATTCAAGGAAACGGCGATCAACGGGGAGCGGATCAAGACCCTCCTGCTGTATCCCGAGATCATCGAATGCGACCTGGTGATCAACGCCGCGATCGTGAAGCACCACGTGCTGTCGAACGCCACGCTGTGCATGAAGAACTACATGGGCGTCATGGACAACCGCGCGCCGTTCCACCAGGACTTTGCCGCCTGTCTTTGCGATCTCACCCGTTTCATGAAGCCGCGGCTGTGCGTGCTCGACGCCGTGCGGATCCTCAAGGACCACGGCCCCGTCGGCGGCCGCATGGAAGACGTGGCGGTCAAGACGACGGTGGCCGCGGGCGTCGACATCGTGGCCCTCGATGCGCTCGGCCTGGAACTGATGGGGAAGGAGCCCGGCGAGACCCGCAAGGCCGCGTCGATCATCAAGTACGCGGAAGAGTCGGGCCTGGGCAAGGCCAACTACCGCGGGCTGGCGCTGAAGGAGTTGGCCGTCACATGAAGGGCTGGCGAGGCACGCTCAGCGGAGTTGTGGCGCGGCGGACCGTGCAAGCGGCGGCGTTGCTGTTGTTCTTCGGCCTGGTCCTCGCGGCGCGGCGCCACGGCGACGCGGGGCCCAGCGCGTGGTGGCAAGGATTCTTCCTGCTCGATCCCTTGGTGCTGCTGCTGACCTGGCTGGCCGGCCATGCCGTGCCGGCCGTGTTGTGGCTGTCGTTGGCGACCGTGGCGCTGACGGTCCTGTTGGGCCGCGTGTTCTGCGGCTGGTTCTGCCCCCTGGGGACGATCCACGCCATCGCCGGGCGCTTCCTGGACTTTTGCTGGCCGCGGCGCAAGCAGCCGGAACATTGGTCGCGCTGGCAACTGGCGAAGTATTACCTGTTGTTCGCGGTGTTGTTGTCGGCGGCCTGCGGGGTCCATGCGGGCGCGGTGCTCGATCCGCTGGTCCTGTTGTATCGGACGACCGTGGCGGTGCTGTTGCCGGGCGTGCAATGGGCCCTGGAGGACGGCTCGAACGTGCTGGGCCTGAGCGAGCCGGCCCGGCAACTGCTCCGCGAGCGCGTCACCGAGGTCGAGCACCAGGCGTTCTTGGGCAGCGGCCTGATCCTGGCGCTGTTCGTGGCGCTTCTGGCGTTGAATCGCTGGCGGCCGCGTTTCTGGTGCCGCTATCTGTGTCCCTTGGGCGCGTTGCTGGGAGCGGCGGCGCTGCGGCCTTTCTTGCGGCGCGTGGCCCGGGAGAGCTGCAACCAGTGCGAGTTGTGCGGTTTGAACTGCCAGGGCGCGGCCGCGGTGACGCCCGGCGGCGAGTGGCTGGCCGCCGAGTGCTTGGGCTGCCTCAACTGCACGGCCGCGTGCCATCGCGGAAGCCTGGGTTTCCGCCTGGCGTGGCCCTGGCAGGCGGCGCCGGCCTGCGGGTCCGGCACGGGATTGGACCGCTCGCGGCGGCGGTTTCTCAGCGGTCTGCGCGGCCTGGCGGGGGCGGCCGCGGGCGGCCTGGCCGGGATGTTCCTGCTCCGCGCCACGCCGCAATCGCGCGGCTCGACGGGCAGCGAGAACCTGGTTCGCCCGCCCGGCGCGCTGGCCGAGCGCGAGTTCCTCCAGCGCTGCACGGCCTGCGGCCTGTGCATGCGAATTTGTCCCACCGGCTGCTTGCAGCCCACTCTGGGCGAGGCGGGCTTGGAGGGGCTGTGGACGCCGCGCGTCGTGCCGCGGATCGGCCGCTGCGAGTACGGCTGCACCCTCTGCGGCCATGCCTGCCCCACCGGCGCAATCGCGGCGTTGACGATCGAGGAGAAGCACGCGGTGAAGATCGGCATCGCGCTGATCGACCGCTCGCGGTGCATTCCCTATGCCTACGCCCGCGACTGCGGCACGTGCGTGGAGGCCTGCCCCTTCCCGGAGAAGGCGATCCGCCTGGTCGACGTCGAAGTGCAGTTCCATGACGGCAGGCGACAGCGGACCAAGGTCGTGAGCCAGCCGATGGTTGATCCGGACCGCTGCACGGGCTGCGGCGGCTGCGTGAAGGAGTGTACGTTCAAGGACGAGCCGGCAATCCGCGTGGTCAGCGCCAACGAGACCCGCACGCCGTCGGTCAAGCCGTTCCTCGACATGCAGCCCAAACCCGCCGGAAAACCACCCCAGCCGGCTGCCTCGCCGCCCGGCGAAAATCCCTATGTCGGATAAACGACCTGGCCCGGAGGTGTGATCTCCAGTGAGTCTCACCCCCGGGCCCAGGGTCGTGCCAAGTACGGCGTCAACGGCCAATCCGCGAAGCGAGGCGGCCGGGAAGGCCAAATACCCGGCCCCTGGCCCCCGGTCGCTCTTTAGATGTCATAGTACAGACAGAACTCGTAGGGATGCGGACGCAACTGCATCGCCTGCACTTCGTTCTTGGTCTTGTAATCGATCCACGTCTTGACCACGTCGCTGGTGAAGACGTCGCCGCGGAGCAGGAAGTCGTGATCCTTGGCCAAGGCTGCCAGCGATTCCTCCAGCGAGCCCGGCGCCTTGGGGACCTTGGCCAGTTCTTCCGGCTCCAGATCGTAGATGTCCTTGTCCAGCGGTTCGCCCGGATCGATCTTGTTCTGGATGCCGTCGACCATCGCCATGAGGATCGCCGAGAAGGAGAGATAGGGATTGCAACTCGGATCGGGACAGCGGAACTCCAGCCGCTTGGTCTTGGGGCTCTGGCTGTACATCGGGATGCGGATGGCCGCCGAGCGGTTCCGCTGCGAGTAGGCCAGGTTCACGGGGGCCTCGAAGCCGGGGACGAGGCGCTTGTAGCTGTTGGTCGTGGGGCAGGCAAAGGCGAGGATGGCCGCGGCGTGCTTGATCAGGCCGCCGGCGGCATACAAGGCCATCTGGCTCAGGCCTGCGTAACCGTTGCCGGCAAACAGCGGTTCGCCGCCCTTCCAGATCGAGGCATGGGTGTGCATGCCGGAACCGTTGTCGGCGAACAGGGGCTTGGGCATGAAGGTGACCGTCTTGTTGTACTTCTTGGCCACGTTCTTCAGCACGTACTTGTACATCATGACCTTGTCGGCCATGGCCACCAGGTTGTCGAACTTCATGTCGATCTCCGACTGCCCGGCGGTGGCCACTTCGTGGTGCTGGGCCTCGATGCTGATGCCGGCGTCGACGAGCGTCTGCATCATCTCGTTGCGGATGTTCATCATCTGGTCGGCGGGCGGCACGGGGAAATAGCCTTCCTTGTAGCGGAGCTTGTTGCCCAGGTTCGGCTTCTCGTCGCGGCCGCGGTTCCACTGGCCTTCCACGCTGTCGATGAAGAAATAGCTGCTGTTGGTCGTCTGATCGTAGCGGATGTCGTCGAAAATGAAGAACTCCAGCTCCGGGCCCATGTAAGCCGTATCGCCGATGCCCGTGCTCTTCAGGTAGTTGACCGCCTTGCGGGCGACGTTGCGGGGATCGCGGGAATAATCCTCGCGGGTGAT
>Ga0181529_10003565_pt1 | contig 17609 bp, 16 predicted proteins | sample PEATcosm2014_Bin_36_FD_119763 | JGI IMG/M metagenome (GOLD analysis project Ga0181529, IMG submission 119763) | Peatland microbial communities from MTU Mesocosm Facility, Houghton, MI, USA - PEATcosm2014_Bin10_30_metaG | ecosystem: Environmental > Terrestrial > Soil > Wetlands > Peat | place... | reverse complement strand
CTCCGCGCCTGGTAAAGCACTTTCCAGCCGCGCTTCCACGCCATGTAGCCGAGGTCGGTATCTTCGAAATAGAAGGGCGCGAACAGCTCGTCGAAGCCGCCCAGCTCGTGGAATTTGCGGCGGGAGAAAGCGCAGGATCCTCCGCCGCCATAGAAGCAAGGAAACAGCCCGGTCACCGCCGGGTCGTCGCGGTGGCGTACGCGCAGCGCGCCATCCTGCCAGCAGCCCTGCGTCAGGCCGGTTTCCTCGCGAATCCTGTCGGGGTCCTTGAAGAAGATCTGGCAGGAGACGGCGAACACCGTCGGGTCGGCGAAGCCTTCGAGCAGGCTGCCAAGAAAATCGGGCTCCACGCGCATATCGTTGTTGAGCAGCACGACGATATCGTTTTTCGCCTCGCGGAAGCCCGCGTTCGAGCCGCCCCCGAAGCCGAGATTCCGCTCCAGTGCCACCAATTTGACTTGCGGGAAATGGGCCCGCACGTAAGCGGCGCTGTCATCGGTGGACCCGTCGTCGACCACGATGATCTCGTTGGCCGGGTTGTCCGCCAGCGCGGCGACGACCGAGGGCAGATACCGGGCGAGCAGCTCGCAGCCGTTCCAGTTGGGGATAACCACGCTGGCCGCGGCAGGGGCCGGCTCCGGCTCCCGCGCCGGCGGATTGGCGCGCACCCGGCGGCCGCGCTCCAGAAACCAGAGCGCGTCGGCGATCCAAAGTGCAAGCAGGCTCGCAACCACCAGCAACGGCGAGAGGATCAGCAGCGGCAGCGCGCGCAGCAGACGTTTGAGGAAGAGCATGTCAACGGGCGGCGGGCCCAGGGCCGAGGCCGACCTTCTTGCCCAGCTTGACCCAGCGCGACGCCTGGTAGAGAGCCAACTGGCCGGAAGCGCGGGCCAGCTCTTCGCGCAACGCGGTCGCTTCGCCGTCGAGGCGTTCCGCCCAGGCGGTGCGGTCCGCCAGGTCGGCCTCGGTCGAGTGCAGCAGATCCACGGCGCGTTTCTTTTCGGCAATCTCCTTTTCGAGCGAGGCGTCAATACTGCGCGCCCACTCGATCTTCTGGTCGAGTTCCTGTTCGAGTTGGTGAATCTGCGCCTGGGCGTTCTCCTGGGCGCGGGCGAGTTCCCGCTCGATCTCGAGAATCTGCGCCTGGGCGCTTTTCTGCTCGCGGGCGAGTTCCTGCTCGATTCGGTGAATCTGCGCCTGCGCGTTTTCCTGCTCGCCGGCGAGTTCGCGCTGGAGCTGGAGAATCTGCGCCTGGGCCGTTTCCTGCTCGCCGGCGAGTTCCCGTTGCAGAGAGTCCACCCGCGCGCGGCGCTCTTCGAGTTCGCGGTTGAGCGCATCCGCCCACTGATTGCTGCGCTCCAGGTCGGCCAGCAGTTTCCGTTGCTCAATTTCGAATTCGGCGAGATCCCGCTGGGCCTTTTCGAGCCACTGGTTCTTCTGGGCGAGTTCCCCATCGAGCAGGGCGATGTGGCGCTCGCGCTCGCGCAGCACGTTGGCGGCGCGGGGCACGTACACGAAGGTGGGGTTGCCGACCTGCGGGCGGTGAGCGCAGACGGCGACGAAGAAGTGAGAATCGTCGGGCAGCGGATCGCCGGCATCCACCCGCGTTTCGACCGTGTAGCCCGCCTGGTGCGGCTGGAAGGTAACGCCCTCGACGTGATTTTCGAGGAAGAGCGCCACGTGCGGGAAGACCGCTTGGAGCGCGCCGCGGAACTCCTCGAAATCGAATTCGTGCACGTGGAACGGGTTGGCGCCCTGAATGCCGCGCGATTCGGTGTAGTAGAGCCGGTTGGGCGTGGAGACGATCAACTGGCCGCCGGGAGCGAGCACGCGGCGGGCTTCCAGCAGGAATTCGCGCCAGCCTTCGAGGTGCTCGATCACCTCGAAGGCCACCACCAGGTCGAAGGACCCATCGGGATGCGGCAGGCGTTCGCAGGAAGCCTGCTCGAAGGCGAGGTTGGGCAACCCGTAGTGGGCGCGGGCAAAGTCGACGGCCTCGGCGGCCAGGTCGGCGCCGATTACCGAATCGGCCTGGCCGGCCAGTTCGGCCGAACCGTAACCGGCGCCACAGCCGGCATCGAGGACGCGCTTGCCGTGCGCCAGGCGCGCCGCGAAGGCATAGCGCGCCAGGTGCTCGTTGAGGAGATCGACATCCACCTGGCCGGGAATCAGACGCTCGCCGGTAAACTCAGCCAAGGCTTTGCTCCACTTCGGGCGCCAGGCGTGCGTTGATTTCCACGCGGCAGGGCAGGTGAACGTAGCCGTAGATCTGGCCCTCGGTGCGGCTCATTTGCAGCGCGATGGCGTTGTCGATCCAGTCGCACATGGCGTAGCCGGAAAGCGGGCCATCGGCGATGGCCGGTGAAAAAGAGAAGGAAGCGGGGTACAGCTCGGGCAACTCGAGGTGGAAATCGACCGTCACCGTATCGCCTGCGTGGAGCGGCGGCAGGGGGGTGCCTTCGCGGGCCGTGTTGGTGCCCGCGAAGTCCATCCCCAACTGGTTGCGCAGCATGAAACCGACCATCGGCATGGGGAGCGAGTCCTTGGCGCGCGCGCTGATGCGCACCACGATGCTCGAGCTGGGTTCGAGCAACTGGAGCGACCGGCCCTGCTCATCGAGCACGGCGATGCCGAGGATTTCGGCGCGGCCGTCGCCAAAGCGGTGGTCGATGTTGGGAATAGTCTCCACAACCTCGGGCGCGCGCACCGCGCCCGAAAGCGCGCGCGGCGGGGCGGAGGAGTCGGACAGGCGGTAGCTGGAGTCCTTTTCCGTCATGGCGGCAAGATAATGAGACACCACCGCGGCCGGGTCGCCGATTTCCGCGATGCGGCCCCGCTCGAGCCAGAGCGCCCGGTCGCCGATCGCTTTCACGTCGCCGACCGCGTGCGACACGAATAGAATGGTAACGCCGCGCGCACGCAGCTCGTGCACCTTTCTCATGCAACGCTGGCGGAAATAGATGTCGCCCACCGCCAGCGCTTCATCCACCAGCAGGATTTCCGGATCTACGTGGATCGCCACCGCGAAGGCCAGCCGCACCACCATGCCGCTTGAATACGTCTTGACCGGCTGGCGAATGAACTCGCCGATTTCGGCGAACGATTCGATCTCGCGGTAGCGCTCGTCGATCTGGCGCGTGCTGAGGCCGAGGATGGATCCATTCAGATACACGTTATCGCGCCCGCTGAACTCCGGGTTGAAACCGGCGCCCAGCTCGAGCAGCGCCGAAACGCGCCCGTGAACCCGCACACTCCCGCTCGACGGTTCCAGGATGCCGGCCACGATTTGCAGCAGCGTGCTCTTGCCGGAGCCGTTTTCGCCGATGATGCAGAAGGTCTCGCCGCGGCGGATCTCAAAGGTGGCGTCGTGCAGGGCCCAGAAATCGGTGTGGCGCTTGAGACGATTGAAGGACGCGAGTTCCTTGAGCCGATCGCCCGGCGCGCGGTACATGGCGTAGCTCTTGGAAACTGCTTGGAACTCGACGGCGTTCACGGCGGCTCAAAAGAAAGACCAGTGTAGCGGAAGTGGGCCGAGGAAGAAAACGTGGGGCAGGGAGAAGGGTGTTGGCGGCCAGATGCAAGGTAGGACAGACGATCGGTTTTGGTCGTCGGTCATGCGTCGTACTTAAGCGAAAAGTGACAAACCACAGAGGACGATGGTCCGTCCTATCTCACCCGGGCCGCGGTGTTATGATCGCCACATCGGAACCGGCGGGACGTGAGGAGCGAATCGACGTGTTAGGCGCAATTGAAGCTGGTGGCAGCAAATTCGTTTGCGGGATCGGCGCCACGCCTGCGGACCTGATCACCACGCAGATTCCGACCACCACGCCGGCGGAGACGTTGGAGTCGGTGGTCGAGTTCTTCCGGCGGGAGGCGGGCGGCGAGCTGAAAGCGGTGGGAATTGCTTCGTTCGGGCCGGTAGATCCGCATCCGGGCTCGCCCACTTTCGGCTACATTACCTGCACGCCCAAGCTGGACTGGCGCGGGACGGACGTGGCGGGCACGGTCGGCAGAGGCCTGGGCGTGCCGGTGGGTTTCGACACGGACGTGAACGGGGCCGCGCTGGCTGAAGCGCGGTGGGGCGCGGCGCGAGGCCTCGCCGATTTCCTTTACCTTACTGTGGGCACCGGCATTGGCGGCGGCGCGATGGTGAACGGAAAACTACTGCACGGGCTGCTGCATCCGGAAATGGGCCACTTGCGGATTCCGCACGATCGCGCCCGTGATCCATACGGCGGCGGCTGCCCGTTTCACGGCGATTGCCTGGAGGGCCTGGCAAGCGGGCCCGCGTTGCGCGCGCGCTGGAGCATGGCGCCACGGGAGTTGCCGCCCACGCACCCGGCCTGGGCGCTGGAAGCCGAGTACCTGGCGCTCGGCCTGCACAACCTGGTGTGCACGCTTTCGCCGCGGCGGATCGTGATCGGCGGCGGCGTGTCGCACCAACCGTGCCTGCTGCCGATGGTGCGCGCGGAGTTGACCCGGCTGCTGAACGGATACATCGAAGCGGCGGAGATCGTTGAAGAGATGGAGAGCTTCGTCGTGCTTCCGGAGTTGGGCGACCGCGCCGGCGTGCTGGGCGCACTGGTGCTGGCCGAAGAGGCGGCAGGGCGGGGTTGAGGGACCACTGTCGGGCGTCTGAAGAGAGCATCCCAACAGACGCTCACCCGCGGCCGCGGCTTGCTATTCTAGCGATTCAATACAACCATGCCACTGTCGATCAAACCTAAACAGGATTGCCGCTGGGACCTGGTGGCGCTGGGCGAGGTGATGCTGCGCTTCGATCCCGGCGACAAGCGGGTGGCCACGGCCCGCAGTTTCGAGGTTTACGAAGGCGGCGGCGAATACAACGTGGCTCGGGGCCTCAAGCGCTGCTTCGGACTGGACACGGCGATCATCACCGCCTTCGCCGACAACCCGGTCGGGCGGCTGCTGCAGGATCTGATCTACCAGGGCGGCGTCGACCAATCGCTGGTGCGCTGGGCGCCATTCGACGGCGTCGGCCGCACGGTGCGCAACGGGCTGAACTTCACCGAGCGCGGATTCGGCGCGCGCGCGGCGCTGGGATGTTCCGACCGCGGCCACACTGCCGTCTCGCAGCTCCAGCCGGGTGAGATCGATTGGGACGACATCTTCGGCCGGCACGGCGCCCGCTGGTTCCACACCGGCGGCATTTTTTGCGCGCTCTCCGAATCCACGCCCGCCGTGGCGATCGAGGCCATCCAGGCGGCGCGCCGCCATGGGGTGGTGGTGTCCTACGATCTCAATTACCGCGCCTCGCTTTGGCAAGCCATCGGCGGCAAGCCGAAGGCGCAGGAGGTCAACCGCCGCATCGCGCCGCTGGTGGACGTGATGATCGGCAACGAGGAGGACTTTTCGGCGGCGCTTGGCTTCGACGTTCCAGGGGTCGATGAGAGCCTGAGCGATTTTCAAGTGGCCTCGTTCCGGCAAATGATCGAACAGGTTTTGCGCGAGTTTCCCTTCGCCGTGGTCGCCACCACGCTGCGCAAGGCCACCACCGCGACGCGCAACGACTGGGGCGCCATCTGTTATGCCGAAGGCCAGTTTTACGAAGCCCGCCACCGGCCCGGCCTGGAGATCTTCGACCGCGTGGGCGGCGGCGATTCGTTCGCCTCGGGATTGATCTATGGGTTCCTCACCGGCCAGCCGCCGCAGTGGGCGGTGGATTGCGGCGCCGCCCACGGCGCACTGGCGATGACCACCCCGGGCGACACTTCGATGGCGACCCTCGATGAAGTGCTGCGCCTGATGCGCGGCGGCGGCGCCCGCATCGCGCGGTAGCAGAAGACAGAAGGCAGAAGTCAGAAGTCAGAGGTCAGAAGTCTGGTTGCGGCCGCAAAACGGTTTAAGGCGCGCCGGCCGCTGGCTTGCGGCCGCCGAACACCGCCAGTTCGAACACCTTCAGATAGCAATCGACGTCGGTGTAGCCGATCTCGCGCAGCCACTGGCATTGCGCTTCGACCGGTGCCAGAATATTCGCCGCCTTGTCGGGACGGGCATAATAGGTTTTCTCTATCTCGGAGCGGCTGCGGCCGGCGTGATGCCGCTCCAGGCAATCGAGGAAAAGGCCGTCGTGCACCGACTCCACCCAGGGCGACGCCGAGGCGACGTGTTCCAGGTTGAGGAACAGGCCACCGGGCGCCAGCAGCCCAAATATTTCCCCGTACACTTCCCGCTTGCGGCCGTCCGGTTGATGATGAATGGAATAACCCGACACGATGGCGTCAAACGGGCCAAAGGCATGCGCGGACGCGGTCCAGGATGCGGCTCCGTAGTCGGCGTTGACGCAGCGCACGGCGTCGCTTTGTCGCGCGAAGCGGGCCCTGGCCGCCTCCAGCATCGGTTCGGAGAAGTCTACCAGCACGCCGCGCGCCTGTGGGAAGTGCTCGAAGATCGCCGCCGCGAGCGCACCGTCGCCGCAGCCGAGATCTAGAAAATCCCGCACCGGCCGTTCGCCGGCCGCCAGCAGCCGGAGCATCACGTCTAATTGTTCTTGCGCCAGCGGGATCGCGGCGCGAACACCCTCCAGGTAGACCTTGGCGACAGCGGATGTCTTCCAGACCTCGTCAGTGCGCGCGGGCATCTTTCCAGTTTAGCTGTGGCGATTGCGCGTGGCGTCCGCGCGCTTTGCGGGTCTCCGCGCGGCCGCGGCCCGGCGGGCGTCTCCGGGCCGCGGCCGCGGAATTCAGGCCGACAGCGGCAACACCTGGCGGTGAATCACGCCGCTGAAGTAGTCGCGGAGCGGGTACAGCGGATAGGGCTCCAGTTCCGCGAAGGTCCGGCCCAGCTTCTGCTCGATCCGGTAGACCGCGTGAAAGAAATTGCCGCGGTCCATGTTCAAACGCCGGCAGCACAGCTTCCAGTCCGCGCCCAACAGAAAATGATAGCGGAATATGCGGTGCTCCTCATCGTCCAACACCCGGCGGCTGACTAGGCAAAAATCCGCCATGTACTCTTCCGACTTCCGGGAATAAACCCGCCGGCTGTTACGGCCGCTGCAAAACTCCAGTGACACCGTGCCCAGATAGGCGCCGGATTCGGCGCAATCGCGAAAACGCGCCAAACAGGCCCTGAAGATAGCCCGTAAGGCGCAGTTGCAGGGCACTTCCTTTCCAATCCTTACAAAACGCGTGCCATATCCATGGCAGTACGCGCACGATGCCTTAGCGACACCCACCGCGTTTGATCGGTTCCAACGCATGTTTTAGAGAATGTCCTTCCCGGTGACGGCACCCGTCAGGTTCAGCCGCCCCGATTTTCCTAAGCTGTTCACATATTTACGCCGACAATATAAAACGTCAATTTAATTAAAATCAATTTAATATAAATAGTTATTTAACCGAAGGTATTACTTCACGCTATCTCCAGTACTACTAGGCACTTACTGGAACTGCCGCGCCATTGTCCTATGATTTTTCTGTGTGATAATTCAAACGCAGATTCAATGGCTTTAGTACTGGACTATTTCAGTTAGAAATAGGGCCGGCGACCGTCCAGCCATATGACCGGCTTCAGGCAACTCGAATCGCGCCTGCTATCGGCGCTGCGGGAAAGAATCCGCAGCGGCGAACTCACGGAGCGGGGTACCGCCCGGTTGACCGGCCTTTCCCAACCTCATATCCATAACGTCCTGAAAGGGAAAAGGTCGCTTTCCATGGATGCGGCCGACACCATTCTCATGGCAGTACACCTGGACACGGTGGATCTGTTCCGTTCGAGCGAACTGGTCGAGGGCCTGGGGCGCCGTTCGTTCAGTTAGACCAATGCGGGCATTGCGCTGCCCACACCCGGTCGGGCACTATGGTACGGGAGGACACACCAGTGCGGCGCTTGCGCTCATGGCCCAAACAGGACCGTTTGCATCGGCTGGCGCAGCGCATTCAATCGCTGGCGGAAACAGACGAAGGCCGCTTGCGCCGCGTGCATGAAGTGGAAACCATGCGGCGTGCCGCCGCCCGCGAGTTGCACTCGGTCTGCGCGGACTTTGTGGCCGCCGTCAATGGCATGCTCGAAGACCGCGTGGTTTTGCTGGACCCGCCCGAATATCGCGCCGCCTCTTATAGCGACGACGCGCCCAACCTGCTGCAGATCAACGTCCACGGCCGCATCCTGCAGGTTGCGTACGCGGCCACCGCGGAGCTGATTTCGACCGAGGACTTTCGGATTCCCTACATTCTGGAGGGTTCCGTCCGCGCTTTCAACCAGGAAATGCTGGACAAGGATCTGATCGAAGAGCAGCCGCTGTTCTACACCCTGGAGCGGAATCGCAACATGTGGCGCTACTTTGAGACCCGCACGTATCACTCCGGCCCGTTCGACCGCGACTACCTCATCTCGGTGATGGAACAGATTCTCTGAGAGCTACTGCGGTAGCGCCGGCGGTCTTTTGCCGCCGGTGTTTTGAGTGTCGCAATCAGCGCCTCTTCTTGTGATGGTGCGGCTTGGCCGGCGCGGGTGCTGCGGCGGCTTTCGGGCTATGGCTGGCTTCGGGCTGGAGCCGGATCAGCACATGGTCATGGATCCAGTGCTCGTCCCACCATTCCCGCGGGTTGACCTGGACGCCATCCACCTGCATGCCGAAATGCACGTGAATGCCGCCGGCCAGACCGGTTTCACCCGCGACTCCGATTCGCTGGCCTTTGTCGACCCAGTCGCCCGCCTTGACGCCGATTTCGCTCAAGTGGCCATAGATGGATTGGACCGAGTATCCGTGATCCAGCACAATGCAGTTGCCGTAAATTCCCAAATCCCGCGCCCACACCACGCGCCCGTTATTGGCGGCGAAGACGGGCCCATGCGCGACATCGGAAAGATCGAAGCCCAGGTGCACCTGCTGATCCACTTTCTGGCCATGGTAGATGTAGTCGCGCAAGTCGGCGAAGTTGGCTTCTTCCTTGCCCCAGTGCATAAAAGCGCCCGACCAGAGAATCTTCTCCTCCGTCTGCAGGCGCAGATCGGCAAGCTGCTGGTTGTTGGCGCGGCGCATAGGGCCGTTGATAAAAAGAAAGCGCGCCAGCAGGTCTTTGCCGGGCGCCAGGGTGCCGCTCGAATCCACCGAATGTACCAGTTTTTCCGCCAGCGCATCGGTCAAGTCAAAATCGCGCGCGCGGAACTTCTTCGCCTTGATGGTGACCGTCACGGGCGCGGTCGCCTCCGCGCCGGCCGCATTGCGCGCATACACCACCGGCACTACGTTTCCGGGCAGATCCCAGGGATAGGCGATCATGCTGAACCGCTGCGCAGAGTGGTCGGGCATCGGAAAACTGCGAAAGGTGTAATTGCCGACGCGCACTCCCGCTTCGTTCCAGTTGCCGCCCGGCGTCAAGACCACCAGTTCCGCGCCGCCCTGGTTGATGTAATGCCGCTGGCCGTCGGCGGCCACCCGCGGCGGTTCCAGTACTACGGTGACGTCAAACGACGCCGAATCGGTGTGGCCGGCGAAATCGTTGGATACGGCTTCCACCACCAGTTGTGCCGGCCCGTCTTTCAGATTCGCGGCCTGGCTTTTGCCCGCGTCGAAGATCACCGTCAGCGGCGCTTCGTGCCGGTGCCAGAGCAGGCGCGTGGCGGCGTTCCTGGACTCGAACACCGGGTACTCGGCACCTCCCTGCGCCACGAATCCGCGCACTGCGCGCACCCCGTGTGGATTGACAAGCCGGGCCGTGACCGGCGTGCTGATACCGATGCTCGTCACCGCCGGGCTCACTTGGATCGCCGTGTGGCCGGACAGCGCCAACAGCAACGCCACGGCAATCAGTAAGGCCGCCAGTACCGCCGCAAGAGCAATTCTCATTTCTTTACCCAGCTATCCAGCCAATCGAGGAACGTCTTATACCAGAATAAGCTGTTTCGCGGCTTCAATACCCAATGTCCTTCATCGGGAAAAACCACCAGCTTGGAGGGCACCTTTTGCATCTGCAGCGCGGTGAACAGCTCCAGCCCCTGCGTTTCCGGCACGCGGAAATCCAGCTCGCCGTGGAAGACCAACGTGGGCGTGTGGAATTCCTTGACGTAGCTGGACGGCGACCACTTCTGGTAATCTTCCGGCTTGTCCCAGGGTGTGCCGCCGTTTTCCCACAGCGGAAACCACAACTCCTCGGTGGCGCCGAATTCGCTGGTCATATCGTAGACGCCATCGTGAGTGATCAGCGCCTTGAAGCGTTGCGTGTGGCCCAGGATCCAGTCGATCATGTAGCCGCCGTAAGACGCTCCGGCCGCAGTCATGCGGCTACCATCGGCGTACGGGATGTTGGCCACCACATGGTCGGTGACCGCCATGATGTCGTCGAATACCTTGCCGCCCCAGTCACCGTTGATTTCGTCGATGAACTTCTGCCCGTAGCCCGTGGAGCCTCGCGGGTTGGGCTCGACCACCACGTAACCGGCGGCGGCAAACACCTGCGCGTTCCAGCGGTAGGTCCAGCTATGTCCCCAGTTCCCTTGCGGGCCGCCGTGGATCAACATGATGACGGGATATTTGCGCTCCGGGTCAAAGCCATAGGGTTTGATCAGGAAGCTGTGAATGTGGGCGCCATCGGGCGCGTCCACCCAGAATTCCTCGAGCGGCGTGAGCTGGTGCGAGTTCAGCACGGCGTCGTTCAAATGGGTAAGCGCCGAAGGAGCGCCGCCGGAGGAAGCGGCGCGGTAGATCTCGACGGGCGATTCGCCGGTCTGCTGCGTGTAGACCATGGTCTTGCCATCGCGCGTCAGCATCATGTCGTCCAGTTCGCTGTCGCCGGCCGCGGCTACGTGCATCGCGCCACCCTTCACCGAGATCCACTGGATGGCTTGCCTCCCGCGATCTCCGGTGGTGAAGAACAGGCTGCTCGAATCGGGCGCCCAGACGAAGTTGTTCACCCACCGGTCGATGCTTTCGGTCAGGTTGGTGACTTTTCCGGTGGCGCGTTCGAGCAACATCAACTGCCAGCGGTCGCTCTCGTAACCGGCCCGCGCCTGCGCCCGCCAGGCGAGATACTTGCCGTCGGGAGAATAGCGCGGCGTGTCATCGGCGCCCGGGCCGCTGGTGATCTTCACGGGTTGCTGCGGCTCCGCGCCGCCACCCAGAGGCAACACGAACAGATCGGTATTGGTGCTGACAGCCGGCACCGGATCGAGGTTCACCGCATAGCAGAGTTCCCCGCCATCGGGTGAAATATCGTAATCGTCCGGGCTCCCAAGCGAAAACGGCGGCACTTCGCGGTCGCCCGGCGTCAGATCGCGAACGGGTCCGCCGGCGGCAGGTGCCATCAGCAGATGGCTGCGGCGGCGCGACGCCCAGGCGGTCCAGTGCCGGTAGAGCAGCTCCTTGTAGACACGCGCCTTCACCGGATTGGCGCCGTCGTCGTCCAGGTTCTTTTTGTTGCAGGCGTCGTCGGCGCCGCATTCCGGATAGACGCTGCTCGAGAAAACCAGGTACTTCCCGTCGGCCGAGAACGTCTCCCCGTCGGCTTCGGTCGCCAGGCTGGTGACCTGCTTCGCATTGCCGCCGTCCGGATCCATCAGCCAGATCTGGGCGGAGCCGCCGCGGTTCGATATATACGCGATCCGCTTGCCGTCGGGCGACCAGCGCGGACGGGTGTTGTTGTCGCCGTCGTGCGTGATCTGGCGCGGCGCACCGCCATCGATCGGCACGGTCCAGACCTGCTGGGGTTTCCGGTTGGCGGCCAGGTCGACGGATTGCACGGTGAACGCCACCGTTTTGCCATCGGGCGAAATCTGCGGATCGCCGATCCGCTTGAGTTCCAGCAGGGCGTTCGCATCGAACGGCCGCTTCTGGGCGAACAGCATCGCCACGGAAGCCAGCGCGAGAACAAGACTGCGGCGCATACATCACGATTGTAATGCACCGCCCGGCCGCGGGCGGTAGAATCGGCTCTGGGCATGCGCCAACGGTGGCACACTTTCCGGCACGCTCTGGAGCGGCGCATTCGTTATCGCGTCACGCGCCGCGGGCTGTGGTTTCTGGCTGCGCTTGCGGCAACCGCGCTGGGTGCGGTGGTCTCCGCCAACAACCTGTTGTTTCTGGTGCTGGCGGCGATGCTCTCGACGCTGCTGGTTTCCGGTCTGCTCGGCAGCCTCTCGCTGGCCGGGTTGGAGGTCGATTTCGTGGCGCCGGAGCACGTTTTCGCCACTCGCGGCTTTCCCGGCCAAATGCGCGTGCGCAACGTGAAATGGCTGATGCCTTCGTTTTCCATTCGCGTGGAAGGCATCCCGGACGCGAGTGCTGCGTGCCTGGAGTCCGCCGTGTATTTCCCGCTCATCGCGGCCGGAGTCACTCTCGAAAAGACCGTGGAAGCCCGGTTTCCGCGCCGTGGCGCCTACCGCGAAAACGGATTCGCGTTCTCCACCTCGTTCCCGTTCGGATTCCTCCGCAAAACCGCGCGCGTCACCCTGCTCCGCGAGACGCTGGTCTACCCGCCGCTCGACCCCCTGCCCGGCTTCGAGGAGATGCTGCCGGCCATCGGCGAGGAAATGGAGGCATACTATCGCGGCCTCGGGCGCGACTTCTATCGCATCCGCCCCTACGAAGCGCTGGAGAGCTCGCGCCACGTCGACTGGAAGGCCACCGCGCACACCAGCGCCTTGCAGGTGCGGGAATTCGCGCGCGAGCAGGAGCGCACCGTGGAGCTGTTCCTGGACCGCGATGTGCCGCCCAGCCTCGATGTTTGGTTCGAACACGCCATTCACTGCTGCGCGTTCCTGGCATGGCGGCTTTCCGCGCAGGGCACTTCCGTCCATTTCCGCTCCAACGGCTACAGCCTGCGCCAGCCCGAGGATGGCGACATCTACGCCATCCTGCGGTACCTGGCGTTGGTCTATCCGCAACCGAGGCCCGCGGTGGAGGGGCCGGTCGAGGAAACCAGCTACAAGCTGGCGTTCACCGCTTCGCCCGCGCGATTGCGCCAGGCCGGCTGGATGGAAGCGCGCATCACTTCTCCGCAGGATCTGCCGGCGCCGCGGTAGCGCCGGCGATCTTGTCGACGGTTCCTTTTCTTCGACCGCAAGACACCGGCGGCAAAGACCGCCGGTGCTGTGCCACTATTTCCGGTTCGGCTTGAGCAGATCGATACGGGCTCCGCTCGCCGAGCGCTCGATGAGGTGGGCCAGCCGCCGCGCGCGCGTCTCTTCTTTCTTCGCGCTCATCACCCAGAAGGTCGCGGTTTTCCGGTAGCCAGGCGGCTGTGCATCGAAAAACGCCGACGCCTTCCGGTTGGCGCGCAAGGTTGCATCGAGCGCCGGATCGAGCTGTCCCTGCTCGCGTTCGTACGAGTACTGCCGCGTCTTCCGCTCGTCGCGCTCGGCGTACACGCGTAGCCCCGGAGGTTTCATCAGCCCTTGCGCGGTAAGCTCCCCAACCCGCGCGATGTTCACCGCGCTCCAGGTGCTGCCCGGTTTCCGCGGCGTGAACCGGATCGTATACGCTTCCGCATCGAGCCGTTTGCGGACACCGTCGATCCAGCCGAACGCGAGCGCTGCGTCCAGCGCCTCCGGATAGGTGATGCCGCCGCGGCCCGACTCTTTCCGGTAGAACCCGACCAGCAGCTCGCGCACGGTGGCGTGGTGCCGGCCCAGCCAGTCGCGAAAGTCCGCCGCCGATTGAAAGAATGCCGGTTTCATCCCGCGTTCCGATCCGCGCGAACCCTAGGCGTGCTGCCGCGCGAAGTTCCATGCGTGTGTCACGATGGTCTTCAAGTCGCTCGATCGCGGCTGCCAGCCCAGCTTGGACTGCAGCTTATCGGAGCTGGCCACCAGGCGAGCCGGATCGCCCTCGCGCCGCGTTCCCATCATGTACGGTACCTTTTGCCCGGTGACTTCTTCCACCGCGCGTATCACTTCCATCACCGAATGGCCGGAGCCGGTTCCCACATTGAACTGGTCGCTCGATCCCGCTGCCAGCAGGTATTCGAGCGCCAGAATGTGGGCTTCAGCCAGATCCTCCACGTGGATGTAATCGCGGATGCAGGTTCCATCGGGGGTATCGTAATCTTCGCCAAAAACCGTGACCGGCTTGCCGGAGAGTACGGCGCGCAGGATGAGCGGGATGAGGTGCGTTTCCGGCTCGTGCTGCTCACCCAGCGCGCCATCGGGCGCGCTCCCGGCGGCGTTGAAATAGCGGAGGCAGACGCTGGTGAGATGGTGGATACGATCGAACCAGCCGAGCGCCGTTTCCACCATCACCTTCGATTCGCCATAGGGATTTACGGGCTGAATGGGGAAGGTTTCGAGAATCGGAACCGCGTGCGGATTGCCGTACACGGCGGCGGTGGAGGAGAAAACGATATGCTTCACGCCCGCGCCCAGCATGGCGGTGAGCAGCGATAGCGAACCTGCCACGTTGTTGACGAAGTACCGCTCCGGCACCACCATGGATTCGCCCACCGCGATGAAGGCCGCAAAATGCACCACCGCCTCGGTCTTCCGTTGACGCATCAACCCGGTGAGCGCGTTGGTGTCGGCGACATCCATTTCATAGAGGCGCCCGGCTGGAACGTTCTGCCGATACCCTCTGGAAAGGTTGTCCACCACCGCCACGTCATAGCCGCGTTCGAGCAGCAGACGAACTGTGTGCGAGCCAATGTATCCGGCACCGCCGGTCACGAGTATTCTTCGAGTAGCCACGAGTCTAAGTATCCGTCAGGGAGTAATCGGTTCCATTGCAGACGACCGCTCCCTTTGGTCGCGGCTCTGAACGCATCGGAGCCGCGACCAAAGGGAGCGGTCGGTCAGGCACTTAACTCCGACTCTTGATTGTACTTTACGCGCGCGGCCGCGCCGGCCGGTCAGCGCATGTGGTCGGCTTCGGCCTTCATGACCTGGGCATTCTTCCAGGCCTGCTGCGAAACACTGCTTGGTATGGCGGCGGCCTGCTCGCTGAACTTGGCGCCTTCCAGAACCCTGGCCTTGTTCAGGGTCATCTTGCCATACTGGTAGTTGGCGATACCAAGCTGGAACAGGGCGTTCGCGTTCGTGGTTGGATTACCTTTCGCGTAAGGCAGAGCGGCGCGCAGGTTCTTGTCGGCATCCACCCAGTGCGAAGTGGCGGCATAAGCCATGCCCGCCATGTAATAGGAGGGGCCGAGCGTCGCGTCGCGCTCGCGGTTCCATTCGGCTTCGCTCAGCCCTTCCGGCGGCTTGGGATGCGAGCTCCACAGCGCAATGAGGCGTGTGGAATAGGCTATCGTGCGATCGTTCTGTCCATGCGAGGCCGCGTTGCGGGAAAGGGGGTCCAGCAGGTATGGATTCTCGGGGAAGTTCGCCAGGGCTTTCTCGGCAGTCTCCGGAATCTTCGCTGCGGCGCCGGTTTTGGCGAGAGCTGCCAGGTATGGCCCATAGCCCAGGTCCAGATATTTGCTCTTGGGGTTCTGCTTCTCCAGAGTGGCAATCAGGTCCACCATTACAGGCGCTTCGGACTGCGCGGCGGTAGCGTAAAGCGCGTATTCCGTGTAGGTGTCGATGGCGTGCAAGTCATCGAGGCGCTTCTTCGCCGCATCCGGATCGGCGGTGTCGCCCGGCTTGGCGATCTCCTGGCGAGCCAGGGCGCTGGTCTCGGCGGCCAGCTTCTTGATTGTCGCGACATCCTTCTTGTTTACCGCATCCTGCAAGGCCTGATAGTCGGTGTCCACATCCTGGGCCGCGGCAACGGCGGCTCCGGCAACCAGCAAAACCGCCATCCAAAGACCGCATCGGTTCATGGCAATAGTCCTCCCAAAATTCCTGCTGTGAATCAGTTGGATTATAACCCCAGGCGCGGCGGTTGGGAAGGGAACCGGATCTCAAAATCGGAAGACGCTACTTGGCCGGCGTCAGTTTCAGAATCATGCCCATGTCGGTCGCGATCCACATATTGTTTTCATCCACCGCCGCCAGGATCGAGCGATGACCTTCGGCACGGTAATCCACCGGCACGTCCTTCCACACGACGTAATCCGTGCTGGTCAGCACCCGCACTTTGCCCGGGATCACGTCGCGCAGTTTCCCCTGCACGCTCGTGCCGGCCAGGTAAGCCGTGCCATTCGGAGCCAGCCAGATGTCGCTGACGGCAAAGTCCGGGGTCTTGTAGATGCTGACGTTCCTGCCGGTGTGCCAGTTGATGCGGTAGACCTCCGCCGGGTAGTGGAAGCCTTGCGCGTAGACGGTCAGCCCCAGGCCGCGCCCGTCCGGCAGGAGGCGCACTCGTTCCACTTCGCCAAACAACGAGGCTGCACGGGAAGTCCATGTCTTGCCGCCATCGTGGGTGGTCAGGGTGTAATTCAGGTGGGGCAGGTCGGAGTGCAGCAGCGCCGCCTCCGGGTCCACCCAATCGGGCGCCTGGTCGCCCCAACGGCGTTCCGGTATGTTCCAGCCACTGATCAGCGCGGTCTCCGGATTGGCGAAAGCAATCCACGTATAGGCGCTGTAAAGCGGATCGCCCGGCGGAACGGCGGCCCCTGCCACCGGCTTCCAATGCTGCGCCCCGTCGTGCGTTTCCAGAATCGACTTCCGCGCGCCTAAGGCCCACCCGTTTTTTTCATCGAGAAACGCGACACGGAGGACTTCCGCCGGCGGCTTGGGCATCTTGACCCAGTTGCGGCCGGTTTCCGTGGTTCGCCAAAGGCCTTTGGTGGTCACCATCCAGCCCAGGTTCTCATTGAGGAAGAACAAGGACACCGGCATCTCCGTGAGCGGCTGCCGCAGCCAGTGCTCGCCGGAATCCGAGGTCACCAGCGAGACTGGCTCCTCGCGCTTCCCATCCGCGATGTAGCCCACCGCCACGCCGCGCTGCGCCGACGGGAAAGCCATGTCCGTGAAGACCAGCCCGGACTTGTCCTGATCGTAGACGTATTGAGATTCCCATCGCTGGCCGGCGAGCGGAGCCACCAGCGCCGCGGACGCCGCCAGCGCGCTGGCCCATCGAAACAGGCTGAAGCTCACGTTCCTATTGTTTCATCGAAACCGGGCCGGAGGAAAGCACCAGGTCTACATGGTTCGCCGAATCCACCGCGTCCGGCGACATGCGGGCCAGCACCAGCACGCACCCGATCTGCTCGCCAACCGTGGTCAGCACCTCCATCTCGCTCCCGGTGTGCTGGTGCGGCATACGGTGTTGCACGTTGATGACCCCAACCACGCGGTTGCGCGCGATCACCGGAGACGAAAGAAACGCCTCATAGGTGTCTTCCGGCAATTCCCCGAACTTCTTGAAGCGCGGGTCCTTGTAAGCCTCCCGAGAGATCGCCACCAGCCGGCGCTCGCTGGCCACCCAACCGGTCAGGCCTTCCTTGCGCCGCAGCCGCACTTTGCCAATGGTGGAAGGGTGCGGCGTGTTGGAGGCGCACAACACCAGGTCCTCGCCATCCGCCAGGTACACCAGGCAGGAATCGCACTGCGTGTACTCCACCACCAGCGAAACCACCCCTTGCAGAACCTCCTGCAGGCTCATTTCCCGCACCATGAACCGGCTGATCTTCTGGAAGAGGCGCAGTTGCTGTTCCGTGCGCTCCAGGCGCACCTCGAGGTCTTTGGGCTTGGCCACGACGTTTCTATTATAGCCGCGCTTTCGTCGCAACCCCAGGTGCAGCTATGCTTTTCCCTAACTGCACGGACGAATG
>Ga0181529_10003564_pt1 | contig 17618 bp, 14 predicted proteins | sample PEATcosm2014_Bin_36_FD_119763 | JGI IMG/M metagenome (GOLD analysis project Ga0181529, IMG submission 119763) | Peatland microbial communities from MTU Mesocosm Facility, Houghton, MI, USA - PEATcosm2014_Bin10_30_metaG | ecosystem: Environmental > Terrestrial > Soil > Wetlands > Peat | place... | reverse complement strand
GGGTTGTGGGAAAGCGGGAAACGCGCCCTCTGCGGTTTCCGAGGCGCGCCGCGCCGTCTTTTCCATAACCCTCCCCTTGACAAAACAGACAGTCGCTGAGCGAGCGCAGCGAGTCGAAGGACCTGTGGTTGTTTGTTCTTGTTCTTCATCCCGACCAACCCCCAACTACCGTCATCCCGACCGGAGCGAAGCGCAGTGGAGGGACCCCCGTATTTCGCCTTTGCTGTTGTCTGTTCTCTTCCACTCCCCCCATACACTCCGTCATCCCGACCGGAGGCGGCGCACTTTGCCGCCGCAGTGGAGGGACCCCCGCATTTGCTTTTTGGAGGAAGCATGGGCCTTCACGGATTGCGGAAAAGTTCCTGCGTGTGTCTTCCGGAGGGAGCAGGGGCTTCAGCCCCCTGAATAAGCCTCGCAGAATCAAGGGGCTTCAGCCCCGGGCCTTTTCTTCCCGTCCCACCCCCAAAAAACCCAGCAAATCCGCGTGTCAAGCCCCTCGACGCCAAAAAATCCCAATAACTCACACCCCATCAATCACTTCCACCCAAAAAATAGTTGGCATAGTAGTTATGCTCCGCTTGATACAATTAAAGTATGGATCAATTCCATCGAGCGGTGCGGAAACCGCCGCTTGCACCGCTCTTTCCCAACCGAATAAGCAACCCAGAATCAATACCTTACCCGCAGTTCGCAGCGGATCAATCTTTTGCCGGCACCACCCGCGCCCAAGCCTCTTTTTTCGCCCATAACCCTTATGTTCTGAATCTTTTAGCCGCAACATCGACGCAATCAATGTTTTTGCCAGCCACAACCCCCGCAACTGATTGATTCCAAGCCGCTTGCAACTAAGAGGTTTATTATGGGTATTATCCCTGTAGTCACCACATAACAATCCACTTACGCTCCAATCCGCCGCCAAGGGGGATGGCAGGGGGAGGGGAAGAATAAGAAGCGAACATACGGCGAACAAGAGGCGATCAAAAGTCTTCGCCCAAAATGATCTAGGATTTTTCGGCAGTCTTCAGCGCAAAGGTCTCAACAAGCCACGCGCGCATCTCTGCCTGCATGGGCTTGAGCTTCGCGCCGGGCGATTCTTTGGTGCCCTGAAAGAAGTGGTCCGCGCCGGCGATCCAGACCAGCCGCTTTGGCTCGGTCGCGTGCTGGCAGACGGCGGTCAGCAATTCGCGCGGGCCAAACTCGTCGTGGTCTCCGCTGATGAAGAGTTTAGGTGCGGAGCACTGCGGCAGGAAGCCGTAGGTATAGTTGCGCCCTTCGGCACGGACCGGCAGACCCAGGCCGATCAAACCCTTTACGCGCGTGTCGCCGCAGCAGGCCCGCAGGCCAACCTGCGCACCGAAGGAGAAACCTGCGAAGAGGATTGGGCGATTGAACTCCGCTTCGAGCCAGTTCAGCGCGGCGCGTACGTCGTCCTGTTCGCCGTGCCCGTTGTCGTGTAGCCCCTCGCTCAACCCCACGCCGCGAAAGTTGAAGCGCAGCACGGGAAGGCCGAAGGACGAGAAGACCTTCATCGCGTGGTAGACGACCTTGTTGTGCATCGTGCCGCCACCCGACGGATGGGGATGGCAGATCAGCGCCGAATAAGGCGCATTCGCGCTGCCTGTGTTGAGGAGAGCTTCGAGCCGTCCCGCGGGCCCGCGCAGGGTGTCGAGTGAGCGGATCTGCGAGGAGGAATGCGGGCTGTGGGCCGTCGTCGAAGTCATCTCCTCCAGTCTAATCGGCGAGCCCCGGATTCAACACGAGAGGCTGACGAGTTATCCTGTAGCTAATGGCTATCGACGCAATCGAACTGACGCGAAAGCTCGTCAACATTGAATCCATCTCCTACCACGAGGGCGCGGTTGGCGCTTACCTTGCCGACTATCTCGCAGGGCAACACTACGCCGTCGAACGTATGGCGGTGGAGCAGCGCGATCCCGCGCGGAAGGATGGCGACGACGCGGGTGAACGATTCAACGTCTACGCCGCAGAGTCCGGCGTTACGCCCGACGTTGTGCTCTCGACGCACATGGACACCGTTCCGCCCTTCTTCGGATGCACAGAGGACGACGAGTTTCTGTACGGGCGCGGAGCGTGCGACGCCAAAGGAATCATCGCGGCGCAGGTTGCCGCAGCGGAACGGCTGCGCGAGGCGGGAATGAAGGTGGGGCTGCTGTTCGTTGTCGGCGAGGAGCGCGACTCGGCCGGGGCGAAGGTTGCCAATGCGAACCCGCGCGGCTCGCGCTTTATCATCAACGGCGAGCCGACGGACAACCACCTCGCGCTGGCCACCAAGGGAGCGCTGCGTGTGGAGCTGCGCGCGCACGGGCGCATGGCGCACTCGGCCTACCCGGAGCTTGGCGAGTCGGCGATTGCCAAGCTGGTGGAGGCGCTGTACGACGTTATGGCCATGCCGCTGCCCATCGAGCCGGAGTTCGGCGAGGCGGGCACGACGACGGTGAACATCGGGCTGATCTCCGGCGGCCATGCACCGAACGTGATCGCGGACAAGGCCGAGGCGCATCTGCTGGTGCGCACCGTCGGGCCGTCGCAGGAGGTGACAGACGCCATCACGCGCGTGGTTGCGGGCCGCGCCGAGGTCACTACCTCGCTCGACCTGGCGTGCGTGCGCATGAGGCGCGTAGGCGAGCTGCCGACGATGATCGGTAAGTTTGCCACAGACATCCCTATGCTGAAGGCATGGGGCGAGCCATTCCTGCTGGGGCCGGGGTCGATCCATGTGGCGCACACGCCGGACGAGAGGATCAGTAAGAAGGAACTGCTTGCCGCTATTGATCTCTACGTCGAACTGGCGGCAAGTCTGGTGCGGTGAATTACAGTCTTCTTTTCCTCAGGGGCACGCGGGTTTCAGCAGGCTTAAACTAAGAGCATGGCTGCTGAGTTTACCCACCTTCATCTGCATACGGACTATTCCTTGCTGGACGGCGCATGCGACGTGGAGAAGCTGGTGAAGCATGTCCACGCGCTGGGGCAGACCTCGGTCGCCATGACCGACCACGGCAATATCTTTGGCGCGGTGCATTTTTTCAAAGCGGCGAATGAGAAGGGGATCAAGCCGATCCTGGGCTGCGAGCTGTACATCTGCAAGGAAGAGGACCACCGGGCCAAGCCCGACCCGGACCTGAAGTACAACCACCTGCTGGTGCTGGCCGAGAACCAGGAGGGCTATCGGAATCTTGTGAGGCTCACCAGCGAGGCCGCGCTGCACGGCTTCTATCGCAAGCCGCGCATCAGCAAGGACTACCTGGCGAAACACTCGGCGGGACTGATCGGATTTTCCGGTTGCCTGGCGGGCGAGATTGCGCAACATGTCATGGAGGGCCACTACGAGCAGGCCAAGGCGACCGCCGGCCAGTATCAGGACATCTTCGGGCGGGGCAATTTCTTTCTGGAGATTCAGGACCACCAGCTCGGGCCGGACAAACAGGTCTGCGACGCGATGTTCCAACTGGAAAAAGACCTCGATATCCCGCTGATTGCGACCAACGACTCGCACTACATTGGAGCGGATGACAGCCGCGCGCACGAGATTTTGCTCTGCGTGCAGACCGCAGGATCGATGAACGATCCCAAGCGGTTTAAGTTCGACACCAACGAGTTCTACATCAAGAGCGCCGACGAGATGGCGCGGCTCTTCGCGCACGCGCCGCATGTGGTGAGCGGAACGATGCAGTTTCCCGAGCGCTGCAACCTCGAACTTCACAAAGTTAAAGATCCCTTTCCCGCCTTTCCTGTTCCCGAGGGCGAGACGCTGGACAGCTACTTCGAGAAGATATGCCGCAAGGGGCTGGAGAAGCGTCTGGCCACGTCGATTGAACACTTGCGCGCGAGCGGACGGCTGAAGAAGACGATTCCCGAGTACCAGGCGCGGCTGGACCGCGAGATCGCCTGCATCTGGCAGATGAAGTATTCCGGCTATTTTCTGATCGTGTGGGATTTCATCCGCCACTCGCGCGAACAGGGAATCCCGGTGGGGCCGGGGCGCGGATCGGCCGCAGGATCGCTGGTGGCGTACTGCATGGAGATCACGAACATCGACCCATTGCAGAACGAGCTGCTCTTTGAGCGCTTCCTCAACCCCGAGCGCGTCAACATGCCCGATATCGACATCGATTTCTGCATGAACCGGCGCGGCGAGGTGATCGAGTACGTCAAGCAGAAGTACGGTGAAGACCAGGTGGCGCAGATCATCACCTTCAACACCATGGCGGCGAAGGCAGCGATCAAGGACGTCGGACGCGCACTGGACATGCCATACGGCGAGGTCGATCGTATCGCCAAATTAATTCCAGCAACGATTGGGATCACGATCGATCACGCTCTCAAAGACTCTCCGCAACTGGCCGCTGCGTATGAAGACCCCAAGATACGCGAGCTGATTGACACGGCGATGCGGCTGGAAGGACTTGTCCGCGGGGCGGGCATTCATGCGGCCGGCGTGGTGATTGCTCCCAAGCCGCTCACCGAACTTGTGCCTGTGACGCGCACCAAGGACGACGCAATCGTTACCGCGTACGACATGAAGTCGATTGAGAAGATGGGCTTGCTGAAGATGGACTTCCTCGGCCTGACCACGCTCACCGTCATAGATGACGCGCTCAAGCTGATCAAATTAACGAAGGGCATCGACCTCGATCTCGCGACGATTGCGCTGGACGACGCGACGACTTACGAGCAGGTCTTCCATCGCGCGCTGACCTCGGGTGTCTTCCAGTTCGAGTCAAGCGGGATGCGCGACGTGCTGCGCCGCTACCGGCCCACCACAGTCGAAGACCTCACGGCGTTGAATGCGCTCTACCGGCCGGGGCCGATCCAGGGAGGAATGATCGACGACTTTATCGAGCGCAAATGGGGACGGCGCGCGGTCGAGTACCTGTTGCCCGAGCTGGAACCGCTGCTGCGCGAGACGCTGGGCGTCATCGTCTACCAGGAACAGGTAATGCAGATTTCGAACGTGATTGCGGGCTACTCGCTGGGCGAGGCCGATCTGCTGCGCCGCGCGATGGGCAAGAAGGACGAGAAGGAGATGAAGAAGCAGCGCGCGCACTTCATGGCAGGTGCCGCGGCCAACCAGCATCCCAAGAATGTTGCCGGGACCATCTTCGACCTGATGGCACAGTTCGCGGGCTACGGCTTCAACAAATCTCACTCCGCCGCCTACGCGCTGCTGGCGTATCACACGGCGTGGCTGAAGACGCACTACCCGGTGGAGTTTATGGCCGCGCTGCTGACCAGCGAGACATCGAAACCAGAGAACGTGGTGAAGTACATCTCCGAGTGCCGCGAGATGAACATCCCCGTGGTGCCGCCCAACGTGCAGGTGTCGGACGCCAACTTCACGCCAGTGCGCACGGAGGCGGGCGAGGCCATCGGATTCGGGCTGGCGGCGATCAAGAACGTCGGGCACAATGCGATTGTCTCGATCCACGCCGCACGCGAGGCGCTGCGCGCAGAAGGGAAGCAGGGGTTCAGCAGCCTGTGGGAGTTCTGCGAGAAGGTCGATCTGCGACTGCTCAACAAGCGTGTGCTGGAGTCGCTGATCAAGTCGGGCGCGATGGACTCCTTCGGGCCACGCGGGCAGGTTTCCGCGGCGCTGGACAAGGCGATTGAGCGCGCGCAGAAGTCGCAGAAAGACGCGGCGTCGGGGCAGAGCGGACTCTTCGGCAATATCTTCGACGCAGACCTGACGCCCGCCGAGAGCAAGGAAAGCGAAGCCCTGCCTCCCGCGCCGGACTGGGACGAACACACGCGGTTGCAGAATGAAAAAGAGGTACTTGGCTTCTTCGTCTCCGGCCATCCGCTGGACAAGTACCACGAGAAGCTGCGCAACCTGAACGTGATCGACACGGCTGCGGCAATCGAGATGAAACCCGAGCCGCAGAGCTACAGGCGCGGACAGAATGAGCAGCAGAACGAGATACAAATCGCCGGAGTGATTACCGGGCTGAAGGTGGGGAAGTCGAAGCGCTCGGGCGAGATGTACGCGCAGGCGGTGCTCGAAGACCCCGTCGGCAAGATCGAGCTGATCGCGTTTTCGAGCGCCTACCAGAAGCTCGCCGAGAAGCTGAAGATCGACGTGCCGGTGCTGGTGCGCGGCGTGCTGCGGGGCGAAGAGGACTCCGCGCCGAAGCTGGCTGTCAGTAATATTCAGGCGCTGGAGGACGTGGCGATCAAGCTGCCGCAGTCGCTGCGGATCAAGGTCCCGCTGAACCATTCCGACACCATGCTGCTGGAAAAACTCCAGGCAGTCTTCGTCTCCGCTCCGGGGCCGGGCAGGCTGCTGCTCGACCTGGAAGTGCCGGGCGAGTTCTGCGCCGTGCTGGAGCCGCGCGATGTCAGCGTCGCCGCCGACCGGCTGTTCATCGACCGCGTGGAAGAGTTGGTCGGTCACGGTGCAGTGCGGGTCATCGACTAGCGCGCTACCAACCTCCTGCCATATCGGTCTTTTTGTTGGAGGGCGGAGGGAGCATGTCGATGGATGCGGGGGCGTTGCGGTCGACGGTGAGAATGCCGTTCGCTTCGTGCAGCTCGGTGACGTGCAGGAACGAATGGCGCGACCAGCCTGGATCGTGGCCCGTGGCGTCGACGCCGCCCTGCTGGGTGAAGTAGAAGAGCCAGGCGCGGCCGCTGCCATCGACGACCACGTCGGCATGATTGCCCATGGCGCGATCGGTGGGATGGGTTCCCGGTTCACGCAGCAGGTTCTGCGGCTGCTGATGCCAGGTAGTCAGGTCGCTGGAGCGGAAGACGGCGAGGCCGGCGTGGGGGTCGTTGATGAGCCAGTAGGAGCCGCGCCACTGGAAGACGACCGGGCCTTCGCCGTGGTTGGTGGTTGCAATGCCCTTGGGGGTCCAGTGAACGAGGTCGGGTGAATCGCTGAAGTAGACCTTAGAGCTGTCGGCCTCGTTCTTGTACCAGAGCCGCCAGTCGCCGCCGGGCAGACGGAAGACGCACGCGTCGATGGTGCGGTCCGATTCGAGATTGGCGTCGGCGAGCGGCTTCCAGTGCAGCAGGTCCTTGCTGGTGAGGTGAAGGATGTGGCGGGGATGGTTCCAGTCGGTGAAGGTGCCGGGAACGACGGTGAGGAACATGTGATAAAGCCCGCCGGTGTAGATCACCTCGGGCGCCCAGAGCGTGTAGTCCGGCGCGGGCAGTGGAATGTCGGCCTCGCTCACATACTTCCAGTTCGCGCCGCCGTCGGTGGATTCGGCGATGCCGATGTGCGTGCCATGCACCCAGGTGACGCCGTTGGTCTCCGCGAGGTCCGCGCGGCGATTGGTGTAGAGCATCCACCAAGTCTTGCGGGCGCGGTTCCAGACGACGACCGGATCGGCTGCGCCATCATGGATGGGATCGCGGAAGAGGGGAACGGCAGCTCCCTGTGCCGCGCCGGACTTAGACGACTGCGGGGCAGGGGATTGCGCCTTCGCCCGATCCACCATCACCAGCCCAATCACCAACATCAGAACCAGCAAACTCCGCACCACACCACGCATTCCGCTTTCCAAGCACACCTCCAATAGAATCCAAGCCAGTGTATAGGAGCCACGCCTCGCTACGCACAGGCAACTCTGTATTGCCGAACCTCGAAGCTCCAGGGCAATCGCAGGAACAGTTAATGATCTGCTGGTGGGTACCCCCCCCCTGCTATTAGCGTAAAGTATTCAAAAATAGCAGTTTAAGCTCGCGCTAAGCGCGTGAGACGTAGTAAAGGCGAAGATCTGGCGGGCTTCGTCTGTTTCTGACATGCGAAATCTCCCAAGTCCAGACTTAACATGCCTTTTTTGAATACTTTGAAAATTTTTCGCACACAAAAGTGGATACCCCGTATGACCAAAATCGCTGCAACCCGTCGGATCTTCGCCTTTACTACGTCTCACGCGCTTAGCGCGAGCTTAAACTGCTATTTTTGAATACTTTACGCTATTAGCACGGGGGGTACACAGCAACAAACCAATCCTGCGACTGCCCTGAGCGGCTCGCTCACCGTCTAGCCGTGGACGGAGATGCCGTCAAACGTGAGGACAACGCGCCCGCGCACTGGAACGCCGAAGGCGCTGGCGGGCTGGAAGACGCTGCTCAGAAGCTGGTTCACCACCTGCGTGCGAATGGCCTCGTCCTTGGGACCGGCAACGATGGTGTAGTCGTAGACGCGGCCCAGGTTGTCGACCAAGGCCTCGACGATGATTGTGGTGTCGGAGCCGGTGACAATGGCACCGGTCGATGCGGTGGAGTAGAGGTAGTGCGGAGCGGTGAGCGCTCCCAGCGGCTCGTCGTTTGCCTGCACCGACCGCGGCGCGGCAACCGCGCCCAGCAGAAGCGCAACCCCGCCCACCAGCGCAACCGAGCCAACGACTCCGCCGGTAACCTGCAGCAGCATGGGCCGGACGGCGTTCTCCCACGCCAGCGAGAGACGGTCCAGTATCCGGGAATCTTGGCGCGCGAGTTCGTGAGAGATGGCGAGCCGCAGGCGAAGTCCGAGGTTGGCGGGTGCCCGGGCCGGCCCAAGCGCGGAGATAGCGTCCTGGGTGGCGCGCCATGCGGCAAGCTCGCGCGCGCAGGACTCGCATCCGGGGATTCTGGTTCCGCCAGCGTCTTCAAAACCCTCGATGTGGCGCGCAATCTGCTGCATCCAGAGGCCGCTGATTGCGCCATCGAGATAGTCGGAGAAGCAAGCTCGAATTGTTCTGCATGGAAGAGACTTCATCGCGAGACCTCCAGTTCGGAGTCCAGGCTGCATGGTTCAAGGTCCAGAGCGGAATCGGAAAGGGAACTAAGCTGCTTCGCCGGCGGCAGGGAACGCGAGGCGCGGTGAGAGGAGATGGCCCGCGTGCCGGACAACGAAATGCCGCCTGCGGGAACGAGCACGGCGCGCAGTGCGGCGCGGCCGCGCATCAGGCGGGATTTCACGGTGCCCAGGTTCATATGCAGCAGGTCGGCGATCTCCTCGTAGGCGAGGCCTTCGATCTCGCGCAGCACCACAACGGCGCGGAATGCCGTCGGAACCTGGCGGAGAGCGACTTCTACGCGCTCACGTTCCTCCTGCTGTGCGGCGTAGTCGAATGGCGACGAGCCGGCCGCGGCCAGCGTGGAGCCAAGCGAGTGTGCGCCGGCGGAAAACCCGGCAGCGCAGCGCGAAGAACTGGGAGCTTCGAGGTCGATCTCCTGGTGCTTGTGGCGAGACCACCAGCGCCGCTGATTGGATGCCTCGCGCAGTGCGATGCGGTAGAGCCATGTGCGCAGGCTGGATTCGCCGTGGAAGCCGCGAATACTGCGGAAGACCTTGAGGAAGACCTCCTGGGTGATGTCGGCGGCATCGGCGGGGTCCTGCAGACTGCGCGCGATCAGCGAGTAGAGCTGCTGGTGGTAGCGGTCGATCAACTGCGCGAAGGCCTGCTCGGAGCCGCTCTGAAGCTCGGCCACAAAGGCGGCTTCATCGCTCGGAAGGCCAATCGAGATCGCCAGATCGTCCACTGTTATGCCCGCCTGCATCTCCGGGTACCTCTAGCTTACGACTTCGCTAAAACTGCTGTAAACCTGTCGCAGACAGGACTGAAGTGCTTCGGACCTGTCGGCACAATATCTGAACCGCAAGACCGGAAACTGCGAGAGGAAAGTGCGTCGCCGGCGACCGAGTGCTCGCTCACTCACCTGCTTAGACACCGGAAGACAGGGATTTGGTTCCCGTTGGTGCGCAAATAGATGCGTGTAGTTGCGCGCGGGCGGACAGATTGGAACTGGTTTCAGTCAAGAAAAGACGCTGGCTCGCATGGCATCGCGGGCCGGAGATTGGAGGGCAGTTTGACTCAACGGGCCGCAACCATGAGAATAGGAAATGTCCTTCCTGAGAGTGGGCCTGTGGCGCAGCTGGGAGCGCGCTTCCATGGCATGGAAGAGGTCACCGGTTCGATCCCGGTCAGGTCCACCAAAATCCCCTCCAAATCAATCGTTTACCCGGCAGCTTTGCGTGCGGTAATCGGCCGCATAGGTGCTGATAGGTGCGGAAGCTTTTTTCTTGCCCGCTGGCAGCTTGCTCTTACGTCACACACCTGTGGGAACACGAAGGGTGTATACCGACGATCTGACGCGGGATGACGTGACCAAGTTCCATGGCCAGATGCGCAAGAGGGGACTCGCCGACCGCACGGTTCACAGCCGCCGCAACAACCTCAAGTCGTTCCTCATCTACCTGGAACTTGATGCCAAGAAGATTGCCGGGAAGGCTCCCAGATTCGAGAAGACCATGCCGGAGATATTCGAACCGGAAGAACTCGCCGCCCTCTTCAGGTTCAGTTCTTGCCGAAGACTAACACTCAGATTGGTTCAAAAATACCGGGCCGATCAAGGGGTCAACGGTTCACGCTAAACAGCTTGTGGTGAGTGAGGCCTTTCCGTGCTGTTGCGAATATGCACCAGCCCGGCGATCGAATGTGCCTCGCGGTGAATTAACATTCCTGCGGTGACCACACCCGTGCTGACGTAGGATTTTTCGCAATCCTGACTCGACGGACCGCGCATATTGCCTTCCATGTAGGCGAGGCCCGGGCATCGCGAACAGGACCCTCCGCCATGTGCACAGGTGGAACATATCGGCAGATCATTCATAGTGATCGACCGAACTTCAGCCATCTGCGGCGAGTGCTTCCAGATGTCGAGGAACCGGGAGGTGCGCACGTTACCAGTGGGGAGTGGAAACTGCACGCAAGGATAGACATCGCCATATGGCGAGACGTAGCAGAAGGTGTGGCCGGCGCTGCATGGCAACATCCTCTGCGCGTCCTCGACTGCGGGAGGTCCGCCGGGCAGCGCGCAGAACTCCTGCGGGCTGGTGCCCAGAATGGATGCATCGCGGAAGACCTGCTGGAGCTGGGCGCGTTCGATATTCAGGTTCAGGATGGAGCGGTTTCCATCCATCATGGGAGTAATGGTCGGGTCGATGGTAAACTCTGCGCCAACTTCGGCGGCCAGCGCCTGGACGCCCGGATAATCCTGAAAATTATCGCGCATCAGCACGTTGGCGAAGATTATCTTGATCCCACGTTCGACCAGAAGCCTGGTTGCCGCGACGGACCGCTTCAGCGACCCCGGCAGCCGGGTGATGGCGTCATGCACCTCGGCGCGGTGCGAGTAGATGCTGATCTGCACGGACTCCGGCGCAAGCGCCTGAATGCGGTCGGCCTCGCTCTGGCGAATCATCACCGCGTTGGTCTTGAGTTTTACGCAGAAGGAGAGCCGGCGCGCGTGCTCGACAATTTCGAAGAAGTCGCGCCGCATCATGACCTCGCCGCCGCTGAGCGTCAGAAAGAAGACCCCAGCCTCGGCCATCTGCTCCAGCAGATCCTTGATCTCGGAGGTGTTCATCTCGCCGCGGTCGTCGTGATCCAGGTAACAATGCACGCAGCGCTCGTTGCAGCGATAAGTCAGGTCGAGTTGAACGGCGAGCGGAATGCCCAGCCGCTGGGCCTTGTCGCTCATTTCCTGGATCAGTGCGCTCATTTCGTCTCCACGATCGGCTGGTCCGAGACCTTCAGTATCCCATGCTTCGCCAATCCTTCCACCAGCTCTTCGGCATCGCGCAAGGCGGTGACCGGGTCAATTTCAAAGTTCGCGCAGACGTGCTGCTGCACAATTCCGGCGAGAGGAGTGACACCGTCGGCCGCCTGCCAGATTGCCGTCGCCGTCTCATTCAGGCTGAAGAGCGTCGAATCGCGGGCGGACATGATCATCATCTCTCCGCCAAGCATGCGCGCGGCAACTTCAGTGGTTCGAGCGATATACACGGGACTCATACGATTAACTCCCACACATGAGAATCGGGAACAAAGGTGAGGCGACGCACCGGAACCCGCTGCACCAGGTGACAAGCGGAGTCGAAGACGTGGGCGACTATTTCGGAATCATGCGCGAAGAAGAGTACGCACTGTAGTAATGCGCGCAGAGCGTCCGCGTCGGCGACAGGGTCGATGCGGTTCTCTGCTCCCTGGGCGAGCAGATAGAGTGCTGCCAGCGGCGCGCGCACATTCTCGCCCGGCTGCGCCAGTTCGCCGGCAAAGGGAGTGCCATAGGCGACGTAGCCGTCGGCTTCGCGGCGGAGATAGGAGATCTCGTCGGTGAGCAGGGTGGCATTGGGGGGCGCAAGCCGGGAGATGGTGGTCTTGCCCGCGCCGGAGACTCCGGCAAACAGGAACGCCCGGCCGTTGCGCACCACGCTGGCTGCATGAACCAGCAGTCCGCCCTGCTTGGCGAGAAGTAGCGAGTGAACGATGCGGAAGGCTGCGTCGATCGCATACGGGTTGGCGGACTGCCAGATGCGCCCGTGGCGCAGGGCGGGATCCAGCTCCGCGTGGAAGTCGCCGCGCTCCAACACCCAGCGGCCTGATTCGAAACACACGTTCAAGTCTTCGTCGTCGCCGATCGCAGTTGGGATACTGCCGGGCGGAACAATCTCGACCTCGAACTCAAAGGCCGGGTGCGCGGCGGAGTTCACGAAGCCGCCGTAACGCTCCTGGAGGATCTGATGGAACTCCGGACTACTGGTGCGCACCAGCACCGGCATCGCTCCGATCTCGACCAGCACGTCCTGTGCGATCGCGGAGCCCATCAGTTGGCCCACGAGAGCCTGGATGATTTGCGCAGGCGGAGCAGGATGCGGGTGCATAGATCCGAATGGCACAGGATCCAGGAGAAGAGGCGATGCCACCAGATGGGAGCGGGATCGATCAGGTGGCCATTGCGGAGGATGGAAACCACCTCGCCGAGGACCTCCTCGTTGCTGAATGGTGCGTCCTCCCGCAGATGCGAGTCGCCGCGAGTGATGAGGCGATCGCCACGTTTGCCGACCATCCTGTGGGCGACAAATCCCTGGTCGCGATAGCAGAGGAGAATCCGTCCAGGGAGCAGCTCGGCAGGACTTCGACGGCGAATGGTCAGCACGTCGCCGGGCCAGACGGCGGGCAGCATACTGGCCCCGTTCACCTTCAACCGCACCTCTCCAAACTGACGAAGTACCTCCGCGACCAGGTCGTGTCTGGCCTCGTCGAGAAGTTCTTCGTCCGGTTGTGCTGGATGCTGTCCCACCATCAAGAAACCTCCTGGCGTGGGTCTGCCGCGCTGCGGCCACTGTCCTCAATCGGGCTACGAAACCTTCCGGTTGTTAGCTCCATGGCATCCTTTCGTACCGTTATCCACTTTGCCGCATCGCAGCGCGCTGGTCTCGAAGACGCTCTCGTAGCGAAAGGCTGGTTTCTGGTAGGGTGCTTTTTCCTTTGGCTTCTGCGTCAATTCTGCTCGTTCCTCTTTGCTCATCTTCGTTTTCCCCCAACTCCGCTACTAAGAGCGCGCTACAAATCCCGGTTGCGTTGACATAAAACAATGCTAGTGGTGGTGCGTCCAGTCGGTTGGACGGCCCGTCGTTACCGGTGGACCCACCTGTGCAAACGCCGGGAGGCTGGCCACCGCGAGAAGTGCAACGCCCGCGAACGCAAAAGCCACGATGCCGCGCCTGATTCCCGTGGATTGTGAATTTGGTGTGCTGTCGCCACCGCAGCAGAGAGAGACTTGATCCAGTTGCGAAATTCGACTGGAGAAGGATCCAGACGCCAAACAACTCATATTGCCTCCCTGGGAAAGACAAGCCAATGCTGCAAAAACGACACAATGCTGCAAGAACATACTGGCCCGATCCTACAGAACCCGCGCTCTTTTTCTGAGCGAAGGCTGAAACAGTGTGCATCTCCGTAAAACAGAGGTAAAACACTGCTGAGATCGCGGATTGCTTCCTTGCGAAACTCCGCGTCAACTATACTCCATTCTAACAGTGTGTTAGGTTGCGCCAAACAATGTTTGACTTCATATGTGACACTTTAATGACTGCATGAATGACACTTTAGTATTACGAGTTTGAGGAGTCTGTCGCAGGATTCACCGGGGGGACGAAGAATCATGGGGGTTGATAAGTGAGTCCACTGGCCGATCGTCATTCCAGGCACTGGATTTACTGCAATGTGTGCTGGTTTGTCTTCGCCCAGGGCGCGTGGGCTGAACCGGGTAGGGGACCTCTTCGCCGTGGCTGACAGCGCAGCGCGAAGCCCGGACCGGCAATTACTGTTGTACTGTGCCCGTGGCGTCAGCGTGGACGTCGTTCGCGTACGCGAGCTGGCCCAGCAAGTCACTGACTGGGATGCACTGGCCGAGGCTGCGGAGTTTCATGGACTGGCAACGGTCCTATACCACGTCGCAGTTGGCACATGCCCATGCCCCAATCTTGTGCCGGAAGACGTCGCGAGCCGCCTCCGCGGAGGCTGCCGCGATTCCGCCAGGCACAACCTGATTCTCACCTCCCAACTGCTCGCGTTGCTGGATGCCTTTGCAGCCCACGGCATTGTCGTCGTGCCCTTGAAAGGCCCCTTGATGGCCGAATCGCTCTATCCCGATCCGGCGTTACGGCCGTCTTCTGATCTGGATCTTATGGTCCGAAGTCAGGATGTTGCGGGCGCGATGCGAGTCCTCAGGCGGGAAGGATACGCACTCGACGCAAATATGGAGCAGTTGCCGCTGCACGTCCTGCGGCGCTTCAATTGCGAGTTGATCTTCCATCATGAGCGCATGGCGGATGTGGACCTGCAATGGCAGACTGGCCCTGCGCATTATCCGTTCCGCATCGAACCGGAGATGCTGTGGCGCTCGCTGGGCCGAACCCAGATGGCGGGCAGGGAAGTCCCGTGCCTTTCGCCGGAAGCTCTGTTGTTGTTTCTATGCGTACACGGCACGAAACACATGTGGTCGCGTCTACAGTGGCTGGGGGATATCGCCAGGCTGGTGCGAAAGCCTCTGGATTTGGATGTTGTTCTGCAATTGGCAGAAGTGGCAAGATGCATGAGGCCGCTGCTGTTGGGGTTGTTGCTGGCGCACGAGTTGCTTGACGTGACAGTTCCCGAGGATTTATTGGCCCGTGCTCGCGCGACACAAGCAGTCCAGGCACGGGCGAGAGAGGTAACATTGCGGCTGATGCGAACCCAGCCGACTGAACCGCAAAGCTGGGAATTAACTGCGTTCAGCGCGCGGATGGCAGAACGGGCCTGGGACAAAGTGCGGCATTATGCTGCGCTGCTCAAGGCCCCGACGGACCAGGAACTGAAGTTGTTTCCCCTGCCTATACAACTATTCTTTCTCTACTATCCAGTGCGTGCCGCTCGTCTCGCGAAGAAATACGGCTCGCGGCTTGTTCTATGAATGGCGGAGAGACAGGGATTCGAACCCTGGATACCTTGCGGTATACACGCTTTCCAAGCGTGCGCCTTAAGCCACTCGGCCATCTCTCCGCTGTCGGCGAACCTCTATGAATCTACCACAGCGGGCAATGGAGATGTGAAGCCTCAAGCGGCAGGGTCATTTGGGATATGATGTAATGTCTGATAACGGATATTATGTATAGTGAGATGGGCAGGCTGCGAAGGATACTGCATTGCCTTGCCAATGCCCTCCCGCCCATGCCCGCGGCTTCCCTTTCGTTACGCTCCGCCGCCGACGAAGTGCACGACCTCCAGGCGGTCGCCGGAGGAGACGGCTGTCTCGGCCCAGCGGGCGCGCTGGACGATCTGGCCGTTGTGCTCGACGGCGATGCGGTCTCCTTTGAGGTCCATCGCCGCGATGGCCTGGGCGAGGGTGACTGGCGGTGTCAGGTTGTCGAAGCTGCGGTTCTGGCCGTTGATGGCAAGCGTGAAGGACATAATCTCTTAGCTTAGAGCATTTTTTGTGAAAGGTGTGTGTTGCCGCCCGCTCAACGCCCGCGTCTCAGATGCGAGACCTGGCCGCACGCCGTCGTGGTTCCCTTTGCCGGGCCATCTCCATCTCCGTCCACGGCTAGACGGCATTCCCTGGATTCCTTGTTGCTGTGTGCCCCCCCCGTGCTAATAGCATAAAGTATTCAAAAAAAGCAAGTTAAGCTCGCGCTAAGCGCGTGTGACGTAGTAAAGGCTAAGATGTGTCTGTTTTCGGCTGCTCGGTCATGATCTTCCTCCTGCGGGTTGACGGGGGGGTGTACCCCATACCAATAACATCTCTGGATTCATACAGATACACGAATTTACATGCAAGATATTCATTCGCAACGGGTTATTAGTCATCTATAAGAAAACAAGTGCGTTGCATGGAATCAATTGCACAATTGGGAGAGGCTGCCACACCCGACGACTTCTCGCAATTCTCCCCTATTTAAATTGTACGCGCTGGAGCATAACTACTATGCCAAGTATTTTCCCTGGTAAGTGGTTGATGTGGTGTGATTTATGCGAATATTTTGGTGCGCAGGGCCTTGACACGCGAGTTTGCTGGGTTTTTTGGGGTGCTATGGCGATTATTTTGTTTCAGCTATGAGCAATGAGCTATGAGCAGGAGTTTTTGGCGAGAGAAAGGGTGGAGGGTTGGGGCGAGTGGACGGCATAGAACAGACAACGGCAAGAGCCAATACGGAGATTCTGGCTGCGCCAGAATGACGACGCGGGAGCGGGCCACCGTCCATCCGTCTCTTCCCTTTTCCTTTACTAGAGTTGGGCGATAGCTTAGTCTGCGTTTATGGACTATTCGCAGATCATCACGATGGAGCCCGGGCAAGCGTAGCGGCAAGCCGTGCATTCGCGGTTTGCGCATGACTGTGGGGGATGTGCTCGGATACCCCAGGTCTCGATTTTGAGAACTGGTGTTCGATTCACGAGCGGTATTAGATCAGTTTGGGGTTCACCGTTCTTGCGTCCCTTGATCGCTGCGCGACCAAGGGACGCAAAGTCTTTAAAAATGAGCGCGCTATTCGGCACGGCTGAAGCCGTGCCCTTCCGTTCACATTACGGCTCCTGCTTGCTATCGCGGGGCGGCTCTCTTAAACTCGGTGGGAGCGTCGAAACCTTATTGTGTCTGATGTGGTATCTCTAAAGTTATGAGCTTATGTCGGGCACTTAAACAGGGCGTGGACGGGAGCGAAATGCGGGGATTCTTCGCTGCGCTCAGAATGACAACGGTTGAAATTATGTCAATTATTTTAGAGACAGGACACTAGTTTGAACCGTTCCTCCCTATCCCGGATCGTCCCAATCGCCCCGCGACGCATTTTGCTCGCCGTTGCTGCGGTTGCGTTGCTGGTTGGCGGGCTTGTGGTTGCGCCGGCGCTGGTGGCGCAGGTGCCCGGCACGTCGAGCTCATCGTCCAGCACGCCGGAGTCGCAGGCTGTGGAGACCACGCCCACGGCGCGCATTGCGCAGCCGGAGGCGGGTGGCTCCGCCGTCACGCTGGAGACCAGCGAGCCTCTGTTTACGCTGGCCGCCGCGCTGAACGCCTGCGGCTACGACGCTGGGCTGGCCGAGTCCGACCCCGTGCGGCAAAAGATTCGCGAGCAGATCAACCAGGAGCTGGCCGCCTCCGCACCAGCGCGCGACGCACGCGACGCGCTGTGCTTCTTTATCCGCCAGCACGCGCTGACGGACACGGGCCGCGAGGTGGCGCAGTACATCTCGCTGGCGCTGTACCTGTCGCCCGCGCCGGAGCTTGCACTTACGGTCGAACTTCCCGATCTGCCGCCGGAGGCCGCGCCGGTGGTGGAGATTCTTCCC
>Ga0181529_10003562_pt1 | contig 17626 bp, 16 predicted proteins | sample PEATcosm2014_Bin_36_FD_119763 | JGI IMG/M metagenome (GOLD analysis project Ga0181529, IMG submission 119763) | Peatland microbial communities from MTU Mesocosm Facility, Houghton, MI, USA - PEATcosm2014_Bin10_30_metaG | ecosystem: Environmental > Terrestrial > Soil > Wetlands > Peat | place... | reverse complement strand
CCCAATGCCGCATACTCTTCCCAATATTGGAGATTCTGCGGAATTTGTGGGGCAGGTTGGCAACCTGCGGCCGAGTGGCACTCGGCCTGCCGACCAGCATGCAAATGCCGACCAGGCCGAGTACCACTCGGCCGCAGGATGCCATCCTGCCCCACATAAGACGATCGGCACCGGTGTGCGGCTGGCGGCAAGTGGACTGGCTATTTTCCGACGGGTCTTGAGTGCTACAGCGCCACCACGTCGGCGCTCACCGGGCCCTCGCCCACCGGAATCATGGTCAGCAGCGACACGGACTTGAACCGCGGTTTCGAAATCAGTTGCGGCTCGCTCAGCGCCAGCATCCGAATCACCGCCATGTCGCCCGATTTCCGGTTGAGCACCAGCACAAACTGTTCGTCGGGGCGTTGGCCGCCGGTGAGCAGAATGTGGCAAGGCGATTGTCCGACGCCGATCACACCCACCAGTTTCGTGGTGAACGTATCCAGCACGGTAATGGTGTTGGAGTCCGGATTGGCCACCAGCAGATAATCGGGGCTGCCGGGGGCGACCTCCATGACGCCCGGCGCATGGCCCGCCAGGACCGTCTGCCACACTTCCGTGCTGTACGGGAATACGATGACCGCCGCATCCATCCCATCGCCCGTAATGAAGAGATAGCCGCCATCGGAGTTCGACCGGAAATTGCGCGGCCCCAGCGGCAATGGCAGGCGTACCACAATCCTGCCGGTCCGAACGTCGAAGATCGACAGGTTGCGGTCCGGTTGGCTGCCGGCCAGCACCTGCTTGCCATCTTTGCGGAAACAGAGCAGCGACGGCTCCGCACCGGAGGCGATGGTCCGCTGGGCGCCGCTACGAAGCGATACCAGGGTAATGGTACGCGCCTGGCGGTCGCCGATGGCGGCGTACGGTTCCTCGGCATCGCCCCAGGTGAGCGCCAAAGTGTCGGGAACGGAGCGAAGGGCGATGCGGGTGCGGGGACGCAGCGAATCGAGCGCCAGTTCCACCAGCGCCGCCGGATCGCGGTACAGCACCCAGAGGGAATCGCCCGAGGCCCCCGCTTGCATGGAGACCGCCTGGTTTCCGGCTTTGGCGCGGCGGCTCACCGCCATGGAGCCGGACTCGATCTCATAGACTGTCCCGGCATCGGGCGCCAGCACATAGACTTTAGGTTGGCCCTTGGGATTCGAGATCACCGTCGCGGGCGCGGCATCCAGGGGAATCTGCCGCCGCACGCGGAACCGCTCCAGATCCACCGCCGCCACCGACCGGCCGCCCTGGTTGGCTACGAAGCAATACCCATGGTAGGAAGTGGACTTGCGCGCGCCGCACGCGAGCGCCGCCGCCGAAGACAGCAGCAAGCTTCGGCGCGAGATCTGGGGACGGGTCACCTTCTCTATTCTACTTCCCTACCCGGTCACACCCGATAGGTATCCGCCCGCCAGTCCTTGATGGACCTCTTTATATCGTCGGGCGCTGTGCCCTCATCCGCCGCCTTCTTCGCCAGGGCTACGAACTCGCCATCGGAGGCGAAGCGCAGAGCGATGACTTGGCGGATGGTCAGCCGGGGATCGAGCAACTTCCCCGCCAGGACAAAGTGCCGCAGGTTCTCCTCCGCGCGGATCGCCCGGTCCTGCGCCTTTAAAGCAAAGATACGGCAGAAGGCGAACAGCATCAGTGCTGCAATATCCAACACGACGATCAGCGAGGCACTATAGAGCCGCGAATGGTCGCCGCACGACTTCACCAGGTTCACGATCGACCCGATCAGGGTGAGGAACAAGATGGGGAAGAGGACGAATTGGAACAACGGCACGGTCTGGCGATGGTTGGCGTAATTCTGTGTAGCCATGAAACTCAAGACTCCTTTTCGATTTTGGTTGGGATTTCCGACATGCCGGTCGGAATTCTCAACACCGCATTCAAGCTGCTGAAGCAGATGGAGTTATGGAAATTTTCAACGACGGCCCGTTGAGAAATCCAACAGCGACCAAAACGGTCCCAAAACCCATCCCGCTATCTGCATCAAATCACAACAGTTACAGATGCAAAAATCCGCGATCTTTGGCCACCCCCGTGCATTATAGAGGGTGTTGAAAGGAAGGTAACACAATGCCGGTAATTCTGGTTCTCGGAACGTTTCTCTTCTTCATCGTGTTGGACTACTACTTGAATCGCAATCGCGCCATCGCCACCGTCGGAGTGGAAGCGCCCAAACCGGTCGCGGCCCAGGCGGGCACAGACCATATCGACGGTTTCCTGGTTCCCCAAACTGTCTCCTATCATTCAGGCCATAGCTGGCTGACAACCGAACGCAAGGGCGTAGTACGCATTGGCGCCGACGAATTCGCCGCCGCCCTGGCAGGCAAACTCGAGAAAATCGAACTTCCCAAGCCCGGTCAATGGATTCGCCAGGGACAGAAGGTAATTTCATTCTATCGCGATGGGAAAAAGACTGAAATGGTTTCTCCCACCGAGGGCGAAGTCCTTCAGGTGAATGCTGAAGTTCTCGACAACCCTGCTTTGCTACGTCAGGACCCCTACGGAAAAGGCTGGCTGGTTTCCGTTCACGTCCCCGACGAGGAGAACACCGGACGCAATTTGGTGCCCAAAGGCCTGGTTCACGAGTGGATGCGGGAAGCTGTCGAACGTCTCTACGCCCTTCAGCCGGCGTTGGCTGGCGCGGTGGCTGCCGATGGCGGACGCCCCGCCGATGACCTTCTGGCCGCTCTTCCGGATGCCGATTGGAGGCAGGTTACCGCAGAATTCTTCCTCACGATCTGAGGCGTTGTCAGTTTTTGCTACACATTTAGGACGATTTCTGTTAAAAAGGGAATTGAAGATCTGTATATGCCAAAGGCCATCCTTTACGACAGTACCCTTTGCATCGGTTGTAAAGCTTGCGAAGGGGCCTGCGCTCAGCGTTGGGGATTTCCCTACGACGATAAGATAGCCGCGGAAGAGAAGATCTCCGCACATAAACTAACCGCCGTGGAAACCCACGGGGACAAATTCAGCCGCCGGCTGTGCATGAACTGCGTGGAGCCGGCTTGCGCTTCGGTCTGTCCCGTGGGCGCACTGGAGAAAACCCAACTCGGGCCGGTGGTCTATGATGCCGCCAAATGCATGGGGTGCCGTTATTGCATGCAGGCCTGCCCGTTTCAGGTGCCGTCGTACGAGTGGAACCAGAGGCTTCCCAAGATGCGGAAGTGCGACATGTGTTATGACCGGCAAAGCCAGGGCAAGATGACCGCCTGCAGCGAAGTCTGCCCCATGCAAGCCACCATAACCGGAGATCGCGACGCATTGATCGCCGAAGCGCGCCAGAGGATCGCCGCCAAACCCGATCAGTATTACCAGAAGATATACGGGCTGAAAGAAGTGGGCGGCACTTCGGTGTTGTACCTTTCGGCAGTGCCCTTCGAACAGATCGGGCTGCGCACCGGAGTTCCCCAGGAACCGCTCCCCGAAACCACCTGGCGCGTGTTGGAAATGCTGCCCGACATCGTCTCCACGGGCACGGTCCTGTTGGGCGGCGTCTGGTGGATCACCAACCGCCGGGCGGAAGTCGCTAAGAAAGAGGGCCGACGCAAATGATGCGCAAACTACCCAAGATCACCGTATGGCGCGTTATTTTCGCGGTCATTCTTCTGTTTGGTCTGTACGCCACGTACCTGCGTGTGTTCTATGGCTTGGGCGGATCCACCAACCTCAGCGACAAATTCCCGTGGGGCATCTGGATCGCCTTCGACGTGATGTGCGGCGTGGGCCTGGCGGCGGGCGGCTTCACGCTGGTGGCCACGGTTCACATCTTCAATATCCAGAAATACAAGCCCGTGCTGCGGCCGGCGATTCTCACCGCCTTCCTGGGATACACGCTGGTCACGGTCGGGCTGCTCTACGATCTGGGCCGTCCCGACCGCCTGTGGCATCCGCTGGTGATGTGGAACCCGCATTCGGTGATGTTCGAGGTGGCCTGGTGCGTCACGCTCTACAGCACCGTTCTCTTCCTGGAATTCATCCCCGTGGTGTGCGAAAAGTTCGGCTGGCAGAAACCGATGGAGTGGGTGCACCGGATTTCGGTGCCGTTGATGATTCTGGGTGTGCTGCTTTCCACCATGCACCAGAGCTCCCTGGGCACGCTGTTCCTGATCGTCCCCGAAAAGCTGTATCCCTTGTGGTACAGTCCCATCCTGCCGCTGCTATTCTTCGTGTCGGCCATAGGAGTGGGGCTGGCCATGACCATTTTCGAATCGTGGCACTCCAGCCGCGCCTTCGGCCGCGCGCTCGAGTTGCCATTGCTGGCTGGCCTGGCGCGGGTCCTGGCGGTGGTGATGTCGGTTTACCTGTGGATCCGCTTCCTCGATCTGGCGCACCGGCACGCGTTCGGGCTGCTGGCCCGCAACCGCGAAGAGACCTGGCTGTTCCTGCTGGAGATTGCGCTGACGGCCGTTCCCACCGTGCTGTTGTACCAGGCCCGTATTCGCATGCGCCCCGGCGCGCTGTACGCCTGCGCCGTGATGGTGCTGTTCGGGTTCGTCGCCAACCGCTTGAACGTGGGAATTACGGGGCTGGAAGCCGGCTCCGGAACCACGTATAACCCCCGCTGGAGCGAGATTGCGATCACGCTCTCGATCGTCGCCACGGGATTCGCGATTTTCCGCGCGATTGCGCATTATTTCCCCGTCTTCGAGGCTCCCTCGCATGAGATTCAAGCCGAAGAGTCGGAAGAACAGGAGGCAGATCCCGTCTCTGTGGGATGAATCTGCCCAAGAAATTCCGGCTGGGATTGGCCGCCAAGGTCGCAGTGTGCGTGATCGCCAGCACCGCGGCCTTTTTCTCGTTATTCGGCTTTATTAACCTGCGCTCCGAGCGCGGCCACTTCCAGGGCCAGGTGGAACAGTCCGCCAACCGCATCGCCGACGTGATCGTTCGCAGCACGCGCTACCAGATGTTGAAGAACGATACCGACGGCCTCAAGAACATTGTCCAGGAACTGGGTAGCGACTCCGAAATCCAGCGCATCCGCATCGTCAATCATGCGGGCCGCATCGCCTACTCCACCGACGCACAGGAGATGCAACAGCCCATCGACCTGAACCTTCTGCTCCGCGACCTCGGCCGTACGCGATACTTCACCGACAAACAGGGCCACCGGGTGCTGGGCGTTATGCGCGAAATCGACAACGCTCCCGAGTGCGCGCATTGCCACGAGCAGACGGGGCCGCGGCTGCTGGGAGTGATCGACGCCGAGTTGTCGCTGGCCCAGGTGGACCGCCAGATGAGCCGGCACCAGGCCAATCTCACATGGTTCCTGATCGGCGCCATTCTCTTCGGCTGCCTGGGCGCGGTGGGCTTCATGTGGATCGTAGTCTACCGCCCGGTCAAGGAACTCATCGACGGCACACACCGCGTGGCCGGAGGGGATTTGAGCTACCGCCTGCCGGTCCGCTCCGACGACGAATTAGGCGACCTGGCGCGGTCCTTCAACCGCATGACGGAGGAAGTGGGCGGCGTTCAGGCCCACATCGAAGAGCAGGTGCGGCGCAAGACCGCCGAACTGGAGCGGGTCCACAAGACCCTGCTGCGCTCCGAGAAGATGGCCTCGATTGGCAAGCTGGCCGCCACCGTGGCGCACGAGATCAACAATCCGCTATTCGGCATCCTCACCTATGCGCGGCTGGTGCTGCGCGAACTGTTGAAGCACGAGGTTCCCAACCGCGACGATATGGCGGAGCAGCTTCAGATCATCGAGCGCGAAAGCAAACGCTGCGGCGACCTGGTCAAGAATCTGCTGACGTTTTCCCGCCAGGCGCCCAGCAATCGCGAACCCAACGACCTCAATACCGTGGTTCACCGCGCCGTGCTGCTGGTTAAACACAAGCTCGAGATGCAGAACATCGAGCTGGCGGAAAACTTCGCGCCCACCCTTCCGGCGGTGCAATGCGACGCCAACCAGATCCAGCAGGTGATCCTGATACTCCTGGTGAACGCCTCCGAGGCCATGCCCAAAGGCGGCCGCGTGGAGGTAACCACGGAATTCGACGCCGCCTCCGAACACGGGGTGGTGCGCATTAAAGATACGGGAAGCGGCATCCCCGAAGACGTTCTGCCGCGCATTTTCGATCCGTTCTTTACGACCAAGGAGGACCAGCTTCGCACCGGCTTGGGATTGGCCGTGGCGCATAGCATCGTGGAGCAGCACGCGGGCGAGATCTCGGTGGACTCCACGCCGGGAGTAGGAACGGAATTCAGGGTGACGGTGCCCGCGGCTGCCGCGGCATCGGCCGGGGTAAGTAAATAAATGGCGACGGCAAAGACCGCGCCGGCCACCTCATGAGTGGGTGGCCAAGGGAGGATTGAATGGTAACGAGCGTAGCGGAACCGACCTCTTCGGTAAAGACCAAGGGAAGGATTCTGATTGTGGACGACGAGCTGGTGGTGCGCGACTCGCTGGGAAAGTGGTTCAACAGCGAAGGCTACTCGGCGCGGCCCGTCGCCAGCGCCCGCGAAGCGCTGGAGCTGATTGCCGGCGCCGAGTTCGATATTGCGCTGCTCGATATCAAGATGCCCGGCATGGACGGCATGGAATTGCAGGCGCGCCTCAAGGAGGCCGACCCCGATCTGACTGTCGTCATGATGACCGGCTACGCCTCCGTCGATACGGCCGTGCAGGCCCTCAAGCGCGGCGCCTACGACTACATCACCAAGCCCGTCGATCCGGATGAGCTCTCTCATATGGTGGCCAACGCCCTCGAGCACAAGCGGGCGCGGCGCGAAGTGGTGCGCCTGCGGGAGAACCTGAAGGAATCGAGCCCGGGCCACGAGATGATCGGCCGCAGTCCCGCCATGAAGAAGGTGGCGGAGCTGATCGAAATGGTGGCTCCCACCGACGCCACCGTGCTGATCTCCGGCGAAAGCGGCACCGGCAAGGAAGTGGTGGCGCGCGCCATCCACGCCGCCAGTCCGCGGCGCTTCATGCCCATGGTCACCATCCATTGCGGCGCCCTCACCGAGACGCTGCTCGAAAGCGAATTGTTCGGCCATGAGAAGAACGCCTTCACCGGCGCGCAGTACCGCAAGAAGGGCAAGTTCGAAGTGGCCGACGGCGGCACGGTTTTCCTGGACGAAATCAGCGACATCAGCCTCAAGACCCAGACCGACCTGTTGCGCGTGCTGCAGGAAAAGGAAATCGTGCGCGTGGGCGGCAACCAACCCATCAAGGTGGACTTCCGCGCAATCGCCGCCACCAACCGCAACCTGGAGACGGTGGTCAAGCAGGGCACCTTCCGGCCCGACCTGTACTACCGCCTGCACGTTTTCTGCATCGACCTTCCGCCGCTGCGGGGACGCCGCGAAGACATTCCGCTGCTGGTGGACCACTTCCTGAACAAGTTCTGCATGGCCACCAGCCGTCCGGTCCCGCAGATCTCTACCGAGGCCATGGAAATTCTGATGCGGCACGACTGGCCCGGCAACGTTCGCGAGCTGGAAAATGCCGTGGAACGCGCCCTGGTGGTGGGCCGCGGACAGGAGATTCGCCCGGCCGATTTTTCCTTCCAGTTCCAGGCCGACGAGCCGCGCGGCGGGCAGACGCTGGACGATATCGAGCGGGCGCACATCGAGCGCGTTCTGCGGGAGACGCAGCATAATCTGTCGCGCGCCGCCCGTATTCTGGACATCGACCGAACCACGTTGTACAACAAATTGCGACGTTACGGACTGCGGTGAAGCCCATTCATCTCATCCCACTCTCTAACGGTTGTCAAGCCGGCTCGGCTCCAGGATTGGAAGTGCTGGAGCAGCTTGCCTCCGCTCTGGCGCGCGCTTTCCGCACGCCTTGCCGCATCCGCCCCGAGACTTTCGACGTCTCGCAGGCGCAAGATGCGGGGCGCCAGCAATACTACTCGACGGCCATCCTGCAGCAGATGGAACGCTCCGCCGATCCGGACGCCCGCGTCCTGGGCATCACCGGCTGCGATCTGTACGTGCCCGTCCTGACGTTCGTATTCGGCGAAGCCCAGCTCGACGGCAATTGCGCCGTGGTCTCCACCGCCCGCCTCAGAGAGGAATTTTACGGCCTGCCGGCGCGCGAGGACCTGATGCGCGAGCGCTTGATCAAGGAAGCCGCCCACGAGCTGGGCCACACCTTCGGCCTGCGCCACTGTACGGACTGGCGATGCGTGATGTCGTCCAGCCACGGTGTGGAGCGCCTGGACGTCAAGGGCGCCGAATTCTGCAAGTCGTGCCGCAAGCCGCTGATGGAGCACAGTTACTGGTAGGGCGTGGCGAAGGCTGTCTTATGTGGGGCGTTTTCAACCTGCGGCCCGGCCCCAAGTGGGCACCCCGTACTCGGCCTGCCGACCGGCGTGCCAATGCCGACCAGGCCGAGTGCCACTCGGCCGCAGGATGCCATCCTGCCCCACAAAACCTGCAGCGCGGCGCGCACGAGTGCGCACGCCACAAATCTCCGCCTGATACAGTTGTAACTTGCCACGACGTGTCCAAGCCCGCCTGCGCGGAATCGTCCAGGGCGTCGGATTTCGTCCGTTCGTCTACAACCTGGCCCGCCGCCTGGATCTGTGCGGGTCGGTGCGCAATACGTCCGCCGGCCTGATCGCGGAAGTGGAGGGCGACGCGGCGGCCATCGACCGCTTCCTCCTCGCAATCTCGCAGGAAGCTCCGCCGCTCGCCTGGATTCAGGACCTCGCAGTCACCGAGCTTGCTCCTACCGGCGCGACTGAATTCGTCATCGACCGAAGCGTCTCCCGGACTGGCGAATTCGCGCTGGTCTCCCCCGACATCGCCACCTGCCCGGAGTGTCTCGACGACCTCGCCACGCCCGCCAACCGCCGCTTCGGCTACGCTTTCACTAACTGCACCAACTGCGGCCCGCGCTACACCATCGTCCGCGATATCCCCTACGACCGGCCCAATACGACCATGGCGCCGTTCCAGATGTGCGCCGCCTGCCAGGCCGAGTACGACGATCCCGCCAACCGCCGCTTTCACGCCCAGCCCAACGCCTGTGCCGAGTGCGGCCCGTCGCTCTCGGCGCCCATCGATGAGGCTCGCCGCCGGCTGGCTTCGGGCGAGATCGTAGCGCTCAAGGGCCTGGGCGGATTTCAACTGGCCTGCGACGCGCGAAACATCGCCGCGGTCGAACGTTTGCGCTCCCGCAAGCGGCGCAGCGAGAAGCCCTTCGCGCTGATGGCTCGCGACTTGGCCGCCGTCGAAGAGATCTGCGAAGTCTCCGACGCCGACCGCGCCGTGCTGTCCGGCCCGCGCCGGCCCATCGTGATTCTGCCGGCGCGCGATCCGTCGCTCTGGCGGCACGTCGCGCCCGGCAATCGCACGCTCGGCGTGATGCTGCCCTACACCCCGCTGCACCACCTGCTGTTCCAGGATGCCCCCTACCCTGCCCTGGTGATGACCAGCGGCAACTTGAGCGAAGAGCCCATCGTGGTGGACAACATCGTGGCGCGGCAGCACCTGGAGGGCGTCCCCGATTGGTTTCTGACGCACAACCGCGCCATCTACATGCGCGCCGACGACTCCGTGGTCCGCACCTTCGAAGGCCGCGACCGCCTGCTGCGCCGTTCCCGCGGATACGTCCCGCAGCCGCTCGACCTGGGCCGCGACGTTCCCGAGTTGCTGGCCGCGGGCGGCGAGTTGAAGAACGCGTTCTGCCTCACCAAGGGCCGCCACGCCATCCTCAGCCAGCACATCGGCGACCTGGAGAACTACGAGACGCTGCTCTTTTTCGAAGAGACCCTGGCCAACCTGAAGAAGCTGTTCCGCGTGAGCCCGCGCGCCGTGGCGTACGATCTGCACCCCGGCTACCTGAGCACGCGCTACGCCCTGGGCCTCGCCGGCCTGGCGCAATTCGGCGTGCAGCACCACCACGCCCACATCGCCAGTTGCATGGCGGAAAACCACCTGGAAGGCGAGGTGATCGGGGTGGCCTTCGACGGTACGGGGTACGGCCCCGACGGCGCTATCTGGGGCGGCGAGTTTCTGGTGGCCGGCTATGCGGAGTTTGAGCGCCGCGGCCATCTGAAGTATGTGCCCCTGGCTGGTGGAGATGCCGCCATTCGCGAACCGTGGCGCGCCGCCTTGGCCTACTGCCGCGAGACGCCTCCGGGATTGCGCGCCGTCCCCGAAGAGCGCATCCGCGTGGTGCGCCGCATGATCGAGACCGGCGTCAACACCGTGCCGACCTCGTCGTGCGGCCGTCTGTTTGACGCCGTGGCATCGATTATCGGCCTCCGCCAGCAAGTCACGTTCGAAGGCCAGGCCGCCATCGAACTGGAGACCATCGCCGGCGACCCCGGCCTTGCCGCCTACCCGTTCGAACTCACCGAAGCGCGGACCTGGGAGATCGATTTCCGCCCCGCCATCGAGCGCATTGTGGCGTCCGAAGAGCCGCAATCCGCCATCTCCGCGCGCTTCCACAACACCGTGGCCGAAGCCATCGCCGAGACCTGCCGGCGCGTCGCTCGCGAGACCGGCCTGCGCCGCGTCTGCCTGAGCGGCGGCACGTTTCAGAACGTCAGGCTGCTGACCCGCACGCTGGCGCTGCTGCGCGCCGCGGGTTTCGAGGTGTTTCTGCACGCCGAGGTCCCGCCCAACGATGGCGGCATCGCACTAGGGCAGGCGGCGATCGCGGCGGCGCGGATGTGCGCCGGAAGAGGATGATACTATCTCAACGGAAGACCCCTTATGCGAACCATGGAGGATACGGCGCTTGCACGTGCGTGTGATGCGGCGAATCGGAATGAGGACGTTCTTTCGATAGAGCGAGAGTTCGACGCCCTCTCAAGCGACATCGACGAGCCGTGGATCATTGCCGCATCGCGGTGAGGTCTGGCAGGTCCGGCTAGGACCCGGCGCGGCGGACGGGGCGGAGTAACTATCCCGCGCTTCTTATGTGGGGCAGGTTGGCAACCTGCGGCCGAGTGGCACTCGGCCTGGTCGGCATTTGCATGCTGCTCGGCAGGCCGAGTGCCACTCGGCCGCAGGATACCATCCTGCCCCACATAAACCCCATCGCGCTGTGATACCGTTGACACCGTATGACGCGACGCACCGTACTGGCCACTCTGGCGGCCTCGCTGGCCCGCGCCGCCGGGCGGCTTCCCGCCAACAAGAATGTCCGCTGGGCGGTCAGCGCCAACCTATGGAACGCCTTTCCGCGCGTTCCGTTCACCGACATCCTCGATATCATGCGCGATACCGGATTCATCGGCATCCGCATGACTCAGTTTCCTCAAATCCTGACCACTTACAACCTTACCGTTCCGCAGTTCGAACGCGAAGTCTCCAAACGCGATCTGCACGTCGTCACCATTTCCTTCAACGGCCCTACGCACGACCCGGCCCGGCGCGCGGAGGTGCTGGCCAGCGCCCGCCGGGCCATCGAGTTTCTCAAGACTTTCGGCGCCGACCGCCTGGTGGTCTTCTCTCCCAACCGCGCCAATGGGGCGGCCGATGGCGCCTTCGAGCGCATGTGCGAAGGCTTCAACCAGATCGGCGAACTGGCCGCCGGGATGGGCTTCCGCGCCGGCCTGCACAACCATATGGGACAGATGGTGCAGGACGCTTCGGAAGTGGATCGCGCGATGGCCCTGACCGATCCGAAGAAGTTCTCCTTCTCGCCCGACACCGCGCACCTCTTCCTCGCCGGAATCGACGTCCCCAAGACGCTCGACAAATACAAGGACCGCCTCATGATGGCGGATTATAAAGACGCCCGCCAGGTGGGCTCGAAACTTACCGACAACATCTTCGACCTGGGCGACGGCGATATCGATTTCTCGGCTTGCCACCGCATTCTCAAATCCATCTCTTACAGAGGATGGCTGTGTGTGGACCTGGACGTCGCCCGCAACGGTCCGCGCGCCAGTTACGAACGCTGCGGCGCATACGTCGTAAAGACGCTGGAGCGAATCTATGTCTGATCCAACCCGGCCTGATCCAACCCGGCCTGATCCAACCCGCAGGAGCTTCCTGGGAGCCATTGCCATGACTGCGATCGCCACAGCCGCAGAAGAGTATCGCATCATCGATCCGCACGTACACGTCTGGAAGCACGATCCGCAGTTTCCTTTTGCCAGGGAGGCCCATCCGCCCGAGCGCGACGCCACCCCCGAAACGCTGCTCGAACTCATGAAAGCCAACGGCGTATCGAAGACCGTGCTCATTCAGGTGATTCACTACCGCTACGACAACAGTTACACCGCCAGCGTTCTGAAGCGCTATCCGCAATACTTCCAAGCCGTCTGCCGCGTGGATCCGCTCGACCCCGCGGCGGGCGATCATCTCTCGCGCCTGGTGGAGGAGCAGGGTTTTCACGGCGTCCGTCTGAGCCCCTCGGCAAATCCGGATGGCGATTGGATTCACGGTCCGCTCATGCCGCCGCTCTGGAAGCGCTGCGAATCGCTCAAGGTGCCGATGACCATTCTTACGCCCATCGCGCGCATCCCGGAGGTGGGGCAGTTGATCGCGAAGTTTCCCGGCCTGACGGTGGTTATCGACCACATGGCGGATTGCCCCGTGGACCAGCCTGCCGAATTGGAGAAGCTCATCGCCCTGGAGCGATATCCCAAAGTGTTCGTGAAGATCTCGCACACGTGGTCGCTCTCGCGGCAGGCTTATCCTTACCTGGACTCGCAGGAGTTAGTGAAACGACTGCACGGCACATTCGGTCCGCGGCGGCTGATGTGGGCCACCGACTGGCCGATCGTAGAGCAGACGGCCGGCGCCACTTACGAACGGGCTCTGCGCGTGGTCCGCGACGACATGAAGTTCCTCAACGCCGACGACAAACGCTGGATGTTATCGAAGACTATAGAGCGCGTGTGGCCGTTCGCGTAGATTCCGGCGCACCCCATTACAATTCTTTACGTCCTCCGCCCATTTAGAATCGTCTCTACTAGTGAGGAACAAACACATGAAAAGCAGACTTCTACTGGCTGGAGCGGCGCTTCTTCTGGCGGTCGCTACGGTCGCAAGCGCCAAGAGCTGGAATATCAAGGTGGACTCCGCAGCCACCGCCGGGACCCTGCAACTACCGGCTGGGACCTATAGCGTGAAACTCGATGGCGACCACGCCGTCTTCACTTCGGATAACTCCGGCAAGAGCTACACCGTTGCAGTGAAGCTCGACAAGTCGGCCCGCAAATTCGACGACACGTCGGTTGAAAACACCATGCGTGGCAACACCGAAGTCATCGAGTCCATCGAGCTCGGCGGCACCACCACCAAGCTCGAATTCGGTGAGTAATTCGCCCGCGCAGGCGCTTGCGCCGGCATCAATTCCGCGCTTTTAGGAATTCCGCCGGCTCGAGCGCGCGGCGCGTCATGCGCGCCTCCAGTACCGCCCCCTTGAAAAAGTTCACTTGGTTGATCCGCGTCCCGATCGAGGTGTGCCCCGGCCCTTGCGGCGCGAGACGCAGCGGACCCGAGCCCTGCAGCACGCCATCCACGTAGTTGCGGAATTCCCGGCCGTCGTACACCGCGGCCACGGCGTGCCAGGCGCCCAGCGAATGCAATTTCGTGCGGTCCAGAAGCGCCAGCGATTCCGTGCCCGTCAGGGCAAAGCTGTCCAGCGCCCATTGGCCGCCAATCACGCGGATCTCGAAGAGCATACGCGTATTGGTATCGGCGCCGGTCTTCGGGTCGCGTTCCTGCAAGTGAAAGAAGCGCTGCTCGGGCGCTCCTCCCACGTCGGGGCGGAAAATCACTTCCCATGTAAACTTCTCCGCGCCGGCCAGCGGGTGGACGTCCACGTAGATGGCGTCGTCCACGCCATTGAACTCGGTCGCCTTCCCGGCGGGCGTTTCGATGGTGCGCGGGTGGCCCAGTACAGTGGTCGGGTGTCCGCCCACCTGGTCTGTTCGGTCGAACCGCCAGGTCTCGCTGTCGGCGGGCGGCCAGGCGAAGATCGGCATCAGGGCGCAGCAGAGCGCGCCGGCTATGGCAAATGCGGAAACACGGTGCATAGCTCGATAGTACAATTGCGTGGCGTACTCGCGCACCGCACAGTGACAACTTCACACCCGCCTGGGCGATAATGGTTTGTCGATGTTCCGCGTCCCCCAAACCTCATGATCTCCTGCCGCAATCTTACGCGCCGTTTCGTCGATTTCCTGGCCGTCAACCAGATCAACCTCGAAGTCGCCCAGGGAGCCATTTGCGCCCTTCTCGGGCCCAACGGCGCAGGCAAGTCCACCACGCTCAAATTGCTCACCGGCCTGCTGGCGCCCACCTCGGGACGCATCACGGTTTGCGGTCTGGACGTCTCCGCCAATCAACTGGAGCTCAAACGCCGCATCGGCGTCCTCCCCGAAGATCTGGGACTTTTCGACGACCTCACCGTGGACGAGCACCTGCTGCTCACCGGCAGCGTCTACGGGCTCGACAAGCGCGAAACCCGCGCGCGCACCGCTCAACTGCTGCACGCCCTCAGCCTGGAACACGGGCGCCACACCTTCGCCGGCGCCTGCTCCCACGGCATGCGCAAGAAGACCGCCTTCGCCATGGCGCTGCTGCCCAATCCGCGCGCCCTGTTCCTGGATGAACCCTTCGAAGCCATCGACCCGGTCACGTCCAAGATCATGCGCGACCTTCTCGTGGCCGTCGCGCGTCGCGGCGTCACCGTTTTCCTCACCTCCCACATTCTTTCGGTGGTGGAACAGATTTCGACGCAGGTGGTGATGATCCGCAAGGGCAAGATCGTCTGGGATTCGCCCCCTGGCGAACTCCCCCAGTCGCTCGAACAGCATTACTTCGATCTCGTCGAAACCCCTGTAGTCGAGGAGTTGAGTTGGCTCGGGTCACCGCAATCCTGAAAGCGCTGGGGCTGGCGTACCGGCGCGATCAGCGGTCGCTCGAATCCGTGGTGGGGAATAACTTTTTCCTGGTGACGGCGTGCCTGCTGCAAAACGCCGGAGGATTCATCTACCTGCTGATCGGCGTGGTGCTGCTATTCCCCCTCAGCACCGATCCGCTGCGCAAGATACCCGCGTCGCGCCTGGCTCTATGGCCGCTCGATACGCGCCAGCGCCGCCTGCTTCGCGCCGCCAGCCCGTGGGTTAATCCCGTAAGTTGGGCGATCGCCGGTTTGGCCGTGTGGGCCATCCGTGGCAAGGTGACCTTCGGACTCTGGGGCACTTTCGCCGGCCTGGCCGTGGCCGCGTTCGTACTATCGGATCTCCCCCACACTCCGGGCCCGGCCGTATGGCTGCACGTGCCGCAGTTCCCCGGCCGCTGGAACCAGCTCATCCGCAAAAATCTGCGTGAGATCGTCTGCACCCTGGATTTCTATTGCGCGCTGCTGCTTTCGCTCGGGGCGCTGATCTGCCGGGCCATCCGGCTGCCCCTGGCGCCCGAAGCCTTCGTGGCGATGACGGTGCTGGTGGTGCTGGCGCTTTCCAGTTATGCGCAATGCCTGTTCGGCCTGGACGGAGCCGGAGGCCTGGCGCGCTATCGTCTGCTGCCGCTCGACGGATGGGAGATTCTGGCCGCCAAAGACGCCGCTTTTCTGGTGGTCGCCATACCGCTCACGCTCCCGCTCGCGCCGCTGGCCGGAACCGCCGCCGCGCTGGTGGCGCTCGCCGTGGGACACGCTCCCTCCGTCAACCGGCCGCGCCCTCAGAGCCGATGGCGCTTCTCCACCGGCGCCGGCTTGATCTTCGGGTTGGTCCACGCCGCGCTCATGGGGATGGCCACAGCCAGCGTGTACTTCTCGAGCAGCTTGTTCCTGTTGCCATGTGTGGCCGCATGCGCCGGTTCCACCTGGTATTACGGCCGCCGCCTGGACGCACCCGCAGCCGTTTGAGAGCTATACCTCAAGGCTCCGCGCTCGACTCATCGAGGTTCTCCGCCGGGAATGCCGACGAGTGGGGATGCGGCGAGCGCGAGTGCGGACTCGACGGGCCATCAGTCCCACCGGGTGGTGGCGCTGGTGCCGTCCAGCCGAATTCGGATTTGGCGTTCCTTGGGTTTCTTCGGCGATTCGGCCGGCACGACCGGTCGTGGCGCTGCGGGCGGGGGCGAGGCCTTGGGCGGCGCAGAGGGCGAGGGCGAGGGCGGGGGCACGGGCGGCGGCGGCGCGGGGCTTTCCACCGCGGTCGGTACCTTGATCTCCACCTGGCTCTCCACCGACCGGTGTAGTTGGACCATGGCCTGGAGGGCGGCCAGCCGGACGGAGGCCTCGCTATCGCTTCTAGCCCGATCCAGCAAACCGGTGAAATCCGCCGTACCCATCTGCCCGGCCAGCCGTGCTGCGGTAGCGCGAAACGGAGGGCGCTCATCCGCCATCAAGCGCTCCATCAGTTCCGGAACGTCGGCCTCGCGAAGAAGGTGCAGGCCGAATACCGCGTTTCCCACCACGCGCTCGCTGGTATCGTCGAGACACCTCCGCATGGTGATCCGCGCCTCGGGAGTGTTGCGTCCCCACAAGCCCTGCACCACGCCCGCGCGGACCTCGGGGCTTCCGGTTTCGAGACGCCTTCGCGTCCACCCGGAATTGCAGACCCGCCGGCCCATGAGGACGGTGGCGCTCTCGGCGACCCTCGGATGGGGGTGCGACGTCAAGTGACTGAGCAGCAGGATCAGCCTGGGGCCGGTGGATATCTCGTTCAGAAGATCGAGGATGCGCGCCACCACTTCGGACTCCAGCCGGTAGCGGTCCTCCAGGCGGCCCGGCAACAGGCGGGCCAGACGAATGTCCAGGCGCGTGTCGATGGCGGCGAGGCTGCGGCAGATTTGGATCAGCTTGGGAAGGCTGAAGCGGTCTTTGCGGATCAGTTCGACCAGAAATTGCGGACAACCGAGCAAGCCGTTGCAGACGCGCGTACGCTCGAGCGAGTCGGGCATGGATTCCAAGAGCCGGTAGCCCGCCTGGAAGAACAGCTCCGGGTCGGCCGACGACGCCTTGCGCAGGGCCGATTGGGCGTGCATGCTCCCCTCGGGAAGCTGCAGAGCCGCCTTGAGGGACACCTGCAGCGTCCGAATCGCCGAGGGATAGTCCTGTCCTAGTCCTGTGTCCATATCGACCGTAGAAACACAGCTTCCGAAATATGCACGTGAAGTGCTCTTATCGGCAGCCGCCGGCCGTTCTTGAATCGAGGGACAGAGCGGGGACGGAGATGGACCGGTTTACTTCTTCTTCCCCTGCGCCGCCACCGCGTCCATGGCGGCCTTCACTTTCTCGGGATCGCCGAGATAGTAATGTTTGAGCGGCTTCAGGTCGTCGTCCAGCTCGTAAACCAGCGGCATGCCGGTAGGGATATTCAGCTCGACGATTTCGCTTTCGGGGATGTTGTCGAGGTACTTCACCAGGGCGCGCAGGCTGTTGCCGTGGGCCGCGATGAGCACTTTTTGACCGCCGCGGATGGCCGGCGCAATGGTCTCGTGCCACAGCGGGAGGAAGCGCGCCACGGTGTCCTTGAGGCACTCGGTGAGCGGCAGTTCCTCTTTGGAGAGCGAGCGATAGCGGGGATCGCGGCCGGGGAATCGCTCGTCGTCCGGCGTCAATACTGGCGGCGGGACATCGTAGCTGCGGCGCCAGATCTTCACCTGGGCCTCGCCGAATTTGGCGGCGGTCTCGGCCTTGTTCAGACCT
>Ga0181529_10003560_pt1 | contig 17636 bp, 13 predicted proteins | sample PEATcosm2014_Bin_36_FD_119763 | JGI IMG/M metagenome (GOLD analysis project Ga0181529, IMG submission 119763) | Peatland microbial communities from MTU Mesocosm Facility, Houghton, MI, USA - PEATcosm2014_Bin10_30_metaG | ecosystem: Environmental > Terrestrial > Soil > Wetlands > Peat | place... | reverse complement strand
GATGGTCCAGCACCATACCGGTAAGCAGACGCACGAGTCAAAGGCCGCGTTCAAGCTTGCCGTCCGCGCGATGACCGAGATGGAACTCTACGCACGAAAACTCTCGGAAAAGAACAACATGACCCTTGCCCTTGCCCGCACCCCGGCAGAGACGACCGGCCAGCGCTTTGCGGTCGCGGACCTCATCGACAAACGGTACCACGACTTTGCCATAAAGGTAATCAAGGGCGACCTCGACTACGCGCTCGAAAACCTCGGGAAGACCCGGGACCTCCCGATCTACTACACGAACGGAACGCACGTCGCGCCGGGCGCTGATGTCCCGCTCACGAAAAGGATGGAGATCGAGCATGTCTTCTTCCCGATCGTGGACGGCGGGAACATCTTCCATATCTGGCTTGGCGAGGCACGGCCCGATCCCCGGGGGCTCATGGACATGGCAATGAACCTCTGCCGGAACACGCAGATCGGGTACTTTGCATTCACAAGAGATCTCACCGTCTCGCTTCGGCAGTTCCGCGAATACCGGCCGGACAAGAAAACGATCGGCGAGTGGCATCCGGCTGATATCCCGGCAAAGGCGTAATTCTTTTTTTATCCGGTTTTCCGGCCTGAAACTATTACCGTGCGATAAAATTCAGAAATGTGACCTGAAGAGATCAGGTCAGCACGGGTTATCATAAAAAATCAATAATTAAAAATTTTTTTGAAGAGGGCTCCACGCCTCAGGGCCTCTCAGAGGCACGGCGGGGCAAGGAAGTATTTTTCTCCATTCCGGGTTGCTGATCCGCCGCAGGGGTACCCTGTCGGGGGCGGCGGTGTTCATCGCAGATAATGAAGGGGATGAACAATCCACTCATCGACTCTGAAACGATTTGTTTTTGAAACGCACACGAAAAAAAGACCGGGATATTACCGGTAATCCGGGATCTTCCGGAGCGTGATGTCCATAACGCCGCGGTGCACCCGGTAAGTACTGTGGATGATATCGATGGGCTTTTCGAGCATGACTTTGGTGGTGCGGTTATCGACACAGATCCGGACTTCATTTCTCTGGATATCCGCGAAAGGAGCGTGCTCGGCTTCGGGCGGGATCGCAGCGGTGATGAAGATCTGGGTATCGGTCTCCACTACTTCGTAGGGAATATCATCGTCGCCGCTGTCTGCGCCGCCGGGGAAGCACCCGGGTTCGCCGGACGCGTGCCGAGTGACGATGGTGTACCCGATGATGCGGGCGTTCTCGGCTTCGGGCATGTTCCGTACGATCTCTTCAACTATTCTGGAGAGGTTGCCAAACACTTCATCGTAGGGATTGTTGGGATTCGTCTGCATGGACTCCTCTGAGAGTGATCCGGTTCTTCTTTTTCGATACAATGCCTCTCTTCTCGAACGGTGCAAGGAGCGGCCCGAGGTCTTCCTCGGAACACCCGATCGTTTCCGCAAGTTCAGCGGGGGTCAGGGGTTCGTGGGAGAGGGCAATTGCTACAGATAGTTCTCGCTCGCTCCTGAATAAATCTGTATGGTTGCGGGCAAGATCGGCAAGTTTCGTATCGATATCGTGGTTGAGCTGTTCGAGCTGACCGACCAGCTGGTCGTGGGCCTGGACCATCTTCGCGAGCATGACGACGGCCTGCCGGGTCCGTTCGTCCGCCGCAGTCCGGGTCTCGCCTTCCTGCCGGGTCATGACGATCTGCAGGTTCCTAAGGCTGACGTCCACGAGGATGTCGTTTGCGAGGTAATAGTACTTGCGCCGGCGGTCGTCCAGCTGGCAGGAAAGGATCTCTTCCCGCTCCATGAGCTGGAGATGGTCGATGACGGCCTTCGGTGAGATCTCCAGAGTCTCCGATATCTCGGTGACAAAGCACGGTTTCTGGCGCAGCAGTTTTATGATGCGCCGGCGGTTCCGGTTCCCGAGGATATCCAGGAGCCGGGAGACCTCTGCAAGATCTTCCATATTCACTTAATGTTAGTGTTGCGAGAATTTAAAGAAGGAGGGGGGAGGTTCTGGTGCGTTGTCGTGACTTTTGGAAAATGCACCACCATTGGTGCGTGACGTGACTTGGGGAATCAACTTTGTTTAAATCGGAGGGAAATGGTTTAACTCTCGTTTGGATTTTATCAAATAGTATATTTTACCAGAATCTTTCAAACCGTCTCGTACAAAATCGTTTAAACGAGGGATGTCATCATCATAATCACAATGACCCCTCCATTTACTCAACTCTCTTAAAGCATCGTATACTTGTTTTTCTTTATGTTGGTAAAACCAATCTTGAACCTCGGAGTGAACGTGTTCTGTAGAGAACGTTTTGCCATACAATTCAGCGTATTTTTTCGAATGATGGAAAGCAGAGTAATACGCACGGCTAACGATATTACGCTTAATTGTCTCGTCTTTACAGACGCATCCTAAAAATGCTGGATTATCACGCAAATTTCTTGCAAAAACCAAATATTCATACCAATTATATGCCATTTTTATTCCTCAAATGGCTCATAATCTGTTGTTATAAGTATCCAATCGTTTTCTGGAAATTGCTTTGAAAAAATTTCTCGAATATCCCATATTTTATCAATAAAATCTTCTGAGTAACTTTTCTTACGAACATAAATGGCAATAAAATGATCTTTGGTTTCTGGGTCGTCGTATTTTTCTATAAATAATTTAATTTCTTCTTTGGGGAATTTAGACGAGATTACTTTGTTTGCCTCTAAAAATTGGTCTGTTATAGAGCCGATATCAAGCTGAAGATCCAATAAAAATTTAATTGTTTCTTCTTTGTTAATAACTGTTAATGACTTATTAAATCCCCAAAATAGTTTCTCCAATTGAAATTTTATATCACTGCTCATTTGAGAGAAAATCGCTTGATTTGATTCAAAAAGAGAGAAACCTTCATTGTGCAACGGCGAAAAAACGAGGTATGGCTTAATAAAATCTTGGCAACCGTAACCACTTTCGCATCCAAAATTTATTGTATTTTCTTCTGCGAGCGTAGCCAATACTAAATTTGTATCCGTTAAATTCGCTGAATAGTATTGCGTTTCATTTCCGTAACCGGAAGATACCTCTGATTGAAGCATATTATTTATCCTTTGATTTTGGGATTCGTTTCGCGTTTGGTTGTGCAAGAACTCTATATAATGGATCACCACGAGGATCGACTTTGTCAAGACGATCAATCTGGGAAAGAGTGGGTTTTATTTTTAAGATAAATCCATCTTCGACACTATATTCATTCCAACTTTCTTTTATTATCTCAAATTTTAAATCAAATTTCGGAGCGATCTCTTTTAAATTCCGCAAATTTTCTGGGGGTATTGCAACAATAACGTTATTCATTAATGTCCCAGCCATCGGATTTCCTATTTGATCGATCCCCTCTTGGATTATTCTCACCAAAACAATTTTTATTTTGAGGACAGTTCCATCTTCTAATTTATAAATATTCCAATCTTCTTTAACGGCATCAAAATTGATATCTTTGGATTCTCCCATAACAAATATGAGTCTGATATCTTAAAGGTATTAAATTTATTTACTTATCTTCAAGCAAAAACAGTCACCAGAAAAATTATTTTACTGCTAGCCCGATCATCGTCATCCACCAGTTACCGGTTAAATCCAGTGGAACATTTGCCATTTGAGCCGGTGTCATCCCATTAATTCCCTGATGATGCCGGATATAGTTGTAGTATGTTTGCATCCCCGCCGCGAACTCATCAGTACCAACGCCGCTATCGAATGACCGCACAACTTTTACACTCTCTCCGAACGTTCCGTTCAACCGTTAAAGGAGGTTGTAATTCAACTTGAATCAGATCACAAACAAGCAGTCATTCCCAGAAAAGCACTCATGATCCCCCAATTTGGATATTTTTTATTTTATAAAAACCATTAACCGTTCAGCGCACCTATAAGATACTGGTGATATTTTTGGAGAGACAGTCCGTTCAGTCCTGTATCCTGCGCTCCGTGGGATATGATGATAGCATGAAAAATCTGGAGATAGAATTTCACTCAGGACTTGTTTACCAGTACTCGGGTGTCCCTACAAAAGTCTACAACGATCTCATAAGTTCAAGCGCGGTCGGGAAATACTTCTCCGACAAGGTCCGGAACCGGTTCCGGGCAAAACTCGTAACCGTATAATTTCCCGGAATATCTTCCTTTTCTGTCGATAAAAACGGCCGGGTTTAAAAAAAAAAGTGTATGCCTGTGTCCCTTACTTCTTCAGGTGCGTGATGAACTGCTTGTTGACCGCATCCCAGTCCACGAGGTTCCAGAACGCCTCGATATACTTTGCCCGGTCGTTCTTGTAGTCCACATAGTACGCATGCTCCCAGACATCGAGCACGAGCAGGATCCGGAATCCCGGGTAGACATTCACGTTGTGCTTTTCGATCTGGTTGATAAGGAGGTGATGCGTCGTTGTGCTCGCAGAAAGAGCCGCCCAGCCGGAGCCTTCGACACTGGAGGCCGCCTGCGTGAACTCTTTTTTGAACCGCTCAAACGATCCGAACTCCTCATCGATCGCTTTTGCGAGTTCGCCTTTCGGGGCGCCGCCTCCGCCTTTTCCCGCCGGCGCAAGGTTCTCCCAGAACGTGTTGTGGAGCCGGTAGCCCCCGATATGGAATGAAAGTTCCTTGAGCGTTGCCTTGATGTCGAGATCGGCTTTGTCCTTCCGGGCCTTGTCCAGTTTCTCGAAGATCGCGTTTGCACCGGTCACGTACGCCTGGTGGTGTTTTGTGTGGTGCAGGGTCAGCTGTTCCTTTGAGATATACGGTTCGAGCGCCGCATAATCGTACGGCAGCTTCGGAAGTGTATACAGTTTGTCGTTTGCCATGACATTCAACTCCGCAGAGTGTATGCACGGTATTATCCCGGCACACCTATTTTAGGTACTGGATGGCGGCAGGTTGCCGGTGTAAAAAAGGATGTTTAAAAAAATTATTCGAAGAGCCGGTAGTTCGGCGCTTCGTCCGTGATCAGGATGTTATGCGGGTGGCTCTCGGTCATGCCGGCGTTTGTGATCCGGACAAACCTGGCCTTCTTGTGCATGTCCGCAATCGTGGGAGACCCCGTGTAGCCCATCGCGGATTTGAGGCCGCCCACGAGCTGGTAGATGACCTCGCCCACGTGCCCGACGTACGGGGTGACGCCTTCCACACCTTCGGGCACGAACTTCGTGGCTCCGATCCCCTTCTTCTGGAAGTACCGGTCGCTGGACTGGCCCGAACTCATGACGCCGAGTGAGCCCATGCCCCGGTACTGCTTGTAGCGCCGGCCCTTGATCGTGATCACCTTGCCCGGCGCCTCATCGGTGCCGGCGAGCATGCTCCCCATCATCACAGTATCGGCACCGGCAGCGATCGCCTTTGCAATGTCGCCCGAATACCGGACACCGCCGTCCGCGATGATCGGCACGTCCGCCTTTGACGCGATATCGGCGACCTGCGCAATCGCGGTGATCTGCGGGACGCCCGTGCCCGCGACGATCCGGGTCGTGCAGATGGAACCCGGGCCGATACCTACCTTGATGCCGTCCACGTTTGCGTCGATAAGCGCCTCTGCCGCTTCCGCGGTCGCGATGTTCCCTGCGATGACCTCCGCACTGACGCTGCCCTTGATATTTTTGACCGCCCCGACCACGTTCATGTTGTGGCCGTGGGCGCAGTCGACCACGAGCACGTCCACGCCATGCTCGTCAAGGAGGGTCGCCCGGGTAAAGTCAAACGGCCCGACCGCTGCCGCCACCCGCAGGTTGCCCTTTCTGTCCCGGGTCGCACGCGGGTACTGGCGCTTTTCAAGGATGTCCTGCATCGTGATGATACCGATCAGCCTGCCGGACTTGTCAGCCACAGGCAGGCGCTCGACCTTATTTGTGTACATGACTTCGAGCGCCTTTTCGGGCGTTATGTCCTCGTCGGCCGTGATGGGCTTTTTTGTCATGATCGACTTGATACTCTCCTCGCCGCGCCGGGAGACGATGGCCCGGACGTCACGGCGGGAGACGATCCCGATGATTTTCCCTTTCCCGACGACCGGCACCCCGCCGATGCTGTACTGGTTCATCAGTTTCTCGGCATCGGAGACGGTCGCGGTGTCCTCGACATACAGGACGTCGCGCTCGATGAGCTCCTCGGCCTGCTTGACGATGTTGACTTCCTGGAGCTCGTGTTCGGCCGTCATGTTCCGGTGGATCACGCCGATCCCGCCCTCGCGGGCAAGCGCGATTGCCATCGAAGATTCGGTCACGGTGTCCATCGCGGACGAGACGAGCGGGATATTGAGGCCGATCTTTTTCGTGAACCGGGTCCTGGTATCGGTCTGGTCTGGCTCGGTCCAGGATTCCAGCGGTTCGAGCAGCACATCGTCAAACGTGAGTGAGAGGGGAACATCCAGTTTTTTTGTGTACATATTTCACCTGAAGTTTTTTACCCGGAACCGGGAAATCGCATGGCTCTGTCGGTGTGTCACCGGATCCTGGCAAGGGCAGTCTTCACGAGGTCCTCACGGATGGTCGCGTTCCGGTCGCCCCCGCAGACCATCCCCCGGACCCCGATGATCTCCGGGTCGATTCGTTTTAAGGCGTCGATATCCTCAAACTTGAGCGAGCCGGCAAGGGCCGTGCCAATCCCGAGTTTCTTGTTTGCCACCGTGAAACGTGCAAGCGTTGCCTCGTCCATGAAGGAGAATGTGCTCCGCCCATCCTTAATGCCGGTGTCGACCATCGCAAAGTCAGCCCCGCACGCGGCGGTGATCGGTGCAATGTCAAACGGGGAGATCGAACCCATCCGCTCATAATCGGAATACCCGGCGATGACAACGAATTTTTCAGGAAACTCGTCTTTTACGGCTTTGGTGACCGCTTCGATCACGTCACGGGCATGGTCTTTCCCGGGAAAGGCAAGCCCGATCTTGATATAGTCAGCCCCGGCGCAGGCAGCCCCGTAGGCTGCAAGGGAGGCCCCGCCGGGCTTGTACGGAAAGTCCCCGATTGCTGCACTGACCGGTTTTTTTGCAAACGTTTTGATCTCCCGGATCACCCAGGGAAAATTGGCGCCAAGCGAGCCTTCGGAGGGTTTTTTGACGTCAATGATATCGGCAGCAACGGAACACTGAGCCTCGGAAATAGAGCTGGGGCTGACCAACAATTGCATAAGCTTTAATGATCTTTTGTACTAATAGTGGTTGCGTTACCGATGGAACTGGTGCTTGCAATGGATTTGCGGCGCAATACGGTCGTGCACGGAAAATCCGGGCTGCGTGAGACCTATAAGCCGCTTGACTGGGGACTTTCTCCGACGGCAGAACCGGTCGGTTTTGTAAAAGCGATCGCGCCAAAATACATCTACATCGCAGATCTCGACCGGATCGAAGGTACCGGTTCCCATGATGCGATGGTCAGGTCATGTGCCGGGCTCGTGGAGTGCTGCTATGTCGACCGGGGAACACGGTCGCCCAGCGATTACCTGTCAGGGCCGCACATAAAAAATATTGTCGGCACCGAAACCGGGGGAGCCGATCTCTCGCGGTACCAGGGAGGCTACCTGAGCGTGGATGTAAAAGACGGGAAGGTGATCCCCTCAGGTGATTCACCGGTGGCTGTACTCAGGGCTGCACGGAAATGGAATTTTGAAGGGTGCATTATCCTCAACCTCGGGTTTGTCGGGACAGAGAACGGACTCGGATCCGGCTCCGGGACGCTCGAAACATGGAGATCTGCCTATGACGGCCGGTTGTTCTACGGCGGCGGTGTCGCATCCGTTGCGGATCTCGAAACGATAAAAGATGCCGGCTTTGACGGTGCTATCATCGCGACAGCCCTCCACAAGGGCGCGGTGCCGGCCGAATGGATACGGAGGGGATGCTGTTGCTCGTCACCATAGAGGGCATCGATGGCACCGGCAAGAGCACGCTTCTTTTGGCGCTCAAAGAGCGGCTTTCTGATCTCGATCCCGTTTTCACCCGGGAACCCGGGGCAACATGGGTGGGAGAATCCGTTCGCCGGGCGATTGCCGAGCAGATCGATCCGATCACCGAGGCCACACTCTTTGTCGCTGATCACGCCGCCCACCTCGCAACGGTGGTGCGCCAGGCGCTCGCAGAGGGAAAACTGGTGATCTCCGACCGGTACTCGGACAGCCGGTTTGCCTACCAATCAGTCACGCTGGCCGGTGTGATCCCGGACCCGGAAGGCTGGCTGCGGGCGATGCATAACGGATGGTCAGTCGTCCCGGATAAGACGATCCTCCTTGTGATCCCGGTCGACGATGCACTCGCACGCCTCGCCACAAAGAGCGGCCGCGAGCATTTCGAGCGGCGCGAGATTCTTGAAAAAGTCCAGGACAGGTACCTGGAGTTCGCCCGTGCCGAACCGGCCCGGTTTATTATTGTCGATGCATTAAAAGAAAAAGATGAGATCGCCGGGTTTGTTGCCGATGCGATCCGGCAGAGCGTGACAACCGGGCAGAAACACAAGAAGAAATAGTCGGGATCCGGGTTTTGCTATCGACTAACAAGGGTGCCCACCCCCTTCGGGAGTCGCTCGGGCACCTCGTCGGGGCCTCTGCTCGGGCAAGGACGCTTTTAAAAAAATTATATTGCAATCTTGTGAATTCCGAAAAACGGACAGCCCAGCAGTTGAAGATTTCAAAATCCCCGGCTGCCGGATCGATCTTTCTTTAAAAATTCTCAGCTCGTGAACCGGACTTTTCCGAAAATCTATGCGTCGGGCCGAACGATTTGGAATATGTGGGGAAGACGAAAAATGGGGCCACCGCCCCAAAAAATACGCCCGTAAAACCGTCCGTTTCGGTTCGTGTGGAAATGAAGCCAATAAATCGATTTATTTGGAAAAATACGCCCAAATTGAGCCCCATATAATGCCCATAATCGGGCCATAGCGGCCTTCCGGCAGCCTCTTTTTTCGGGATCTATCAAACGCCCATTTAGCATGAGATCGGCCCGTAAAACGCGTTTACGCGAACTTTTTAATTCGTCCGATTGCCAAAATGCGGTCAATTTGGGCTTATTTTAAAACGGGACCCGATACGGGCTCCGATTGGATCCCGGAAAGGGCAATCAGGGCTCAATTTGGGCCCGGATGAGCGTAGGTCAGATCAGGGGGTTTGGGGGCGATCCCCCCCTGCGGAAGAGGGCAGTCGCCGCACGTGGCAGGGCGCCCCATGGTGGAAGAGGAAAAATGATCTGACACACGCGACCGGAGAAACAAATAAAACAATTTCGAAATAAGAAAAATCGTCTCACAGAAATTTTTTCCAAGCCGCTGAAACTGAATGATACCAGACGCGAGAAAACGCCTCGTCGGGTTTTGCGCTACGCACTTACCGGGATCCCAACACGTAATCGGATTCGGTTGATGTGATTATGAAGCGAAAGGAGCGGATGCTTGGACGCTCTGCACAGGCATAGCCGACATCCACGCCACCCTGACCGATTCTGAAATTGATCGGTCCGATCATTTTTTTGCGATGCGGAGGGGGTGCCCGATTTTTCTGATAAAACCACGAAAAGAAAGAAATACGCATTAATAACTTTTTTATTCGTTCCTTAAATGGCACTTTAATAAACCTTTATATCATTTAAAGATTTTAAATTCGCATAGATATGAAAAATTCAGAGATAATGAGTACTGAAGAATTTTTTGCAATTTTCGAAAAAGGAATTCCATTTTGGAACGATTGGAGAACCAAAAATTCCAATATTCCTATTCATTTCAATAAAAATACTTTTAATTCAACCTATTTTAACGGCTTAAATCTCTCTGGTATAAATCTTTCAAGAGCATTTTTTTGGGAAGCGGATTTCTCAGGAACAGACCTCTCAAAAGCAAACCTCTCTGGAGCAGGTCTTGGAGGGGCAAATCTTCATGGAGCAAATCTTACAGGAGCAGAACTTTCGTATGTACACCTCAGAATGGCAAATCTCATTGGAGCAGACCTATCAGGATCAAACCTAATCGCTGCATATCTTGAAAGGGCAGATCTTGAAAAGGCAAATATAAGTTCCGCAAATCTCGAAGGGGCAATCCTCCAAGAGGCAATACTCACAAAGGCAAATCTATCAAAATCAAACCTCTCGAATGCTAATTTATCTTGGGCAAACCTCTCGAACGCTAATCTATCCTGGGCAAACCTACCAAAAGCGAACCTAAAAGGGGCAAATCTCGAACGAGCGAATCTCATTACAACAGACCTTTCTGGGGCAAACCTTCAGGGAATAAACCTTAGAGGAGCAAACCTTTCAAAAGCATCTCTCATTTCGGTAGATCTCTCCGGGGCAAACCTTTCAGAGGCGACACTAAAAGGTACAGATCTCTCAAAGGCAAATCTCTCCGGAGTAAATTTCGAAGACGCAAACCTCATAACAGCGGATCTTAAAGGATCAAACCTCAGTAAGGCCAATCTTATTGGAGTGAACCTTATCCGAGCCGATCTTAGCGATGCGGATTTAACTGATTCGTATCTCAGCAAAGCAGTTTTAATTCAGACTAATCTCTCAAATGCGAAATTAATTCGTTGCAATGTATATGGGGTTTCTGCTTGGGACGTAGACCTATCGAGTACCGAACAATATGATCTCACCATCACCCCTGATGGAGAATCCCGGATAACAGTAGATGATCTTGAAGTAGCCCAATTCATTTATCTTTTGCTTAATAACGAGAAGGTTCGTGATATCATAGATACTCTAACATCAAAAGTTGTCCTAATTCTTGGCCGTTTTAACGACAAACGAAAACCTGTACTCGATTCAATTAGGGATGAACTCCGAAAACGAAATTTTACACCGATACTATTTGATTTTGACAAACCTGCAAGCAAAGATACAACAGGTACTATCGAAACCATTGCACGTATGGCGCGTTTCATTATTGCCGATTTAACAGATCCTAGCTCCATACCTCATGAATTAGCGTCAATTGTACCATATATGAGGACAACTCCCATCTTGCCTATAAGAATGGCAGGAAGTAACGGGTACTCAATGTTCAAAGATTTCCAAAATTCGTATCCTTGGGTTCTGCCTGTTTATGAATATCAAAACGCTCAGGCACTTATCTCAAGTTTATCTGAAGTCATTGATCCCGCCGATAAAAAAGCAAAGGAACTTCATAATAATCGGCAATAAAAAAGCAAAATCGATTAGGAATTAGAAATTTTTAACGAAAATTACGAAGAACTTCAATTTTTATAAGACAATTTTTAGACAGAATTGAGACAATCCCCTCAATAGGAGTGATTCTAGAATAATATTTGAAAATCCATAACAACCGACCCATTATTTTTCGGAAAATTGCTGGAATGAACCAGGCTAGATATCTCGGATTATTTATGGGTAAATTAGGATGATGGGAACTGATGCCCCCACACACCCTTTGCGATGCCTCCCGCCGCCCCCAACGGGGCGCCCCCGCGGCGGATCAGTGAGAACGCTCAGACACTCACTTGCCCCGCGAGGACCCTGAGGCGGGGAGCCCTCGCTCACTAGCTGGTTTTAAAAAAACGTGAGAATTTTGAAAAAAAAATTATTCCTTCCCCGCCACCGTCACAATCACATCGCCGACCGTGATCACATCGACCTTCGCGCCCTCTTCCACGTAGGAATACTTCGGCGCAAACGCATTCTCCGGAATGGCGAGATCTTTCCCGTTCACCGCAATCGTCTTTGGCGGGTGAGCAAGTTCTTCAGGAGAAAGAGCCTTGACCGCGTCCATAAACGCGCCCGCATCTTTCCTGAACATCGGGCCGACCACGGAGCGGTTGAAATCGATGCCCGAAACCACCTTGTCGAGATGGGCCTTGTCGGTCCTCCAGTGGACGTCTGCGTTCAAGGTCCGGGCCGTGTCCCCTTCGTCGTTTGCGGTATGCGGGGCGTAGACCGTGACCTTTCCGAGCGGAGCATTCAAGGCAAGGCCATTATCGTGCTTGTACTTGCGCACTTCGGCGACGACCTTGACGAGCAGGTCGCCTTCGGCCCGGGCCGCGGGATCGTCAAACGTAAACGAGACCCAAGGCTGTTTGTGGACGCTTCCCTTGTTGAGATACGAGTAACACTCCTCAGCAAAGTACGGGACAAACGGCGCAAGCATCCGGCAGAGTGCATCATATGCAGCGTACAGGACACGGCAGGCGCTCTTCCTCGACGCGCCTTCAGTATAGAGCCGGCCCTTTGCAAGCTCGATGTAATTGTCGGCGAGCACGTCCCAGGCAAATTCCCGGATTGCTTTTAAGGCCTCGTCGAACTCGTAGTTCTCCATCCTCGCGCTGACCCTTTCCACTGTGTCAGAGAGACGGGCAAGCAGCCACCGGTCGGCAAGTGCCGTCACCGGCGAGTTCTCATCGATGCCATCCTTTTCGAGCTGGATGAGCGCGAACTTGGCGATGTTCCACATCTTGGTCTGGAACCGGGACGCGGCGATCACATCGTTCCACGAGAACATAATATCGGAACCAAGCGCAGCCCCGGTCGCCGCCCACTGGCGGAGCGCATCCGCGCCGTACCTTCCAACCAGTTCTTCTGGGACGATCACGTTGCCCCGGCTCTTGCTCATCTTGAAGCCGTCCTCACCGAGCACCATGCCGTTCACGAGGATCTGGTCCCAGGGTTTGCTCCCGGTGAGCGCGACTGAGCGCAGGATCGAGTAGAACGCCCAGGTCCGGATGATATCGTGGCCCTGCGGCCGGATCTGCGCCGGGAAGATCTTCGGCTTGCCGGTCCCGTCCCAGCCGGTCACGTTTAAAACCGAGATGGACGAGTCCATCCACGTATCGAGCACATCCTCCTCTCCGGTAAATTCGTGCCCACCGCATTTGGGGCAGGGATGCTTCGGCTGCGTGAGGGTGGGGTCGCAGGGAAGATCTTTCTCATCCGGCACAACTATTTCGCCGCACTTATTACAGGACCAGACCGGGATAGGGGTCGCAAAGATCCGCTGCCGGGAGATGCACCAGTCCCATTCCATCTGGTCGATCCAGTTCTCCATTCGGAGCAGCATGTGCTCGGGGTACCACTTGATCTGGTGGGCGGCATCCCGGATCTCCTGCTGTTTGATCCGGATAAACCACTGACGGCCCGAGAGGATCTCGATCGGCGTCTTGCAGCGCCAGCAGGTCCCGACGCGCTGCTCCAGTTTCTCCTGCTTTTTGAGAATACCGGCCGCGTTCATGTCCGCGAGGATCGCTTTCCTGCACTCGGTCGTGGAAAGGCCGGTGTATTTCCCGGAAATCGCGGTCATCAGTCCCTTGCGGTCGATGGCCTTCCTGAGCGGGAGGTTGTGCTGTTTCCACCAGTGGACATCCTGCTTGTCGCCAAACGTACAGATCATGACCGCGCCGGACCCGAACTTCGGATCGACAGCCTCGTCCTGCACGACCGGGACTGCATGGCCAAAGAGCGGCACATTTAGGGATTTTCCTTTCAGGGTACGGTACCGGTCGTCCGCCGGGTGAACCGCGACCGCGACGCATGCGGCGAGGAGTTCGGGCCGGGTGGTCGCGATCTCCACGCCATCGAAATCGAAAAAGTTGAGCTGCGTCTCGCGGTCTTCGTAAGAAACCTCCGCAAACGCGATCGCCGTCTCGCACCGGGTACAGTAATTGACCGGGTGCTCGTCCTGGTAGATGTAGCCGGACTTTAACATCCTCAAAAACGAGAGCTGGGTCTTTGAGTAGTACTTCGGCGTCATCGTGATGTACTCGTTACTCCAGTCCGTGGAGAACGCCATGCGCCGGAGCGTGAGCCGCATCTGCTCGATGTTCTTCTGCGTGAGCTCGCGGCACATCCGCCTGAACTCTTCGCGGGAGACATCATTTTTCGTGATGTGATTGAGTTCCTCGACTTTTACCTCGGTCGGAAGGCCGTGGCAGTCCCACCCCTGCGGGAACATCACGTTGTAGCCTTTCATCCGCTTGTACCGGGCGAAGAAATCGATGTAACACCAGTTCAGTGCATTGCCGATATGGAAATTGCCCGTGGGATAGGGCGGGGGCGTATCGATCACAAACTGCGGTTTTTTCGAGTTGTGGTCAAAATAGTGGTCCTCGTCGCGCCAGGTATTCCGCCAGCGCTCTTCCACCACGGCAAAATCATAATTTTTTGGCAGCTGATCAGACGAAACCATTCCGTACCGGATAGGTCGTTTTATAAAATATAGTGATCGCACCGGGCCCGAAGCCACCTAAAAGAAATACCGGGATTTTGCAAAGGAAAAAACGATAAGACTCTTGACATCTGAAAACAAATGTATTGAACAATGGTAAAGCAGCGGGGACTGGGCTATGCAGCGGCACTCGCCGGTGGAGTGGTGCTTGCCGGCCCCTATGTGCAGCAGCCATGGCTGATGGCACTGGTCATCATCCTCTTTTCCCTGATCCTCTGGAGATTCTTTGGGACAAAATACCTGGCCTACGTATTCTGTATTCTTTCCGCACTCTACGCAGTCAATCTCCTCCCCTTCGTTGTCCTTGCAACAACGCTCGCGATGATTGCCCTTGGCGAACTGGTCTTCCAGTCCGGGGCTGACGATCTCAATACCTACTTTTATTATGTCATCTCCACGGCATGGGCCGGGGTGCTTGTCATGGTGTACCTCCATGAACAAGTAATCCTGATGGTCATCTTCGGGATCATCGCCGCAGTTCTCTTAAAAGTGATCCTCTTAAAATACGAGGACTCGCTCGTTCTCGAAGGGATCGGTATTGCGATGACGATGTACCTGATAAAGGAACTCAATTATACCGCAGATATTGAGATTGTCATCGTAGCTGTTATTATCGCCTTTGTCTTCGGGTACTTCGCGTACCGGTTCAGGACTGCCGACCTGTCAGGGCTCTTCTCGATAGCGCTTGTCGGAGTCATCCTTCTCGTCTTTGCCGATGCTACCTGGCTGCTGATTATGCTCACCTTTTTTATCCTCGGCTCGGCATGCACCCGATACAAGTTCGAATACAAAAAAAGGATCGGTGTCGAACAGGGCAAGAGCGGGGCGCGGGGATACAGGAATGTTTTTGCAAACGGAATTGTCGCGTGTGCAGCGGCGGTCTTGTACGGGGTATTTGTCCAGCCGATCTTTATCGTGATGTACGTCGGGTGCGTGGCGACGGCGGCAGCCGATACGATGGCAAGTGAGATAGGTGTGACCGGCGGGATTCCTTACATGATAACAACGCTGCGCAAAGTGCCGATCGGGACAAACGGGGGTATCTCGTTAAAAGGGGAACTGGTTTGCCTGATCGGGAGTTTTGCCGTATCCCTCGTGGCACTGGGCCTGCACGTTATCACCCCGTGGATGCTGGTCATCTGCACGATCGCGGGGTTTGTCGGCACCAACCTCGACAGCCTTGTCGGGGCGCTTCTGGAAAACAAGGGCTACCTGGGCAACGCGGGAACAAATTTCCTTGCGACACTGGGCGGCGGGGTCTTTGCGGTTGCGCTGTACTGGGCGTTTATGGTGCATGGTGTGGTGTTGTGAGGAGCAACCCGGGCACGAGAATTAATCGGCAAAGAAATTTTTGATTTTGTGTACCCCTCAGCCACCGTTAAAAACTTTCAGCTCATGAGAATCAGACTAAAGAAATCTGGTTCACTTCGATACCAGGTACCTAAATAAAAATGTGTGAGGGTTCCCCGCCTCAGGGCCCCTTCGGGGCACGGCGGGGCAAGGAAGTTTTTTTAATATTGCTTTACCGTCACTGATCCGCCGCGGGGGCGTCCCTTCGGGGGCGGCGGCACTCATCGTTCAATCGGTGGAGATAATGATCTCCATTGAATGTCTGAATGATTGTTACAGGGAATGAGAACTGTCGATTTAGGTGAGGTTCTTTGGATTGCGTCGTATGCCCCATCGCTTATAAAATATGCACAAAAATAATCTGAAACGGTTTTTAAAATCAAAAAAAATGCAGGAGTATCAGTATTTGTACCAGCGGCCCTTGCTATCGAATTCCCCGGTCATCTGCTGGACGGTTGCCACCGGGCTCCCGATCATGCTCCGGTAGAAGCAGGCCTTGAACGCAAGCAGGAGCGGCACGAGGAACACGACACCGAGAAAGATGACGGCGGCAGTGATCCACATTCCATCCGGGCCGATCAGGGTTATCAGCTGCTGGGGAGTGAACATCGATGCGAACTGGGTCTCGTTGAAGGCGGAACTGTTGTAATAGTCCACAAGCGGCTGGAGTTTGTCAAAGAGGAGTCCTTCCCAGATGAGGGCAAAAACGAAGAAGTCAAGGAAGGAGAGCACGACGCAGGTAACAAAAAATCCCAGCACTTCCCACGCGTGGCCGGCAACAACACCGATACTGCGCCGAAGGGAGGCAAAGACCCGGAGATCCTCAAAGACTGCTGCCGTATCGCAGAAGAATGTCAGGAACAACGTGGGGATCATAACAAAAACGGCAAGAATGCCCGTTCCTTCGTAATCCGTTGAACTCCCGGCCGAAATGATGGTCACCATCATGATCAGCGCAAAGACAAGCATGAGGATAAAGAGGATCACAAGCCAGGGGAGCAGCACCCGGAAATAGTAACCCGCCCCTTCGCGCACCATCGTACCAGCCCCGGTCTCGTTTTTCTTTACGAGACCAAAAGTACCGGCAACAAAGAGTACCATCACGAGGCCGGCGATAATGACAAGCCGGCTCGTAAAGAACGTGCCGACAAGGTTGAACAAAATCCAGAGCACCGCACCAAGCAGCCCGGCAACGATCCCCGGGATCCAGAGCACCGGTGTCTGTCCCACCACGCGGACAGCTTCCTGCAATTCCTTAAGAACCATGGTTATCTGACCCGGGGCATGGCCACAATTTCCCGCACCTGGAGATCAAAGAAACTTGCCGTGTAGGCCGGGCGGATCACGCAGACCGTATCTGCCCCGCTTGCTGTCCCACCGACTGCAATAACTTCTTCATCGATCCTGACCGCACCCTGGTCGGCGGCGATAAGCACGCACTCAACTGCCACCTTGAGGCCGACAGCGATCACGCGCCGCAGAGCTTCGGCGATTGCCTCGGTCCTGGACGCGCCGCCAACCTTCGGTGACTTTGAAAGGGCGCGTTCGAGACCGGAGAGAGCGTGGGTACCGGTCACGATCTTCACGCCTTCCTTCCGGAGTTCCTGTGCAGTCTCGTCCGAAAACTCCCACTCGCCGGGCTTTGAGAATCCCATAACATGGGTCACTACCACAAGGGAAAGGCCGGAACCTTTCATTGCGTCAAAAAAGACCCGCGCGGTCTCCCCGGAACTGCTCGCGACAATAATGGTCTTAAGATTGAGGTCCTTCGCCCTTTCAATGGCAAATCGCGCTGCATCCTTTGTGTTTACCGGGCCCGGTTTATCAAAATAATAACAGGTTTTTGCGATAAAGGTCATAAGTACCTTTTAATAAGCAGCCATGAAAAACTTTGTCAGATTCTATTCATACCAAAAGGCAGACATCCCAACAGATCCGGTGCAGCGATCCTGTTGAAAAGTAAAAAATCTTGAAACCTTGAGGAAATACGATGATCACCCTCGCGCTTGCAGGAAAACCAAACTGCGGAAAGTCGACCTTTTTCAAGGCGGCAACCATGGCGAACGCAGAGATCGCCAACTACCCATTTACGACCAT
>Ga0181529_10003555_pt1 | contig 17654 bp, 14 predicted proteins | sample PEATcosm2014_Bin_36_FD_119763 | JGI IMG/M metagenome (GOLD analysis project Ga0181529, IMG submission 119763) | Peatland microbial communities from MTU Mesocosm Facility, Houghton, MI, USA - PEATcosm2014_Bin10_30_metaG | ecosystem: Environmental > Terrestrial > Soil > Wetlands > Peat | place... | reverse complement strand
CCTGCGCTCGTGGTCGGCGGTATAGGGATCCCGCTGGCCGATCGCCGAGGTAAGCGCGTCCACGGTCTCGTCGAGGAGCCGCTCGAGGTGGGTCGAGTAATGGTTCAGGATCTTCCGGAGCGAGACTATGCCGAGCACCTCGCCGTCGCTCATGATCGGCAGATTGCGGATGCCTTTGCCCTGCATGAGCACGAGCGCGTCCTTGAACGAAGTGTCGGGACCGGCCGTCACGAGGTCGGAGCTCATCACGTCGCCGAGCCGCAGGGCGCCGATGGCGGCCGGGTCCGTGAAGTCGAATTTCATGAGGATATCCCGCTCGGTGAATATGCCCCTGGGCTTGCCGTCCTCGTAGACGAGGATGGCCCCCAGGTTCTCGCGCCTCATATGCGCTATCGCTTCCGAGACAGGGGTCTTACGGTCGAAGCGCTGGCATGGTTTGGAAAGGAAGTCGGTTATGGATTCCATGGCTGTCTCGGAGGCCTAGGCTATCACACCGGCCGGCCTCGGGATAGCCGCGCCCGGCTCCTATGAAGCCCGGCGGGCGCCGCGCCGGCGCGGGCGCTCGACGTCGGGAAGGAGGGCCGCGACCAGGCCGAGGAGGGGCAGGAAGGCGCAGATCCGGTAGACCTCCTGTATGCCCACTCGGTCGGCGAGGACTCCCAGCACGGCTGAGCCGATTCCGCCCATGCCGAAGGCGAAGCCGAAGAAGAGGCCCGAGATCGTGCCGAGCCTGCCGGGGATCAGCTCCTGGGCGTAGACTAAGATGGCGGAGAAGGCCGAGGCGAGCACGAGGCCGATGAGGACGGAGAGTGCGCTTGTCAGAGCGAGGCCGGCGTAGGGCATGGCGAGAGTGAAGGGGGCCGCGCCGAGGATCGAGCCCCATATCACGTACTTGCGCCCCACGCGGTCCCCGACGGGGCCGCCGATCAATGTGCCCAAGGCGACGGCGAACTGGAAGAGGAAGAGGTGGAGCTGGGCATCGCGCACCGAGAGGCGGAATCGCTCAATCAAGAAGAAGGTGAAGTAGCTGTTCATGCTCGCCAGGTAGAAGTACTTCGAGAAGATGAGAAGGAGGAGGACCAGCACCGTCGCGACAACTCGGCGGCGTGGGAGGCCGGGCCCCGCCTCAGGCTGCCGCGGCCTGCCGCCCGCCTCCCTCGAGCGGAGCTCGCGCGAGTACCAGGCCCCGATCCGCGACAGGAGGAGGATGCCGAGGAGGGCCAGGAGGGCGAAAGCGGCGACGCTCGAGCGGCCGCGCACCGTGATGACCCCCGCGGCGAGCAGGGGGCCGAGGGCCGAGCCCGAGTTCCCCCCGACCTGGAAGATGGACTGGGCGAGCCCGCGCCGCCTGCCCGCGGCCATGCTCGCGACGCGCGAGGCCTCGGGGTGGAAGACCGATGAGCCGAGGCCTACCAGGCAGACCGAGGCGAGCAGCAGGCTGTAGCTCGTCGCCGCCGAGAGGCCTAGGAGGCCGAGGAGGGTGAAGACCATGCCGAAGGCCAAGGAGTAGGGCTGGGGCCGCTTGTCGGTGAGAGCGCCCACTACGGGCTGGAAAAGCGAGGCGGTGAGCTGGTTCACGAATGTAATCAGGCCTATCTGGGCGAAGCTCAAGGAGAACGCGGACTTGACCAAGGGGTAGATGGCCGGGACGATCGATTGCATCGTGTCGTTGAGCAGGTGCGAGGCGCTGATCGCTATCAGCACCGGGAAGGCCGTAGCGGCCGCGCTCCTCGCTCCGGCCCCGCCGATCGGCTCGTCGCTTCCCATGCTCAGGCCTTCCCCAGGAATGCTTCGATCACCTCGGGGTCGGAGAGGAGATCGGCGCTCGGCCCCTGCTTGAGGAGCCTTCCGTGGGCGAGGACGAGGCCGCGATCCGCTATGCCGAGGGCCTGGCGCGCGTTCTGCTCGACGAGAAGGACAGTGGTGCCGGACTCACGGATCTCGGCTATCGTCTTGAAGATCGAGGAGACCAGCTTAGGCGCCAGGCCCATGCTCGGCTCATCCAGCAAGAGGAGCCTCGGCTCCGCCATCAGTGCCCGGCCGATCGCGAGCATCTGCTGCTCGCCGCCGCTCAATGAGCCGGCAAGCTGATCCGAGCGCTCGGCGAGGCGGGGAAAGAGCGCGTGGACCCGCTCGAGCGAGCGCGCGGCGCCGCGTCCCCGTCGCGTCCAGGCCCCTAGCTCGAGGTTCTCGGCTACCGTCAGGGGAGCGAGTATGGCGCGGCCCTCGGGCACTTGGGAGAGGCCCAATCGGACTATCTTGTCCGCTCGGAGCCCGGCGATGTCGCGGCCGCCGAAGAGGATCCGTCCGGCCGCGGCTCGGACGATGCCTGAAATGGCGAGGAGGGTCGAGCTTTTCCCCGCTCCGTTGGCTCCGATCATGGCGACGATCTCGCCTTCGCCCACGGAGAAGGAGACCCCGCTCAGGGCCTCGACCTGGCCGTATCGCAGGAAAAGTGCCTCGATCTCGAGGAGGCCGCTCACGAGTCGCTCCCGAGGTAGGCATCGAGCACGGCTCTTTCCCGCGACACCTCCGCCGGCGAGCCCCGCGCTATCGCTCTCCCGAAGTCGAGGACGAGGATCTCGTCGCAGACGCCCATGATCAGGTCCATATGGTGCTCGACGATGAGGATCGCGAGGCCGCGCTCTTTCAGGCCGAGGATGAACCTTCCGAGGGCGGCGGTCTCGACCTCGTTCATGCCGGCGGCCGGCTCGTCGAGGAGGAGGAGCCGGGGGCCCGTCGCGAGGGCCCGCGCGATCTCCACGCGCCTGCGGTCGCCGTAGGACAGGGCCTCGGCGCTCTCGCCGGCGAGCTCGGCCAGGCCGAGGGCCCCGAGGAGCTCGAGGGCCTCGGCCATCGCCTCGGCCTCCTCCCGGCGGAAGGAGGGGAGCCGCAGCCAGGCTCCAACCAGGCTCGAGCGCAATCTGGCGTGGAGTCCGACCGCCACGTTCTCGAGGACGCTCATCTCCCCGAAAAGCTGGGCATGCTGGTAGCTCCGGGCCAGGCCCGAGCGGGCGATACGCCAGGCGCTGCGGCCCTGGATCTCGCGGCCGAGCCACTCAATTTTCCCCGAGCTCGGCGCGTCCAGCCCCGACAGGAGGTTGATGAGGGTGGTCTTGCCGGCGCCGTTGGGGCCGATGAGTCCGTAGATTTTCCCCTGCTCTATCTCGAGGTCGACCTCTGAGAGCGCCTTGAGCCCGCCGAAGGAGCGGCTCAGGCGGGAGATCCGCAGCAGGGGCCCGTGGACCGCGTTCGGCGCCGTGTCGAGCGTGCCGCTGGATCGGGACTGGGCGTTTCCGGCTCCGGCCGCAGGCCGCTCGCCTTCCCGCGAAGCCGGCCGCGAGAACAGAGCGGCGAGGCCGCCGGGCGCGAAGATGATGGCGATCATCAGGGCTAGGCCGCTCAGGATGTTGGGCAGCTGGGCGAAGTCTTTTAGGAATCCGAATGAGGAGCCCAGGCCGTCGCGGATGAGTATCGGCAGGGCCGTGAGGAGTCCGGCGCCGAGCAGCGGGCCGAACCAGGCGCCCGAGCCGCCGAGCACGGCGTATCCGAGGATGTCGACCGCCCTTCCGAACTTGAAGTCGCCAGCGTCGAGGGAGCCGACCGTGTGGGCGTAAAAGGCGCCAGCAAGTCCGGCGATCAAGGCACTCGCGAGGAAGGCCATGTTCTTCGCGGCCACGACGTCGATGCCCATCGTTTGGGCCACTTCGGGATTCTCTCGGATGGCGCGCAGGGCCCGGCCCGCTTTCGATTTCGAGGTCGCCCAGAAAAGATAGCACAGGAGGGCGAGGACGATCGCGATCGAGGCGGGCCCCGCCCGCCTCATCGCCTCGTAGGGGAAACCCGTGGAGAGGTTGGCCCCCGTCGGGCCGCCCGTGAGCCCCGGCAGGAGGATGATAGCCACGCGCACGATCTCCCCGAAGCCGAGGGTGCAGATGGCCAGGTAGACGTCCTTGAGCCTGAGCACGACTAGGCCGATGACGAGGGCGACGGCCCCGCAGATCAGGGCCGCGGCGGGGATGGATAGATAGACGGGCAGGCCGAGCTTGACCGCGAGGATGGCCGAGGCGTAGGCGCCGATCGCCGCAAAGCCAGCGCTCGCCAGGGAAAGCAGCCGCGCGTGGAGCGTGGCGAAGGCGCTTAGGCCCAGCATCGCGTTGATGAGAAGGCGGCCCGAGTCCCGCGGATCCCTGATGCAGAGATAGAGGTCGGCCGAGATAACGAGAGCTGCGGCGATCCAGGCCGCCGCCGCCACCCGTGGCCTGGCGCGGTTTGCCCTCACGCCCGCTCCGCCTTGCCCCTGCCCATGAGCCCGTCGGGCTTGGCGAGGAGCATGAGGAATAGGATGAGGAAGGCGATCGCGTCCTTGAGGTCACTCCCGCCCGGCAGATAGGCGATCGTGAAGGTCTCGACGAGGCCGAGGAGGAAGCCGCCGAGGACCGCTCCCTCGACGTTGCCCATCCCGCCGAGGATGACCACCGCAAGTCCGCGCAGCTCGATCTGGCTACCCATGCCCGGCACGATGTTGTTCGTCAGGAGGGCGACGAGGATGCCGGCCGCCCCGGCCAGGGCCCCTCCGACGAGGAAGGTCAGGACGATGATCGAGTTGACGTCGATGCCGAGGAGGAGGGATGCTTTCCGGCTCGCGGCGACCGCGCGGATGGCCGTGCCCGCTCGGGTCCTTCGGATGAAGAGGCCGAGGAGGGCCATGAGGATCACCGAGGCCGCGAGGATGAGGATCTGGGCGCGGCTGATCCTGAGGCCCCACGCCGCCTTGATGATGAAGGGCTTGGGATCGAGGACGGTGTCGGGGAAGCGCCTGGTCTCCACGCCGAAGCAGGCCTCGGCTACGCTCACCATGATGATGGAGGCGCCGATGCTGCTGATCATGGGGCTGAGCTTGTCCGCCGCCGCCCCTCCGGCGGGACCCTCTCGCCGCAGGGGGCGGAAGGCGAGGAACTCGAGGGCGACTGCGATAGCCCCGCCCGAGAGCATGGCCGCGGCGAGGCCGAAGGGCAGGCTCAGGCCGGAGCGGGCCATCACGAGCCAGCCCGCGAAGGCGCACCACATGAAGGTCGCGGCGTGCGCCAGGTTGAGGATGTCGAGGACCCCGAAGATCAGGGTGAAGCCCATCGCGTAGACGCCGTAGAGCGCCCCGCGCGACAGGCCGTCGACGAGGTTCTGGAGGAGGAAGCCCGGGTCGGCGAGGAGGCTCAGGTCCATCGGCTACTGGAAGAGCGCGTATTTCCCGTCCTTGACCACGAGCGGGACGCTCTGGCAGACCGGGTCGCGGTTGGCGTCGAAGGAGAAGGTCCCCAAGGTCGTGTCGAGGCCCTTGATCTTCGCGAGGGCGTCGCGGATGGCGGCTCGGTCGGCTGAGAGCGAGTTCTTGATCGCGGTCGCGAGGATATAGAGGCCCGCGTAGCCCTGCGAGGCGAACTGGTCGGGGGCGCTTCCGTACTTGGCCTTGAAGGCCGCGACGAAGGCCTTGCTCGCGCTCACGGGGCTGTCGATGAACCACGAGGAGCCGACGACGAGGCCCTCGGCGGCCTCCTTGGCGTTCGCCAGGATGTTGGGGCTGTTGAAGCCGTTGCCACCGACGATCGGCTGGGTGATGCCGATCTCGCGCGCCTGCTGCAGCACCGGGATGGCCTCGCCTACGAGGGAGCAGAAAATGTAAATGTCGGGCTTCCGCGCGGAGAGCTTCTGCAGCTGTGTCCGGAAATCGGAGTCGCCCTTGTTGTAGCTCTCGGTTCCGACGAGCTGGATGCTCTGCGCCGCGAGGGCGGTCTTGAAGACCTCGGCCTCGCTCTTCGAGTACTCCTGGTCGGACTCGAAGAGGATGGCCGCCTTCTGCGGCTTGTACTTCGCGGCCACGGCCGCGAGAGTGCCCGGGATGACCGCCGCCTGGGGCAGGCTGTCGCGGAAGATGTAGTCGCCCATCGCGGTGATGCCGACCGCGGTCGTGCTCGTGCCGAGCACGGGTACGCCCGCGCTCTGGGCGATCGGGTCCGCCGCGAAGGCCGTGCTGCTCAGGGTCGGCCCGATGATGGCCGAGACCTTGTCCTCGTTGATGAGCTTGTCGTAGACGCTGATGCCCTCCTGCTTGTCGGCCTTGTCGTCGGCGACGACGAGGGAGAGCTGGGAGGAGCCGAGGAGCTTCGAGGCGACGATCTCCTGGGCCGCGAGCTCGATGCCCTTGCGGATCGAAATTCCGTAGGCGGAGTTGTCGCCCGTGAGGGTCTCGACTACGCCGATCTTGATCACCGGGGGGAGGGGGGCGGCCGCGGGCGCGGCAGCCGCGGCGAGCGCCGCCGCCAGGGCCGTAGCGGCGAAGATACTCTTCTTGATCAGCATACGCACCTCGTTTTTTCTCGCTATGGGAGATAGCGTGGGATTCTCCAAAATTGAGCTTGAGCTGTCAATAGCGCCGGCTTGGCACCCACGCGATCAGGGCCCTCGGGCTATTGTCTTCGCCGCGCGCGCGCCGTACCTTTTGCCTATGAAGCGAGCCATAGTCCCTTTCGCCATACTCGTCCTGCTGTACTCGAGCTCGGCCTGGTCCCAGCAGGCCAACCCCAACCTGACCGTCGGCGCGAAGGCCAAGTCCTTCGAGGCGGTCGACACCGACGGCAGGAAGATCGCCTTCCCCGCCGACTACAAGGGGCGCCTGGTCATGCTCGATTTCTGGGCCACCTGGTGCGGCCCCTGCATAGGCGAGGTGCCCGGTCTCGTAGAGGCCTACGCCAAGTACCATGGAAGGGGCTTCGAGGTGCTCGGCATCTCTCTCGACCAGGCCAACAAGCTCGACTCTCTCCTCGCCTTCGCGAAGACGAATGGCATGGCCTGGCGCCAGATTTACGACGGAAAGTTCTGGGACGCGCGCATCGCGAGGTTCTACGGCATCGAGGCGATTCCGAGTCCCCTCCTCGTCGACGCCGACTCCGGCAAAATCCTCGCCTCGGGTGACTCGCTCCGGGGCCCCGCCCTCGAGCCGACCTTGGCTATGGCCTTAGCGCGCAAGGGGCTGTAGCGGAAATTCATTTTTCTTTGCCGATCATTTCCGTATTTCTCCGCACGATCTCGGGGGTGAGCAGCTCGGGCAGAATCACCGGCGCCTTGGCGTCCGGCGGGTAATAGGCGTATAGCGGGACGCTGGCCCTGCCCAGGGCCGCGAGGGCCCGCGCGATAGACTCGTCCCTCGAGCTCCAGTCGGCCTTGAGCGCGACGACGCCGAGCTCGGCGAAGCGCCGTCTCAAGGCCGGGTCGTCGAGGGCCACGGCTTCGTTGACCTGGCAGCTGAGGCACCAGGACGCGGTGAAGTCGACGAAGACGGGGACCCCCCGGCCCCGCAGGCCGGCGAGGGTCTCCTCGCTCCAGGGTCTCCAGAAGGGATCCGCCTTGCCCGTGGCTGTCCTCTCGCCAGGCGCCGTTTCCGCCACGGCTCGGGTCTGGCCCGAGCTCGAGCCCCGCGCCGCCCATGCCAAGCCGAGCGAGGCGAGGGCGAGGCCCAAAACGGCGGCGGCGACACGAGCTCGCCTGCCCTCGCTCGAGCCCCAGGTCCCCCATATCCAGGCGCCCAGGGCCGCGGCGACGAGGCCCTCGATCAGGGCGAGGAGGGCGCCCGCCCCGCCCAAGCTAGAGAGCACGTAGCCCAGCCACGCGACGGTGGCCATCATGGGGAAGCCTAGGGCCTGCCTCAATCTCGTGGTCCAGAGGCCTGATTTGGGCACTCGCTCGATGAGGCCGGGGAAGGCGCTCAAGGCGGCGACGGGCAGGGCGAGCCCGAGGCCCAGGGAGGTGAAGACTAGGAAGATGCGGGCCGGCTCCTGGGCCAGAGCATAGCCAATGGCCGCTCCCATGAATGGAGCCGAGCAGGGGGTCGACACGAGGACGGCGAGGAAGCCGCCGAGGAAGGCCGATAGCAGGGCCCCCCGTCCCGAAGCGAGGGCGGCGAGGCGCGGCAGTCGAGAGCCCAGCTCGAAGACGCCGAAGAGGTTTAGGGCGATGAGGAAGAATAGGAAGGCCGCCGCAACGACGAAGCGCGGGTCCTGAAGCTGAAAGCCCCAGCCCAGGGCCCGGCCGCTCGAGCGGATCGCGGCGAGAAGGCCCGCCAGCGCCCAGAGCGAGGCTAGCACACCTGCGGTAAAGGCTGCGGCCTGTGCGACGGGGCGTCGCTCCTCGCCCGAGCGCCTGGCAAAGGCGAGAACTTTGATCGAAAGCACCGGCAGGACGCAGGGCATGAGGTTGAGGATCAGTCCGCCGGCGAAGGCGAGAAGGAGGGCGAGGGCCAGCGAGAGAGCGCCTGGGGTCGCGGGCACCGGCTCGCCGACCGGCAGCTCGAGAGCGAGCGAGGCCTCGCCGGGCTCGCACTCGAGGCGGCAGGCGAGCCAGGCGGCCTCGACCTTGACGGCGACCCTGGCGCCGCTTTTCGCTCCCCGTGGCACGAGGAGGCGCGCCTCGAGGGAGGTCTTGCCCGCGTAGCCCTCGGTCGCGGTGCCAAGGATGGAGAAGCTCTGAGTTGGGGGCCAGGACACGGACTCGAGGGACCAGCCCTTGGGGAGGTCCCAGGCGAGGCTGGTCGGAAGACCCGTGCCCGAGACGGACTGGCCGTAGATATGCCAGCCCGGCTCGATGTCGAAGACAATGCCGAGCGCGAGCTCGCCGCCGGGGACGGCCGCGGCGCTCTCGGGGACGAGGCTCACGGAGACAGGCTGGGAGACCGGCGAGGGCGCCGCATGGAGGGCCGCAGGGCTACAGGAGCTTAGCGCGGCGGCGAGGAGGAAGACCGGCAGGACTCGGGGAGGAGGCACTCTCTTAAGTATGGGTCCCGTCTTCATTCTCAGTCTAGATAGCCTCGCAGGAAGTCGAGGATCGGGCCCTGCCATCCCCGACTTGGACATCGGGTGAAGTCCTTCTCAAGGTTGGCGCAAAGGCCGAGGGCGGTGGAGCGGAGTGCCTCGGCCGTATCCGGCGCGATCGAGCCTGAGGAGAACAGGTCGGCCATAAAAGCCGCTGCCTCCCGATCGCCGAAGCGGGGGAAGCGGAGCTTGAGATAGAAAAGCGTGGCCCCGATGCAGTTGATGCTGTGCTGCTTCACAAAAAGGATGCTCTCGGTGATCGCGAGGGCCTCGGCCCTGAGGCGGCCCAACCAGAAGAGCACTTCGTCCGGCCCCAGCCCTTCGGCCCGGTCGATGCCCTGGACTTCCACTATCTCCGAGGCGAGGAGCCAGTTGGAGACGACGAGCATGACGTGAAGGCTCGGGACGCATTCGAGATGGGGATCGAAGGCGTGGATGATGGCGAAATGCAGATTGCAGTTCCGGGATGGCCTCGTCGTGGTCGAGTGGACAGCCTTGTAGACGGTGCCGGCCTCGGCGTAGAGAGAGCGTATCGCGTCGAGGAATTCCGCTATCCCTTCCTCGGCTCGCGAGCCGTACAGGCGATCCAGCTTGAAGAAGGTGCCCATCCACAGACGGACGAAATCTGAGTACTTGCCGACGTATGAGGGGTCGAAAGGAACTAAAGGGTCCAGCGGATGGTCGACGTTGGCCACGGGCCTGCGGCGGAAGACGAGATTCTCGAACTGCGGCAGGAAGAAGGACCTGAGGGCCTCGGCGGCGATCCGGACCCCGCGAGCGGCGAAGGCCGGCCTGGGAAGGGCCTCGGCGACGGGCCTGACATAGCCGAAGTAGCATCTCGAAGCTCTCGCTGACGAAGCCACGCGAACCTCCTGGGGCAAGCGATGCTAGGGGAAGGCGCGCCCGAGGGTCAAGGCCGGAGTAGGGCCGAATGGCGCAATTAGGTTCTTTAGCCTATTGCGCCTCGGCCTCCTTCGCCTTGTACTAAGGCCCAGGAGGAGTTTGGATGCGCGCTTTCCATCCCCGGGCGCTCTGCCTGGCGGTCCTCGCCCTGGCCGCTCTCGCTCTGGAGGCCCAGAGCTCCACGCCGAGCCTGAGGCAGGCCTTCGCCCCGTACTTCGCCCTCGGCGCTGCGGTCCAGCCGGTCTTCCTCGATTCGGGGAATCCCCGCGCCGAGCTCCTAGCCGAGCAGTTCGGCGCCCTCGTCGCCGAGAACTGCATGAAGCCAGAGACCCTAGAGGCGGCGGAAGGAGTCTTCCGATTTAAGGACGCCGACAAGATAGTCGCCTTCGCCGCGCGTAACGGCATGTCGGTCCGGGGCCATACTCTCGTGTGGCACCAGCAGACGCCGCTCTGGTTTTTCTCCGACCCCGACAAGCCGACCCAGGCCGCCTCGCGCGACACGCTCCTCGCCCGCGAGAAGCTCTATATCCAGACCGTCGTGGGGCACTTTAGAGGGAGGATCAGGGCCTGGGACGTGGTCAACGAGGCCCTTAACGAAGATGGCAGCCTCCGTGGCCCAGCCGAAGGCTCCACGTGGATGGGCATCGCCGGCCCGGACTACATCGACAAGGCCTTCGTCTGGGCGCACGAGGTCGACCCCGACGCCCTCCTCGTCATCAACGACTACAACCTCGAGAGCTCGCCGGCGAAGCTGGACGGGATGTGCGGGTTGGTCAAGGGCTTGCTCGCGCGCGGGATCCCTGTCGGGGCGGTGGGCCTCCAGATGCACGTCTCGGTCTACTCACCCGATGTCGAGAGCGTCAGGCGCGCCATCGGGCGCCTCTCCGCGCTCGGACTCAAGGTGCAGGTGACCGAGATGGACATGTCGATCTACCGCGGCTCGGAGGCAGCGAGGCCGGTGACCGACGAGATCCTCGCCGACCAGGCCAGTCGCTACGGGGAGCTCTTCACGTTGTTCAGGGAGGAGGGCCGGGCAGGTCGGCTCGATATGGTAATGCTTTGGGGCCTGTCCGACGACCAGAGCTGGCGCAACGACTTTCCGGTCGCCGGGAGGGCGGACGCTCCCCTGCTTTTCGACTCGAACCTGAGGCCGAAGCCCGCTTTTCAGGCAGTCCTCGATGCGGCCGGGACCCCATAGGTGAAACGTCCTACCCTAGAATGCGTTGTTTACCCTATCGCGGGATATGCGAACGGGGTATAGCTTTGGGACTTGTGAACGCGGCCTCCCGCCGCGCAAACCCGGTACTAATCGAGCAAGGAGGAGTTAGCATGAAGAAACGCAGTATCTTTACGTTGGCCGTCTTCGCCCTGAGCCTGCTCTCGGCGTCGTCGATCTACGCCGACAAGGCAAAGCTGACGGTGTGGGGCATCGACATCCCGGACGACGATCCCAATCACACCTATGCCAAGGCCCTCGTCACCACCTTCCAGGCCAAGTATCCCGACATCCAGCTGGACTGGGTGGCCCTCGGGAACGACCCCCTGAAGGACAAGGTAAAAGTCACCATGGCCTCCGGCTCCGGCCTCCCTGACGTTATGCAGGGCTGGGGCGGCTCAGTGATGGGCGGCTATGCCGATGCCGGCCAGCTCCTGGACATCAGCGCGGCGGCGAAAAATATCCCGATCTCCCCGGCCGCGGCCAGCGCCATGACCTGGAAGGGCAAGGTGTACGGCGTGGCCCCGATCTTCGCGGTCGCCGGCGTGTTCGTCAATGACGGCATCTTCAAGGCCAATAACCTCACCTATCCGACCACGGTCGAAGGCTTCGAGGCCGTTTGCAATACGCTCCTCGCCAAGGGCATCCAGCCCTTCGCCTGCGGCGTCAAGGACAAGTGGCCCGCCCTCGCGCTGTATATGTACCTGACCGACCGCTACGGCGGGACCGCGGCCTTCGTCAACGCCGCCACCCGCAAGGGCAGCTTCGACGCCGATCCCTTCGTCAAGGCCGCTCAGGTCTACCAGAAGTGGGTCAAGGCCGGCTACTTCGGCGCCACCCCCCTCGGAGAGGCCTATGGCGACGCCCAGCAGCTCATGGCTACCGGCAAGGCCGCCATGCACCTGACCGGCTCCTGGATGTGCGGCACCTACGATAGCAAGGACTTCACCGACCAGACGATCAGCTTCCACGCATTCCCCGCCCTCAAGACCGGCGGCGTCGGCCCCGCGACTGACATCATGGGCATGACGGACATCGGCTTCATCGTCACCAAGGCCGCCAAGGGCAAGGAAGACGCGGTCGCGAAGTTCCTCGCCGTCGCCGCCAGCCCCGAGGTCGTCGCCGCTTCCGGCCGCCTCTCCGGCGTCCCCAAGGTCACCGTCAAGGACGCTCTCGTCCAGCAGGCGGCTGGTGTGTTCGCCACTGCGAAGAACGTGACCTTCTGGTGGGACCAGGATCTGCCCCCGGCCGTCACCTCTCCGCTCAACGACACGATTCAGAGCTTCTTCCAGCCCGACACGGACGTGAAGAAGGCCCTGACTGCCTACGAGGCGACCGTCACCGACGCGATGGGACCGGTCAAGAAGTAAGTCTCCCCGCGGCCATCCCCCGGCCGCTCTTTCCCGCGGCCCCCGTATGGGGGCCGCGGGCCTGTGGCGCGTTTGTTATTCAATACCCTATACTAGTAGAGGACGGAGGATCGTGGCGTGAGCCGAGAGCAGAAACCCAAAGCGCGCGGCGTGCGGGATCCCAAGAAGGGGCCGTTCATTTTCCTCTTCCTCTTGCCTGCCTTCTTGTTCCTTATCGTTTTTATGTACTATCCGATCGAGGAGACCATTCGGCTCTCCCTGACTAAGACCACTGGCATGGGCTCCGGGGTCTTCGTGGGCCTCGAGAACTACCAAAAGCTCTTGGTGAACCCTGAGTTCCAGCAAGGGCTGCTGCATGTCTTTACGTGGGCCTTCTGGAGCGTCCTTATCCAGATCCCGCTCGCCTTCCTCATAGCCTTCGGGCTCACCTACTACGGCAATAAGCTCACCGGCCCGCTGCGGTCGATATTCTATCTCTCGAACGTCATGCCTTCGGCCATCGTCGCCATGCTCGGCAAGTTCATCTTCGCCCCGAGGTACGGCATCATCTCGAGCCTCGCCTCGGCGATCGGGTGGAAATGGCTCGGGGCCATCGACTATCTTGGGAGTTCCAACCTGGCCTTCTGGTCTGTCTTCGCCATAGCCACCTGGGCCTACACGGGATTCCCGATCATCTTCCTGATGGCCCGGATCGAGCAGATCCCGCGCGAGCTGCGCGAGGCCGCGGAGCTCGACGGCGCCTCCGCCTGGCGCTACGCATGGAGCGTGGTGATACCCGACCTGAACTATCCGATCAGGATACTGATGGTGCTCTCCACCGTCGGCAGCATCAAGCTCTTCGACCTGCCCAAGATGATGACTTCCGGCGGCCCCGGCTTCGCGACTGTCACTCTTGGGATCACCCTCTACAACCAGGGCTTCGTCAACTGGAACTACGGCACCGCCTCGGCGATCGGCGTGATCATCTTCGTCCTTTCGCTCCTCTTCACGGTGATCCAGTTCACCGTCGGCAACAAAGAGGGGAAGGCCATATGAGCGATCGCAAGAACCGCCTGAGATACGGCGCATCCGAAGTTGTCGTCACCGCCCTCCTCATCGTACTCGCGCTGATCGTCATCGCGCCTCTCGTCATCCCTCTGCTGTTCGCCTTCAAGACGCAGCTCGAGTTCTCCTATCACCCCTGGGCCTTGCCGAAGGCGCTGCTGATGAGCAATTTCAGCGACGCGTGGAAGGCCATCCGGATCGACCAGGGCCTCCTCAATACCTTGTTTGTGGCCCTCGGCGCCATAGCGACTACGCTGCCGCCCTCGTTCTTCGGGGGCTACATCTTCGCGCGATACAAGAGCAAGGTCACCGAGATCGCGTTCTATTGCATACTCATCGGCTATTTCGTCCCGGCCCAGATGGTCCTCATTCCCCTCTATAAGTTCGAGGTCGCGACCAAGCTCAACAACACGCTCTGGGGCCTCTTCCTCGTGATGGCGACCTTCGGCATCCCTTTCTGGACCCTCATCTACCGCTCGTTCTTCGCAGGCCTTCCCAACGAGCTCTTCGAGGCGGCGAGGATTGACGGTGCGAGCCACTCGAAGACTTTCTTCAACATCATGCTACCCCTCGCCAATCCGGCGACGGTCTTGGCCCTCCTCCTCGTCTTCATCGGGGCCTGGAGCGATTTCCTTCTTTCCCTGATACTGCTGACCGATCAAAATCTCTTCACGATGCAGCTGCGCGTCAATTCCTTCTTGGGCGCCTACGGGACCGACAGGATGCCGAGGTACGCCTCCGCCGCGGTGATCGCCGCCTTGCCGACTATCATCCTGTACATCGCCGGGCATAAGTGGATCATCAAGGGCACCATCGCCGGCGCCGTGAAGGAATAGCGCCGGCGATGCGCCGGCGCCGTCAGGGATTGGCGCCGGCAACAAGCCGACGCCTTGGATCGGTGGCGCCGGCAACAAGCCGACGCCTTGGATCGGTGGTGCCGGCAACAAGCCGGCGCCTTGGATCGGTGGCGCCCGTGCCGAGCTTGGAAGCCTCGGCCTTCCTCGGCTATTCTAGGCCGCGATGAGGACGGAGCGAAGCCGGGGCGCCGGGCGGCCCCTGTTCATTGGCTTCCTCGCCGAGCGCTTCGACGAGGTATATCAGCACGCGGTGTGGGCCGGCGCAGTCGGGGCGGCCGCTCGCGCCGGAGCGGCCCTGGTATTTTATGGCGGGCGTCAGATCGGCAGCCCCATCGGCTACGAGGCCCTCGACAACATAGCCTTCGACATAGCCAAGCGCTCAGGGATGTCCGGCCTCATCGTGATGTCCAATGTCATAGGCTCCTACATCACGCGCGAGGAGCAGTGGGCCTTCCTCAAGCGCCTTGGCGATCTTCGCATCGTGACGATCGGCATCGGCTTCCCCGGAGCGCCCTGCGTCCAGGTCGACGCGTCGGGAGGCATGAGCGCCATCGCCGAGCACCTCGCGCTCGCCCACGGCCGAAGGAGCTTCCTCTTCCTCGCCGGCCCCCGAGGCCACGATGAGTCCGAGGCCCGGCGCGCGGAGTTCGTGCGCGCCCTCGCGGACCTCGAGAGCTCTCTCGGGCCTGGGAGGAAGCCGACGGTCGAGGTCGTCTATGGGGACTTCCAGGAGGAGGACGCGCTCCGCCGCACCGCGGACTTCATCGATTCCGGCGCCCCCCTCGACGCGGTCGTCGCGGCCAACGACCTCATGGCCTTTGGGGCCATGCGAGCCCTCGCCGAGCGGGGCATCGAGGTCCCGCGGCGGGTCTCCGTCACCGGCTTCGATGACACGGAGGACAGCCGCTTCTCAGTCCCTCCCCTCACGACGGTGAGGCAGCCGGCGGCCGAGCTAGGCGCTCTCGCGGTGCGCCGCGTCCTCGAAAGCCTCGGGCTCTGCGCGATCGACGAGGGAGCGGCGCCCAAGGTCTCCTTCGTGGTCCGGGAGTCATGCGGTTGCCGGCAGCGATCCTTCGCAGAGGCGGTCGAAATCTCTCCGACCAGGGAATACCAGCTCGCGGATGGCGATCCCCTGGAGATCCTCGCCGAGGCGATCAACAACGAGATCCGCGCGGGGCGGGATCCCGCCCTTCTTGGGAGGCGACGCTTCGATCCGGCGATCAGGGAGGAAGCCATCCTCGCGATTGCCGAGGGCGAGAGCCGTTTCCTCGCGGCCCAGCGCTTGGCGGCCGAGCGCAGGTCCGCCGTCCTCTCGGGCATCGTCTTCTCGCTCGTCTCCTCCTTCAGCGTCGAGGACATACTCACCCAGATAGCCAGGGGCACGAGAGAGCTTGGAATCTCCGCCTGCTGGCTCTGCCTCTTCGACTCGAAGGATTCCTCGACCGAGTGGGCGAGACTCCTTCTGGCCTTCGACGAGAGGGGGACGCGGATCCTCGCCCCATACGGCCTGCGCTTCCGCAGCTCCGAGCTGGTGCCGGGCGGACTGCCCGCCTCGAGGGGCGCCTACGTTTTCGTGCCCCTGCGCTTCGGAGAGGACAGGCTCGGCTTCCTCGTGTGCACGGCCGACTCGACCGACCGCCACATGTACGAGGCCCTGCGGGACCAGGTCTCGAGCGCCCTCAAGGGCGCCATGCTCATGACCGCCGAGCGCGACCGCGAGCGGAGCCTGGAGAAGGCGGTGCGGGCGCGCATCCTGGAGCTCTCGGAGGCCAACGCGAGGCTGGTCGAGGAGGCCGCCAGGCGAAAGAACCTCGAGCGCGAGCTCCTCGACGTCTCCAACCGCATCATGGGGAAGATAGGCCAGGACATCCACGACAATCTTTGCCAGGATATCGCCGGCCTCGGCATCATGGCCGCCGTGCTCGAAGGGCAGCTGCGCCGCTCGGCCGCGGGCGTGGCGACCGAAGCCTCGAGGCCTAAGGCTCTTGCGAGCGAGATCGAAGCGTTCGCGAGCGCGGCCGAGTCCCTGGCCAAGAGCGCCGGGGAGACGGCCGCGCGAGCCAAGGACATCGCCCGCGGGCTCTACCCGGCCGAGCTGGAGGCCGGAGGCGTGGTCTCGGCGATCGGCCGGCTCGTGGCCGCGGCGGGGGGCCGGGACGGCGCGGAGGTCTCGCTCGAGGTCTCGCGCGGCTTCGCGATCAAGGACTCCGAGAAGGCGCTGCAGGTCTACCGCATCGTCCAGGAGGCCCTGGGCAACGCCCTGCGGCACTCTCAGTCGAGGAGCATCAAGGTCGGGCTATATATGGATCGGGAGACGGTGACCGCCGAGGTCGCCGACGACGGGGTCGGCATACCGCCGGGCGAGCTCGGGGAACAGGGGATGGGCCTGCACATCCTCAGATACCGCGCCGGCGTCATCGGCGGCGAACTCCGCATCAGGTCGACCGTCGGGTCGGGCACGACCATCACTTGCAGGATACCGAGGTAGCCCATGGCGATACGGCCAAGCTTCATAGTAGTCGATGATCATCCCCTCTACCGGCATGGCGTCACGATGCTCGTCGGCCAAGAGCTCAGGCTCGAGTGCGCCGGAGAGGCTGGCACCATAGCGGAGGCGATGGCCCTCCTCGAGCGGCACCGGCCGAGGATCGCTATCATCGACATTTCCCTCCAGGGCCAGAGCGGCCTCGACCTCGTCCGCTCGATCAGGAACGAGTATCCCGATACCCTCGTGCTCGTCGTGTCGATGCACGAGGAGAACCTCTACGGGGAGCGGGCCCTGAAGGCCGGGGCCCGTGGCTATGTGATGAAGCACGAGAGCCCCTCCGCCCTGGTAGAAGCCGTGCGGGACGTGATGGAGGGACGCCTGGCCGTGAGCGAGACCCTTCGCGAGCGCATGCTCGAGGGCCTGGTCGGCAGCAAGGCCGAGGCCGAGCCGGTCGACAGGCTTTCCGACCGGGAGCTCGAGGTCTTCACCTTGATAGGGAAGGGCTGCGGAGCAGCCGAGATCGCGGAGCGTCTCGGCCTCTCCGTCAAGACGGTCAACGCCTATCGCGACCACATCAAGGAAAAGCTCTGCCTGCCTAGCGCGGCTGACTTGCGCAAATTCGCGGTCGAGTGGGGAGCCCGCCCGGCATAGGTGAAATGGCCGATGCAAGAATCGGCCTCTTTCCCGATGAGCGAGGGGACGCTTATTGGCTATCCTTACCGGTAAGTGCCGGAATCATCGGCGCTCCCGAGAGGATGCGATGCCTGTACGCGTGCCAGAGATTGACTATTACTCGCTCCACGGCATGTGGGGCGCCTACGGTTCCCTCGCCCTCGGCCGGTTCGGCAGGGGCGCCGGTGTGGCCCTCGGGGACGTTAAGCCCCCGCGGACGGCCCTTTTCGCCGGCTACCGTGT
>Ga0181529_10003553_pt1 | contig 17658 bp, 11 predicted proteins | sample PEATcosm2014_Bin_36_FD_119763 | JGI IMG/M metagenome (GOLD analysis project Ga0181529, IMG submission 119763) | Peatland microbial communities from MTU Mesocosm Facility, Houghton, MI, USA - PEATcosm2014_Bin10_30_metaG | ecosystem: Environmental > Terrestrial > Soil > Wetlands > Peat | place... | reverse complement strand
TTGAACGAAACTTTGCTTTCGCAGCCACGCAAGCGCGGCCAACTGATCGTTCAAGTGATCCGTCTCCAGCAACCGCACCATGGTTTCGGCAGCTGCCGAGATACCCCCGTTCTTTTCGGCTGCCTCGATTTGGTCACCAATATATGGGCCGGCGGATGCGCTCAAGCCTTGTCCACGCCGGTATGGCCCAAAGAACACCCACCCATGGCTCGCGAACACTGGACCGAGTGCGTCGAATCCGGATTTGCTTACCATGCCAGCCGCACTGCCATGGTTATAAACCACAGCGGGAAAGGGCCCTTTTCCTTCCGGTCTATACACGACTCCGTGAAGGGTGATGTCCCCGCTCGGAAACACGACGTCGTCGGCCGCGAACACCGACGGCAAAGCCAGCATCCAGAAAAAGAGCAAGCAGGCAAGTTTGTTCATCTCTCTGTCCATTCTAGCCGGTCCCCTGATCGACAGCGATCGTGTAGAGAGACCATCTCGAGTTCAAAGAATGTGCGGGCCGGGGCGGTTACACTGACAGTCAACTTGACGCGTAACGCCAAGCCGTCGATCAGGCTCTGGCGGATTCGGCAGCGGACAAAACCGCGATATCGGAAGGTGCCCCGGCATCCCCTTCTGCAAAACTTCGGTCGTATCGCGCCACTCGGAGACAGGCCACCAGCCGCCCATCCGCGGCGGGAGAAGGACTCGGAAACGCGCCTGGATCCGGAAATCCGCCATCCACCTGACGGTGTCGTCTATCCGGAGAAGTGCTGACTGTAGGGAGCGCCGGAGAGCGACGCGGCGCTTATCCTAGCGCCAATCGGCCGGCCATCTTGGGCCCTCGCAAAGCCCGACCAAGGGGGTCCGGCGCCGACGGGGGCGTCCGCCCCACGTCAGCGTCCCGGTCCCATCTGCTGCCGCACGAACGCCTTCGACTGCTCGTAGATTTCTTTCATCAGCGGCACCGCATTACCCAGGTCGGGACGCGTCGCGAGCTGGCCGAGCGGCCGATCGTAGCCGCTGAACTTCTGCGCGGGGTCGAATTGGAACAGCCGCGGCTGGTGCTCCTGGACGCGCGCGTACGCCTGCTCCAGGAATTTCATCTGCGCGGGATCGGTGGTCAACATTCCGGCCAGATATCGCAGGTAGCGATAGCGCCAGAGGCTCTCGTCGAGCGTAGTATTCACGATGGCGAATTCCTGCAGCCAGCGAAAGCGCGTGTCCATCTCCGCGGCCTGATCTTTCGTGAGGTGCGGTTTGGCCAGCTCCAGCTCGCGCATCATCTCCTCGATCTTCTTGAGGCACGCCGCTTTCTCTTCGGCCACCAGGCGGATATTCTCCTGGTTGGGCTCCAGGAACTTGGCGAACTCCGGAAGGTAGTAGCGATTGGTGTAGCGCAGCAGCGCTTCGCGGCGCGCGATATTGCCGGCGAAATCGGAATTGGTGCTCGATCCCATGCCCAGCGGCGAGAACGTCCGATAGGTCGCCTCTTCGCTCAGCCGCAGCGCTTTGACGACGTGCGGAGCGGCCTCGGCGCCATAAATCGGCGTCGCCCAATCCGTCCAGATCTTGTCGAGCGACGCATTCACGTTCCACGAGAGCTCCCGCCAGGCGTACACGTTGATGCTGTTCAAGATGTCGTTGTAGAGCGTGTAGTTGGTCTGGTGCGTGCCGCCCGGGCCCACCTGCGTTCCGCCCTCCGCCCCGATCAGCGCGAACGCCTTCTTCATGGTGGCCGCCATGTGGTCCACTACCGACGCCGGAAAATAGAAGCGTCCCGTGGTTTGCCCCGTCACCTGATACTCCACCAACTGCGTATGCGGCTTGGCCTGTCCCAGCAGCGTATTGAAGCGCGCATCCGGCTCGCAGTCCGATTCGTAGACCTTCGTCTGAATGGTCACATCGGCGGGAAGCTCGCGGATCGCGCGGCCCCAGAGGTCGAGCTCCGACCCCGCGAAGCCGCCGTTGCCCGGCGCGTGCACCCATTCGTTGTTGAGCCAGTGCGGCGCGCCCGACGACCAGCTGCGGAACAGCAGCTTCTTGCCCATGGGCTGCAGCACCTCGCGGTAATGCCGCAGCACCGTCTCCATCTCGGTCGAAAACTGGTTCAGCCCGCTGCGCACGCAGCGGTCGTCCTGGCAGTAGAGGCCGAACTGGTCCCAGAAGGTGGCCTCCAATCCGTCGGCCTGGCTGGTTTCCGCGTATTCCTTCACGAAGGCATCCATCAGCTTCCAGGTTCCCGGGTCGGACGGGCACAGCGCGGCTTTCTCCAGGGACTCGGGCGCGTCCACACCCTTGGCGGTGGGGAAGGCCTTCAGCGCCGCCGCGTAGAGTGGCGGCGACCAGTGGCTGAAGTTGTTGCCGTAGGGCAGGTCGGCATAGCAGGTGACGTCGGCATCGCGGCATTCCTGCATAAAGCGGGCAGCGGCATCGCGGCTGGCGCGCGCCTGCCGGTCCAGCGTTTGCTGCTCCTGCGGGGAGAGCAGGTTGTAGACTTCCGGCAGCGTCTCGCGCAGCGACACCGCCAGCGTCATGTTGTTGGTGATGAGGTTGGCGCCCATGGCCGCCACGTGTTCGGCCAGCGTCCGGCCGCCGCGATAGGTAGTGGTGCTACGGACGGCGAAATCCGGGTCGCGCACGAAGGTGCCTGGCGCGCGATCCTGCCACAGGTGCGCGTCCGCCGCCGCGTACAGCAGCGCGCGCGGCCGTACACCGTGAATGGTGGCGCCGCCGTTGCGAAATACGATGACATACCCATCGTGCTTCAGTACCTTGGTTTCGCTATCGGGCTCCGACTTCAGCACGATTTCTCCGGACGCTGCCGCGGCCGTCTGCGGAACGGCGTGGATCGCGCCGGCCGGCAATCCCAGGGTGCGCGCCAGGATTTCCCCGGCCGCGCGGACCGCCGGATGAGCAGATTCGGCGATCACGATAGTCTGATACTTTGCCGACCAGCCCGCGCTGGCCAACGCCAAACAGCAGATGACTGCTTTCATAAGTCGAGAGCTCCTACGATTCGGACCGCGAAGAAAGGCACTTTTCTGAATACCGCTTGCTGACGTGCGACGGCTCTGATCGGAGCCGCGACCGTGAAGGAGCGGTTGGCGCCAAAGAAAAAGTCATGCCGTCTCATCGCTACTTGGCCGATAACGCGTCGGCCAGCACCTTCACGGGCCGGTACGCGGCCAGCCGCACATCCGCGGAGGTGGTCGGCGCCGGGACGCCATTGGCGCGGCGCGGCGGCCGCGACAGGCGCGCCAGCTCGCCATTTTCCTGCGTGAGCCAATTCGCCTTGGCCGTCTCCGCCGCCTTCTGCGCCGCCAGTTCCGCCTTCTTCGCCTTGCTACTGAGCTTTTTCTGGGCTTCCGGCGCGGCCGGATGCGGCGTCAGGTAGTTCAGCAGTTGGATGCCGGCGTCTCCCAGCGCCGCCAGGTCCTTCGACACCGGCGCCACTTCCGCCAGCAGTTCATTGTTCTGCGCCAACGGCTGGAAGAGCGCGTCGTTGGCCGCCCAGGTCTCGAATTGCCGGCGCAGCAGAGCCGCGTCCACCGCGTCGCCGGAGGGGTTGGCCACGAATCGCCGCGCCGCCTGTTCCAGCGATCGCGCCAGTTCGCTTTCGGGCAGGCAGGCGTCCACAAAGCGGTTGACCGGCATCACGCCCGTGGGCCGTCCCACGCGCCCGGTGCCCAGTCCATAAGCCTCAATCACGTCCGCCAGCACGCGCAACGGCCACACCGGCTGGCTGCCGGCGATGCGGTCGAGCATCGGCTGGTAATAAGCGCGATGCATGGCGCCGGTGAATTCCAGATTGCGGCTCACCGCGTCGAGCCGCGCGTACATCGCATCGACGTCGGTGACGGTGGCGGGCGACCACAAGCGCTCCGCGATGGCCGCCGTGCGCGGCCAGACGCGCGAGTCCACGGTTTCCGGTCCCACCAACTCGGCCCACATGCAGGCCTCGCCGCCCATGATCCGCGACGCCTGTTCCGGCGTGAGCGCGGCGGCATCGGGTCCCCCCAGCGGATCCACGGCGTAATGAAACGAGGCGGGGCTGAGGTGGTCCAGATAATAGCCCCAGGAGAGGATTCCGCGATACCCTTTGGACGCCGCCTCCGACAGCGATTTCTGTCCGCGCCACGATTGGATCACCGCATCGGTGGGCAATCCGGGCACCAGAATTTCGTCCCAGCCCACCATGGTTTTGCCGTACTTCTGCACGATCTTCAGCAGCCTCTGGTTGAAGTACACCTGGATAGCCGGCGCGTCCTTCAACTCGTGCTCTTTGGCGAACGCCTGAATGGTCTCGGACTGGTTCCACGCGCGCGGATTCACTTCGTCGCCGCCGATATGGAAGTAGGGATCGGGAAAGAGCTGCGCCATTTCGCCGATGAAGCCGTCGAGGAAGGTGTAGGTGCTTTCCTTCGACGGATCCATCACCGAGCTGTTGCGGCCGGTCAGACTGAACGGTCCCGGTCCCGAGGCCAATTCCGGATATCCCAGAAGCCAGGCGGTGCTGTGTCCCGGCACGTCGAACTCGGGAATCACGCGGATGCCGAGGTCGCGCGCATAAGCCACGATGTCGCGAATCTGCTCCTGCGTGTAGTAATCGCCGTTCGACCCCATTTCCTGCAGCCGCGGATACCGCTTGCTCTCCACGCGGAATCCCTGATCCTCGGAGAGGTGCCAGTGCAGCACGTTGAGCTTCACCGCCGCCATGGCATCCAGGTTCCGCTTGACAACCTCGACTGGCATCCAGTGGCGGCAGACGTCCAGCATCAGCCCGCGCCAGGGGAATCGCGGACGGTCTTCGATGTGTACGCCCGACACCTGGAAGCCGTCCGGCCCCGGCAGAATCAACTGGGCGAAGGTAGCGAGCCCGTGGACCGCGCCCTCCGCGGTGGCGGCGTGAATGCGCGCCTCAGTGTCGGAGACGTCGAGGGTGTACGATTCATTCTCGCCGAGCGAAGGATAGGCGGGACCGCCCGCGCAGTCGATCACCAGGCGGTGTGCGTCGCTCGCCGCCGGGAGCACGGGGGCGTACAGCACTCCGGTCTGCCGCGACACGCGCGCGAGAAACGAGTGTACCGCCGGCGCCAGGCGCGCGTTGGCGCCGCCGACGGTCTCCACCACGAAATTGGCGTCGATCGGGAACTTGCCGGCGGTCGCCTGCACCGTGACGGGCAGCGGCATGAGCGCCGGGCCAGCGGCGAAGAGTCCGGGACTCGCCGCGGCGGCCAGGAAAAGCATGGTGGTGAGACGCATCGTGGTTGTGCTCCTTTGCGTGGCTTGCGAACAGCGATTGTAGCGCGGGTGAGCGGCGGGAGAGTGGGATGGGGGAGCCGTTTTGGGAATGCTGCCTACCAGAACGGACGGAGGTGGCTGGCGGGCTTCCCGGCCGGCCTCCAGCAAATGTTACAACCCGCGGCCGCGAATTATTGCCGATACGGGTCGTTCGTCTCGAGCAGCACGCCGTTATCCGGATTGCGCGATTCCGACGCGCTCGATACGATTACCGCCGGATGGCCTTTGATGACACACTTGTTGGTGCAGATTCCGCAGCCGATGCACAACTCCGGGTCGATGCGCGGTTGCTTCACCGTGACGCGCTCGCCCGATGGCGCCAGAACAGCCACCTCTTCGAACCAGATCGCTTTTTTCGGCGTGGGGCAATGCTCCTCGCAGACGATGCAGGTGCGCGCGTAGGCGTACGGCAAGCAGCGGTTGCGGTCGAAATAGGCCAGCCCGATTTTGATTTTCCGCTTCTCCGCCACCTCCAGCGGGCGTATGGCGCCGGTCGGGCAGACCTGTGAGCACAGCGTGCACTCGTACTCGCAATATCCGATGGTCATCTTCATCACCGGCGTCCACATGCCTTCCAGCCCGGCTTCCAGCATGCCCGGATGAATGGCATTGGTCGGGCAGACTTTCATGCATTCGCCGCAGCGAATGCATTTCGAGAGGAACTCGTCTTCGCCCAACGAGCCGGGCGGGCGCACCAATGCGGGATTGAACGAGCGCTTCGCGCCCAGCGGATGTGTCTGGAAGAAGAAGACAGCTCCCAATCCAGCAGCTCCCGACGCCAGCACTTCTCGGCGACCCAGGTCGAGCCGTTCCGGTTTCGGCGGATGGAAGAAGCTACGTAGCCAGGAGGGTGCTCTTGCGCCTGCGATTTCGATTCCCTGCGACGGACAATCCGACTGGCAGTTAAAGCAGTAGAAGCACTCGGCCGGCTTCCAGGATGACTGCGGGTTCGCTCCGCCCTGGCATTCGCCCAGGCACAGGCGGCAATCGGTGCACGCCTCGGCGTTGCGTTTCATGCGCACCACGGGATTCTTGCCCACCACCGCCAGCAGCCCGCCCAGCGGGCAGAGATACCGGCACCAGAAGCGCGCGCGAACGAGATTCAGCGCGACCACGGTCACGAACAGGAAGCCGATCAGCAGGTTCCCGAAGTAGTGGGGCTGGTGCAGAGCGAGCACGTGGCGGCGCAAAACCTCGTAGACCGGTTCGCTCACCGCAGTCACTCGAAAGGCTCCCACGCCCGGGTTGGCATTATAGATCCAGCTGAAAAGGCGCACGGTGGCGTCGTTGAGCGCCGGGTAAATCGATGTCCCCAGCGAGCGGAACAAAAACGGAAGCGGATCGAGCCAGCCCGCCAGATTGGCGCCTAGCAGCGCGGCGCCCAGGAACGCGGCCAGCACATAGTACTTGGTCTTCTGCCAATTGGAAAAGCCGCCCGTGTCCAGCTTTTCCTTCGTGCGCGCGCCCCGCAGGCTGGTGAAAAAGTTGTGGATGGCGCCGAAGGGGCACACCCAGCCGCAGAACCAGCGGCCGAAAATCAGAGTCACCGCCAGCGTGACCAGCGAGAGCAGCATGCCGGCCGGCACGGCGTGCGAGCCCAGCCACGCGGCGAGCGTAGCCAGCGGGTCCAGCCGGAAGAACAGCGTTACGCCGCGCCCCGGCGTGTTGATGGGGTGATCGCGCGTCTCCAGAAAGAGGTAAAAGAAGAGCAGCACAAACGCCGTCTGGACCGCGCGCCGCAGCCAGACCACCCGCGAAGTGCGCGTCTTCCGCGCCATCCTATACCTCGAGTTGGGCCGGCGAAAGCGCCCGGTAATTCATCGTGCCCAGTCCCCGCGCCTGCCCTTCCACCACGTAGCCGAGGTCCGCCGCATTCAGCCCGAATAGCGTGGCGCCGTAAGAGTCCACGGCCACCTGGTCGGTACCCGCAACCACGATATCTTTCCGTTTGACATCCGCCAGGTTGCCGCCCGTCGGCCCGTTGGCGCTGAGCACGCGGATGGCGTCCAGGATCACCAGTTGCGGCCGTATGAAGCCGGCCAGATCGGCGAGGGTTTTGGCGATGTCCTGATGGAAGCGGTTGCGCGCCCCGCCGGTGACGCCCATCAGATTTTTCATGCTCAGCGTGGCTTTCGAAAGGCTGTGATGCTTGGCGATGGCCACGTTAATGAAGCGGTCGCACTCCACCGCGTCGGCGTAAATTTCCCATTCCTTGATCACCTGCGCGCCCTTGAGCGCCATTCTGCGGAACTTGCGGTCGTCCATGTAGTAACACTGCGCGCCGGCCTTTGTGGCCGCGGCCTGAATGCCGCTGCGCGCGAAGCTTTTTTCCGCCTCCACGCAGGGATTGTCGGACACCAGCACTTTCGCCGCACCCGCCTGGTAGCACATTTCGACCACCGTAGCTACCACGTCGGGATTCGAGCAGGCAGCCTGTTCGGGACGGCGGTCCCAGCCGATATTCGGCTTCACCCACACTTTCTGGCCTTTGGAAACGAAGCGCCCCATGCCGCCCAGCGCGTCGATGGCGGCGCGCGTCAGCCGTCTGGCTTCTTCGGCAATCGCGTCGGGGGCCGGTGAAGGCGCTTTGTAGTGGCCGATTGCGAGCGACGGCGGCGCCGCGTTGGCAATCCCGGAGCCGATCGCCAGGCCCGTGGCCGAAATCGCCGATTTCAGGAGCTGCCGTCGATTCACTTCAAACATGACCTAGTCCTTGATGCTGAAATAGACCTCTTTCAAAAACTTCTCCGCTTGAGCCGGAGGATTCGCCACCACCACCAGGTTCCGTCCGCGTACGAAAAACACGGCTTCCCCTTCGTACTGGCTGCTGGCGCGCCACGCTTCGCCCGGCAGACCGGCAAACGACTCCACTTTCCCAGTCTTTTCGTAATGCGCCTTGAGACTCGCCAGGCGGCGCGCCGCATCCGGCGCATTGGTGCCGATGGAGGCTGAAACCGTGGTCTCCGTATCGCCGAATCGATACGCGGCGGTCACCGCCGGAGACAGGAAATCGTGCCCCAGCGGCGCTTCGATGACGTATTTCTGCGACCGGTTCACCAAGCCGGATGCGGGAAACCACGCTACCGCATCAGGTAAGGTGCGTCCGCCGCCGATCTTCGCCGAGATGCTCCGCGCCGCGCTCTCCAACTCCGGCGCCGGCTTGTCGCCGAATCCCTGCAGCTTCACGTAGTATTCTCCCTGCAGGAAATTCAGCGTTCCTTCTTCGGCGTACCCTTCGGCGCCCATGGAAATGTAGTGGTAGTCGGGCGAGCGCTCGGCCGAATAGATGCCGAAGGCTCGCAGCGAGTCGCCCATATCGAAAATGTCGGCGGTAATTTCGGCCGCGCTGGATTTATATTCGCGGTGCACCAGCGCCACGAAACCAAACTGGTGGTAAGCTTCCGCGCCGCCATCGATCAGCTTGTAGAGGTCGGCCCCGAAGAATCTGGCCGCCTCCGAGGGTTTTGCCGCAAACTCCGGAGCGGCCGGCAACAGGGCGGAAAGACGGGCCTTCCGTGCTTCGGAAACTTCTTGCGCCTGTAGAAGGCCGGTAATCGCCAGCAGGCAGGCAAGCGTTTTCGTCGTCCCGGACATCAGGCGCGGAAGACCTTGCGGACAGTTTCCAGCCGCTCCCGGATCGGGATGCCGTTCGGGCAGGCCCGTTCGCAGAGCTCGCAACTGACGCATTGCGCGGACCACGTGCGCCCCAGCTCCCGGTAAGTGGTGCGCGCCAGTTCGGTGTCACCGCATTGATCATGATAGTAGTACTTGGCGCGGAAGATGGCCGGCACATCGATCCGTTCCGGACACGCCGCCTGGCACTCTCCGCACGCCATGCAGTTGACCGACCGGTTGGCTTGCGCATAGCGGTACAGAGCCTTGTCTTCGATTGCGGCCAGCGGCTGCTTGACCGCCAGCAGGTACGCATCGAACATTTCGAACGTGTTGAACCCCTTCACTACCGTGGTAATGCCGGTGTTCGCCATCAGTTTCTTCAGGTATGCGAGCTGCAGATCCAGTTCGCGCATGCCGTTCATGCTCTTCATGGGCATCACGGAGACGCCCTTCTGCTCCGCCAGCCGGACCTCTTCCTGCATCGATTCGAAAGCCGGCTGGTTCATAGCCGGCATCACGATGGTGAACCAGCCCGCATTGATGGCGGCGGCCGTGGTGGCCTTCACCTGGCCGTGGCACGTGAGCCCCGCCCAGCGGACTTTGCCGGCTTTCCGATACTTTTCGAATGTTTCGCGAAGCCTGGGGTCGTTCACCGCCTCCGGCGAATGGCGGTTGAACATCAGGAAATCGACGTGATCGGTGTGGAGCGCTTCCAGCATGGCGTCGAAATTCCGGAAATCGTCCTTGAGGGCGATGTACACCTTCTCGCGCCGGGTTTTCATGACGTTGCCATAGGTGGCTAGCGACCGTCCATTCAGATACGGTTCGGAGGCGTGGATCAGGTTCACGCCTTTATCGATGGCATAGTTGACCACCCCTTCGACGGAGACGAGTCCTCCGTTGCTGAGGGCGGAAAGCGAGATTCCGGTCTTTCCGAGAGGGCGATATCGCATTCCAGGTTGCTGATTGAGAATTTTCGGCGCGGAGTCCTGGGGCAGGGCAGACGCCACGGTCCCGGTTAGTCCGGTCGCAAGGAAGACGCGGCGATTCATAATTTCAGACTCCAATATACCAGTATTGGGCTGTCGGAGCCTGTCAGACAGATGCGGAGCGCGGGAGGAACGTACTTTGGCCCCGCGAGAGCGCCGCCGCGCCTACCGTAGCGCCAACGGATGGAACGGCCCGCGCCGTCTTACCGCGTCGCGGCGGCGATCAGCCAGATATAGCCGATACAGAAACACACCAGCGCGCCCAGCCCCAGCGACTGGTCTCGCGTGTACTGGAATCGCGTGTAGGAATGCGGATCGACTGATTGAAATTCAACGAGCCGGCCAACAGGACAATCGACCCGGCAGCCAGGCCCAGACGAATTTCGTGATATCGAGGAATGCCAGGGAACGACATATATGGAGGGTACAGGATATCCGGTTCCCCGCCCGGCGTTCCATCGCATCCTCAAACAGCTTCAAACACCAGGCGTAGAAACGACCGCGGCTGATAGTCGATGCGCACCGGCACAATCGACCCGGTTTCCATCCAGATCGTGAACGTGGTCAGACCGCCGGTGCGCTGGTTGCGGATCCTGCCATGAACCGGCAGCAGGCGATCCGGCTTGCCGGCGTCCAGATCCAGAAGATACTCCTGCTCGTTATACACGTACCGGCCGGACGTGTGTTCCGTGCGCCGGCTGAGCAGCGACGCCAATTCAAAGAGGAATGTGGAGGGCGTCCGGTTTCCGGCGCCGGGCCACGACGTCTCCCGCCACTGCACCTTTTCCCGGAAAGTGGCCTGCGCCGCGTCGATGATCCGCCGGTCGAACCATTTGGCGTCGGCGGCCATTTCGAAATGCGTGATAGCGCTGCGGCTGGCGCCGGAGGTGTGCCGTCCACTGACGGCGCTGTAGGTGCTATGGCCGGCGGCGGGCGTCGCGATCGCCTTGCGCGCGTGCTCCAGGCTCTCTTCGGGCGATGCGCTCATCACTCCGAAATATTGCACCTCGCTGGGAACGGAGTGCGCTTCCCGTATGGTTTCCCGGATCCACCCGAGCCGGTTCAAACCGTGGGCGCGCGCGGGATCCGACCCGGCGGCGAAGAACAGCGTTCGCAGGTCGCCCGCGCCGTCGCTGGTCTCTTCCACGGAAGCCTCGCCGCCGCCCACCCCACTGCGCCGGAAGATGCTGATGCCCAGAAACAGAATCACCGCATCGGCGCGATATCGCCGGTACTGCCTGGGTGGCGGCGCGGATGTCTCGCCAGAGCCGGCAAGCGTCTGGGCAGCGCTTGCCATTCTTTGGGTGAGCCAGGGCAGACCCAGCAGCGCTGCCAGCAAACCAGTGAATCCCCGCCTCGAAGACCTCATTTCGCGTCGGGTCCCGGCCCGCGCTCCTCTCAGTATCGCGCGATCCGCAGTCCCGGAGCGGCGCTGTAGCCGGATTGTTACCACTTGGCTGATTGTTACCGCTTGTTAGTTACCTGCGAAACGCGCCCGCCACGTAGCTTTGCGGCGCCTCTCCCGGCGCCGGCGGTCTCCTCCTGAAGTCTTCGCTTCATACCCGGGAAATGAGTCAAACCGCGTCGAATATCGGCCGCGATGCAGGAAGTTACCGGGCGTCGCCCACCATAATGAAGGCGGCCCAGTAGAACGGATGCAGCCGTCCCGGCGAGCGCATGGTGTCGAGCGACGCCTGGCGCAGCGCCTCGGCCTTGTCGGACGCTGTGCCGCCGGTGAGCCGGCGGTGGAAATCGATCATCAGGTCGCTGGTCGCGCCCGAATCCACTTTCCACTGGCTCAATACCGACGCCCGCGCGCCGGCCGCCAACACCGCCCAGCCCAGCCCCATCACGCCATCGCCCTGGCCGATCTTGCCGCGCGCCGTCTCGCATGCCGACAGCACCACCAGGCGCGCCCGCAGACGCATCCCCAACAGGTCCCGCGCGGTGAGCGCGCCATCGTCGGTTGACCCATCTTTGCCGGCGGTCCGGGGCGGCGGAGCCAATAGCAGAAACGACTCCAGGGGATGGTTGGTCTCCGTCTCGGCGTGCGCGGCGATGTGGATCACGCCCGCGCCGCCCGCGCTCTCGCGGAACAGGCCGGCGGTGGCGCGGTCGCGGGACAGCAGCGTCGCGTGGCTCGATCCATAGAGGGCTGCGATGGCGCCGGCTTCGCGCTCCGCATCGGGAATCGACGCCACTCCCGTGACCGATGGATTGGCCACCACCAGCAGCGCCATGCCGGGAGTTCCCGCCGCCGCCGGCCTCTCCCGCAACTCCCGCAGCACGGCGAGCGAGGGCGCGTAACTAATGGAATGGGTCTCCAGAACATGCTTACCCTGGCCATCCATCAGGGCCTGAAACGGCACGTCCCACAGCGCCCCATCGGGCGACAGGATCCAGCGGTCGGCGCCGTGCAACTCGGCTGCCGCGGGCGCCAGCAGGGCCCCGTACAGCGCCTTGGCGGAGACGCGGTAATCCAGGTCGCGCGCGGCAATCTGCGAGCGGAACGAAGCGATCCGGGCGTTCAGCTTGTCGCCCCCGGGGAGGGTGAACACGCGCACCACGGGCGAACCCGGCCGCGCCCCAGCGCGCACCACGAACAGCGCCACGGAATCTCGCAGCATGAAGTAGCTGAGCAGCGCGGTCCGGCCGTCGGGCGCCAGGGCTGCCAGGTCCTCGGGGCGGAGATCGGGAGCCGCGGCGCGCTGCAATACCAGTTCAGGATGGCGCAAATACAGTCGCAGATCAAAGTCTTCTTCTTGGCGAAGCGCGGTTTCTAGCGACGCCTTCGCCGCCGGGGCGGGCTTCGTCAGAGCCACCCGGCGGGCGCGGGAAACCTGGTCGCGCACCTGTTGTTCTTCAGCGCGCTCCCGCGGATCGGCCAGCGCGTCGAAGCCCGGTTGGCCGCCGTCCAGCATGTCTAGAAGCACGCGGGCTTTCGCCCGGTCGGCCAGGCGCAATGCTTCGAGCGCCGTTCCGCCGCGGAGTTCGCGGCCGACAGCGTACTGATACGTGGGCATCCACTGCCCCACTTCGCCCTGCAACCCGGCCGCCGAAGCCGGCGCATCGGCGCGCAGTCCCTCGGCTGCCGCGATAGCTTCCGCCGCGGTCCGCCCGGCTTCTTCGTTCCGCCCGGCCACCTCGAAGGCATGAGCCTGCGCCACCAGCGCGTCGGTGATTCGGGCCGGGTCCTCCGCTTCGCGCGCCAGGCTCAGGGCGGCCCGCGCCTTATCCATCGCCTCCTTTGGCTTGTTCCCATCCGCCGCGATTTCCGCCAGCTCCGTCTGTTCCGCGGCCATGCCCTGCCGGTCCTGGTGCGCCTGGGAGACGGCCAATGCCTGCTCCAGTTCCGTTTGGCTTTCCGCCAGCTTGCCTTGCCGATGGTGGAGGATTCCAAGATTGATCAGGACCGTCGCGCGAACCCGCCACAGGCCGGGAGCGGTGGACGCGGCAATCGCCGCCCGGTAATCGGTCTCGGCGTCGGATTCGCGATGCAGCTGCACTTCGATGATGGCGATCGAGTTTAAACTGGCTGGACCGGGAGTTGGAAGACTGCGCAAAATGCGCAGTGCGGCATCGAAATCCCCCAGGTCCGCGGTATAAATTGCCAGGTTCGAAAGGCAGGCCGGGTAGTCGTCGGGCCGGCTGGAATGGCGGCTCACCTCCACGGCGCGGTCCGCCAGCGGCAGCGCCTGTTTCAGGCGGCCGAGTCCGCTCAGCGCTTCCGCGTACGTGGACAAGGCCCGCACCATGGCCTCGGGTTGGCCGGCCTTTTCCACCAGGGCAAGCTCTCTTTCGCTAAACGGCAACGCGTCGCGAAACTGGCCGCGGCGCTGCAAATTATTGGCGACGCCATGCAGATTTTCGGCCAGCATCACGCTGTCATTCGCTTTTTCGGAGACCGTGACGCCTTCGCGATAGGCCGCCAGCGCTTCGTCGCCTTGTCCCTGCAGCGAGTAGCTGAGGCCGATCCGCCGGAAATAGAAAGGCAGCTTGGTGTCTGCGCCAATTTTCCGGGCCAATACGAGAGCGGTTTGGTAGGCGTTCAGCGACTTCGCGTAATCCTTGGCCGTGTAGCCGGCGTCTCCGCTTCTCTCCACGGCATCGAGCGCCGCGGCAAGCTCTGCTTTGTCGCGTCCGCGCAGCAGTGCCGCACGTTCGTCCGGGGTCTTCGCGGCCAACAGAACGACCGCCAGATCGTCATCCGCGCCGTGGGAAACGACGGCGCCGGCTGTCAGTGCGGCTATCCACAGTATCGCGACGCGCATCGAATCCATTATAATGTTGATTCGAAACCGTCCAATCTTGTGGGCAGCCAGGAACTTTTCGAGCGTTATCTCGCCGCCTCGACCCCCGATGACGACCCCGGCACCATCCTCGAATCGCTGCTCACCGGCTGCGCCCAGCCGATTCTGAACCGTGTGGTCCGCAGCCGTCTGGGTTCGCTCTACACTCCCGCGGACGCTTGCGAGCTGGCGAGCGAGGCCATGCTGGAGCTGCTCGGCCGGCTACGGTCGCTGCGCGAACCCGGCGCCGCCGCCAATCTGCCGTTCGACGCGCTGGCCGCCGGCGTGGCCGCCAATACCGTCTATCGCTTCTATGCCCGCCGCTTTCCCGAGCACAACCGCCTGCGCAAGCGGCTGCGCTATGTAGTCGAAACCGGCCGCCGCTTCCGCCTGTGGCTGGGCTCCAATGGGGCCTCGGTTTGCGGGCTGGCGGCAGCCTCCGCGGCCGAAGCCGGGCGCATAGCGGACGCCGCGGACGTGGAGCGCTGCCGGGAGCGGCTACGCCAGCGGCCGATTGCCGCCGAACCACTCGCCCCGCTGGTCCTCGAAATCCTGCGTACGCTGGTCCGGCCCATCGATCTGTCGCGGCTTACCGCCCTGGTGGCAGAAATCGCGGGCCTTTGCGAACCCTCCTGGGTGTCGCCATCGGAGGGCGCGGAGGACATTCCCGGAATGCCCGCCGATCCCGCCCCGTCGGCGGCCATTCGCCTGGAACTGCGCCAGAGGCTCAGCCGCCTGTGGCCGGAGATTCTCCTGCTGCCCGTTCGCAACCGTTGCGCGCTGCTGCTGAGCGCCCGCGATCCCTCCGGCGCGGCGCTCTGGCTGCTGGTGGATCTGGGAGTGGCGTCGTTTCGCGAGGCCGCGGGGGCTCTCGAGATGGCTCCCGAAGAGCTGGCCGGGCTGTGGAACCGCCTGCCGCTGGACGACCACGAAATCGCCGGCCGCCTCGGCCTCGGACGGCAACAGGTGATCAATCTCCGCTCGACGGCCCGCGAACGGCTGGCGCGCCGGGAAGACCAGGCCGGCGCCATCGGTGCGCGGCCAATACGCCAGGAGAATCGCTCATGAAGAAGGTAGAGGTATGACAGCCCACGTGAGCGGCGCACAGATCGAGCGGTACCTGGCGCATGCGCTGCCGCCAGCGGAGATCCTGTCGCTGCACGATCATCTGGAAACCTGCGCGGAATGCCGCCACGCACTCGCGATGGCCGCGCCGGCCGGGTTGTCCCTGCTGGGTCCCTCCGCCGGTCCGCACCTCACCGAAGACGAGATGGTAGCCTTCACCGCGCGGCGCCTCGCGGAGCCGCGGCGAGCTGCGGCGGAGCGCCACATGGCCTCGTGCTTCGATTGCCGCGACGCGGTGTCCGCGATGGAGTCCGAGCGGGCGCGGCCGGTGGCGTTTCCGGATCGGCCGCGGCGCGCCTGGTTTGTTCTGGCCGGCGCCATTGCCGCTATTCTTTTGGTGGGAGCGGTGGTGCATTACTGGCCCGTCCATCCCAACAGCCCGCCGCGGCCGGCCATCGTCGCATCCCTGCGCGATTCCGGCGGCGCCATTGAACTGGATTCCACGGGAGCGCTGCGCGGCCTGGAAGGTGCTTCGCCGGAGGAACGGAATCTGGTGCGCGAAGCCTTGCGGCAGCGATCGCTTCCCGCCGGCGCCACCTTCGCGGCGCAGGCGCCGGGAGTGCTGCTCGGGCCCGATGCCGGCGTCGCGGCGTCCTTTGCGCTGCTCTCGCCCATCGACACGCGGGTACTCTCCGACCGCCCTGTTTTCACCTGGAAGCCCTATCCGGGCGCGGCTCACTACCAGGTGATCGTCACCAATGAGGCTCTCGATCCCTTGGCGCGCAGCGGCATGATTCCCGACACCACCTGGCGTCCGGAGACGCGCTTGCCCCGCAATACCATCCTGCTGTGGCAGGTTCGCGCCTGGCATGATGGCGAGATGATCAGCACACCGGCGCCGCCCGCGCCGCCCGCGCGTTTCGAGATTGCCGCGCAGCCCATCGCCGACCGTCTGCAACAACTGCGCACGTCGCCGCGGTCTTCTCATCTGCTGGCCGCCGTCCTGTGTGCGCGCGAAGGACTGCGCGACGAAGCGGCACAAGAGATCGCGATCCTGGCGCGGGAGAATCCCGGATCGCCGCTTATTGGGTCGTTACAAAGCGCTCCGCCAGTGCGGTAATTCCCAAATTAGTGCGGTAGTTCCCAGAGGTTGTCAGGCAAATTATGGAACCAGCGGCCCGCGGTGCGTTTCGTCACCCTGCCTGAGGCAGGTTTCGAAACTTTCAGCCCTCCTCGTGTTGATTACCAGTAGGAGGCTTTTTCCAGTCGCATGCTTGCCGCTTCGCTCGACGTGATCGTGGCTACACTCGCCGCCGCCCTGGCGCTCCTGATCTTGTATCCCATCACACTCTGCGCGGCAGCCGTCAAGTGGCTTCTGGCCGCCTTGAACCTGCGTCCAGCGCCGTCGCGGAAGCCGGCTCTCGCGAAGGGCTTCACGATCAGTGGTGGAACTGCGCGGCTGACGCGGTAGACCGGAAGCCGGGCTGCCCGGCGAACCAGTCGAGATGGCGGCGGATGTCGCGCACCAGCATGTCCGCCAGGTCGCACGTAAAGCCGTTGCGCACCACCACGCGCTGCACCACCAGATCCTGGCGATTGGCGGGCATGCGATACGCCGGCACCTGCCAGCCGCGGTCGCGCAGGCGATCGGCCAGATCGTAGAGCGACCAGTTGGCTTCCTGCTTGAGCCGCCATGCGAACACCGGAAGATCGGTGCCCCGGCTCATCAACTCAAAAGGACCGATATCGGCAATCTGCTGCGAGAGGTGCCGGGCCACGTCCTGACAGGCCTTGTGCACCGCGCGGTAGCCCGATTTGCCGAGGCGGATCAGGTTGTAATATTGCGCCACCACCTGGCTGGCCGGACGGGAGAAGTTAATCGCCAGCGTGGGCATGGTGCCGCCCAGATAATCGACATTGAAGATCAGCTCGGGATGCAGATCGGACGCTTCCCGCCAGATCACCCAACCCACGCCCGGAAATACCAGGCCGTATTTGTGGCCCGAAGTATTGATGGACTTCACGCGGGGTAAGCGGAAATCCCACAGCAGCTCGGGTTGCAGGAACGGCGCCACGAACGCGCCGCTGGCGCCGTCGACGTGGATGGGGATGTCGAGCCCGGTGGTTTCCTGCAGGCGGTCGAGGGCCGCGCTCAAACCGGCGACGTCTTCGTAATCGCCGGTGAAAGTGCTGCCCAGCACGGAAACCACGCCGATGGTGTTCTCGTCGCACATGGCCGCGGCGCGTTGCGGATCCGTCACCAGGCCGTCGCCTTCGAGCGGCACCGCGCGCTCCTCCACATCCCAATAACGAACGAATTTGTGCCAGCAGACCTGTGTATTGGTGCCCAGAACGAGATTCGGTTTGTCGGTGGGCTTGCCGGCCCTGCGCATTTTCTCCCGCCAGCG
>Ga0181529_10003551_pt1 | contig 17664 bp, 15 predicted proteins | sample PEATcosm2014_Bin_36_FD_119763 | JGI IMG/M metagenome (GOLD analysis project Ga0181529, IMG submission 119763) | Peatland microbial communities from MTU Mesocosm Facility, Houghton, MI, USA - PEATcosm2014_Bin10_30_metaG | ecosystem: Environmental > Terrestrial > Soil > Wetlands > Peat | place... | reverse complement strand
TCTTGCACTTCGAAAACGGTGCCGCAGCGCTTATTGATCCGGCCCAAAGGATTTACATTCTGCTTTCCCACCCTTTCCGCAAAGGGCACGGAAAGGATGGGGTACGGTGCAGTATTGGTTTTGGGCCGGCTCAATCGGACCGAGCCAGATCCACCCCTGGGCGGGGTTCACTTTTCACCGCGCCCCTACAGGGCGCGATGTCGATTTTGGAGAGCAAACCCAGGGCTGCCCCTTCGCTCCGCTCAGGGTTGCCCTGGGCTACTCGCACTGCGCCCCGACGGGGCGCAAATCCGAGGGCAGGACAGAATCCGAGGTCAGGACAGGATCTGAGGTCAGGACATAGAACGTTTCATCCATCAGGGTCGGCGAAGGCCGGTGGATGACTGCTACAAAGCCTGTCGCGCAGGGAGTTTTTCAGCAGCCTGTTCAGGCTGTTTTGTCCCTCAGGTGACAACGATCACAGCCCGGCCCTTATCGCGGGTGGAGAATGAGCCGGTTTGGATACACCGCGCTGTGGTTCAGGGTGCAGGACGAAAGCAGATTTGCCCTGGACCGCAGCTGCTCAAGTAGGGAGGGGCAGCAACGATGAATTCCGGTAAACCCGATCGCGGCATCCTGGAGGTAGACCTCAACGAGTGCAAGGGCTGTGGCTTGTGTATTGATGCCTGCCCGACTCATGTGATCTCCATGAGCCAGCACCTGAACCATTACGGCTATCAGACGGCCACCTACGCGGGCTCCGGATGCACGGCCTGTGGCATCTGCTTCATGGTCTGTCCGGAGCCGGGGGCGCTTACCGTTTATCGTCTTGATCCGGTGGTTCTTCCGAACGCGCAGGCGCAGGCCGCAGAGGGAGGCATGGCATGAAGAAGCAACTGATGAAGGGCAACGAAGCCATCGTCAAGAGCGCCATTCTGGCTGGTTGCCGGGCCTTTTATGGCTATCCCATTACTCCCGCCAGCGAGATTGCCGAGGCCGCGGCCGATTGCGTTCCGCGCTCGGGCGGCGTGTTTGTGCAGGCGGAGAGCGAGGTGGCGGCCATCAACATGCTGTACGGCGCGGCCTCGGCCGGCGTGCGCGCCATGACTGCATCGAGCGGCCCCGGCATCAGCCTGATGCAGGAAGGGATCAGCTACATGGCCGGCGCGGAGCTGCCTTGCGTAATTGCCGACATCACCCGCGGCGGCCCTGGGTTGGGCAACATCGGCGCCGAGCAAGGCGATTACAACCAGGTGGTGAAGGGCGGCGGACACGGTAACTACCGCACCCTTGTGCTGGCGCCGGACAGCGTGCAGGAGATGGCCGACCTGACCGCTCTGGGTTTTGAGCTTGCCGATCGCTATCGCAACCCGGTTATCGTACTGGCTGACGGTTTTATTGGCCAGATGATGGAGCCGGTGGAGTTTGCGCAAACCGCCGTGGCTCCCCACGATCCTGAGTGGGCGGTGATGGGTACCGCCGCCAGCCGCCATAACCTGATCACTTCGCTGCAACTCAACTTCGACGAGATGGAAGCCTTCCAGCACAAGCTGGAGGCCAAGTACAAGCTGGCGGAAAAGCTGGAAACCCGCGCCGAAGAGCTGGAAACCGAGGATGCCGACATTGTGCTGGTGGGCTACGGCATTGTGGGCCGCATCCTGAAGGCGGTGATGGCGGAGGCGCGCGCTGAGGGCCTGAACGTGGGCCTGCTGCGCCCCATCACCCTCTTCCCGTTCCCCAAGCAGCACCTGAAGCGGCTGGCCAAGAGAGCCTCCGTCTTTGTGGTGGTGGAGATGAGCAACGGGCAGATGCTGGACGATGTGCGTCTGGCCCTGAACGGCGCGCGCCCGGTGGAGTTCTACAGCCGCGTGGGCGGCAACGTGCCCTCCCACGAAGAGGTTCTCAATTTTGTTCGCGATCAGGCCGTGCGTTATCTGCCGCTGATCGATCCGGAAGAGGAGCCCACCCATGTCTAGCGAATTGCATCCCGGTTATAGCGTTGCCCACGGGCGCTCCAAGTCCATCTACCCGAACTTTGAGCGCAAGGATGAACTCCAGCACCAAACCCATTTTTGCCCTGGATGCGGCCATGGCAACGTCCACAAGATGGTGGCCAAGGCGCTGGACGAGCTGGGCATTCAGGACCGCACCATTGTGGTGGGTCCAGTGGGCTGCGGCGTCTTTACCTACTACTATTTTGATTCCGGCGGCGTCTCTGCTGCCCATGGCCGCGCTCCCGCGGTGGCCACGGCCATTCGCCGCAGCCGCCCGGAGAGCATCGTGATCAGCTACCAGGGCGACGGCGACCTCTCCGCCATAGGCGCGGCGGAGATTCTCCACGCCGCCAATCGTGGCGAGAACATCACCGTCATCTTTGTGAACAACGCCGTTTATTCCATGACCGGTGGACAGGCCGCGCCCACCACGCTGCTGGGCATGAAGAGCACCACCACGCCGAAGGGCCGCTCGGCTGCCACGGAGGGTTATCCGCTGCACGTGAGCGAGCTGCTTGCTACCCTCGAAGCCCCCGTCTACATTGAGCGCGTGGGCCTGGGCGACACCAAGCAGATTTTGCAAGCTGGCCGCTCGATTCGGCGCGCCATTGAGAACCAGGTGAAGGGCCTCGGCTTCTCGCTGATTGAGGTTCTTTCGCCCTGCCCCACCATCTGGAAGATGAACGCCGTCGACGCGCAGCACTGGGTCCGCGACGTGATGGAAAAGACCTTCCCGCTGGGCGTCTACCGCGATCGCATCAAGGACGCGGAGCCGAAGCCCACGCCGGCGTCCGCGCCCCCGCTCGAAGAGATTCCATCCGTATTGGGCGTGGCGGAGGCTGACCTGCCCGCGGGCAACGCTCACGTGATCGATTCCGAGCTGCCCATTGATCTGCGCATCCGCATCGCCGGCTTCGGCGGCCAGGGCGTGCTGTTGCTGGGTGAGGTGATGGCGGAGTCTGGGCTCGACGCAGGGCTCGAGGTTAGCTGGCTGCCGTCTTACGGCCCAGAGATGCGCTCCGGGACCTCGAACTGCCATGTGCGTCTCTCGCGCGAGCCGATTGACTCGCCGCTGGTGGCCGCGCCCAACGTGCTGGTGGCCATGAACGAGCCGTCTCTGCGGAAGTTCGACGCCAAGGTGCAGCCCGGCGGCTGGATCATCTACAACGGCGACGATTTTCCGCCGGAGCTGGAACGGAAGGACGTACACGTGCTGGCGTTGCCGTTTACGGAGATCGCTCTGGGACTGGGCGACGCCCGCGCCGCCAACATGGTGATGATGGGCGCGCTGGTGGAGATGGCCGAGTTCCTGCCCGCGGTCTGCGTTCAGGCCGCCATTGGCCGCCTGGTCAAGAACCCTCGCTGGGTGGCGCTGGACGAGCGGGCCATCGCCCGCGGACGCCAGCTCTTTCGGCACGCTCTGCATCGGGAGCTGCAGGAGGCGTAGCCGTAACTGATCAGAGCTCATAAGCAAGCAGCAAGGCCAAGCGGCGGTCCCCAGGGGCTGCCGCTTGGCCTTTGCTCAAACTATGCAGGTAGCGGTCTCAAGCCGCGTTTGGCTGGCCAACCAACCGGTAGATGATCTGCAGGCGGCGCTTCACCGTGGGCTTGCCCAGCAGCGGGCGCAGCAGATTCTTGGCGTAAAGGTCTACCCATCGCTCCCAACCAAACTGGCTCCATCCCCGCGCGGCAAATACCGTGCATTCCGCCACGCCCAGGCGGGCAAACGACTGCTCATCGTAGCGGTTCACATGCTCTCCGCCTTCCACCAGCTTCTCGCGGTAGGGCACAATTACATACAGCTCGCGGCATTTGCGCAACAGCAGCGCGGCAGCCTCTTCGTCTCCGCTCAGGTGTTCCAACACATTCGAGGCCAGGATGATGTCGGCGCGGGGCGCGGAGGCGGCGTCGCCGACTACAAAGCAGGCTAGGTGTCCGTAAGTCGCGTGGCATCTCTCCACGGCGGCGGACGACACATCCAACCCCATCAGCCGAGCTTGCGGAAAATGCTCATGCAGCACCGGCAGAGCATCTCCCAACCCGCAGCCAAAGTCCAGCAGCAAGCCGTTGAAGTTGCGCGGAATGCGCAGATGGCCCACAAACGAGAGCACAAAGCCTGCGGTCTGTTCCCGCCCGCCTTTGTTTTCCCAGTCGCCGCTGCCAAAGCGCTGATCCCAATACTCCGGGGTGTTGATGTTGTAGCCGCCCTGCATGGCGCTGATTCTACCCCAGTTTGACGGCGTTTTCGCCACCAAATTCTGGCCTCGGCGCGCCTCCGGAAGCTTGCGGGATGAGATGGCGCAACGGCTCTGCCCGCCGGTCCACACAGCGTTCATCTTCGGGCGCTACAATCTCGATGGACTGGTTTCGGGCGTATCCCCATGCCCCGAGCGATTTTTCCCCCCTTGAGGTGCAGATCGGATGCGGATGTTCGTTTTTGCCGCCACAGCGGCTCTTCTTCTTGGTTCTCTTCCAGCTTTGGCGCAGCAGGACGCGCCCGAAAATTCCATCAACCTCTCCACCAGCAAGGAGCTCATCGGCGAGGCGCCCGGCCACCCGCAGCGGCTCAACAGCCTGCCGGTCACCATGGCCGTCTCGCCCGATGGCCGCTACGTGGTCACAGTCAATGCCGGCTTTGGCACCTTCGAGTCGGGCTACCATCAGTCCCTGGCTGTGCTCGACACCAAGACCGGTACGCTGGCCGACTTCCCGGACGCCCGCACCCTGGTCCGCATGAAGCAGACTCTCTATTCCGGTCTGGCCTTTAGCCCGGATGGCGCGCACATCTACGCCTCCATTGCCTCGCTGTCGGACCCCGCCGGCGGCCCTGACGACAAGCTAGGTCCCCGCACCGGTTCCGGCATCCTGGTCTATAGCTTCCAGCAGGGCAAGATCGCGCCCGAGCGGCTGATCCCGCTGCCTGTGGACCAGCTTGCCGCTGGCCACACTACACTCTTGCCCAAGGGCGAGTCCAGTTCCAAGGGCGTGCCCTATCCCGCCGCCATCGCCGTAGTGGGCACGGGTGGTGCGGAACGGTTGCTGGTAGCTCTGAACCTCTCGGACAGCGTGATCCTGCTCAACCCGGCCACAGGAGCCGTGGAGCACCGCTTCGATCTGGCGGAGACGGCGACCCTGCCCGGCGTCTATCCCATCGATGTGGCTGTGAGCAAGGATCAGAAGCGCGCCTTTGTGGCCCTCTGGAACGCTTCGGAGGTGGTGGAGCTCGATCTGGCGCGGCAGACAGTGGCCCGCAAGCTGGCGCTGCTCAAGCCGGCTGACCCGGTGAAGCCCGGCACCCATCCCTGCGCCTTTGCGCTCACCTCGGACGGCAAGACGCTCTACGTGGCACTTGCCAATCGCGACGCCGTGGCCGCCCTCAACGTGGCCAGCGGGCAGTTTTCCGTGCGCGGCTACTTTGACACCCGCCTGCCCAAGCAGAGCTACTTTGGAGCCGAGCCCGCGGCCGTAGCCGTGAGCGCCGACGGCAACACCCTCTACGCTGCCAACCTCGCGCAGGATGCCATCGCCGTCTTTGATACTCGCAAGCTCAACGCCAAGGCTGCACACGAAGGCATGGTCGAGCCGGAGGGCTTTATCCCCACCGAGTGGATGCCCATCAGCCTCGCCCTCGCCCCTTCCAGCAGCGGCGGCACACTTTACATCGCCACCGACAAGGGGAAGGGAACCGGGCCCAACAAGGCCCCACAGCGCCCCACCGAAGAGGCTCGCAAGGCTGGGCTGGTGCGTCCCACCACCTACATTGCCACCCTGCTTTACGGCTCGCTGGCCAGCGTGGATGCTGCCACCATCCAGAAGAATCTGCCCGCGTGGACCGCCAACGTGATCGAAGGCAACCGCATGAAGGCAGCCGAAGAGAAGGTCACTTTTGCCGGCGGAACTGAAGGCAAGATCCAGCACGTGCTCTACATCATCAAGGAAAACCGCACCTACGATCAGATTTTTGGGGATTTGAAGCTTGCGGGCAAAGCTGTGGGCAATGGCGATGCCAGCTTGACCATGTATGGCGAAAAGATCACCCCCAACCTGCACAAGCTGGCTCTGCAGTTCGGCGTGCTGGATAATTTTTTTGACTCTGGGGAGGTTTCGGGTGATGGACACGTTTGGTCCACCGCCGCCATTGGCTCCGACTACCTGGAGCGCACCTGGCAGCAGAGCTATCGCGGCTCGCAGCGCTCCTACGACTACGAAGGCGTGGTGGCCGAGGGCTACCCCCTGCTGCAGCGCATTCCAGACGTGAACGAGCCCGCCTCCGGCTACCTTTGGGGCAACGCCCAGGCGCACGGCAAAACCCACTACAACTTTGGCGAGTACATTGCCTCCACTTTCTGCGGGGAAAAGGCTACGGACAATCCCCAGCTTGGACCGGTGCTGGCCGGTCCCACCTGCGCCCACAAGGAGTATGCACCCGGAGAGGCTCTGCCGGCCAACTGGGGCGGCGGCACGAACCTTTGGCCCTGGGCCATTCCAGTGCTAGCCGGCAACACCCCCACCAAGCCGGAACTGGTGGGTCACTTTGCCGAGGAGTCGCCGGACTTCAACCTGCGCATCCCGGACCAGATCCGCGCCGAGGTCTTCTTCCAGCACCTGAACGGCTGGATCGCCGACCGCGCCCAGGGGCACGACACCATGCCCAACCTGATCGTCATGCGGCTGGGGAACGACCACACGGCCGGCACCACGCCGGGTGGGCCCACCCCGGAGGCATCTGTGGCCGATAACGACCTGGCCGCCGGACGCATTGTGGAGGCCATCTCCCACTCGCCTTACTGGGACAACACCGCCATCTTCATCCTGGAAGACGACGCCCAGGCAGGGGCCGATCACGTGGACGCCCACCGCTCCATCGCTCTGGTGATCAGCAAATACGCGCCCCAGGCTCCCGGGGGCGGTCCGGTTGTGGATAGCCGGTTCTACTCCACCGTCAGCGTCCTGCGCACCATTGAGTCGCTGCTGGCCCTGCCGCCGATGAACAACAACGACGCCTTCAGTTCGCTGATTTCCAGCCTGCTCACCGGGCCCGGCAACCAGCCTGCCTTCACTGCTGACGCCTCCAACCGCGACAACGGGCTGATCTACACCGCCAACAAGAAGAATGCCTTGGGAGCGCAGGAGAGCCGCAAGATGGACTTCCGCCACGAAGACCGCGCCCCGGTGGAGAAGCTCAACATCATTCTCTGGCGCGAGGCCATGGGCAACCAGCCTGTTCCCGCCATGCTCAAGGTCCATCGCCAGGGCGGCGACCACGACGACGACTAAACCGGCTGGCGCACCGCAGGTGCAGGAGGGATGGTTCCGGCCCATTCCATCCCTCCCACGTCTGGGAAAACTGTTCCACCCAGGGCGCGGCCGCAAAAAACACTCCGGCCCCGCAACTCTAGGAACACCGTTTTCAGGCGATACTTTCATGGAGTTGAATGCGTCCGGAGCGTGACTTTTCGACCCCTCAAAGGTCAGACCAGGTCGATTTTCCCGCTATAATGTGACTTGGCTCACAACGTGAGACGATGGCGTACAAATTGGAACCTAAATGCCTATGGGATCATCTACCCCGTAGCTGGTTCCGGTTGCAAACTGGTACGTTTACGTGGAGGGGCACGCTACTTCAAACATGGCTTCCAATCCTTACTTCTCCTTGACGGTTCTCTTTGTGGCGGCGCTGGGCTTCGGCCTTGCACCCCTGGCGCTGGCTTGGCTCTGGGCGCATTTCTTTTCCCCAGCCAAACCCAACACGGTGAAGAACGCAATCTACGAGTGCGGCCTGGTCTCCCAGGGCGACGCGTGGGTGCAGTTCCACTCCTCGTACTACCTTTACGCCATCATCTTTCTGGTCTTTGACGTGGAAGCGGTCTTTCTTCTGCCCTGTGCGGTTGCCTTTTCCGGCTTGGGAGCGGCGGCCTGCGCTGCCATTCTGGTGTTTGTGCTCATGTTGGTGGAGGGTCTAGCCTGGGCCTGGGCCAAAGGCATCCTCACCTGGGTGTAGAAGAGCAGCTGCTAGCTTCTAGCTCTTAGCTGCTAGCCCATGGCTGAAGTGCGTTGAATTTGATTCTCAGGCGCCTTCGGGTGCTTTGCTAGAAGCTAGGAGCTAGCGGCTAGCAGCTTTTTGGAGCGTAGCGACATATGGCTGTCGATGAAAATCTGAAGATCGAACTGGGCAAGCAGGGGGTGTTTGTCACCACCCTGCAGGAGCTCTACAACTGGGGGCGCAAGAACTCGATCTGGCCCATGCAGTTTGGCCTAGCCTGCTGCGCCATTGAGATGATTGCCACCACCATGGCCCGCTACGATCTGGCTCGCTTTGGCGCGGAGGTCTTCCGGCCCTCGCCCCGTCAGGCTGACCTGATGATCGTCTCCGGCACCGTGACCAAGAAGATGGCTCCGCAGGTGGTCCGCCTATATAACCAGATGGCCGAGCCCCGCTACGTGATCGCCATGGGCGCTTGCGCCATTAGCGGCGGCCCCTTCAAGCAGGGCTACAACGTGCTGAAGGGCATTGATCGCTACATCCCGGTGGACGTGCATATTCCCGGCTGCCCGCCCCGGCCCGAGGCGCTGATCCAGGCCTTCATGACGCTGCAGAAGAAGATTGAAGCCCACCACCTGACCGGCGAAGGCCGTCCGCGCTATCTGGATGCGGATGCTCCCGGTGAGTTCCCGGTGCCGGAGTTCGCAGCGCACGATCTTGAACCCACCCAGAACATGGGTGTGTGGGTACGTCCGGAGGAGATCCGGTAATGATGACCACGGAAGAAATCAAAACAGCCATAGAAGCCGCCGTGCCCGGTGCGGTGGTTGAGATTGTCCTCAACCCCAGCCCCTGCGCGCAGCACTCGCTTCGTTTGGACCACGCGCACGCGCTGGCGGTGGCCAAGTTTCTGCGCGACGACCCCAGCCTGCAGTTCGACTACCTTTCGAACGTGACCGGCGTGGATTGGCTGGACCGCGAAGGGGCCGAAAAAGTGAAGGTAAAGAAGCTTGTGGACGGCGTGGAGCAGGAGGCGGAAGAGACCATCAAGCACAAAGTCTCCGGCTATCTGGAGACCGTGTATCACCTGTTTTCGACCGTGCAGCGCACCGGCCCTCTGGTGCTGCGCATGAAGACTATAAATCGATCAGATCAGGTGAACATGCCGTCGGTTGTGCCCATCTGGCGCTCGGCGGAGTTTCAGGAACGCGAGATTTTTGATCTTTACGGCATCAAGTTCACTGGCCATCCCGATTTGCGGCGGTTGCTCATGTGGGATGAGTTTGAAGACCACCCCATGCGCCGCGATTACGTGGAACCGGACGACTTTGAGTACGAGCCCACGGCGCACGACGCCGTGCTGGCGCGCGCCAACGCACATAATGCAGCAGCAGAGAAGGGAGCAGCCTAGTGACGATCGACAAGAATGCTCCCGGATGGAATCGCCCGCCGGTGATGGAGGCTGATGGCGACGCCGAGCTGCTGGAAGTGGCCATGGGTCCGCACCACCCGTCGACGCACGGCGTCTTCCGCATGGATGTGGCGCTGGACGGGGAGCGCGTGGTCAAGCTCAAGCCCGTCTTCGGTTACCTGCATCGCAACCACGAGAAGATTGGCGAAGGCATCAGCTATCTGGCCTCGATGCCCTACACGGACCGGCTGGATTACTTCTGCTCGCTGACCAATAACTGGGCCTATGCGCTGACTGTTGAGAAGCTGATGGGCCTGCAAGTGCCGGAGCGCGCGGAGTACATTCGCGTGATCCTGGCGGAGCTGACGCGCATTCAGAATCACGCCTCCAGCATCGGCTTTTTGATGCAGGAGATGGGCGCAAGCGGTACGCCGCTGATGTACGCCTTCCGCGAACGCGAGAAGATCGTCGATCTGTTTGAGGACCTGACCGGATCGCGCATGATGTGCAACTACATGCGCTTTGGCGGTTGCCGCGTGGACCTGACCGAGGCGCATCTGAAGCGTGCGCGCGAGATTGTTGCCCACCTGCCCAACTTTGTGGACGAGTATGAAGCGCTGCTCACCGGCAACGAGATTCTGATGGCGCGTTGCCAGGGCGTGGGCATCATCAAGCCGGAACTGGCGATCAACGCCGGACTCTCCGGCCCCATGCTGCGTTGCTCGGGCGTGAACTACGACGTCCGCAAGGTGGATCGCTACGGCATCTACGATCGCTTCAACTTCCGCGTGCCGCTGGGCGACCATGGTGACATCTACGACCGCTACATGGTGCGCATCCTCGAAATGCGGGAGTCGGTCCGTATTCTGGAGCAGGCGCTGCACGACATTATCCCAGGGCCCGTACAGGACCCCAAGACCAAGAGCCGCGGCCTGCGTCCCAAGGCGGGCGAGGTCTACGGCCGCATTGAAGCGCCCAAGGGCGAACTGGGTTTCTATCTGATCAGCGATGGTTCGGCGAACCCATATCGTTATCGTGTGCGTCCGCCCAGCCTGATCAACCTGACGATCCTTGAGGACATGTGCCTGGGCCAGAACGTGGCCGACGTGGTGCTGATCTTTGGCTCGGTGGACATTGTTCTGGGTGAAGTGGATCGGTAGTGCAGCTTTCAGCTTCTAGCCTTTAGCTTCTAGCTGATTGTTGGTGGTTTGACTTTTTTTGATAACTTGCCGGACATTCCTTCCGGTAAGGACAAGCTGAAAGCTAGCAGCTAGAAGCTGGCAGCTGCTCTTCGGAGGTTTCATTGTTAGGCGAAGGAATTTTGAAAGGGATGGCGGAGACGGCGAGGAACTTCTTCGGCTCTTACGTCTCTAAAGAGCGGCTCACCACCGTCCAGTATCCCGAAGAGCGGGAGAAGCTGACCGAGACTGCGCGCGTCTTTCCCTTCCTCGTCTATGACGAAGGGATGAAGAACGGCGAGCAGGCGGAGTGGCTTGCCGGGCTGCGTTGCACCAGTTGCCAGATCTGCGAAAAAGAGTGCCCGCCCAAGTGCATCTTCATTGAGAAGTCCAAGGACAAGAAGCTGGACGCCTTCGGCAAGGCGCAGTTCTATCCGGTGCGCTTTGACATCGACGTTGCGGTCTGCATGAGCTGCCAGATCTGCGTCGAGGTCTGCCCCTTTGACTCGATCAAGATGGACAACCAGTTTGAGCTTTCCACGGACGACCGCTTTGGCGGCCTGCTGATTCCGGTTGAGGGGCTTGCCCGCTCCAACAGCTACTACAACACTATCCACCCCACGGAGGCTGCGGCTGTCGACAAGCATCGCCAAGAGACCAAAGCGATGCTGGCCGCCAAGGCCAAGGCCGCGGCCGATGCTGCTGCCGCCAAGGCTGCTGCAAAGCCCGGGGAGGGAGCGTAACTCATGTTTGCGACGCTCGATCAAATCTTTATCATCTTGCGCAACCTCGTCCTTGGCTACCTGCCTGAGGTGGTGCGCCCCTATGTGAGCGTGGTGCTCAGCGTGGTGTGCATTGTGGCCGTCTTTCCCGGGCTCTTTGCGCTGACCACGGTTTTTGAGCGCAAGGGCATTGCCCGCATTCAGAACCGTCTGGGACCGAATCGCGTGGGCCCCTTCGGGCTGCTGCAGCCCATTGCCGACGGCATCAAGTCGCTCACCAAGGAAGACATTGTTCCCACCACCGCGAACGGCGCCATCCATTTTCTTGCGCCTCTGGTGCTGGTTGTGGCCGTCTTCATGGGCTTTGCAGTGCTGCCCATGGGCCGCAACATGGTGCTGGTAGACATGGACTGCGCGCTGCTCTTCTACTTTGCGATGGGCGCCAGTTCCGAGCTGGCGGTCTTCATGGCCGGCTGGTCGAGCCGCAACAAGTATTCGCTCTTGGGCGCGATGCGCGCGGTGGCGCAGATGATCAGCTACGAAGTGATTCTGTTGCTCTCCGGCCTGGCCGTGGTGATGATCTCCGGCTCGCTCTCGCTCACCAAAATTGTGGAAGCGCAGAACGTGTATACCGGGTGGTTTCCGCACTGGTTTATCTTCACGCCCTGGGGATTGGCTGGCTTTGTGATGTATGCCATCGCCGCCACCGCGGAGACGAATCGCTCGCCCTTCGATCTGCCGGAAGGCGAATCGGAGCTGGTGGCCGGCTATCACACCGAGTATTCCGGCTTCAAATTCGCGCTCTTCTTTTTGGGCGAGTATCTGGCCATGTTCTCCATCTCTGGCCTCGGGGCGACGCTGTTTCTGGGCGGATGGAGCGCGCCGTTCTCGTTCCTCAGCTGGGTGCCGAGCTGGATCTGGTTCTTCTCCAAACTGATGCTGTCGATCTTCGTCTTCATCTGGATGCGCGGGACGCTGCCTCGTCTGCGTCAGGATCAGTTGATGAACTTTGCGTGGAAGTTTGTGCTGCCCTTTACGCTCTATAACCTGATGGTCACCGCTCTGTGGCGCTTCATGGGCGACGGGTGGGAACGCTGGGTGGCGTGCACCGCGCTGGTGATTGCCGGCTACGTGCTGTTGGGCCGCATCAGCATGCGCCGTGAGCACTTTGGCCCCAGGAGTTATCGCTATGCTGAATGATTTTTTCTTGGTCTCAAATCCCCGCCGCTGGAAGGAGGCAGCGCGATGAGCATCGTCTTCTGGTTTATCTCAGCTATCACCATAGCGGGCGCATTGTTCGCCGTGATCCTCAAGAATACGGTCCACTGCGCGTTGGCGCTTACGGTGGCCTTTGCGGGCCTGGCCCTCTTGTTCCTCGGCCTCGACGCGCAGTTTGCCGGCTTCACGGAGATCATGGTCTACATTGGCGCGGTGGCCATCCTGGTGGTCTTCGCCATTCTGCTGACGCGTGGCTCCGAGACTCCGAAGGGCTCGGTCTATAGCCGCTATTCTCTAACGGGTCTGGTTGCTGCCGCTGGTGTCTTTGCCGTGTTCGGCTGGACCGTGCTGGAGAGTGCCCGCAGCTTCCCGAATGTGCAGGAGACGCCCTCCGCCACCGCCAAGGAGATTGGCTATGCGCTGGTGGGCCGCTACGTGTTGCCGCTGGAGATTGTGGCGCTGCTGTTGACGGTGGCCACCATCGGCGCGGTTATCGTCGCCATGCATGAGAAGGAGGGCAAGTGACGCCGCTTACCGCACACCTGCTTGTCGCTGCCTTGCTCTTCTCCATTGGATTGGCCGGTGCGCTCACGCGCCGCAACGCCATTCTGGTGCTGATCGGCATTGAGCTGATGCTGAACGCAGCCAACTTGAACTTCATCGCCTTCTGGCGCTACGGGCCGCACCCCGAGGCTCTTACCGGCATGATGTTTGCTATCTTCTCGATTGCAGTGGCCGCGGCCGAGGCCGCCGTTGGACTGGGACTGGTCATCGCCATCCATCGCCACCTGCACTCTACGGATCTTGACCAGATGAACAGGATGAAGGGGTAACGCGATGATCGAACAACTTGCCTCTTATCCCCAGACCATGAGCTGCTGCGCAAGTTCCATCACGCACATGTTGTGGCTTGTGCCGGCTGCGCCGATGGTGGCCGCGGGCATCATCTCCTTGCTCAAACAGCCGAAGCGCAAGACCGCTGCCACGCTGGCCATTGGCTCGCTGGCGCTCTCGCTGGTCATCTCCATCATGGCCTTTGCGCATGTGATCAGCGGCTGGCTGGATGGCGCGCTGGTGCGCGAGACGGTCAACTTTTCGTGGCTGCACTTCGGCTCCACATCGGTCGATCTTGGCTGGGTCCTCGATCCGCTGGCTGCGATCATGCTGGTGATGGTCACGTTCGTGGGCCTGCTGATCTTCATCTACTCCATCGGCTACATGGAGCACGATGAAAACTTCACCCGCTTCTTCTGCTTTTTGGCGCTGTTTGCGGGCGCGATGCTGGGCGTGGTCATCGCCAACTCGCTCTTGCTGCTCTTTATGTGCTGGGAGCTGGTGGGGCTGACCTCGTATCTGCTGATTGGTTTCTGGTATCAGAAACCCTCGGCCGCGGCCGCTGCCAAGAAGGCTTTTCTCACTACGCGTGTGGGAGATATTTTCTTTCTGCTTGGAATCGTTTGGTTGTTTGCGCAGACGGGGACCTTGCTCTTCTACAACAACGGCGCGGGTTCCATTGAGTCGGTTGCCCTCAAGGTTCTTCTCTCGCAGCCTGCGGCTTTTGGACTTACCGCTGCAACCGCTATCGGTCTGCTGATCTTTGCCGGCGCCGCGGGCAAGAGTGGCCAGCTTCCGCTGCATGTTTGGCTGCCGGACGCGATGGAAGGCCCCACGCCGGTCTCCGCGCTGATTCACGCGGCTACCATGGTCGCTGCGGGCGTCTATCTGATCGCGCGCGTGTATCCGCTGATGCAGGCCGGAGCGCTGGCGGGCGGTACAACCCCAGCCCTCACCGTTGTCACCTGGGTGGGCGCGTCGACTGCGGTTTTTGCGGCGTTGATAGCAGTCGCGCAGAACGACATCAAGCGCATCCTGGCTTACTCCACCGTCTCGCAGTTGGGCTACATGATGGCGGGCCTGGGCATGGGCGGCGTGGCGGTGGGCATGTTCCACCTGATCACCCACGCCTTCTTCAAGGCGCTGTTGTTCATGGGCGCGGGCTCGGTGATTCACGGCTGCCACGACGAGCAGGACATTCGCAAGATGGGCGGCCTCAAGGTTGACATGCCGCTGACCTTCATTACCTATTCGATCGGCATGCTGGCGCTGGCAGGCTTCATTCCCTTCGCGGGGTTCTGGTCAAAGGACGGCATTCTGGAAGCGGCGCACGGTTGGCACGCCATCAGCTGGGGCCCCTTTGCCATGCTGGTCTTTGGCGCACTGCTCACCGCTTTCTACATGACCCGCCAGATCAGCTACGTCTTCTTTGGCCACTGGCGCGGGCAGAAGACAGCGCATGAGAGCCCGGCGGTGATGACCTTGCCGCTGGTGATCCTGGCCTTCTTCGCCGCCTTCCTCGGCCTGATCGGCACTCCGGCCTGGCCCTGGTTCCGCGCCTTTCTGGAAGGCCATGCGGTGCCGTTCGAGTTCGGCGCATTCTTTGAGCCGGGTCTGATGACGCTGATGGGCGCGTCCACCGCGGTGGTGCTGGTGGGCATCGTGGCAGGCTGGCGCATCTATGGGGACAAGACTCCGAAGGCATCCGAGGCCGATCCCCTTGAGAAGGCCGTGCCGTGGCTCTGGGCCATCCTGCGCGACCGCTTCTACGTGGACGAACTCTATGCCGCCACCGTCATCCGCTTTTATAGCTGGTGGGCGCGCGTGGCGGACTTTCTGGATCGCCGCGTGTGGGGCGGGGCAGTGGCGCTGGTGGTTGGCCTGACTGGAATGCTTGCCCACGTGAATCGCTTCTTTGACAACACGTTTGTCAACGGAGGCTTTGACAAAACCTGCGAAGAACTGGCCACCAGCGGCGGCCTGCTTGCCCGCGTGCAATCTGGACGCGTGCAGGGCTACCTCCGCATCCTTGCCGTGGCCGTTGTCGCACTTGCCGTCTTACTTGTTTGGAGCAGCCGGCCATGAGCGGACTTCCGATTCTTACGCTGTTGACTCTGCTGCCTCTGGCTGGCGCGGTGCTAGCCCTGATGAGTGGCAAGCGCGCGCGGGCCGTGGCGTTGCTCACCTCGCTCGTCTCGCTGGGCGTTGCGCTCTACGTCTGGACGCAGATTCCCGCCAACGGCTCCATCGGTCTCGTCGAGCAGCTTAAGTGGGTTCCCTCGCTGGGCATCGAGTACCGCCTGGGTGTGGATGGTTTGGGCGCGCTGATGCTGGTGCTTACGGCGCTCGTCTCGCTCATGGCCATTGACGCGTCGATCCGCGTGCATCACTCGCCGCATCTCTTCTTCGCACTGGTGCTGGCGCTTGAAGCTGGTTTGTTTGGCTCCTTCACCGCGCTGAACTTCTTCCACTGGTTCTTGTTTTGGGAGATCGCTCTCATCCCCGCCTTCTTCCTCATCAAGCTCTGGGGTGGGCCCAAACGCGGACCGGCGGCGACACAGTTTTTTGTCTACACCATGGCGGGCTCGGCGTTCTTGCTGATCAGCTTTTTGGCCGTCTATCTCTGCACCGGCTCCATGGACTTCACGCATCTGAGCCTGCTGGCTTCGACGGGTGAGTTGGAGCCGCTGATCACCGCGCATCTAGGCCCGGTCTCGCTGTGGCTGGCCATCGGCGTCCTGGCGGGCTTTGCGGTGAAGGTGCCTATGGCGCCGTTCCACACCTGGCTGCCGGATGCGTACGCGGAAGCGCCTACGCCGGTGACCATGCTGCTCACCGGCGCCATGTCCAAGATGGGCGTCTACGGCCTGCTGCGCATTGCGTTGCCCATCTTCGGCGCGCAGATTGCGCAGATCCGCACGCCGCTGCTCATCCTTGCCGTTCTCACCGTGGTGATGGGCGCATGGGCCTCGGTAGCGCAGAAGGATCTGAAGCGCGTCTTTGCGTACTCCTCAGTGAACCACTTGGGCTACTGCCTGGTGGCCATCTTTGCGCTGGCCGTTCCGGCTACGAGTGCCGCGCAGCAGGCCTCGCAGGCGGCGGCGCTGAACGGCGTCATCCTGCAGATGTTCAATCACGGCATCACCGCGGCGGCGATCTTCTGGTTCATCTCCATCCTGCAGGTGCGCACCGGCGGCCTGCGCGGCATAGGCGACTTTGGCGGCTTGCGCAAGCCGGCTCCGGTGCTCGCAGGTCTGATGGGCATTGCGCTCTTCAGTTCGCTGGGCTTGCCTGGGCTCAACGGCTTTGTGGGCGAGTTCCTCATCTTCCGCGGCGTGTTTTCCCTGTCGTGGGTTGCCGCTACGGTGTCCGTACTTGGCTTGCTGGTGACGGCGGCTGTGATCCTCACCGTGATCCAGAAAGTCTTCTCTGGCCCGGTGCCGGAGCCGTACGCAAACTTTGCCGATCTGCACGCGGGCGAGCGGTTGGCGCTGGCTCCGGTGATCGCCCTTATGCTGATCCTCGGCCTTGTGCCTCAGCTCATTGTGGACAGCGTCAATCCCACGGTGGTGAACCTGCTGACGCACTGGAGATTCTAGATGTTAGCCTGGACGATTTTTTTCTCGTTTGCCGGAGCTGCTCTTGAGGCTCTGATTCCTGAAGCCCGCGCGAGGTTTGCCCGATGGCTGGCGCTGAGCTGCGCGGTGGTGGGCCTGGCGATTGCGGCCGTGGATTTCTTTACGCATATGGGTGCGGCGCGCACGGTGCTGGTGGATGTGTCCTGGGTCCCGGCGATGGGCATACGTTTCCAACTTGCGGCCGATGGCATCAGCCGCGTGCTGGTGTTGCTCACCGGCCTCGCCTCGGTCTCCGGCGTGCTCTTCAGCTGGAACATCGAAAAGCGCACCGGCCAGTTCTTCGCCTTCTATCTGGCGCTGATTGGCGGCGTCTACGGCGTCTTCCTTAGCTCCGATCTCTTTCTCTTGTTCGTCTTCTATGAGATTGCGATTGTGCCCAAGTACTTCCTGATCGCCATCTGGGGCTCCACGCGGCGTGAGTACGCGGCCATGAAGCTGGCGCTCTACTCGTTTGTGGGCTCGGCGATGGTGCTGATCGGATTGCTGGCCAGCTACGCGGCCTCGGGTTCGCACTCCACCACGCTCGTCGATCTGGCACATGCGAATCTGCCGGTAGCGATGCAAATGGGTCTCTTCCCGCTGGTCTTTATCGGCTTCGGGATTCTGGCCGGCATGTGGCCCTTTCACACCTGGGCTCCCACGGGCCACGTAGCCGCGCCCACCGCCGCTTCCATGCTGCTGGCGGGCGTGGTGATGAAGCTGGGCGC
>Ga0181529_10003550_pt1 | contig 17664 bp, 20 predicted proteins | sample PEATcosm2014_Bin_36_FD_119763 | JGI IMG/M metagenome (GOLD analysis project Ga0181529, IMG submission 119763) | Peatland microbial communities from MTU Mesocosm Facility, Houghton, MI, USA - PEATcosm2014_Bin10_30_metaG | ecosystem: Environmental > Terrestrial > Soil > Wetlands > Peat | place... | reverse complement strand
GCCGACCTGGCCTTCCCGGCGCCGCCGCAACCGGTCTATTCGGCCGCCATCACCACCGCCGACCGCAAGGACGACGTGCGCCTTTCCGCCGCGCTGCAAAAGCTGGTGGAGGAGGATACCGGGCTGGTGCTGCGCCAGGACGCCGACATGGGCGAGACCATCCTGTCCGGCCAGGGCGAGATGCACCTGAAGGGAGCGATGGAGCGGCTGGCCACGGCCTTCGGCGTGAAGGTGAACGCCCACCGGCCACGCATCCCGTTCCGCGAGACCATCCGCCGGCCGGTGCACCAGCAGGGGCGGTTGAAGCGGCAGACCGGCGGCCACGGCCAGTTCGCCGACGTCAAGCTGGATATCGCCCCGCGCGAGCGCGGCGAGGGTTTCCTGTTCGTCGACAAGATCGTCGGCGGGGCGGTGCCGCGGCAGTACATCCCGGCGGTGGGCGAAGCGGCGGAGGAGGCGGCGCGCAAGGGGGCGTTCGGCTATCCGGTGGTGGACATCTCGGTCACCCTGGTCGATGGCGGCTTCCACACGGTCGACAGCTCCGACATGGCGTTCCGCACCGCCACCCGCATGGCGATTCAGGAGGCGATGCCAAAGGCCGACCCGGTGCTGCTGGAACCGATGCACCACGTCACCGTCACGGTGCCAAACAACTTCACCGCGACGGCCCAGCGCCTGCTGACCGGGCGGCGCGGCCAGATCCTCGGCTATGCCGAGCGGCCGGGCTGGTCGGGCTGGGACGACGTCGTGGCGCTGGTGCCGGAAGCGGAACTGCACGACTTCATCATCGAGTTGCGCAGCCAGACCATGGGGCTGGGCACCTATCGCCACCGCTTCGATCACCTGGCCGAAGCGCACGGCAAGGTGGTGGAGGAAGCGCGGAAGATGGTGGAGGCTGAACGCGGCTAGCTTTCTTTTTCCCCCTCCCCCTGAGGGAGGGGGAAGAGGGAGGGGGCTGTGCTCAGTTGTCCTTGGCGCCCTGGCGAATCCAATCGCGGATCGCCGTGCGGTCGCACGACGACAGCTGCTTCTTGTTGTGCGGCATGCGCAACGCGGCGGATGTGCGCCAGTCCAGCAGGCGCATCAGGTTGCTGCTTTCCGGATCGCCGGGGATCACCATCGGCCCGAACTTCGTGCCGGCCATGACCCCTTGGTACGACGTCAGGTCCAGTCCGCTGGCCTGGTAGCCTTCCCCGTTCGGCGCCGAGTGGCAGGACACGCAGCGGCCCAGGAAGACGGGAAGCACGTCGTCCTGGAAGCTCATCCGGGGTTCCGCGGCCGAAGCGGCAGGCGTTGCACCCAGCCCCCCGAACCCGCAGATCGAGGCTGCCGTAACGACGGCGGCCATGACAACGATATGGCAGCTTTTCATGGCGATATCCTCTCGACGGGACGCTTCTGGATCAGGTCATGCCACGGAGTCGGCAGAATAGCATGGGCAGCCCCAGCATGGGATCAGCCACGGCGATTCGTGAACGCATCGTTGTTGACGCGGCACCAGGGCGGCAGGCACACCAACGGATGAAATTCGTATCGGGAGACTCGATCATGCGGCGTTTGTGGGTCCTGGGACTGCTGCTCGCGATCGGCGCCTGCGTGGGACCCCCTCCATCGACCCAGCGACTCGTCGTGTATTATCAGGAATGGTCCGCCGCGCTCGACGACTCGGCGCAGGAAATCGTCAAGAGCGCCGCCACCTGGGCGAACAGCAACCCGACCCTGCCCATCGTCGTCGCCGGCTATGCCGACCCCGAAGGCAGCCCGCAGGCCAACCGCGAACTCTCGCACGTCCGGGCGCAACGGGTGGCCGATGCGCTGATCGCAGACGGTGTCCCCGCCCAACGCGTCACCGTGACCGCCCACGGCTCGGTCGGCTTCGCCATGGATGCGCAGGAAGCCCGCCGGGTGACGATCAGCCTCGGCGCCCCCTGAGTGCCCGACGGCGCCGCCGGTATCCCCATCGGCGCGCCGCGGGAGGTGCTGCGGCGCGTGTTCGGTTTCCCCGCCTTCCGGGGACTCCAGCAGGAGGCGATCGACCACGTGCTCGCCGGCGGCGATGCGCTGGTGCTGATGCCGACCGGCGGCGGCAAGAGCATGTGCTACCAGGTGCCGGCGCTGTGCCGCCCCGGCACAGCGCTGGTGGTCAGCCCGCTGATCGCGCTGATGGACGACCAGGTGGCGGCGCTGCGCCAACTCGGCGTCGCCGCCGGCGCGCTGCATTCCGAACTCGATGGCGACGAACAGCGCCGGGTCGGGCGCGAGCTGGACGGCGGGCGGCTCGATCTCCTCTACGTCTCGCCCGAGCGCCTGCTCAGCCCGGGCACGCTGGAACGACTGCGGCGACGTGACATCGCCCTGATCGCCATCGACGAGGCCCATTGCGTCAGCCAGTGGGGCCACGAGTTCCGCCCCGAATACCGCGCCCTGGCCGGGCTCGCCGACTCGTTCCCGGGGGTGCCGCGCCTGGCCCTGACGGCGACCGCCGACCCGCGCACGCGCCTCGATATCGTCGCCTCGCTGGCCCTGCATGACGCGCACGTGTTCGTCGCCAGCTTCCATCGCCCCAACCTGCACCTGGCCTGCGCGGCGAAGGTGAGCGAGACCGCGCAATTGCTGGCGCTGCTGGGACGTCACCCCGACAGCGCCGGCATCGTCTATTGCGGCAGCCGGGCCAAAACCGAGCGGGTGACGGCATCGCTGCGGGCCAAGGGCTTCGACGCCGTGGCCTACCACGCCGGCCTGCCAGCCGAGGAAAAGCGCGCGGCGCTGGTGCGGTTCCGCGCCGGCGAGCCGGTCGTCGTGGTCGCCACCATCGCCTTCGGCATGGGAATCGACCGGCCGGACGTGCGCTTCGTCGTCCATCTCGACATGCCCGATAGCCCGGAGGCGTTCTACCAGCAGATCGGCCGCGCCGGCCGCGACGGCGATCCCGCCGACACGCTGCTGCTCTATGGCGGCGAGGATATCGCCAGGGCGCGGCACTGGCTCGCCCAGTCCGCGGCGCCGGAGGCGCAGAAACAGGTGATGCGGGCGCGGCTGGAGGCGATGATCGCGCTGACCGAGACGGCGGGCTGCCGGACCCGGACGCTGCTGGCCTGCTTCGGCGAGGAATTCGGCCAGGATTGCGGGCATTGCGACAATTGCGCCTCTCCGGTCAGCGTGTTCGACGGCACCACCGAGGCGCAAAAAGTGCTCTCCGCCGTCTACCGTACAGGGCAGCGCTTCGGGGTGGGTCACGTGGTGAACGTGCTGCTCGGCCAACCCACCGAGAAGTGGCGCAGTGGCAGCACGACCGGCTGCCCACCTTCGGCATCGGCGCCGACCGGCCCGAAGGGTTCTGGCGCGGCGTCATCCGCCAGTTGATCGCCCGCGGGGTGATGGGTGTGGACGTCGACGCCGAGCAGGGAAAATTCACGACTCTCTCGCTGGTGACCGACAAGGCGCGGCCGATCCTGCGCGGCGAGGAACGGGTGATCCTGCGCGAGGATTTGTCCACCCCGCGCAACCGCCGGCGGGGCGCGCCGGGTCGGGGGACGCGGAGTACATCGCCGACGACCCTGCCGGACAACGACGCCGGTTTCGAGGCGCTGCGAGCCTGGCGGTCGGAGGAGGCGCGGACACAGAAAGTGCCGCCCTATGTGATCTTCCATGACAGCGTGCTGCGCGACATCGCCGCGCAACAGCCGGCCAACCTGGACGAACTGGCGGAGATCAAGGGCGTGGGCGCCAGCAAACTGGCTCGCTACGGAGCAGCCGTGTTGAGCGTGGTGCGCGCGGCGTAAAGTCAGACTCCAGCGTCGGTCAAGACCTCGGATCAATAGACCCGATAATAGGCGTTCGCCCGGTAGTAGGCGTAGGACGGATATCCGGCGTAGTACAAGTAGCGCGGATAGCCATATGCGGTGGCCGGGGGCGGATACCCGGCATAGTACACGTAGCGTGGATAGCCATACGCGGTGGCCGGGGGCGGCGGATAGCTCGGAACCAGGCGCTGCGCGGTCGCGGTAGCCGGCCGGGCCGGGAGGTGGATCGGATGCCTTGCCGCGACCACAGGCGCCGTTAACCGCTTGATGACCGGCATGCCAGGGTGCGCCGCGCCATCCGGCGTCGTGGCCGTCCGGGCCAATGGTGCGCTCAGCGGCGGCACGCGGCTCGACGGCGGCGGCGCGAACGTGGCCGCCGGCACAACCGGCTGTGGTTCCGCCAGCGCCGTTGCCACCGGCGCGGTCGCCGTTGCGTCTGGAGAGGATGGCGGCACGATGGAAGTCACCGTCCGCGCATGCTGCGGCGAAATCACCTGATAAATAGTCGCGCCCGTCGCACCGACGAAGAGAACGGTACTGACGCCAAAGCACCACAGCATCAAACCGCGCCAGGTCATGGTGATCCCCTTGTTCCAGCCGAATCGGTCGCCGTTCGGAAGGCTAAGCCGCGTACAAGCAAACAGCCAGCTTCGCGTATGGCGCCCCCGACCGACGCGCCGTGTGATCCACCCACTTCCCTCGGTACGCGGCGCTTCCGGATACCGGCCCGCCGCGCCACGCCCCAGGGAGCGGAGCCCCCCGGGGCCTGTTTTCTTTCCTACGGCGTGCCGCTCAGCCCCCGGAGGATCTCCCGGAAAGCCACCTGGCCCGGGTCGTCCAGCCCGATCGAGCGGTCCGCGAAGATGCGGGCGCGGCCGATTTTCGCCGGTTCGCCGCGCATGCGGTCCAGCGTGGCATCGACGGCAGCGGTGGCGGCGGTGAGCATGGCCGCTGGGTCGTCCTTGCCCTCGATGGCCCGGACGGCGGCGTTCAGCGCGTCGAGCACCGTCTTGTCGCCCAGCGATGCCTTGCCGCGCGCCATCATGGCTTGCAGGGCGCCGTCCAACAGGGCGGGCACCTCCGACCAGGGCACTTCTGTGCGGCCCTTGGTCGCCTTGGCGGCGCTGAGCAGCGCGGTGGCCAGCAACGTGCCATAGCTGGACCCGGAAGCGCGGGTGAAGGCCTGGGCGCAGGTCATCAGCGCCATGCCCAGGTCGGCGGGCAGGGTCGGCAGGACCTTGTCCACCTCACGGCCGCCGCGGACCATGGTGACACCGAGGTCGCCGTCGCCCAGTTGGCCGTCGAGCGTGTTCAACGCATCCGCCGCGACCTCCATGTGCGCGGCGATGCGGGCGAGGCCGGCGGAGAGCACCGGCACGGTCAGCGACATGGGCTCATACCCTCCAGAATGCACACTCGGCCGGCGCCTTCAGCAAGCGCTCAAGTTCGGCGTCGAGTTTGATGATCGTAAAAGAAACACCCGCCATTTCCATAGAGCAGGCGTAACGCCCGACCAATGGCATGACGATCGTGGCGCCGAGCGCGGTCAGCCGCGCATGCACCTGACGGTAAAGGATAAAAAGCTCCTCCGCCGGGGTGGCGCCGAGGCTGTTCACGAGCACGGAAACACGGTCGCCCTTGGCGATCGGGCGGTCGGTCAACTGCATGTCGAGCATCTCGGCGGCGATCACGTCGGCGGTATGCAGCTTGCCGCGCCGCACCCCGGGTTCGCCGTGGATGCCCATGCCGATTTCCATCTCGTCCTCGGCGATGGTGAAGGTCGGGCGGCCGGCCTGCGGCACGGTGCACGGCGTCAGCGCCACGCCCACGGTGCGGCAGGCGTCGGCGGCGGCCTGGGCGATGCGGGTGACCTCGGCGAGGTCGGCCCCGGCCTCGGCGGCGGCGCCGGCGATCTTGTAGGCATAGACGATGCCGGCTACGCCACGGCGCTTGGCGGCCTCGGCGGGGGCGGCGGAGGCGATGTCGTCGGCCAGCTTGACCGAGGAGGTGGGCACATCTTCCATTTCCATCATCTCGCCGGCCATGTCGAAGTTCATGACATCGCCGCCGTAGTTGCCGTACAGGCGCAGCACGCCGGCGCCGCCGTTGGCCGCGCGCATCGCCTCGACCATCTGTTCGACCGACGGGGAAGCGAACACCTCGCCGATGGCGCAGGCGTCGAGCAGGCCGGGGCCGACGTAACCGGTGAACACCGGCAGGTGTCCGGAGCCGCCGCCCGAGACCAGGCCGACCTTACCGGCGCGGGCCGGGCCGGGGCGCTTGATCACGCGCGCGCCGGGGGCGGTGCGCTCGTAATACTGCGGGAACGCAAGGCAAAGCCCGTCGATCGTCTCGTCGACATAGGCAAACGGGTCGTTCAGGATTTTCTTCATCTCGGGTCCCTCTGCGGCGCCGCCCGGGCGGACGGTCGTAGCACCAGCATAGACCGACTGCGGCGCGATGGGCAGATGGGCAGGCCGACGAAACGACCGGCGCAGGGCAGACCTAGCTGCGGCGGTGGTGCGAGCGGGCGGCGCCGCTGCGAGTGGCCAGCGTCACCGCCACCCCGGCCGTCACCAGCGCCAGCCCGGTCGGCAGCAGCCAGACCGGGCGCATCAGCACGGGCAGGGCCATATTCATCCAGACCCACTCGAAAACACTCTTGTGGGTGACATCGTTGACCGCCGCCACCCAATCCAGATGCAGGATCGCAAACGCCTCGCCGAGCGTCGTATCCGGCGCCAGCATGAGGGCGAGCGTGAAGGCCAGCACGAAGCACATGGCTGATATGACGGCCAGGATGCGGGCTGCAATCACGCGAACAGCCGCTCGTTCTTCAGGCCGTCGTAGAGCGACGCCACGTAGTCGCCGTAGCCGTTCCAGATTTGCGTGGGCACCATCTCGCCGCTCCCGAGCAGCCGTTCCTGCGCCTGACTCCAGCGGGGGTGCGGCACGGCCGGGTTCACGTTGGCCCAGAAGCCGTACTCGCTGTCCTGCAACTGCTGCCAGAAGCCCACCGGGCGCTTGTCCGTGAACTCCACCTTGACGATCGATTTGGCCGACTTGAAACCGTATTTCCAGGGCAGCGTCAGCCGGATCGGGGCACCGTCCTGTTTGGGGATGGTCTTGCCGTACATGCCGACCGACAGGAAGGCCAGTTCGTTGGTCGCCTCGGCGAGCGTGACCCCCTCGGTGTAGGGCCAGGGATACCAACTGTGGGCCAGCCCGGGCATGGTCTTGTGGTCGGCCAGCGTGGTGAAGCGGAGGTATTGGACGCCGGCCGCTGGCTCGGCCAGCTTCACCAGGGCGGCCAGCGGGAAGCCGGTCCAGGGCACCGTCATCGCCCAGGCCTCGACGCAGCGGTGGCGATAGACGCGTTCCTCCAGCGTCACCTGTTTCAACAGGTCCTCCAGCGCGATGGTGCGCGGCCTGGCGACCATGCCGGCGATTTCGACGCTCCAGGGGTCGACCGGCAGCGCCTGGGCGGCGCCGGCGATGTCCTTGTCCTCGCCGAATTCGTAATAGTTGTTGTAGGTCGTGGAGTCCTTCTCGGGGGTGAGCGGGCGGCCGCCGTCGTATTTGGCATCGCGCTGGGCCGGCAGCGGCGCCAGAGGCGTGGCGGGCGCGCCAGGGCCGCCGAACAGGTGCCATTGCGCCCGCGCCGGCGCGGCCACCGCGATCGCCCCGGCGCCGCCGAGCAAGGCCCGCCGTGCCATCACCACCGCCTCCGGCGTCGCCTGCTGCTCCGGGATGGTCCAGCCCGGCCGTCGCTTGATCAACATTCCGATGCCCCCGTTGGTGCGGCCGCACCGCACTGTGCCCTGGAGATGGTCCGCACTTCAATGCCCGCAAGGCTGGGTCCACGAGACCGGCCGGCCCACGGGGTTGCGCTGCCCCTCCGCCTCTGGGACTGTCCGGCCGCCCAGGCGTTACACCGAAAGAAGCCTCACCATGCATCTCGCACCCCGTTCCCGAGTGACGGTCCCGTTGGGTTGAGCACCTGGGCGCTGCTGGGCATGATGCTGAGCGTCCTGGTCGCGGGCGCGACCCAGCGCGTTACCGGCATCGGCTTCGCGCTGGTGAGCGCGCCCCTGCTGGTGGTGTTGACCGGCCCGATTACCGGGGTGCTGCTGACCAATGTGCTGAACCTGACCACCAATATCATTGTGCTCGCGCAGACCTGGCGGCAGGTGGAACTCAAGCGGGTCCTGCTACTGGCGATCCCGGCGTTGTGTTTCGTGCCGGTGGGCCAGTTCGTCGCCCGGCTCCTGCCGCCGGCGACGCTGATGGTGGGGATCGGCGGCATCATCCTGGTGGCGCTCGCCGGGGTGCAGCTGCTGCGGCGGACCTCGGTGTTCTCCGGACCCGGCGGCGCCATCGCAGCGGGCGCCTTGAGCGGCTTCATGAACGTCACCGCCGGCGTCGGCGGTCCGGCGATCACCCTCTACGCCATCGGCAGCCGGTGGCCGCTGCGCTCCTTTGTCGGCTCGATGCAGCTCTATTTCGCGCTGGTCAACACGGGATCGATCGCCGCGAAGGGCCTGCCGCATGTCGGTACGACGGCGCTCACGGCGGCGATTGGCGCCCTGGTCCTGGGCGTGCTCCTCGGCCATGTCGCCGCCCGTCACATCGCCCCCGAGCGGGCCCGGAACGCCGTCCTGTTCCTGGCCATGGCGGGAGCCACCGGAACGCTGGTCAAGGGTTTGTTCCTGAGCCTGCAGTAGCGCTGCGGAGGGCATTGATTTGCCCCGCCACCTGGCGGACAGTACGGCCGTGCTGACGTTACACGGAAAGAAGTAAAACCATGCATCTCGCACGCTTTCCCCGCGTGAAGATCTGTCACGCACCCACGCCGCTGGAGTTCATGCCGAATTTGACCAAGCTGCTCGGCGGGCCGCAGCTTTGGATCAAGCGCGACGACTGCACCGGGCTGGCGACCGGCGGGAACAAGAATCGGAAACTGGAATTCCTGGTCGGCGAAGCGCTCGCGCTGGGCGCCGACACGCTGGTGACGCAGGGCGCGGTGCAGTCGAACCACGTACGCCAGACCGCCGCGGCGGCGGCGAAGTTCGGGCTGCGCTGCGTCGGGCTGCTGGAGCACCGGGTGCAGACCAACGACACCGATTACCTGGACAACGGCAACGTGCTGCTGGACCGGCTGCTGGGGCTGAAAATCGAGTACCGCCCGGCCGACACCGACATGCAGGCGGCGATCGAGGAAGTCGGCGAGCGGCTGCGCGGCGAGGGGAGCAAGCCGTACCTGATCCCGGGCGGCGGGTCGAACCCGACGGGGGCGCTGGGCTATGCGGCGGTGGCGCTGGAGTTGCTGGCGCAGGCCAACGAGCTTGGGCTGCGCATCGACCGAGTGGTGCACGCCACCGGCAGTGCCGGCACCCAGGCCGGGCTGGTGGCCGGTTTCGCGGCGCTGAATGCGGGCATCCGGGTGCTCGGCATCGGCGTGCGCAACCCGCGCGACAAGCAGGAGGCCAATGTCCACAAACTGGCCGAGGCCACGGCGGCAAAGCTGGGGCTGAAGGACGGGATTGCCCGCGATGCCGTCGAGGCTAATTGTGACTATGTCGGTGCGGGCTATGGCATTCCCACCGAGGGCATGGCCGAGGCGGTGATGTTGCTGGCGCGGACCGAGGGGGTGTTTCTCGATCCGGTGTATTCGGGCAAGGCCATGGCGGGGCTGATCGACCTGATCCGCCGCGGCGCCTTCCGGGTGGATGAAAACGTGGTGTTCGTGCACACCGGCGGGCAGGTGGGCCTGTTCGCGTACAAGGATTATCTGACGCGGGCGGCTGGCTGAGTTCCTGGCGTAAGGCGGCAAGAAAGTTGCGCTGCGGAGGTGCGCCGGGTGCCGTTGGCGCGTCAACGCACCATTCATCGTTCCGGCGTAGGCAGTCCCGGGCACGCGCATGATCGGGAGTATCCCGTGGACTGGTGGATAAGGCTCTGCGTCGGGGTTGCGGCGATTCTCGTTGGCGGCTGCACGCCGGTATCCGTGCCGCCGCCGGTAACGCTTAACCAGCAATGGATGATCGGCATCGAGCACATCCGCGGCGACCCGCTGATACTGCAACCGTTGACCAATCGATTCCTGGCGGATCTGGCCGGGATGACGAATGTGCAGGTGGTTTACGTTGGCGTGGAGCTCAACGACTTCCACTTCAACGCCAAGGACGGCGACAAGCTGCGGGTCTACCCATGGCTGCGTGCCGGGGGCCATTGCATGGAGTTCACCTACATCATCTACCAGGCCGGTCAGCAGGAACGCACGTATGGTCTGGTTGTTCCGGCCCTGGCCGCCGGTCCGGAACCTGACACGGCTTGCGTCGATCGCGCCGCCTCCGGCTTTTACCAAGCGCTCGCGCAGCAGGGGTTGTGATGGCGACGGCGTGCCCGAAGTTCGTTGTTATACCAATCCGTATGAGCATTGACTCACGAGGGGGATTCCCGACGCGGGGCGAACTGTGATTCTAACGGGGCGAACATCGCGAGGCTTGCCATGGCTGTCCCTTTGCCCCTGCGCACGGACTTCACTGCTTCCGCCCTGCGCCGCCATGCGCGGCAGACGCAAGACGCGAACCAAGCGCGCCGGCTGCTGGCGCTGGCGGCGATCTATGATGGCGGTTCGCGGGGCGATGCGGCGCGGATCGGCGGTGTGGGCCTGCAGATCGTCCGCGATTGGGTGGTGCGCTTCAACGCGGAGGGGCCGGATGGGCTGGTCAACCGCAAGGTGCCGGGGCCATCGCGGCGGCTGGACGAGGTTCTGCGGCGAGCACTCGCGGCGATCGTCGAGAGCGGACCGATGCCGGCGGTGCACGGTGTGGTTCGCTGGCGGCTAGTCGATCTGGCGCAGTGGGTGTGGGAGGAATTTCGCGTCTCGGTCAGCGAGGACACGGTCGGCCGGGAATTACGCGCGCTCGGCTACCGCAAGCTTTCCGCCCGACCGCGCCATCATGCCCAGGCGCCAGAGGCGGTCGAGGCATATAAAAAAATTTCCCTGCCCTGCTGGACGCAGTCGCGCAAGAGAAGGGCGTCGCACCGGCCGACATAGAGGTCTGGTTCGCCGATGAAGCCAGGATCGGCCAGAAGAACAAAATCACCCGGCGTTGGGCCAGACGCGGCACGCGACCGGCGGCGCCGAAGGATCAGCGCACGACCTCGACCTACATCTTCGGTGCGATCTGTCCCCGGCTCGGCAAGGCCGCCGGCCTGGTGCTGCCACGCTGCAACATCGCGGCGATGAACCTGCATTTGGCCGAGATGGCGACCGCCGTGGCGCCGGGGGCGCACGCCGTGCTGCTGCTCGACCAGGCCGGATGGCACTTGTCGCAGCGCCTGGTGGTGCCGCCGAACATCACGCTGATGCCGCTGCCAGCCAAATGCCCCGAGCTGAACCCGACCGAGAATGTCTGGCAGTTCATGCGCGATAACTGGCTCTCAAACCGCATGTTCCCCTCCTACGATGCCATCGTCGACCATTGCTGCGATGCCTGGAACAAACTCGTCGAGCAGCCCTGGCGCATCATGTCCATCGGCCTACGCAACTGGGCTCATGGGTTCTGATCAATGCAGGTTGGTATTATTTGCTGAGATATTTCATCCCGGTATCGCACATGACGGTGACCACGGTGGCGTCGGGTCCCAGTCGTTCGGCCAGGCGCAAAGCGGCGATGACGTTGGCGCCGGTGGACGTCCCGGCGAAAATTCCCTCCTCCCGGGCCAGCCGAAGGGTCATGGCCGCGGCCTCTTCCGTTGAAACCCGCTCGATCCGGTCAGCGATGTCCGCCCGCCAGAGCGGTACGACGTACCCCGCGCCGATTCCATCGATCTTGTGAGCGCCGGACGGGCCACCCGACAGAACCGCGGATTCGGCGGGCTCCACGGCAACGATCGTGATCTGCCCGTGATAACGGCGCAGGGCCTCACCGGTGCCCCGAAGGGACGCCGCGGTCCCCACGCTCTGCACAAAACCATCGACCCGCCGGTCGGTCTGAAGCCAGATTTCCTCGGCCAGTTTGCGATAGGCCGCGAACTGATCGGTATTGTTCATCTGGTCGGTCCAGAAGCTCCCGGTTTCCATCGCGACGACGCGGGCGGCTTCGATCATGTCGCGGGTCAGTTTTTCCGTCATGCGCCCGCTCTCGCTTGGTACGATGTGAAGCCTGGCCCCCAGGATTTCCATGTGTTTGAGTTTCTCCCGGGCGAAGGCGTCCGACGTCACGATATCCAACGGATGTCCCTTCACGGCGCAGACCAGCGACAGCGACACGCCGGTGCTGCCGCCAGTGTATTCGACGACGGAACCACCCGTCTTGAGACGGCCGTCCGCCTCTCCCGCTTCGATCATCGCCAGCGCCATCCGGTCCTTCATGCTGCCGGTGGGGTTCTCGCTTTCCAGTTTCAGCAGGATGCGGGCGCCGCTCCCGGGAACGACGTTGCGCAGGACCATCAAGGAGGTGTTGCCGATGCATTGCAGGATGTTGCGCCGCAATCCGGTCATGATGCCTGTCTCCTTTGCCTGACGTGGCCTGATGAACCGGGTCACGATTGTCAGGGCTTCAGGATCGCACCTTCCAGGCGGTTTGCAACCATTGCGCGGCGACAGGAACGGCCGCGGCGCGCCAGGGCGAGGCCAGCCAGGCCGCTGCCCAGAAGGGCGAGCGTCATTGGTTCGCATACCGGATCGGACGCCTCGGCGATGGAGAAGATCTCGTCGACGTTGCTGATGGGATAGTTCCCGGCGCCGCTGCCGGTATAGTACGAGTAGCTCGTCCCGCCATTGCCCCAGATGTTGCCTTCCATATTGGGGGAACCGGCAAAACTTATGAGTATCCCATAGGTGTCGAGCACGTCGGTGCTGCCGGATTCCTCGTAGACAATATTGTCGTAGTCGAAAGCCCCGAGAGGGCTCGTTTGGCCACCTGAGCCTGGGTTCAGGGGTGTGCCGTTCAAACTTACAAGGACGCCGTCGATCTGCCCAGCGAACGTCAGGATGTCGAAGCCGCCGTTATCCGCGGCCCCGGTGGTCAGCGTGCCCGCACCCGGATCCGCGCCGGACAACGTCCAATCGTACAGGTCCGCCGACGCCGGGACAGGCGCAAGCAGCCCGGCGGCAAGCGCGAGCGCGGCGGTGATCGCGAGGATGGGTTTCAGCGTCTTCGTCCCATCCGAAGGCAACTGCATGGGCACATGAAAAATTCATTTCACGCACATGTTTCGTGCCGAGGAGGGAAATTGAACAAAATCAATCTCCTGTGCTGGGTCGTCTACGATAGCGCCAAAGGGTTAAAAAATTCCTTCAACACCACTCCGGCACCGGCGTGGGCCAGGCAAATTCGCCGCAACAGGCCCCCTGGTTGACACTCACCATCCCGCTCCGTACGGTGATTCCGTCAGGAGTTTCAGTCATGAGCGTGGACTTTCGCAAACGGTCGTTCTTGCTTGAGCATATCCGGCACACCTTGTCGTTCTACGATCCCCGATCGGTCGATCCCGCCGGCGGCTTCTTCCACCGCTACAAGAACGACGGCACGGTTTACGATCCGTCCACGCGCACCATGGTGGCCTCGTGCCGTTTCGTTTTCAATTACGCGATGGCTTACAAGCAGTTCGGCACGCCCGACTACCTGGCCCGGGTGCGCCACGGCCTCGATTATCTGCGCCGCATCCATCGCAATCCGGCCACCGGCGGCTACGCCTGGCGGATCGAGGACGGCCGGCCCGCGGACACCACCAACCATTGCTACGGCCTGGCTTTTGTCCTTCTGGCCTATTCCTGTGCGCTGAAAATCGGCATCGCCGAGGCCCGCGGCTGGATCGACGAGACGTTCGATGTGATGGAGCGCCATTTCTGGCTCCCCAGGGACGGCCTCTATGCCAACGAAGCCGACGCGCAATGGAATGTCGGCGCCTATCGCGGCCAGAACGACAACATGCACGCCTGCGAGGCGATGGTGGCGGCCTACGAAGCCACGGGCGAACGTAAATTCCTGGAGCGCGCGGTGCTCATCGCCGGGAACATCGCTGTTCGTCAGGCCGCTCTGACCGGCGGCGAGGTCTGGGAGCACTTCAAACCGGACTGGACCCCCGACCTGGAGTACGCCCGCGACAGCCACAACACCAACAGTATCCGGCCCTGGGGCGTGCAGACCGGCCACCAGACCGAGTGGGCCAAGCTGTTGCTGATCCTCGACCGCCACGCGCCCGCCGATTGGCGCCTTGGCCGCGCCAGGGAGCTGTTCGACAGGGCCTGGGCGTGCGGTTGGGACACGGTTCACGGAGGGCTGGTCTACGGCTACGACCTCGATGGGAAAGTGTGCGATCCCGACAAGTACTTCTGGGTCCAGGCCGAAAGCCTCGCCGCCGCCGCCCTACTCGGCGCGCGTACCGGTGATGAAAAATACTGGCTGATCTATGACAAGATCTGGGCCTACGCCTGGGAAAATTTTGTGGATCACAAATACGGTGCATGGTACCGGCGCCTGTTGCCCGACAACCGCCAGTACGACGACCGCAAGACCTACGACAACAAGGCCGACTACCACACCATGGGGGCCTGCTATGAGGTCCTCAACGTCATCAAGGAATGAAGCCATCGCGGCCTGAGGGCGCCTGAAAGACAAGGGGGAAAATCAACATGTCCACTTTCTACGGCCAGTTCGTCTGGTGCGAACTGATGACCACCGACACTGTGGCCGCGACGGCGTTCTATCGCGCCGTGCTTGGCTGGGGCGCCCGCGACGCCGAGCCTGCGGACCACCCCTACACAATCCTCAGCGCCGGCGAGACGCCCGTGGCCGGGCTGATGGGCATGCCCCGGGCCGCCCGCGACGCCGGCGCGCGGCCGGGCTGGATCGGCTATGTCGCGGTCGATGACGTCGATGCCATGGCCGTTCGCGTCGGGGCTGCCGGTGGCACCGTCCATCACGCCGCCGACGACATCCCCGGGGTCGGCCGCTTCGCCGTCGTCGGCGATCCGCAAGGCGCCATCTTCGTGTTGTTCAAGAGTTTCGATCCGGGGCAGGCGCCGGCGGCCGCGGGGTGGACGCCGGGCCATGTCGGCTGGCACGAGTTGCACACTGGCGATCCGGAAGCGGCATTTGCCTTCTACGCCGGTCTGTTCGGCTGGACGAAGGCGGATGCGCTCGACATGGGCCCGATGGGCATCTACCAGATGTTCGCCGCCGCCGGCCTGCCGATCGGCGGCATCATGCCGCGGGGCGCCGAGATGCCCAGGCCGGCCTGGCTCTATTACTTCACCGTGGACAACATCGCTGCCGCCGTGGCGCGGGTGAGGGCAGCGGGTGGCGCGGTCGACTCCGGCCCGCTCGAGGTTCCGGGCGCGTTGTGGATCGTGGGGGGCCGGGACCCTCAGGGCGCGTTGTTCGCGCTCGTCGGACCGGCTGTTCCGCCGGCCTGACCGGCGTAACGAGCGGTTGCGGCCGGGCAGGGCGTGCGCCCAAAGTGGCGCATGCCGAAGGAACACCCGCGACGGGACGAAATGCGGCGCGCCTACCGGCGGCTGATCCAACGCGTGCGCCGGCCGGCGCCGATCGCCGAGCGGCCGCCTGCCGCCGGCACGCGGGCCCTGAAGATCATCAGTTGGAACCTGCTGCGGCTGACCGGCGCGACTTTGGACGACGTGGCCCGGCTGATTCGCCGCCACCATCCGGACATCCTGCTCATGCAGGAGGCGACGCACGCCATCGACGCGCTGCCCGGTCAGGTCGGCGGCTACTATTGGCGCACCCCGTTGCCCGGGCGCATCCACGGGCTGGCGGTGTGGAGCCGTCTCGCCCTGCCGCATCCCCCGGTGGTGATGCCGCTGCCCGCCGGATCGCTGTTCGAGCGGGTGTGCCAGATCGTCGAACTGGATGGCGTCGGCATCGCCAACGTCCACCTCTCGCACGGCCAGGTCCTGAACCGGCGGCAACTGCGCCGGATTGCCTGGGTCCTGCCGAAGCGGGCGGCGGTGCTGGGCGACTACAATCTGGTGGGTCCGGCGTTGTTGCCCGGCTTCGATGATGTCGGCCCGCGCCATCCGACCCATGTGATGGGCGACATCGTGCCGCTGCGCATCGATCGCTGCCTGGTGCGCGATCTGACCTGCCTTTACAGCGCCGTGCTGCCGCGGCGGCGTTCCGACCACCGGCCGATCGTGGTGACGCTGGCCGTGGCCATCGTGCCGGCGCTGCTGGCCGCCGCCTAAAGATACGGCAGCAGCAACCGCGCCGCCGCATCGCGCAGGCGCACCGGCAGGGAGCGCTCGGCGAGATCCCCGATGGTCAGCTGGCGACCCTTGCCGGCGTCGATCATCCCGGTCAGGCACGCCGCCAGCCCGGGATCGTAAAGCTCCACGTTGACCTCGAAATTCAGCCGGAAACTGCGGGCATCCCAGTTCGCGCTGCCGATCAGGCTCCACGCGTCGTCCACCACCATCAGCTTGGAATGGTCGAACGGCGGCGGGGTGAGCCAGATGCGGCAACCCCGTTGCAGCAGCGGCAGGACGTTGGCGTGCAGCGCCCAGTCCATGACGAAGTGATTGCTGCGCGCGGGCAGCACGATGTCGATTTCCACGCCACGTAGCGTGGCCAGCGCCAGCGCGGTGACCAGGCGCTCGTCGGGCAGGAAATAGGGCGTCTTGATACGCAGCGTGTGGTGCGCGCAGGCGATCGCCTCCAGCACCAGGAACTCGATTTTCCGGATGTCCGCGTCGGGACCCGAGGTGATCACCCTGGCGTTGGCGCCCCCGGCCTCGGCGATGGCGGGAAACCAGTCCGCGCCCGCGAGTTCCTCGCTGGTGACAAAACTCCAGTCGCGCGCGAAGGCCTCGGCGAGTTGGCCGACCACCGGGCCGCGCAGATGGAAGTGGGTATCGCGCACGGGATCGCGCGGATGGTCGGCCAGCACATTCTCGCCGCCGATGTTCATCCCGCCGGTGAAGCCGATGCGGCCATCGGTCAGCAGGATCTTCTTGTGCGTGCGCAGGTTCAGGAACGGCATGCGCCAGGGCAGCGGCGAGTGCATGAAGCGGCCGGCCGGCACGCCGTTGCGGACCAGGCGGTTGAAGGCGGCCGAATGGAAATAGCCGGCGCCGATGCCGTCGATCAGCACCCGCACGTGCACGCCGCGTCGATGCGCCGCGATCAGCGCATCGACGAAGGCGCCGCCGGCATGATCGTCGCGCAGGATGTAGCTCGACAGCGCGACGCTGTGCCGGGCGGCGGCGATCGCACTCAGCATGGCGGGATAGGCTTCATCGCCGCAGTAGAGGACCTGCGCCTCGTTGCCCGCCAACAGGGGGCGGCCGGTGATGCGCGCGGCGGCCCGCCCCAGTGGGGCGAGGTGGCGGACGGGTGACTCCGCGCTGGCGCGGCGCGGGCTGGCGAGGTCGCCGTCCTGGCGCAGCCCGCGAGCGCGGCGGGTGACGCGGTTGACGCCGAACAGGGCATAGAGCAGCCCGCCGGCAAACGGCGACAGCCAGGCCAGCCCCATCCAGCCCATCGAACTGCCGGCGTCGCGGTCGTTCAGCAGCACGTGCACGGTGACCAGGATGGCGATCAACACGCCGAGCGGGATCAGCAGGGCGTCGCCCACATGGCCGAACATCGCCACCCGCAGCCTGTCCTCGAAGCTGAACACCGTCGTATCCTTCCGCCGGTCGCACCCGCGCCGTCGCTTGTCGTGGTGCGGGCCGGATCATAGTGTACACACCTGCAACGGCGTAGCTTGCGTCGGATACACGGGAAGGGGCGTCGATGAGTAAGATTTTCGGAGAAATCCGCCAGCTCGGCTTCGTGGTCGAGGATATCGAGGCCGCGATGCACCATTGGGCGACGGTGATCGGCGT
>Ga0181529_10003549_pt1 | contig 17679 bp, 12 predicted proteins | sample PEATcosm2014_Bin_36_FD_119763 | JGI IMG/M metagenome (GOLD analysis project Ga0181529, IMG submission 119763) | Peatland microbial communities from MTU Mesocosm Facility, Houghton, MI, USA - PEATcosm2014_Bin10_30_metaG | ecosystem: Environmental > Terrestrial > Soil > Wetlands > Peat | place... | reverse complement strand
GATCTGCCGCGACGCGGTGGTGCCGATCGTCGGCTTCGGCGCCGGCACCTCGCTCGAGGGCCATGTCGCCGCCGTTCACGGCGGGATCTGCGTCGACTTCTCCACCATGAACCGGATTCTCGACGTTTCGCCGGGCGCGCTTGATTGCCGGGTGCAGGCCGGAGTCACCTGGCAGCAGCTCAATGCCGACGTACGCTCGCACGGCCTGTTCTTTCCGGTCGATCCCGGCGCCGAGGCGTCCCTGGCCGGGATGGCGGCGACGCGCGCCTCCGGCACCATGGCGGTGCGCTACGGCACGATGCGGCGCAATGTGCTGGGGCTCACCGTCGTTACTCCCGGCGGCGATCTCATCCGCACCGGTGGGCGGGCGCGCAAGTCGGCGGCCGGGCTGGATCTCACCCGCCTGTTCGTCGGCAGCGAGGGCACGCTTGGGCTGATCACCGAAGTGCAACTCCGCCTTTACGGATTACCCGAAACCGTCAGTGCGGCGGTATGCCAGTTCGAGACCCTGCGCGGGGCGATCGAGACGGTGGTGACCGCGCTGCAATTCGGCGTGCCGCTGGCGCGGGTTGAGCTGATGAACGCGCTGCAGATGCTGACCTGCATCCGCTACGCCGGCCTGGACGAATTCGAGCCCAAGCCGACGCTGTTCCTCGAATTCCACGGCAGCCCGGTGGCCGTTCGCGACCAGGTCGAGACCATGCAGGCGCTGTGCGCGGATGGCGGCGGGGCGGGTTTCCGGTTCGCCGAGCAACCGGAGGACCGCAGCCGGCTGTGGAAGGCGCGCCATGACAACTACTACGCCTGCCTGGCCTACGCACCGGGGAAGAAGAACATGGGCACCGACGCCTGCGTGCCGATCTCCGCGCTCGCCGACTGCATCCTCGAGACCGAGGCCGATATCGCGCGGACCGGGCTGATCGCCCCCATCGTCGGGCATGTCGGCGACGGCGGCTTTCATCTCGGCATCATGTTCGACCCGGACGATCCCGAGGAAGTCCGCCGCGCGGAGGGCCTGGCCCGGCGCACCGGGGAGCGGGCCATCCGGTTCGGTGGCACCTGCTCCGGCGAGCACGGCATCGGCCTGCACCGGCGCGATCTGCTCGATGTGGAGCACGGACCGGGCGTGGTGGTGATGCGCACGATCAAACAGGCGCTCGATCCGCCCGGCATCATGAATCCGGGCAAGATGCTCAACGGCGCGGCGCAGGGGACACGGGCCGTCACCGTGCTATAGTCCGGAGCATGTCCATGAGCACCCGGGCCACGGCCGTGCTGGAGGCGGCCGGCGTGGCCTTCACCATCCAGCGCTACGAGTACGACCCGGGCAGCGAGCGCGTCGGTCTGCAGGCCGCGGAGGCGCTCGGCGAGGACCCGCGGCGCGTGCTCAAGACGCTGATGGCCGAGGTGGACGGCAAGCCGGTCTGCGCGATCGTGCCATCCGACCGCGAGGTCGGCATGAAGAAGCTCGCGGCCGCTTTCGGCGGCAAGTCGGCGCAGATGATGCGCCCGGCCGACGCCGAGCGGCTGACCGGCTACAAGGTCGGCGGGATCAGCCCGTTCGGCCAGCGGCGGAAGGTGCCGGTGGCCATCGAGGCGGCGGCGCTCGCGGAGGAGCTGGTGTTCGTCAACGGCGGCCAGCGCGGGCTGCAGGTCCACCTCGACCCGAAGGACGTCCAACGGGCGCTCGGCGCCATCGTCGCGCCGATCGTTGCCTGAGCCCGGCCGCTCAGCCGAACGACCAGAGTTCGGCGCGCTGGTCGAAGGGGCCGCCTGACGGCGCGGGCTGCCAGACGAAGTTCTTCACGTTGGCGGTCACCACGCCATAGCGCCTGGCCACCCACAGCGGCACGATCGGCGCCTCGCGGTTGGCCACCCGCGCCACCTCCTGCCAGCATGTCACGCGCTGGGCGTCGTCCGGCTCGTCCAGCGCCGCCGCCAGCGCCGCGTTCAGCGCGGGCAGGCGGATGCGCGTCCCATTGGCACCGTTCGGCGGAATCCGGCTCTCGGCGGTCCAGGTGTCGACGATGGCGGGGTCGGGTCCGTTCTGCGCGCCGGCGAACAGCAGCGGAAAGACGGACGGATCGGGCTGCGGGGCATCGACGATGTCGCGATACGTTGCCGCTTCGACCACCCGCGGCACCACGTTCACGCCGACCTGCGCCAGCATGGCCTGGATCGCCGCCATCGCCTTGGCGACCGGCCGGGTGTCGAGGCAGGTCAGCCAGGGAATCGGCTTGCCGCCGTTGATCTTTTCCCAACCCGCCGCGGCCAGCTGCGCTTTCGCGTGGGCCGGATCGTAGGCGTATTTGTTGAGGTCGGACGGCGTCACGGCGGGCGCGACGAACAGCGAGTTCGCCACCTCGGCGGCACCGTCGCAGACGCCGCGCACAATGGCGTCGCGGTTGATGGCACGGATGAAAGCCTGGCGGATGCGCACGTCATCCCACAGACCGGCATCGAAATTGAAGCCGATGTAGTTGAGCACCCAGGACGAGCCCTCGATGACGTGGAAGTCCTGGTTGCCCGCGAAGCCGCGCGCCACGTCGGGCTCGACGGCGCTGAACTGGAGGGCGCCGGCCCTGAGTGCCGCCGCCGCGTCGGCGGAATCCTTGAAATAGCGGTTGACGATGCCGTCCAGCTTCGGCTTACCGCGGCGATAGCCGGGATTGGCCTTCAGCTCGATATACTGGTCGGCCTCGGTGTGCACGATCTGGAAGGGTCCGGTTCCCACCGGCGATTTTGTCCACCACGCGTTGCGGTCGAGCCCGTCGCGGCCGAACGGCTCCAGCAGATGCTGGGGCAGCATCATCAGCCGCGACAGCAGGTCGGGCAGGTCCACGTTCGGGCGGGCCAGGGTGAGCACCACGGTGTGCGCATCCGGCGCGGTCGCGGTGAGCCCGGCCAGGGCGGCGGCATGGACCGACCCCGACTTCGCGTCCTGCGCGAGCCCCAGGGTGAACACCGCGTCGGCGGCAGTGAACTTCTCGCCATCCTGCCACAGCACGCCGTCGGCCAGCTTGAAGGTGTAGCGGGTTTTCTCGGCGTTGCTTTCCCAGCCCGTCGCCAGCGCGCCGACGATGCGGTCGAGCGCGGGCGTGTAGATCACCAGCGGCTCGTACATGAAGTTCAGCGACGTATAGCCGGCGGTAGCGGCGAGCGGGTTGAAGTTGCCCTGCGCGCCACCTGGTCCGACGTCGAAGGCGCCCACCAGCACGTTGCGCGAGGGCTGTGCGGCGGCGATCCGCGGTGCCGCCGCCAGTGCCGCGGCGCCGAGCGCGAGTCCGCGCCGGGTGATCGGCCTCATCGATCGTTTTCCTTCGTGTTGGCGGCCCGGACCTGGCGGGCGATCAGGTCGGCGATGTCGCAGTCGTGACGGGCCAACCGCTCGCACGCACCGGCGGCAGGCTATGGAGCCGTAAGATATCCGTCAACCGCTTCGGTAGCGGCGAGCCCAAACCAATGCCCCGGCGCGGGCCGAACCCGCACCGGGGCACCAAGCCGTCTAGCCAGGCACGTCCGTACCTAACGCGCCATCATCCGTTCCGACCGGCGGTCATGGCCAGCCAAGACCACGCAGAGGGCGGTAAGGAGCGGGCCGATCGCCATGCACAGCAGCGAGAGGTCGGTGCTGCCGGTCGCATCCTTGATGATCCCGTACACCGACGGCCCAAGCCAGCCGCCGAGGTTGCCGATGGCGTTGATCATGGCCAGGCCACCGGCCGCGGCGACGCCCGTCAACATGGCGCTGGGGATCGACCAGAAGGTCGGCACCAGGGATTGCTGACCCATCAGCGCGACGCACAGCGCGATCATCGTGATGACCGGGTGGCCGACGCCGATGAGGACACAGACCGCCAGCCCTCCCGCCGCCACCAAAGCGGCTCCGGCCACGTGCCAGGTCCGCTCGCCGGTGAGGTCGGAATGGAAACCCCAGGCGATCATCGCCACGAAAGCGCACAGGTAGGGCAGCGCGGCGACCAGTCCGATCCAATCGGTGGACACGCCGAGCCCCTTGACGATCAGCGGCAGGAAAAACACCAGCGCGTAGCTTGAGAAGTTCTGGCCCACATAGGCCAGCGTCAACAGCCAGATCTTCGGGCTGATGAACGCCTGGCCGAGGGTGAACTTCCGGATCGACTCTTTCTGCGCATTCTCGGAGTCCAGCCGGTCCTGCAGCCAGGTCCGCTGTTCGGCCGTCAGCCACTCCGCGTCCTTCGGCCGGTCGGTCAGCAGTGCGTAGGTCACGAAGCACATGATGACCGGCGGCAACCCTTCCATGATGTACAGCCACCGCCAGCCCGCCAGCCCGATGAGGCCATCCATGTGCAGCAACAACCCGCCGATCGGCGGCCCGATGAACAGCGAGACCACGCTGGCCGACTGGAAGATGCCCATCATCCGAGTACGATAGTACGAGGGGAACCACCAGGTCAGGTACAGCACCACGCCCGGGTAGAACCCGGCTTCGGCCAGCCCGAGGAAGATGCGGTTCCAGTAGAAGCTCGACTCGTTCCACACGAAGCCGGTCAGGGCGGCGATGATGCCCCAGGTGATCAGGATGCGGGCGATCCAGCGCCGCGCCCCGACGTTGTTGAGGATCAGGTTGCTCGGGATTTCGGCCAGGAAGTAGCCGAAGAAGAACAGTCCGGCGCCGAAGCCGAACACCGCGTTCGAGAACCCAAGGTCCTTGACCATGGTCGTCGCCGCCATGCCGACGTTCGACCGATCCAGGTAAGCACAAAAATAACCGAGTAAGAGCAACGGCATCAGTCGCCAGGTCACCCGTTTGATCGTTTCTTTTTCGATCGGCTCGATTTCGTGCAGAGTTGTTGCACTTACGTCCACGTTGGTTGCCTCCTCCTCATGCACCGGCCGCCGGGGGCGGGGGGTTTCTGACCTGCGTCAGCATCCTCGCCCTTGCCGGGCCCATGCTGAAATGGACCATGCACCGCAATGAGTGCCGAGGCAACGGAAGGTAGCGACCTGCCCGGGGCGCCCGGCCCGGCGTCAGCTTTTGGTGACGTTGAAGAACAGCGGAAACCCCTTGGTCGGCACGGTAATGTTCGCCTGCCGCGCGCCGGGCCGGAAATATTCGCCGAGCGGAACGTAGGGCACGTCCTGCCAGAACTGCAGTTGCAGCTCGCGGCAGATCGCCTTCTGTGCCGCCACGTCGGGAGCATCGAACCAGGCCTGGCGCAATTCCTCCAGCTTCGGCGCGGTCGGCCAGCCGAACCACGCCTTGTCGCCATTGCCCCGGATGCCGAGGTGGCCGGCGGGATTGAAGATGTTGGTGCCTTCCAGGAAGGTGAAGAAGATGTTCCAGCCGCCCTTGTCGATCGGCGCACGGCTGGCGCGGCGCTGGATCACCGTGCCCCAGTCCGTCATCTGCAGGTCAATGTTCATGCCGGCCTGGTGCAGCTCGTCCGCCGCCACCTCGCCCATGGCGGCGGTGATCGCCATGTCGGAGCCGATCAGCGTCACCACGCGCTCGCCGTTATAGCCGGCCGCCGCAAGTTCGCGCTTCACCCGGGCCGGGTCGCGCGGCGAGGTCATCACCTCGATGCCGGCTTCGGTCGCCATCGGGGACGCGCTGCCGAACACGCCGGTGCGGTCTCTCCAGTACGTCCGGTCGGTGCCGGCGGCGGCGGACATGCAGTCGGACTGGTCGATGACGCCCAGCACGGCGCGGCGGATGGCCGGGTTGTCGAAGGGCGGATACAGATGGTTGAAGCGCAGGCAACCGATGTTGCTGGCCGGGTCGTCCACCTGCACCAGGATGCCGCCTTTCCGCAGCATCGGGATCTGATCGACGGTCGGCTGCTCCCACCAGTCCGCCTCGCCGGCCAGCAGGGCGGCGGCCGCGGTGGCGGGGTCGGGGATCACGTTCCACTCGACGCGGTCGAGGATCGGCACTTTGGCCCCGGCGGTGAAGCTGCTTCGGCCCGGTGCCGGCACGTAGGCGGCGTTCTTCTCGTAGACCACCCGCGCGCCGGTGATGCGTTCGTCGGGCACGAAACGGTACGGCCCGCTGCCCACCATGTCGGTGACTTGCTTGAACGGATCGGTCAAGGCCAGGCGCTCCGGCATGATCGGGCACATGCTGCTGGCCGGTTTCGCCAGCGCATCGGGCAGCAGGGAAAACCGCTTGTTCAGGCGGAAGAGGATGGTGCGGTCGTCCGGCGCCGACAACTCGTCGGTGGCCTGGATCAGCGCGAGTCCGAAGAAGTCGCGGGCGGCCCAGCGGCGCACGCTGGCCACACAGTCGCGCGCTCGCACCGGCTCGCCATCGTGAAACCGCAAGCCGTCGCGCAGCGTCAGCCGCCACAGCCTGCCGTCGTTCTCCACCACGTGCCCGGCCACCATCTGTGGTGAGGCCGCGTAGGTCTCGTCGGTGCCGTAGAGCGTGTCGAATACCAGGAACCCGTGGTTGCGACTGACCGTTGCGGTGGTCCACACCGGGTCGAGCGCGGTGACGTCGCTTTGCGGAATGAAACGCAGCACCTTGGCGGATTGCGCACGGACGGTGGGGGCGGCCAGTAGGGCGACCGTCGCGGCCAGCAATGTGCGTCGCCTCATTGCTCTTTTCCTTCCTGTTGTGTCGCCACGCCCGACGTCCTGGCGGCTCAGGCAAGCCGGCGGGGATCATCGGAGGCGGCGCGTTCGCCCGCAAGCCCCAGGGCAATCGCTTGAAGGTCATTGAGTGGTTTTTTTGTGATGAGAGCCTTTAGATAGTGGTGGTTCCATCCGGCGGCTTTTCGGCGGACCTTGAGGCTGTCCTTTCCGGCGGCGGAGCGGATGAGGTTCATGGCCATATGTTTGATTGTGGCCATATTTTTGGGTCCATGCTCAGTGCGTAGGCGCATCAGGTCGTCGTGAAAGACGACGTCGAGCACTCAGTGCAGGCGGTTTTCGATGCCCCAGTGCGCTCGGACGGCTCGTGCCAGCAGGCGGCAATCCAGCGACAGCGAGGACAGGAAGAAGCGGCGCGCGGTGGAGATGACGCCATTGCGTTCGACGGTGGCCTCGACCATTGCGATGGCCTTGAGAGCGGCAAAGCGCGGCTCAGCGGGAAAGCGGCGCCCGGTGGTCAGCCAGTCGACGTCGTGGCTGACCCAATGGCGACGGGTTTCGATGCGTCTATGGTCGTTGTCGATGGTCTCGAACGGCTCGCCGCAGCGCAGTGCTGGTGTTTCGAAGAACAACGCGACCTCGTCAGCCAAGCTGTGCTGGTTGTCTTTGAGGGCCAGGAGGTAGTCCGCGCCGCGCTCGATGATGGTCTGCGCGATCTTGGTCTGGCAGCCCATGGCATCGATGGTGACGAGCACCCCGGTCAGCTGAAGACGTTCGAGGAGCAGCGGGATAGCGATGATTTCATTGGATTTTGTGCCCACCGCCTGTTGGCCGAGCACCAAGCGCTGGCGCGCGGCCCAGGCACTGACGACGTGCAGCGGATGCTCCTCGCCGCGGCGGGCGCGGCGCGAGGTCTTACCGTCGAGTGCGACGATATCCGGCTCATCCTCGCGCAAACCCTCGGCCCAGGTGACGAAGCAGGCGGAGAACAGCTCGGGGTCGAGCGCATTCATCACGTCGTTGAGGGTGTCGTGCGACGGGATGCCGCGTTTGAACGGCAGCATCGTGCGCAGGAAGCCGATTTTCTCGCGTCCCCAGAACCGGACCTCGACAAAATCTTCGGTCCCCGAAAGCGTGGCACACAGCACGAGCAGCATAATCTCGGGCAACGGATACAGCACCTTGCCCGGCTGACGCGGATCGTCCAGCGATGAAAAATGCCCGATCAGCGACCGATCGCCACCCGTTCGTGCCATCCCTGCCCCCAATGACTCGGAGGCAGTGGTGAATCACGCCCAACCGCGCCGATCCTAACACCGGATGTTCAAGCGATTGCCCGTGCGCCGGGAGGCCGGCGAGGAGTAGCGGATGGAAGTTCCGTACGGTGAAGGCGTAGCCTGCCACACCGGCCCCGCGCCATGCGTTGTCGACCGCGAGGTCGGGGGCGAAGCGTTGGCGAGGGGAGACGTGGGATGGGTATTGAGCCGCGAAAGCGCACTTTCGGGCGCCGACCGTGTGGGTAAAACGGGAAGGCAAAATGACGGCGGACGGTATGGCGAGTCCGTCGCTCGGCCCGGCGTGGTCAGAAACCCTATGCACGCGTTGACACTCTTCGCACGGAAACCGGGAGATCTCCCCGCCGCCTGCGTCCCTCGGGTCGCTGGCCGCACTGGGAAGGCGAAAGCCACACGCCAGTGATGCACGGAGGGGAGAAGTCGGACCTTGCCATAGTAGCTGGGAAGCCGCCGAACAGAGCCGGTCCGCCGGCCGCGGAGGTGGCGGAGCCAAGGGCGGGGGCCAAGGGAAATGTGGAGCAGCGAAACACGCACCGGACACAGTGCCGGGAAAGCGTGCTCCAGTCGCTGGGCCGCATACGAGAGGCAGCAAAGCGGGACAAACAGGTGCGGTTCACCGCGCGCCTGCATCACGTCACGCCGACGCTCCTGGAATGGGCATTCTACCGGCTGAAGAAGGCCGCTGCTCCAGGTGTGGATGGGGTGACGTGGTATCACTACGAGGTGGGTCTGGCGGACAAGCTGGCCGACTTGCACGGACGGATCCAGCGGGGCGCATACCGAGCGCAGCCGTCGCGGCGGCAGTACATCCCGAAGCCGGACGGCCGCCTGCGGCCGCTCGGCGTGGCGGCGCTGGAGGACAAGAATGTCCAGCGCGCGCTGGTGGCGGTGCTGAACGCGATCTACGAGACGGACTTTGCCGGGTTCTCCTATGGGTTCCGCCCCGGGCGCATCCAGCACGATGCGCTGGATGCCCTGGCGGCGGGCCTGCACAGGCGGAAGGTGCGCTGGGTGCTGGATGCCGACATCCGGGCGTTCTTTGACACCATCAGCCACGATTGGCTGATGCGTTTCCTGGAACACCGGATCGGCGACCGGCGCGTCCTGCGTCTCATCGGCAAATGGCTGAAAGCTGGCGTTCTGGAAGACGGCACGTGGACCGAAGGCACGGTCGGCACGCCGCAAGGGGCGGTGATCTCGCCACTCCTGGCGAATGTCTACCTACACTACGTCTACGACCTGTGGGTGCAACAATGGCGTAAGTGCCATGCCCGCGGGGAGATGATCGTGGTCCGCTATGCGGATGACACCATCGTTGGCTGCCAGTTCGAAGACGACGCGCGCCGTTTCCTCGACAATCTACGCGAACGGCTTGCGGCGTTTGCGCTGACGCTGCATCCGGGGAAAACCCGTCTGATCGCGTTCGGTCGGTTCGCCCAGGCGAGCCGCCGCCGGCACGGGCACGGGCGGCCGGAAACCTTCGACTTCCTGGGCTTTACGCACATCTGTGCCGAAAGCCGAGACGGCAGGTTCCAACTCTGGCGGCAGAGTATGCGCAAACGCCTGCGGGCCAAACTCGCCAAAATCAGAGAGGAGTTGCGGCGACGCCTGCATCAGCGCATCGCCGATCAGGGACAGTGGCTGAGAAGCGTCGTGGCGGGCTACTTCGCCTGCCACGCCGTGCCGACGAACCGGCGTAGCCTGTCGGCATTCCGCTACCATGTCGTCCAAGCTTGGCTGTGGTCGCTCCGGCGCCGCAGCCAACGGCATAATATGCCGTGGGACCGCATGAATCGGATCGTCAACGCGTGGCTGCCGCCCGCCGTTATTAGTCATCCCTGGCCCAGCCAACGCTTCGACGTCAAACACCCGAGGCAGGAGCCGAGTGCGTTAGCAGCGCAAGCTCGGATCTGTGCGGGGCGCGCGGGGTGACCCGCGTCCCTACCGCGACTGCCGCAAGCCCCACCGTGCTTGCCGCCGCCCGAACCAGTTGCTACCGTTCCATTGTCTATGCCGAGTCTGGGGGATGTCGGCTGAGACGCCATCGGGGTAAGCAATCCATGTCTTTGGAGCAAGCAAATGCGTCCCATGATTCCGTTGTCGGCCGTGGTCCTGGGCTTGATGATGATGTGTGCCGCCCATGCCGATGTACAGATTTCATCCGAATCAATCAACGCCGGTACCGGCAAAACCGGTTCGATGAACATGTACTTGGCCGCCGACCGGCTGAAGATGGACATGGGCACGACCGAGATGATCTACCGCGATGATACCGGCACGGTCTACACCGTGATGAAGGAGCAGCATCAGTACATGGTGCTCGATCCGGCGGCACAACAGCGCATGGCCGCGATGATGGCCGGCATGCAGGACAAATTGCGCCAGCAGATGGAGGCGATGCCGGAGGCTCAGCGCAAGCAGATGGAGGCGCGCATGGGCGCGATGACGCCGCCCAAGCCGGACTCCTCCTACGTGAAGACCGGCCAGGGCAAGACGGTGGGGTCCTGGTCCTGCCAGGTATTTCGCAAAACGCTCGGTAGCGGCTCGACGATCGATGCCTGCTTTGCGCCTCTGGGCACCATTGGGCTGACCCGTGACGATCTCGCCATCCTCAGGAAACTCGGGCAGCGCATGCAAAAGACGATGCCGATGACCGGCGGGATGAACAGCATCGATTTCGACAGCCAGACGCAGCAGATCGGCTTCGAGGGTTATCCGGTGCAAACCGTCACGTCCATGAACGGTGCGCCACGCACCACCTCGACCATGACGTCGGTCGAGCATCTCACGCTGCCCGCGGATACGTTTGAACTCCCCGCCGGCTACACCAGGCAGGAAATGCCTGGCCTCGGAAAGTAATACCAGGCGCCGAATGTTCTCATTTTCTTCCTCCCTTTGGTTGGAGGGGGAGCCGTCCGAAAGTCGTTTCTATATGCGATCTACACCGGGCTGCAGCGGCCGAGGTGCTGGTGGGATTGGTGCTGATGCGACGATCGCCGAGCCAGTCGCCATGGTGGTTTGGGCTCTGCGACAACCGACTCTGAGGAGCATGCCGGCGGTTCCACCCTCAAGCGACCACGCCCTGGGTGCAGATCAATGATCTCACCATTTTCGACACAAATCCTGTGTCCTGGGTCCGGATTGTCTGGGCGGGTGGACAAGATCAGATATGGCCGCGTCGATGACCTTGTCACAACCCGGACAGCGACGGGGCCTGGGATGCCGTCCCAATGCACTCGCGACGACAATGCCGACGTCTCCGGGGCGGCGTGCATTTCGCCCAAGGTTCGTTACGGAGGGCGCAAAATCATGAAAACCGTTATGAAGTTACAGTCTTCTGGCGGCCGTCGCGGCCGCACCGCTGTTGGCCGGGGCCGCGCGCGCGGATTACTCTGCCTACACCGATGAGAGTTTGCCCGTCGGGTCGCAGGCACTGAATCAGGACACCCAGGCCGCGCTTATTTCTCCAGCGGCACAGGGACTGGTGCTGAATGAAGCACAAGAACATGAACCGGGAGGATCCTATCAAATGAACAAAAAAGGAATTTGAAGATGTCCTTAATACCAATCCGTATGAGCATTGACTCACGAGGGGGATTCCGGACGCGGGGCGAGATGTGATTCTGATGGGGGCGAACATCGCGAGGCTCGCCATGGCTGCCCCTTTGCCCCTGCGGACGGACTTCACTGCTGCCGAGCTTCGCCGCCACGCGCGGCAGACGCAAGATGCGAACCAAGCACGCCGGCTGCTGGCGCTGACGGCGATCTATGACGGCGGTTCGCGTGGCGATGCGGCACGGATCGGCGGTGTTGGCCTGCAGATCGTCCGCGATTGGGTGGTGCGCTTCAACGCGGAGGGGCCGGAGGGGCTGATCAACCGCAGGGTGCCGGGGCCATCGCGACGGCTGGATGAGGCACAACGGCGGGCACTCGCGACGATCGTCGAGAGCGGGCCGATGCCGGCGGTGCACGGTGTGGTTCGCTGGCGTCTGGTCGATCTGGCGCAGTGGGTGTGGGAAGAATTTCGCGTCTCGGTCAGCGAGGACACAGTCAGCCGGGAACTGCGCGCGCGGGGCTACCGCAAGCTCTCCGCACGGCCGCGCCATCATGCCCAGGCACCGGGGGGAGCCGCAAGATCGTCGGTTGGGCGATGGCGAACCATCTGCGTACCGAGCTGGTGCTGGATGCGTTGGAGATGGCGGTTGGCCAACGCCGGCCGCACGATGTCATCCATCATTCCGATAGTAATAGTGCCTTGCCAGTTCCCGGGTGGCTTGACCCGCACAGCGATAGACCGCTCGGTGGCTGGTGCCGCGAGGCGGGCGTACGCCCCTCAATGGGCTCGGTCGGCGATGCATACGACAATGCGATGTGCGAAAGTTTCTTCTCCACGCTGGAATGTGAGCTCCTGGCCAGGCGCCGCTTCGCGTCCCAGGCCGAAGCCAAAATTGCCTGCTTCAGTTACATCGAGGGCTTCTACAACCCGGTCCGCCTGCACTCCGCCCTCGGCTACCAGTCGCCCGCTGCCCACGAACAGGAGCATACCCAAAACGTCACCATGGACGCGTAACTACCCAAGCCCACAAACCGTCCACCAAAACGGGGCAATCCCAATCCCACTCGATCCCCGAAGCGCCGGGGCCGAATACCCCGGCCGTACCCTCCAGTAGCTGTGCCTTCCAGGTCGTGATCTGGTTCGGCTGTACGTCATACTGTTGCGCCAATTTCGCCAGCGTCTTCTCACCCTTGATCGCGGCCAACGCCAACTTGGCCTTGAAGCCAGGTGTATGGGTCCGGCGCTCGTCTCGTCATGGGATCTCCGGTTACGCGGCATTTTCGCCGCTCTCAGGCAGATCTTCCACCTATCGACCTGTCCGAATTTCCCCAGCCACCTCCCCTCTCGTTAGGTATTCTGCGCACATGACGGGCCGTACGCACCGTGTTCAGCCAGCGTTCAGGTTTCCGTAGGCATATTGAAACAGTGTTGTGTGATCGGTGGCTTTTGGCATGTTAGACATCATACCGGAGCCCTGTTTGGATGTGGCAGAATTGGGCGCAAGTTGGTAGTTGACGGGTTTGCGGACGGCGATCGGGACCATGGAGGCTTTTGTGACCTGGGTAAAAGAGAACCACCTTACACTTGCGGCCAGTCGATGTGTGTCGCGTAAGTGGGTTATGTGAGTGAAGGTATGCCGTCGCCAATTAGTGTAGCTTTGACATTAATGCCTGGCCTTCATCGCGCTGTAGCTGTGGCGGTATTGGTTGGTGTCGGCCTGTGTGGGTTCACGGGCCTGCAGCGCTCTGGCTTGGCCCAGCAGCCGGCTACTGCCCCCATGGGGGGGGCGAGTATCCCGGTCTCCGTCGCCTCAGTTGTCCGCCAGGATGTGCCAATCCTGTTGCGCAACATCGGTGCCGTACAAGCCTTCCAGGCGGTCGCGGTGCACACGCGCGTGGATGGCACGCTGGATAAGGTGTTTTTCAACGAGGGCCAGGACGTGATGCGCGGTGACCGCTTGGCGCTAATCGACCCACGCCCTTACGCAGCTGTTCTGGCGCAAGCCCAAGCCAAAAAGACCTATGATCAAGTGCAGCTAGAGAACGCCAAACGCGATCTGGCGCGCTATCAGGCGTTGGTCCGCAACGACTTCGCCTCGCGCCAGCAACTCGATACTCAGACCGCGGCGGTCGGGCAGATCAGCGCGACGCTGGTGGGGGATGACGCCGCCATCGCTGCGGCGCAGCTCAACCTGGATTTCTGCACTATCACGTCACCGATTGATGGGCGCGTCGGACTGCGTCAGGTGGATGCTGGAAACTTCGTGCACGCCAGTGACACTTCCCCTCTTGGTATCGTGACCATCACTCAGATACACCCGATCTCCGTGGTGTTCACCCTGCCCCAGGACACACTGCCGCGCATCCAGACGGCAATGGTAGGCGGCAAGCTGATGGTGCTTGCTTATAGCTCCGATGATCGAACGTTGCTCGGAAAGGGCGAATTGTTAACCACCGACAATGCGATCGACCAGACCACTGGCACGATCAAGTTGAAGGCGGTATTCGCCAACCAGGACAATCGGTTGTGGCCGAATCAGTTCATCAACGTCCGGTTGCGGCTGGAAGTGCAAAAGGACGCACTGACGGCGCCATCTATAGCGGTGCAGCGCAGCCAGACCAACTTGTATGTGTTCGTCCTGAAGCCGGATTCGACTGTAGCAATTCAGCCCGTCGAGATCGGCCAGGATGACGGAACGACTGCCGTGATTACCGAGGGGTTAGATGACGGAGTTAACGTCGTCGTCAACGGCATGTCCCGCCTTCAGAACGGGTCCCGCGTCACGGTGACTCAACCCAAGTCCGCCATCTGACCCCAGGACGCTGGAAGTACGACGGCGCATGAGCATCTCCACCCCCTTCATCCGCCGTCCCATCGGAACGTCTCTGCTGATGGCGGCGATCTTGCTAGCGGGCATTGCGGCCTATCCGATGCTGCCGGTAGCACCGCTGCCGAACGTGGAGTTCCCCACTATCAACGTTACGGCCAAGTTCCCTGGCGCCAGTCCGGAGACCATGGCCACCTCCGTGGCGCAGCCGCTGGAATATCAGTTCGCGCAGATTCCCGGCATCTCGGAGATGACCTCGGTCTCGGTGCTGGGCCAGTCCCAGATCACCATCCAGTTCGAACTCACCCGCAGCATCGATTCAGCAGCGCTCGACGTGCAGTCCGCGCTCACTGGGGCGCAGGGTCAGCTGCCCAAGAACCTACCGTCACCGCCCACCTTCAGGAAAGTGAACCCCTCCGACGCCCCGATCCTGATCTATGCAGTGCAGTCGGACGAGCGGCCATTGATCGAGGCGGACGACTACGCTGACAATATCTTGTCGCAACAGATCAGCCAGATAGCAGGCGTGTCACAGGTGTTCATCGGCGGCGAGCGCAAGCGCGCAGTGCGAGTGCAGATCGACCCCGCCCGCCTAGCCGCCATGGGCCTGACGCTAGAGGACACCCGCGCCGCGCTGGCGAACACGACCGTCAACTCGCCCAAGGGTACGATCGACGGAGAGCGCCGCAGCTTCACCGTCTACGCCAACGACCAGCTTACCAAGGCCGCTGAGTACAACGACGTGGTCATTGCCTACCGTAATGGCGCCCCGGTGCGGGTGCGCGACATCGGTCGCGCGGTCGACGACGCCCAAAATGTGCTGCAGGCCGGTTTCCAAAATAACAAGCCAGGCGTGCAGTTGGTCATCTTCAAGCAACCTGGGGCCAACATCATCGACACGGCCGATCGCATCAAGGCGGCGCTGCCGCGGCTCATGGCCTCTATCCCGCCCTCCGTGCACGTGAGCCTTGTCATGGACCGCACGGAGACTGTCCGCGCTTCGGTGCACGACGTGCAGTTCACCCTCATCCTCTCGATCAGCTTGGTCGTGATGGTGATCTTCCTGTTCCTGCGCAACGTCTGGGCCACCGTCATTCCGAGTGTAACGGTACCGATCGCGCTGCTCGGTACCTTTGCTGTCATGTACGTAATGGACTACAGCCTCGATAACCTGTCGCTGATGGCGCTGACCATCGCGGTGGGATTTGTGGTCGACGACGCCATCGTGATGCTGGAGAACATCTTCCGGCACATCGAAGATGGCATGAAGCCGATGGACGCTGCCCTCAAGGGGGCGGGTGAGATCGGCTTTACCATTGTTTCCATCAGCGCTTCGCTGATTGCGGTCTTCATCCCGCTGTTGCTGATGAGTGGTATTGTCGGACGTCTGTTTCGCGAATTTGCCATGACCGTCACCATCGCCGTGGTGATGTCCGCCATCGTCACGTTGACGCTGACACCGATGATGTGTTCGCAGTTCTTGCACCACGATCATGGCAAGCATGGCCTGATCTACCGTGTTATCGAGCGTGGCTTTGAGTTGCTGATCGGTGGTTACCGGCGTACCCTGGACATCGCGCTGAAGCATCAGTTTATCACCCTGGTAATATTTCTCGCCACGGCGTCCCTCACCGTTTATTTGTATATTGCTATCCCTAAGGGCTTCTTCCCAGAGCAGGACAACGGCATCCTGATGGGCATCTCCGAGGGTGCGCAGGACGTCTCGTTCAAGGAGATGACGAGGCTGAACCTGAAGCTCGGTACGGTATTGCTGAACGACCCCGACGTCGCTGCTTACTCCAGCAGTATCGGCGCCGGGTCGGGTGGACAGACCGAAAATAACGCTCGGTATTTCATCTCGCTGAAGCCGTTTGAGCAGCGGCATTCGACTGCTCAGCAAGTCATTGCACGGCTGCGACCACAACTCGCAAATGTCGAGGGCGCGACGCTCGTTCTTCAGGCCGGACAGGACGTGCGTGTGGGCGGCCGCATCGCCAAGGCTCTGTATCAGTTCACTCTGCAGGATGCTGATGCTTCCGAGCTGTACGCTTGGTCGCCAAGGGTATTCGAGAAGCTGCGCGCTCTGCCTGAACTGCGTGATGTGGCGACCGACCAGGAGAATGGCGGCACCACGGTCGTGCTCACAATCGATCGCGATGCCGCCGCGCGCTTCGGTATCCTGCCGCAGATGATCGACGACACGCTCTACGACGCCATTGGTCAACGAGAGGTAACACAGTATTTCACCCAGGTAAACACCTACGAACTCATTATGGAGGTGCTACCGAACCAAAAGCAGGACCTGTCGGTGCTGGACAAGCTGTTCATTAAGTCCAGTTCCGGGCAGGCCGTGCCGCTCTCCACCTTCGTCAAGGTCGACCCCACCAAGACGGCGCCGCTGTCGATCAGCCACCAGAGCCAGTTCCCGGCAGTGACAATTTCTTATAATCTCGCTCAAGGTGTGGCACTTGGCCAGGCAGTCGATGCCATATATGCGGCAATGCGCGAACTGCAGACGCCGATCACCCTCCACAGCACGTTCCAGGGCACTGCCCAGGCATTCCAGTCTTCGCTGGCCAGCGAGCCCTACCTGATCGCGGCGGCGCTGATCGCCGTGTACATCATTTTGGGCATCCTGTACGAAAGCTACATTCTGCCTCTAACTATCCTTTCCACCCTGCCTTCAGCGGGCGTGGGGGCGTTGCTTATTCTGATGGCAGCGGGGTTCGAGTTGTCGGTGATCGCACTGATCGGCATCATTCTGCTGATTGGTATAGTTAAGAAGAACGGCATCATGATGGTAGACTTCGCCATCAACGCCGAGCGACGCGATGGAGAAACACCGTTCAACGCTATCCGTCAGGCCTGCCTGCTGCGGTTTCGGCCGATTCTGATGACTACCATGGCTGCCCTGCTTTCGGGCTTGCCGCTTATGCTGGGTACCGGGGCGGGGTCGGAATTACGCCGACCGCTCGGCTTCGCTATGGTGGGCGGACTAGCATTGAGCCAGATACTGACTCTCTACACCACACCAGTTATCTTTCTGTATCTAGATCGCTTACAGCGCCGCCTCGCTCCGAAACGCGGCAGCCGCGTGCCGTTGCTCGCCGAGAAAATGGGGGCAACGGCCGACTGATCCTCCACTCTTGCGCACGGGCAGAATTTGGCCCCGACTGCATGGGGCGCTTGTTTTATTGCTTAATGTAACTTTTGTGCCCCACTTGCAATATCGCGTTACGATATGGCGAGTCTAATACCAACGTATGCATCCGGTGAACACCGCAGTCTGTTCAGAAGTGGCCGCTCCGCCTCAGCCCGGTTTCGTTTCGCGGTACCGCGCGATCAGGTCCGGGTCCGCCTTATGGATCTCGATGAGTTCTCGGAGGTTCTCGATGCCGAAGCTGGTAAAGGCCGTCGTGCCTTCGTCG
>Ga0181529_10003548_pt1 | contig 17684 bp, 10 predicted proteins | sample PEATcosm2014_Bin_36_FD_119763 | JGI IMG/M metagenome (GOLD analysis project Ga0181529, IMG submission 119763) | Peatland microbial communities from MTU Mesocosm Facility, Houghton, MI, USA - PEATcosm2014_Bin10_30_metaG | ecosystem: Environmental > Terrestrial > Soil > Wetlands > Peat | place... | reverse complement strand
GACATGATCGCGCGGAGGTAGGGGAAGTGGAAGTTCGTCAAATGCGCAAATTCCTGGCGGTTGCCGAAGAACTTCATTTTCGACGGGCCTCCGAGATCCTCCATCTCTCGCAGCCGACACTGACGCTGCAAATCCGGCAATTGGAAGATGAAATCGGCGCCAGGCTTTTCGAGCGCACTTCGAGGAATGTATCGCTCACACCGGCAGGCGTGGCTTTGGCTGACCGTGTGCGCATTCTTTTGCTGGATATAGATTCCGCAATCCTGCATACGCAGCGTGTCAGTCGAGGCGTCGAAGGCTCGCTGTCGCTGGTCTATGTCGGAACTGGCGCCTCCTCCATTCTGGCCCGTTCCATTCAGGCTTTGCAGAAAGAGATGCCCAATATCGATCTGGCGCTAGACGACTGCCGTCCCACAGAGCAGGTTCTTCGGCTGATTGAAGGCAAGGCCGATCTCGGATTTATGCATACCAAGTTCGATAATGACCAACTGGAGTCGAAAGTCGTGCAGCGCGACTGCCTGATTGCCGCTGTTCCCGCAGACTTTCCGGGCAGCGGTCCGGTAGATCTGCGTGACCTGGCACCGCACACACTGATCGTTCCGCGGCCCATGGACCGGCAATCCATAGGGATCTACGAGTTTGTACAAGGTGTGTTTGTCAAGACCGGAACTGTGCCTGCACGTGTGCTGCACGCCAATATCCTGAATGGCCTGATGCTGGTTGCGGCGGGTGTCGGAGTTTCCGTCGTGCCGGCTTTTGTGGCGGAAACCCGGATGCACAATATCAGCTTCCGGCCCCTGTCAAGCGCATCTGCGTTTCTTGAGCTCTCCGCTGTCTGGAAGCGCGATAACACCTCCGTGGTCCTGAAGCATTTCCTGCGTTTGCTTGAGGGCATCAGCTCTTGCGCGCAAGACACGCCTCACGCGTGCTGATTGCCAAGATGGCAGCCGGTTCGAGCCGATGCTTCCGGAGCCAAGTGTATATGTGCGAGGGCATCGCTTCTACCAGGCGTACGCCGCGACCATGCGGGCGTTTCCAGGACTTCCGCGCACGATCTTCACGGCGAGAACGATCTGAAGGTTTTTGCGATCCCAGTTGGGAGGCAGCTTGCGGGCAAGTTCCGACATCGCATCTGGATCGACAACCAGTTGCTGCGCGGCGAGGGTTCCCAGTCCGGTTAGGCCAGCGATACCGATCCACCATTGTCCCGTTGTCGGGTCAAAGACGCGGGAAACCAGCGCATAGTCCGAGGTGACCTGGTCGTAGGGCGCGTTCATATCAACGGACCAGCGCCGATCAGCGGGGTTGGAGGTGTCCTCGATCCAATTCAAAGTAGGCGGATCTGCAATCGGGATGTGAAAACGAAGGTTGGAGCCCAGATGGAGGGACCATTCGTTGCGCAAGCTGCCGATGACGACCAGAGGTTGCCCGCGGAGTTCGGCTAATGTGGTTGTCGGCGCGAAGCGCATGGCGCACTCTTTGCCGCGTACGCCCAGGTAGGAAGTGATGGCGGTTTCCACAGTGAGGTCGGTGAGTGGGAAAACAAATTGCGGAGAGAGAAACTTGTGCAGGGTGGTGGCGGAACTCGCGGCGCCGCCTTTGGCCGAAGCAGTATTCTCCGCCGCCTCAACCGCAGGCGGCCCGCCGATTGAAATAGAAACGGGGGATTTTGACTGCAGCATTGGCGCCCAGAATCTGTCGATTGCAGAAACTTGAGTAGAGACGCGATATAGGACACCGCCCAGGATGGCCAGACCGATCAGCACAAGTGGAAACGCCCAGCGCAGCCGCCTGTGTTTCGAGGCGACAGATTTCTGTTCTTTGGTCTCGGACGGCGAATCGGGAATGCTGAATTCTGCGACATAGGAACGAATCGGCACATCGATGCGCAGTTCGTTCCGGTGCGCCGGTTCGTTGTAATACTGAAGCAGCCGTTTTCTCAGCTCGTTTGCGGCGACGCGGACGGTAGCGTCATCGCCTGTTTCGTAGCCGGGAGACCGGTCGAAGACTTCCATCCCGATAATGCGCTCTTTCAGGCTTTCCAGGTTTCCGCTCACCGAATTGGCGACAATAAACTTCAGCAAGGTACTGCAGCGCTTACTGTTATGAAAGATTGGGTCCGACAGAATCCGCTCCACCTGCTGCAGGATAGCCTCGGCAGAGAAGGGAAGACGCGGCTTGGAGCCGTGAGAAGCAGCATTTTCTTTCATATCGCGATTTGAGGACATCCCACGCTCCACCGTCACTGATTATAGAGTTGCTGCCCCGGTCTGCGCCCACAAACGGCCTGTGGCCCACAGGGGCTGTCGAACATTTTCGCGATTGCGAGATTACCACGCGCCGATAGAGGAATCTCACATCCGCCGTCATCCGGTCTCAGGGGGCGGCGATTGCCGTTTCACGGCGGGCGGTTGGACGCCATCCATGCGGCGATTTGGCTCGGCCGCTCTGATCCACGCAGTCTATCAATCGGCGTTGATAAATCTATTGGACAACGAACCATCTCAAACAGGATCATTTTCCGGGGCGAGATCGGGGCCCCGCAACTGACGGACAGTTCAAAGGCGCGCCAATTCGTTCTTTCACGTAACCTTCGAGAGCCTGGTCATGTTGCATTGTCCGTCGCTGTGAGGAGAGATATGAATCACCGGGTACTTTCCGCAATCGCTTTTGCCGTAGGGATCGCCTGTGGTGCGGGTCTGATTTCGCAGGCACAGAACGCACACAAGCAGAAAGCAAAGCCTTTCGTCGAATCCAAGGCAGGCCTGGCTCGCGACTGGTGGAAGAACGCTGTCATCTACGAGATCTATCCACGCAGCTTTCAGGATTCCAACGGGGACGGCATCGGCGACCTGAACGGTGTCACATCGCGGCTGGATTACCTCAAGGAACTTGGCGTCGATGCAATCTGGCTGACCCCCTGTTTTCCTTCCCCGCAGGTTGACTTCGGTTACGACATCTCCGATTACGAGAGCATCGATCCTCAGTATGGGACCATGGCCGATTTCGATCGATTGATTGCCGAGGCCAACAAGCGGCATATACGCGTGCTGCTCGATATGGTCATGAACCACACCTCGGATCAACACAAATGGTTTCTCGAATCGCGGTCCTCGCGCAACAACCCGTATCGCGACTGGTTTGTTTGGCGCGACGGCAAAGGCGAGACGGACACGGAAAAAGGCGCCGTTCCCAATAACTGGCAGTCGGCTTTTGGCGGTTCCTCCTGGCAGTGGGACGAGACCACCCGCCAGTACTACTACCACAAGTACTATGTCCAGCAGCCAGATCTGAACTGGAACAATCCGAAGGTGCATGAAGCCTTCAAGGAGATCGTTGGATTCTGGCTCAAGCGCGGCGTGGGCGGATTCCGCTTCGATGCGATCGACGCTCTCTTCGAAGACCCGCAATTCCGCGACGAAGAGGTGATGAAGGACGAGAAGGGCAACCCCCGCATCAATCCATTTGGCGAGCCGGAACTGGGTCACTCCATGACCGGCAATCAACCCGGCATTCATACAGTGCTGGCGGAGATTCGCGCCTACACGGACGGATTTTCTCATCGAGGATTTCCCGGCGAACGGGTCCTGGTTGGGGAGACCTTTTCCCGCGATGCCGCCGAATTGGCCAAGCTGTATGGCACAGCCGATCATCCCGAGTTGCAATTGCCCATGAACATGCAACTGGGCGGAATCCGCAAGCTGGATGCTGGGGAGTTTCGCGCTCGCATCCGGGCGGCCGAAGAGCAAATGCACAACGATATGCCGCTGTGGGTCTTCGATAACCACGACCGTCCGAGACTGGACCAACGCTATGGCGACGGCGTGCACGATACCGAAATCCAGCGCGCCATCGCCGCCGTACTCTTTCTGACCCGCGGCACGGCACTGATGTATTACGGCGATGAAATCGGGATGAAAACGACTCCTCCAACCCGCAAGGAAGATGTGAGAGACCCGCAGGGAATCACCGGCTGGCCGCGGCAAAAGGGCCGCGATGGCGAGCGAACTCCGATGCAATGGGATGCGAAGCCGAACGCTGGATTTACAGCCGGGACGCCCTGGCTGCCGGTGCCTGCCTCGGCCAGCACAATCAATGTCGAGGCGGAAAAGAAGGATGCCGCCTCGCTTTTGAACTGGTACAAGCAGTTGATCGCGCTGAAGAAGAGCACCCCGGCCTTCTTCGGCAGTGAAAATGTCCTGCTCGACGAACAGAATCAGCATGTGCTCAGTTGGTTGCGGCCTGCCCCGGACGGATCGCGCGTTGTTGTCTCAGTCAATCTCACCGCGACGCCGCAGGTCGTCAAACTGGAGGTGCCGGGTTCCAGCGGCAAGCTGAAGCCTCTGCTCGCCTCGCCTGGAAGCGACGCGCAAACGCTGGATCAAATCCAGCTTGCACCCTATGGGGTCTTGGTTGCTCAGGTGCTGTAATCGCAACTAATTCGGAGGCATCGCTGGACCGATGCCATCCGCCGGTTGTCACCAAGTGTGGGAATAAGCAGGTTTAACCTCGACTTAACCTGGTGGAAGATTACGCGTTTCCGGGTCTTGCTTAGGGCATGGGATGAGGGCAGAGGTTCAGCGAACTGTTCTTAACTTGTTTCTCTCTGAAGCGGGTCCATATTATTCCCACACCGGTGAATTGAACTGGGGTGAAGCTTTCAGAAAACCACAAACGGGATCTTTTCCATCGCCCAGCCGGGAATACAAGAAGCGCTTCGAAGGATTGACAGGCGTTGAGCCGCCGGACAGGCACCTGCTGACTCTGTGAGTAGCCTGGACGGTTCACAACAGCGAGCTGGGAATGGTGCAGCAAACTGGAAAGCGAAAAACCAAGAAGGGCACGAAATGAATAGCAGGACCTTTATCAAGCTGGTGTGTGCGCTGGCGTTCAGTGTTGTGATGACGGGAACGGCCCAGGCCGGAGATCTCCAGGCGGGCGCAGCGCGCGTTACCATCACGCCCACGGCGGATGAGTTTCCTTTCCAGGCAGGACGCGAGCTGCCCTATGTGGGCGTACACGACGACCTTTATGCCCGCTCCCTGGTCGTGGACGACGGCAGCGGGCACCGTGTGGCGATTGTAGTGGTAGAGGCGACCACGGTGCCCAATGCAAAGACCGCTGTCGAGTCGATCGCCAAGGAAGCCGGCATTCCGGAAGCGAACGTGCTTTTGTCCGCCACGCACACGCATAATTCGTTGATAGTCAGCTATCACGGCGGCGAGCCAGGCGCGGTGCATCAGAAGGAGATGGAACGGATCGCAGGGGCCATCGTTGAGGCCACGCGCCAGGCGGTCAAGAACCTGCAACCCGCGCATATTGCATTCGGGCGCGGCGAGGCCTACGTCAACATCAACAACGGCGAGGCGATTTACGGCGAGGCCTCGATGCGGGGCTGGAGCGACCCCAAGGGCTTCTCGGACAAGACGCTGGACGTGGTCCGCGTGACCGGCGTCACGGGCGATCCGATCGCCGCGCTGCTGAACTACGCCACGCACGCCGAGGTGATGTTCCGCAGCGCGACCAAGGAGGGCGGATACGAGGTCAGCGGCGATCTGCCCGGAGCGGTCTCGCATCTTCTGGAGGGCAGCAAAAACGGGGCTCCGGTCGTGCTTTTCACCAGCGGGGCCGAGGGCGATCAGCTTCCCCTGTTCAAGTCATTGCAGCCGGGGGGCAACCTCGACAACAGCGACGAAGGTGCGGGGGGCTGGGCGCTGTTGGATGTGCAGGCACGCCGGCTGGCCAACTCCGTGCTGGAGATCGTCAAGACGATGCCGGCCGGATCGTCGAGCGGAACGGTTGCGGCGGTGACGGGTACGGTGACCTGCCCCGGCAAGCGGCGTGAGATGCCTCCGGAGCCGAGGAGCGATGCTCCGATTCCCCCTGTTGTGATTCCGATTTCTGTGTTTCGTCTGAACGATCTCACGCTGGCATCGGTCGCCGCCGATCTGAGTTCGAGCATCGGAATGTCGATGAAAAAGGCCGCGCCCGATCCTCACACCACGGTTGTCACCGTGGCTGCCGGCATGGTCGGATACGTGCTCTCCGATGACGCCTATGCACATCCCAGCCATGGCGTAAAGGGATCGACACTGGCTCCTGGCTGTGCGGAGAACGCCCTGACACAGAAGCTGGTTGAGATGGAAAAGGAAACGAAATAGCAAGCATCCAGTTTTCTCCCCGCGCGAAGGATGACGCGGTTCCAGGATTGGGCCGGGCGAGGCATCGAAGCGTCGGCCCCGGTGTAGCGAGGATACGAAGAGAGGATCAGCAATGAGAAGGAATTATCTGATGTGCCTTGGCCTGATTGCGGGCCTGGTGATGTTGAGCCATCCGCTCCGGGCATTTGCCAAGGAGTTGCCACTGGTCAAGCCGGTTGTTGCCTGCGAGGATCTGGCCAAGGTGGATCTGTCCAGTGCGGTGGGTGCTCCGGTTCAGGTCCAGTCGGCCGCCGTGGCCGAGACCGCGAAGGGAAAGTTCTGCAAGGTTAAAGGCAATGTGAACCCGAGCATTGGATTTGAGGTCGATCTGCCGCTGGAGCACTGGACGCAGCGCTTCCTCCAGGTTGGCTGCGGAGGCCTGTGCGGCGACATCAACCTGGGCGTAGGAAACGCCGGCTCGTGCGTGCCCGCGCTGAATGGCGAGTTCGCGGTCTCGAGCGACAACATGGGCCACGGCGGCTCGATGATGGACGCCTCCTGGGCGGCGGACCCGCAGAAGCGGATCGACTTTGCCTATCGCGGCAATCACATGACGACGCTGGTCTCCAAGGCGCTGATCGCCGCGCTCTACGGCCAGGCGGCGAAGTATTCGTATTTCATGGGCTGCTCGGACGGTGGCCGCGAGGCGCTGGTCGAGGCGCAGCGTTTTCCCGCCGATTTCGACGGCATCACTGCGGGCGCTCCGGCCGCCTTCTTCAGCTTCCAGAACTCCTTCTATCACGGCTGGATGATCGTCGGAAACCAGCGCGCCGACGGCAGCTCGATTCTGCTCAAGAGCAAGATGGCCCTTCTGCACAAGGCGGTGTTGGCGCATTGCCCCACGCAGTCCGGCGTCGAGGATGGGCTGCTGGAAGACCCATACAGCTGCAAGTTTGATCCGAGCTGGGTTCCGCTCTGCGCGGCCGACGCGAAGGATCAATCGGACTGCCTGACCGCCGAGGAGATCAGGGCCGCGGAGAATCTGTACAACGGTCCGACCGACGCGGCGGGGCATCGGTTCATCGCCGGCGGCCTGCCCCTGGGCTCGGAGCCGAACTGGGGCGTGCCCAGCCGCGCGAGCGACTCCTCGATGTCGAAGATGATGGTGATGCCCGCGCTGCAATGGGTGTTGCTGGAGGCGCCGGCGCCGGAACTGAAGGACATAAAGGACTTTCCGCTCAACATGGAGTCCTTTGAAAAGGTCAGCAGGCTGGCTCCGCTCTACAACGGCGCCAACACCAATCTGCGCTCCTTCCAGAGCCGCGGCGGCAAGCTGATTCTCTGGCACGGACTGGCCGACGACTCGGTGACGCCGGCCTTCACGCTGGCCTACTACCAGGGCGTACAGAAGGAGATGGGCGCCGATCAGACCGACAAATTCCTGCGCCTCTTCCTGCTGCCGGGCGTGGGCCACTGCGGTCATGGCGAGGGCTACGATCAGATCGACCTGCTCTCGCCCATCATGGCCTGGACCGAGGAGCAGACGCAGCCTAAGATCATCCTTTCGGAAAAGGTTCCCCAGCAGCCCATGGGCATGATGGGCCCGCCTCCTGGAGGCGGCGGACCTGGCGGACCTGGCGGACCCGGTGGACCCGGTGGACCTGGCGGACCCCAGGGCATGGGACAGATGGGCCCGCCGCCCTCCGGACCCGGCGGTGCGCCGCTCACCGAGCAGCAGAAGGCGCAGAACCAGTTCCACGAGCCGAATTTGGCGCGGAGAAGAGACCCCTTTGCCCAGCCGGCGAAGCAGGCGCTGGCCTCGCGTCCGGTCTATCCCTACCCCTGGGTGGCGCGTTATACGGGCAAGGGCGATCCCAAAGACGCGGCCAACTACGAGCCGGTCAAGCCCGAGGCTTCCAAACCGGTTACTGTCGGCCAGCCCGCGGCATCGTTTATCGGCCCCGACAACCAGAAGTTCTATACGGTCAAGGATGGTAAGCTGGTGGCCGTCGAACCGACGCACTGAGCCAACTCGTTCATCTCTGGACCGCGCCGGAATCGAAGGGCAAGTGGCCGCCCTCCGGTTCCGGCGCATCTTTCTATTGGAAGGAACCAGGAGATTTGCCATGAGTCTTTCCTCGGCGGCAGCAACGCTGCTTGCGATTTCGATTTTCACCTCTGCGGGCCTGCGCGCGCAGAATCCACTTCGTGCAGGCGCGGGCAAGGCCGAAGTCGTGCTGCCCGCCGAGGCCTTTCCCGTCGACGGGTTCACCCGGCAACACGACCCAATGATGGCTCGCACGCTGCTTCTGGACGATGGGCAAGTGAAGCTGGGAATCGTGGTGGTGGACCAGACCTCCCTGTCCAATATGGCCATCGACCGCTTCAAGAAGATGGTCTCGCAGATAGCGCAAATGCCAACCGCAAACATCGTGGTCGTGGCCGAGCATGGATTCTCCACGCCGCACATGATGCTGCGCCCAGACGCCGACGATGCTGCACGGCAGCGGGTGCAGTTGCTGGAACGTGGCTTCGATGCGGCAATACGGCAGTCGGCGGAGGCGGCGCAGGCGGCCTTGCAGCCGGCGAGGCTCAGTTCCGGCTGCGGCATCAGCAGGGTCGGCGTTAATCGGGATGTGCCCACGGCGCATGGATGGTGGCTGGGCGCGAACGATGCGGCCTTTTCCGACAGCGCTCTGTGCGAGTTGCGCGCCGATTCGCTCGCGGGAAAGCCGCTGGCCGTGGTGATGAACTATGGCGTGCAATCGGCGGTGATGGACGGCTCGCGCACGGCGAAGGGAGAGCGGCTGGTCTCGGCCGATCTGGCCGGCGCGGCCTCGCGGCTGGTGGAGGAGCGGCTGGGCGGCGGCGCCGTGGCGTTGTTTCTGATCGGCGCGGCCGGAGACCAGGTTCCTTTCTTGCAGGCCAACCGGCATGTAGTCGCCGCCGATGGCACGGTTTCCCGGATCGACCTGCATGAGGAGGGATTCACCCTGCTGGCACTGCAAGGAGAACGTCTGGGAGAGGATGCGCTGCGAGTTGCCGGTTCGCTTTCGCCACTTGAAGCGCCCAGGCTGAATATTGATCGGATGAGCATGCGCGTGGGGACGCAGCAGCCCTCCATGGGGCTTCCCAGCGGGCCTGTCACCTCGTACGAGTACAAGCTCGCCGCCGAGGAGGATGCGCCGGCCGTCTTCCTCACCATTGGCGATCTGGCCATCGTGGGTGTGCAGGCGGAGCTGTCCGCCAGGACCGGCGCGCTGATCCGGGAAGCATCGCCTTATGCCAATACCATGGTGGCGACGCTGGTGGACGGCGCGGCCAAATACATGGCCGACGCCATATCCTACGACCGGTTCACCTACGAGGCGCGCAACTCGCACTTTACCAAAGGCTCGGCGGAGAAGCTGGCCGGGTTTATCGGCGAGCAACTGCGCAAGCTGCACCAGGCCCGGTGACGCCAGTACAACGACAATTGAATTTCGAAACCATGACTTGTGAATGAGTGAAAAAATCGTACTCCTCACTTCTTCACTCATTCGCTATCAAACTGTCACAATACTTGCCGGACCCGGTCACCCCTCGAACGGTGCCGGATCGACGCCGGGCCGTTGGGGATATTTCGCCGCGATTGCCATCACGGCCGTATCGCGCAGCGCCGTCAGGCGGCCGTTTTCGTAGATCGTGGCGTCGCCAATGGTGAAAGTCGCCTGGCGGATGTCGCCCGTGATGTGCGGCCAGTAAGGATAGTCGGGCTTGCCCTTGGCCGAGCCGACGTGCACGTGGAGATTGTGGCTGTCGGAGTGCTCGATCAGCCGGCGGTAAAGAATGCTGGGGCACTGCTGAATGGCGGCATGGGCCTGCGGATGCACGCCGAAGTGCAGGGTGTCGAAGTTGTAGGCCTCCGGCCCCAGCCTGCCGGCCAGGTACTCCACGTAGCGGCGGATGGCGTCGGCTTCCTCCTTGCCCTCGATGCGCACGATTCGCGCATCCTCAATGGTCAGCGTCACCGGATGCTCGAAGTACGGCGGCACGCCCACGTAGCGCGACCACCAGCTCAACGTCCGGTCGAAGGTGATCGAGCCGGAGGTGCGCGCCAGCGAAATCGGCGGGCAGACCCATTCGGGCCAGGGAAGGTAATTGCCGATCTCCCGCCGGGTCGCGTAGCCCAGCGTGGGATTGCGCGCCGGCAGGATTGTCCCCTTCAGATGCGTGCCGTTCGGGTCGGTAATCTCCCACGCTGCGCCGGGTACGAACTTCTTCGAGGCTTGCACGCGGATTTCGCTGACCAGTTCCTGCGGGGTCTGCGCCCAGGCGGTGCATAGCAGCGGAGCCGTGGTGGCGAAGTTGCGCACCATGGGGATGTGGTGATCGCGCTCGACGTAGTTGCGGAAGTCCAGGATCTCTTCGACAGTCAGATCGAAGGAATGGTTGATCACCAGATCGCTGCGGTCCATGGCGCGGCGCACCACGCCGGGAAACTCCCAGTGGTCGGCTCGCGCCGGGGCGTCGACCCAGAGAACCTCGGCGTGGCCTCCGCGCTCCTCCACGCCACGGCGGATCCACTCGATGGCGGTGCGGTCAACCAGGTTGTCTCCGCCGTAAAGCCCGTCGAGATAGGCGACCAGCAGAATGCGCTGGCCGGCCTTCATGTGCGCGCCGTGCTCCAGCAGATCGCCGACCGCAACCTGCGCCGCCTCGGGAATGGAATCCGGCGTGAGTGCGGTCAAACCCTGTGCAAGAGCCCGTGCCTGTAACCGTGAGCAGATCGCCGCGCCAGCCAACGCCATGCCCGCGCCTGCTAGAAAACTGCGCCGTGTCCTGGTCATCGTTCCTTGCTCCTTTACTGAAAAAGCTCTCATGTTGTGACAGTTTGATAGTGAACAAATGAATGAGCGAACGAGTGAAGCAAGAACAGGGCAGGTTTTTTCACTTTTTCACTCATTCACTCATGATCATTGTTTCGCGATTCAATTGTCACCGTACTAGTGGCTGTTCTTGTCGGGGACGAGCTGGTTGTTCTCAACGTGGTAAAACTTCTGGTTGTCGGGGCCGATCAGCTTGTCCACCTCGGTATCGAAGAACTGGGGCACTGGGGCGACGGTCTTGACCGGCTCGTAGTTGGCGGCATCCTTCGGATCGCCCTTGCCTGTGTAGCGGGCGATATACGGATAGGGATAGATGGGACGGCTGGCCAGGGCTGCCTGCGCCGGCGAGGCATAGGGCATGGCCGGAGGGCGCGTGCCGCCGGGGCCACCTGCCGCACCGGGTCTGCCGGGGGCACCAGGACCACCGCTGCCGGGGCGGCGATCTTGATCTGCGGTTTTGGCGGCCATCAATGCACTGGGAGCCTGTTGCTGCTCCGTCCAAGCCATCAACGGGGTGAGCAGTTCCACCTGCGCAAAACCTTCGCCGCCGCTGCAGTGGCTCACGCCAGGAAGCAGAAACAGCCGCAGCAAGGTGTCCGTTGCCGCTTCGCCAAGCTCTTTCTGTACACCCTGGTAGTAGGCGATCGAAATCCACGGCGTCACCGAGACATCGGCCAGCCCATGCCAGAGAATCAGCTTGCCGCCGTGCTTTTGGAAGGCGCGGAGATTGGTGTTGGCGCCGTTCCAGAAGGGCGCGCTTTCGGCCATCTGATTGAAGGTGTCCAGATTGAAGCCGAATCGGGAACTGAGCGTGGCGGGGTCCTCGGGCGGCGTCGCCAGTCGCAGCATGTATTTGAGCATGTTGCCGCTTGCTCCCTGGGGGCCACGTCCCCCAGTCGCGCTCTCAGGCATCTGCCAGTTCGGTTCCGAGCCGGGCAGAAAGCCGCCGATGGAAAGATGCCGGCCATGTTCGTCCACCGGGCCGTCGTAGAGCTTGGACGCGACTGCGGTTTCTTCCGCCGTCAGGCACTTCGAGGTGTCGGCCGCATCGGGTTTGCACTGGACCCAGGTGGGATCGAAGTGGCATGCGCGCGGATCTTCCAACAGGCCGTCGTCCACCCCGGAGAGTGTCGGGCAATGAGCCAGGATGGCACTGTGCAGGATGCTCACGCGGTCGTGCAAGAGAATCTTGCTGCCATCGGCGCGGGAATTTGCGGCCGACTCCCAGGCCTTGACGATCGAGTTTTGAATCTCGAAGACCGCTACCGGCGCACCGGCCGAGATGCCGTCGAAGTCCTCCGGGAACCGTTGCGCTTCCACCAGCGCCTCGCGCCCGCCATCCGAGCAGCCCATGAAGTAGGAGTAGCGCGGCTTCTGGCCGTAATACTCCTGCATCAGCGCTTTGGCGATGACCGCTGTCAAGTGGTTGCCACGGTAGGCCATGTCCATGCGCTTCTGTGGATCGGCAGCCCATCCTCCTTCGCCGTAGTTCTTGCCTGCGGTGTGGCCCAGGTCGTTGGCGGCCACGGCAAACTCGCCATTCAACGCCGGCAGGCAGGAACTGGCGTTGGGAATGGTGGCGCGGACCATGCCGCAGTCGCCGCCGCAGCCCGGCTCCAGGAAGCGCTGCGTCCACTGCGCGACCGGCAGATTCACCTCGAAGCCGTCATCCGGCTCGATGTGCCCCTTCACTTTGCAAAACTGCCCCTTCGGCGTATCGACAATCGCCGCCGATTCGATGTTTACCTTTGCATTCGCCGCGCCATTCAGATCGGCCTTCGCCAACTGCTCGCAGGCCACGACCGGCTTCACTACGGGGAGTTGCTGCGGGCCGGCAGCTACAGCACTTACACTCGACGCGGCGAGCAGCGCTGCTGCAAACGGCAGCGCAAAGCGGAAGCGCTTTGAAAATCCGTTGTTCATCCTGTTTCTCCGAAAAATCTCAAGCCTGCTTCCGAGGCCGAAGCGCGTCAAACTGCGCATCGGGCCACCGGAAACGGCTGCTTTATCTTGTTGCTTGCATCTTTTGTTTGCCTGCGAGGCTATTCAGCGCAAACGTAGCTGGAGGCCTCGTCTTCACTACCTGTCCCCTTGTAGCGGGCGACCTTGGGATAGGCGCACAAGGGACGCGTGCGAACCACGTTTCCTCCGGCCATCTTCGAAGAGAGAATCTGCTCCGGCGCCTTGCCCGATTCCACCCATTCGTCGATGGTGCCGAGCTTTTCGAAGGTGTCGCAACCGGCGCCACCGCCGCAGTGATTCATGCCGGGATTCAGAAAGAGGCGGACCGAGTCTTGCTTGCCTGGGCCGGCGTTCTTTTGCACGCCGCGGTAGTAGCGGGCCATGTCGTTGGCGTTGTGGCCCTCGGTCCAGCCGATGTACATGATCAGCTTGCCGCCGTGGTCGATGAACGCGTTCAGGTTGTCATTGACCTTCATCAGCGGATCGACGGTCTTGAAGGCCTTTTCCGTGTCCTTGTCGTAGTCCATCGTCTTCCAGTCCCAGGTTGGATCCTGGAGCACGGCGTACTTGTACAGATCGACGGCCACGCTGGGAGGCTCGGCGAGGAAGTGCGCATACTCGGCCTCGCCGCCGGGAGAGATGCCGGGGAAGATGGACTCGCCGGTGCGCGGATTGACCGGGCCGGCATAGATCTGGCGCATCAGCCCGACCTGCGCGGCGGTCAGGCAGTCGGCGCTGTCGCCGTTCTTGCACTCCAGAACGCCGGGATCGAAGTGGCAGTTAGCCGGATCGTCGATGAAGCCCTGTTTGAGTCCGATAGGCGATGCGCAGGCCTTCAGCGCGGCCTCGTGGATCATGGGAAACTTGCTTGCGGGAATCGCGGATTCGGGATGCTTGCTGACCAGCCATGCCGCCCAAATCTGCGAGGCGTTGAAGCGCGAAGCGGGGTTGATCGGCGCTCCCGCCACAATGCCGTCATAGTCTTCGGGATAGTGTTTGGCCTCGGCCAGGGCCTCGTAACCGCCCAGCGAGCAACCGACCCAGTAGGAGCGCTTCGGAGCCGCGCCGTAAAACGCCTCGACCAGCGCCTTGGCCTTCACGGTCATCTCGTGGTCCGCTCGATAGGCGTAGTCGATCATCTTCTCCGGATGGCCGATGAGGAAGGCGCCGTTGTTGCCCTGGTGGCCGGTGTCGGTGGCCGCCTCGGCGTACCCGCGGGTCAGCGGATCAACCATATTCCGGTAGAGAATTGAGCCGCCCCAGCCCATGTTGGCCACGCCCAGGAACTTTCCATTCCATCCCGCGGTGGGCAGCCAGACCTCGATCTTGATGTCCGAGTCGGCGGAGGGCTTGAGCGTCGCCGTCACGCGGCAGAAGGCAGGAAGGCTTTGTTGCGCCTGCGGACCTCCAGGACCACCCGGTCCACCGGGACCACCAGGGCCGCCCGGTCCACCGGGACCCTGCCGCGGGACGGTGAATTCCCCCGCCGCGTAGGACTGAGCCAGAGTGATCGTCGTTCCTGGGATGGAGAGTTTGGCTAGGCTCTCGCAGGAGGTGCTGGGTTTGCCGGGTTGCTCGGCAATGGAGGCAACGCTCAGAGCCAGCGCGAGGATACACGCGGCCAGAGCGCACTTGAGTTGAGAGGATGAACGAACTGACATTGATTGCTCCCGTCCTGGCGCGCATCGATGCGCGCCCTTGGTTCCCGTCCGGTGCGGCCCCGCAACGCTGCTGGGCAGCATCCGAGGCAGGCAAACATCGTTGTTGCCGTCAGAGCGGCAATCCCACAAACTACTCCGGCCCTTCCTGGCTCTGCCCGCGACCCAGACGCCGGAGGATCAACCCGTCGATGCTGTACTTTCCCGGGCCCGTGAAGAGGATGGCCAGAAGCGCGCCAAGATAGACGACAGTCATCTCGCCGTGCCAGTTCTGACGCGACCAGAACATGAATCCCTGTCGTAGCGACCAGGCCACCAGCAGATTGCTGAACATGAAGAGCGCCGCCCAGCGCGTGGCCACACCCAGCATCACCAACACCGAGCAGAGGACGTCGGAGATATAGGCGATCACCAAGGTGGGCAGCATGCCAATATGCAACGGGTCGGGAAACTGCTGCGCCATCTGGGAGAAATTGAGTATTTTCTCCAGACCGTGCTTGAGGAACAGGGGCAGAATGGTTGCCACGCGCAGCAGCAGCAGACCCAGATCGATTCGCGGAGCCAGCGCCTGGGGGTAAACCAGTTTTGCGATTCTCGAAAACATGCAGCCTCTCTTCTTTATGGCGCGGCGCAAACAAAGTTCTGCGCTTCGTCGATGCTGCCCGCGCCCTTGTACTTGGCGATCTGCGGATATGGGCAGAGTGGACGCGTGCGGTCCACCTTCCCGGACGCATCCGCGTGCGCGGCTGCGATCCGGTCAGGGGCTTTGCCCTGCTCCACCCAGGCAACGATCGTGTCGAGCTTGTCGAAGGCGTTTGGCCCTTCGCCTCCGCCGCAGTGGTTCATGCCCGGCGCCATGAACAGGCGGATTTCACCGTAGGTCTTGCCGAGTCCGCCATTCGCGGCGACCGCCTGCTCGTATAGCTCGATGCTGATCAGCGCGCTGATCGCCGGATCGTCCCATCCGTGATAGAGCAGAATCTTTCCGCCGCGATCGAACAGTGGCTTGAGCTTTGCCGGCTCAACGGCGTTCATCACCGTGTCGGCAATCTTGTCAGCGCGCGCAATATCGCTGTCGAAATCAAGCGTGTGGTAATCCCAGCCGGGGTCCTGGAAGAGCAACCGATAAGTGGTGGGTCCAGAGGGATCGGGCCGATTTTTGCCCGCCACCGGTCCGGGCAGCATGGCCACGCCGAGCGGATAGCCAGGATAGATCTGTTCTCCGGTGCGCGGATTTCGGGCGCCGGCGACAACCTTGCCGAGCGCCTCGATCTGCGCCGCGGTCAGGCAGCCGGCGGCATCGCCCTGTTTGCAGGCCAGTGTCTGGACGTCGAAGCCGCACTGGCGGTAATCGGCGACCAGGCCGTCTTTGAGTCCGTCTTTGGCGTCGCACTGCTCCACCACGGCCTTGTGAATCATGGCCCATTTTTCCGCCGGGATGAAGCTGTCCGCATCCTTGTTCAGCGCCAGGCTTGCCCAGATGCCTCCGGCCTGCAGGCGGGTCATCGGATTGGCCGGATCACCAATCACCAGGCCATCGAAGTCGTTGGGATAATACTCGGCCGCAATCCACCCCTGACGGCCGCCGGTGGAACAGGAGTTCCAGTAGGAGTGCTTGGGACCGGCGCCGTAGTAGGCGGCCAGAACCGCCTTGGCGGTCACGGTGGTTTCATGGATGGAGCGGTTGCCCCAATCGACCAGTTTTTCCGGGTGGCCAATCGCAAAGCTGCTGTCGTTACCTTGATGGCCCGTATCGCTGGCCGCCGTAGCGTAGCCCTTGGCCAGCCCCTGCGCCATCTCGGAGAATTGTATGTTCGAACCGAACGCCCCGTTTCCAACCTCCTCAAGCCGCCCATTCCAACTTTCCGCCGGCATCCAGATTTCGACGTTGATCAGAGAATCCGCAGTGGGCCGCAGGGCCGCCTGTACGCGGCAGAAGGATGGGAGGGTCTTGTAGGTGGCAGCTTCGCGGGCCTGCCGCGCCAGCATCTCCGGAGGCGGACTGGACGGAGCTGCTGGCGCGGTGCCGGGCTGGGGCGGCGGAGGAGTAAACGGATTGGGCGGCGGCGTGAACGCGCCCTTTTCAAGGATGGCCGAGGAGACAATTTCGCCTTGAGGCAGTTTCAGCTTGGCCAGTCCGGCGCAACTGTCCGCCTCGGCCCGCACCGATGGACTTTGGGCAAGAACTGCTAGAACTCCGAGAATAACAGCGCGTTTCAAATTCACACCCCCTCTAATTCCTGACGAACCGATCCAGCTTTGGTGTGTGCACGCAATCCGCACATTCCTGTTGGCGATGTTGCCGATCTCCATCCATGCAGGCGAATATATCCGGCTGGGTATTTGTTTCGGAGCGTAGACGACGCAGCAATATTGTTCGAGATGCCGAATGCTCTTGTCCAATCGTTTCTGCGCTGCCGATTGATAGCATTGTCCGATGGATAAGGCCAGCCAACCAGCCCCCCAAACCCGCAACGGTATGCGGTTGGCGCCGCGATGAAAATCCGTCAAATGCGCGCTTCCTTGCCGTCGCGGAGGCTCTGCGTCTCCGCCGTGCTACATGGCCTGTACATCGGTTCTGCCGTTTTCTCTTTCGTCCTTTTGCCAACATAAGCGGCAATCCGTTCCGTGGATTCATTTCCGTTTACAGGTCGAGCGGCTCTGGGGAAGGAATCAGGAAGGGAGCCGGGTCCACATCCAGGAACCTGGCGCGCACAAACCTGTCCTTGACAGGCCAGGGCACGGTGCAATCGAAAATTGTCTTGCTGGTTGTGCCACGCTGGATGATCTGTCTGCAGAAGGACGGATCCTGCGAGGGATCGAGCACGTGGCCGATGACGCCAGGGATGAAAATCGTACTCTGCTCGCCTTGGTAGCGTGTGGTCATGGCCCAGAGCACGTCGTTGCTGTCGAAGGGATCCACGTCCTCGTCCACCAGGATGACGTGCTTGAGTTCCGAAAAGGCGGCGAAGGCCAGCAGGGCGGCCTGGCGCTGGCGCCCCTCGTCGGAGGCCAGGGCCTTCTTCACCTGGAGCACCGCCATGAGCTTGCCGCCG
>Ga0181529_10003545_pt1 | contig 17689 bp, 15 predicted proteins | sample PEATcosm2014_Bin_36_FD_119763 | JGI IMG/M metagenome (GOLD analysis project Ga0181529, IMG submission 119763) | Peatland microbial communities from MTU Mesocosm Facility, Houghton, MI, USA - PEATcosm2014_Bin10_30_metaG | ecosystem: Environmental > Terrestrial > Soil > Wetlands > Peat | place... | reverse complement strand
GCTCCAGTCGCATCTGTCCTTGGAGCTTTTCGTTCCTGATTTTGGCGTGCGTCTGGGTGATGCGGAAGAGATTTGCTGCCAGCTCCTCTCCGCTCATAAAGTCCAATACCGAGCGACCACTCACAATTCCCCGGCGCTCCCGTAGTTCAGACAGATCCATGCAATACATTCCACGATAGCCCTCGTTTTGGAAAAATGCATAGTGCGTCACCCCCGCCGCAAACGCCACCGTGCTTAACGTCTTCTCCTGTTCCGATACCTCTTCGCGGATCTGGACGCGCTCTACGTTCTCCGCATCCAAGATGTAGTGCCTGAATGCCTCTGCCATCGTGACAAAATAGGCTTGGGCCGCCGCGACCTCGGGCTTGCGCACGTCACCATTGATGGCAACCAAGTAGCAGGCATAGCGGGTCAGCTTGAAATCGGGAACCGTTTCGCCATTGATGACCCGGTCCACCTGCCTGAAATGTTCCTGAATGGGAATGCTTAGTGCAATGCAGGTCGCGGTGGCCTTGTTGATCGGCTTTTGAAAAGCTGTAAAAGTCTCATAGCCCAGCATCTGCATGAAATCGCGGGCATACCAGAACTTGCCGCCGTTTTCGTTGCCCAGATCCTCGAAACTCGGGTGATCTGATTCAACATGGAAAAGGCTCAACTGCTTTTCGCGTGCCATGTCGCTTATCATAAATCACGACTCCTCTGGATTCCACCCCGCCGAAGGAATCTGGGGGAATGGTCCGGGCCGGCCCATGCGATTTTCGACACCTTCGGAGGTAAATGCATATTTAACCCCCACAACCGTCCCCCACTACCTCGTCGGCCTCGTGGTATAATCATTCATTAGAACGAATAAAAATCCAAAATGACTCATCGTGTCGGCATCGTCGGATATCGCGGGTATAGCGGGGCGGAACTGGTCCGACTGCTCCAGCGGCACCCGTCCGTGCAGCCGGTCCTCCTCGACCATCGGGCAGAGGATGGCGCACGGGGGGCGATCCGCAATGCCACGGGGCCGGAGCGGCTTCCGTATAGCACGGAAGCGCTTCGCAATGAAGGACTTGCCGCGGTCTTCCTGGCCACGCCGCCGGAGGTGTCCATGGACCTGGCGCCGGGGATCCTGGATGCGGGGGCGCGGGTGGTCGACCTGTCGGGGGCGTTTCGGCTGGGCACGGCGGAGACGTACGCGGCGTGGTACCACCATCCGCATACGCAGCCGGGACTGCTCGCCGAGGCGGTGTACGGACTGCCTGAATATTGCCGCGAGCGGGTGGCGGGGGCGCGGCTGCTGTCCAACCCGGGATGCTATCCGACGGCGGCGAACCTGGCCATCGCGCCGCTGGTCGAAGCGGGGGTGGTGGACCGGGCGGCGGGGATCGTCTGCGACGCCAAGAGCGGGGTCAGCGGGGCGGGGCGGAAGGCCAGTCTGACGACCAGCTTCTGCGAGGTCACGGAGAATTTTTCGGCCTATTCCATCCTCAAGCACCGGCATGTGCCGGAAGTGCTGATGGTGTCGGGGCTGCAGGAGCGCGAGTTCAGCTTCACGGCGCAACTGCTGCCGGTGGATCGCGGGATCCTGGAGACGATTTACTTCCGCGCCACGGGCGTCGACAGCGCCGAGCAGTTGCTGGCAGTTTACGAGAAGCGGTATGCGGGCGAAGCCTTCATCCGGCTCTACGAACCGGGGCGCATGCCGGATCTGCGGGCGGTGACGCGCACCAATTTCTGCGATTTGGGGGTGACGCTGGACGGGCGGACGGGACGCACGGTGGTAGTGAGCGCCATCGATAACCTGGTGAAGGGCGCGGCGGGGCAGGCCATCCAGAATCTGAACCTGATGCTGGGACTTCCCGAGACGGAGGGGCTGCTGTGACGACGCGGGCTCCGGTGCTGGTCAAACTGGGCGGTACGCTGCTGGACGCGGCGGAGTCGCGGGCGAGGCTGGCGGAGCAGATTGCGCGGGTGCGGGAGCGCGGGGTCGCCATCGTGGTGGTTCACGGCGGCGGCAAGCAGATGACCCGGTACCTGGCGGATCGCGGCATCGAAAGCCGCTTCGTCAACGGGCTGCGGGTCACTACGCCGGAAGCAGTGGACGCGGTGCTGAAGGTGTTCGCGGGAAGCGTCAACCACGAGCTGGTGGCGGCGTTGAACGGCGCGGGGGCGCTGGCGGTAGGACTTTCGGGGATCGACGCGCTGCTGGCGGAAGCGGAGCCGATGGACCCGGCGCTGGGCGCGGTAGGACGGGTGACGCGCTGCAATCCGGAGTTGCTGCAGTTGCTGGCGTCGCACGGGTATGTGCCGGTGGTGGCGTGCGTGGCCGGGGATCGGCGCGGACAGGTGTACAACGTGAATGCCGACCAGATGGCGATGGCGTGCGCGGCGGCGCTGGGCGCGCGGCAGTTGATCTTCCTGACGGATGTGGGCGGGGTGCTGGACGGGTCGGGGCAAGTGCGGGCGGTGCTGAACGCGGCGGAGAGCGAAGCGCTGGTGGCGGGCGGGGTGGCGACGGGCGGCATGCAGGCGAAACTGAACGCGGCGGTGAGCGCGCTGCGGTCGGGGGTGGAACAGGTGCGGATCGCTCCGGGCGCGGCCGAGGGGGTGCTGGACCGGCTGCTGGCGGGCGAGGCGATCGGCACGCGGATGATTCTGGAGGGGGTAGCAGCTTGATCAGCGGAGTTTATGCAGACGCGTTTACGGAGGTCCACGGCGCGCAGCCGAAGTTGACGGTGCGGAAGGCGGTGATGCGCGACATTCCGCTGATTCTCGACCTGATCAATGGGTACGCGGCGCGGGGGATCATGCTGGCGCGCACGGAGTTCGAGCTTTCGGAAGCGATTCGCGATTTCAGCGTGGTGAAAAGCGGCGACACGCTGCTGGGTTGCGGGGCGCTGCATTTCTATACGCCGACGATCGGGGAGATCCGGTCGCTGGCAGTGGACGAAAAGGCGAAGACTAAGGGCGTGGGCCGGCTGCTGGTGGAGGCGCTGGTACAGGAAGCTCTGGTGTACGAGCTGGATGCGGTGTTTGCCTTCACTTATGTGGTGGAATTTTTCAGCCGGGTGGGCTTCCACGCGGTGGAGCGCGGGGCGCTGCCGTTGAAGGCGTGGAAGGACTGCGTGCGCTGTCCGAAATTCCAGGCGTGCGACGAGGTGGCGGTGCTGCGGGTACTGCGGCCGGAACGCGGGGTGGAGTCGGAGCCGCAGTTCTGGGCGGAGTCGGTGCGGACACCGGACGATCAGTTGATTCAGATTCCGATTCCCCGAGCGGAGTAGGGGCGCGTCGCGGAGGCCGGCTAACAGCCGCCGGCTGGCACGACTGGCCACCCCACAAATACCCGCTGCAGGTTCACTCCCAGCCTACAAAGCGGTCGACGCCCCCCCAATGTAGGGATTTCGGTCCCCCCAAAAGACCGCCGAAATTGTAGTGTTCCTGAACACTTTCTCTTGTAAAATCACCTTAACGGATACAGAAACCTGAAATCTACGATCCGGTTTTCTTGTGAGGCGATCATGAAAGCGCAAACGGTTGACGTGAAATCATCGACTGGTCGGGTCCTTTGCTGCACCGTGTTCCGGCCGGGAGGTAAGAAGCTATTGGCTAAGGGACATGTGATCAGCGATGAAGACGTCCGCGTCCTGGAATCCGAAGGAATGGAGTCCATTTGGGTGACGGAGCTGGAAGACGGCGAAGTCGGCGAGGATGATGCCGTCTGCGCGGTTGCCAGTGAAATGGGGTGCGGCAGCTTCGAAATCCGGCTGGCAGCAGGTGGACGGGCCAATCTTCTGGCCACGGAAAACTGTTGCGTGCTGGTGGACGACGAGTTGCTGAAGCAGATCAATTGTACCGCCAGCGTGGTGATTGCCACGTCCTTGAACTTCAGTTACGCGGTGGCGGGGCAGCGGATCGCCACGGTGAAGAGCGCGCCGTTTGCGGTGTCGAAAGATCAGTTGGAAGCGGTCAAAGGGATTCTGAAGGAGCGTGGGCCCATCCTGCAAGCCCGGCCCATTCGCAACCCGACCGTGGGAGTTCTGTACACCGACCCGCTGAGCGGGGAGCGCGCCCGGCAACTGTTCGAGAACATCATGCGGCAGCGGCTGGAGCGGTTCGGGGTGAATGCCAATTTCGTGTTGGCCTGCACGGAAGACGAGAACTCGGTGTCGCGGTGCCTGCAGCACCTGATGCGTTCCAAGCCCTGCGTGATTCTGGTGGCGTCGACCACGGCCCCGGCCGGACCGGAAGACGTGATCGGACAGGGGATGATGCGCGTCGGCGGGCTGGTGGAGCGCTTCCTGGCGCCGGTGGAACCGGGCAATCTGCTGCTGTTGGCGTATCGGGATGATGTGCCGATTATTTCCGCGCCGGGTTGCTTCCGGTCGGCGAAACCGAATGTTGTCGACCTGGTACTGCCGCCGCTGCTGGCGCGCTATCACGTCACGGGTTGGGAAATCGCCTGCCTGGGCCATGGAGGCCTGCTGGCGTAGAACAAGTTCCTCCACTCCCGTAATCTGAAACCTCCGATCGGATTATGGGTGTTCTGAAGCCGGGCGTCCCGCATGGACGCCCGGCATTTTTTTGGGGCTGTTGGGAACCGCTAGAGTAGGAGGGGACCGACGAAGAGTCACAGCCTCCGGCGTACGAACAGTTGGGAACGGAGGCTATCTCGTCCGTCGATCGGGCCGCTCCCTTCCGGTCGCGGTTCCAAGGGCGGAACGTGAGCACGACAACCCGCCTTTCGGCGGGAACGTGAGCAGGACAAGCTGCCTTGTGCCGGCGCTACAGGATTCCCCGCAGGCGCAGGTCGGCTTCCAACTGGACGGCTGACTGGAACTGCACGGCGTCGATTCCCAGGCGGCGCGCGGCGTCCACGTACTGGGCGATGTCGTCGGTGTAAAAACATTGCTCGGGCGGGCAGCCGGCGCGCTCAATGGCGCGGTCGAAGATCTCGCGGCGCGGCTTCATGGCCTTCACTTCGTAGGAAAGAATATAGTCGTGGAAGTGGCGCACCAGGGGATAGGTCTGGCAGATCATCGGGAAGTGGATGGCGTTGGTATTGGAGAGCATGAGCAGGCGGTAGCGCGCCGCCAGGGTTTCGAGCAGGGACTCAGGCACCAGCGTTTCGGCGAAGATGGAGCTCCAGATGGCGCAGAAGCGGTCGTAGGGGATCTCGAAGTCCAGAATGCGGGCCAGGCGCTCCACGAAATCGTGCGGTTCCACCAGACCGGTTTCGAAATCCTCCACCAGGTGGGTGGTCGAGAGACGACGGGGTATCTCGTCGGCGCGATAGGGGCAGAGGGGTTCCAGGGCCCGGTAGCCGCGCGAGAAATCGAAATTGACCAGGACGCGGCCCAGGTCGAAGATGACTGCCCGGTACATTAGTACTTGCGCCGCCGGCGCCGCGGCCACGCGCCCAGCATGGCGATCCAGGAAGCGAGCAGCAGCCCGCCCGCCAGGCGGACTTCGCCGTGCGCGAAGTAATATCCGCTGAAGACATAGCCCTTCAACAAGATCACGGCGACAGCCAGGCTGTAGAGGAAAAAGAGGACTGGGAGTTTGTTGCCGAGCGCCAGCAGCAGCGCCAGTAAGCCGAAGAGCGAACCGAAAAAGAGCGTGAAGGTGAGGGTATCGCCGGTCCACGGAAGCATGGGGAAGTGAAGTTTCAGCGGCCCCGAGGACAACACCAGGCCGGAGATGGCCAGCAGACAGACGGCCAGCGACGCGTGGAACAAAAAGCTGAAAACCCGCAACAGCACCCTGAGAACGGCCAAACTCCGCAACCTCCCGTGAACGAAACACGCTATTCTAGCAGTACACGCGGGGTCGACATTCACAAATCTCAATTGACCCTTTGCTTTCAAGCCGTTAGAATTGGATGTAGGGGAACTGTAACGCAGCGAACGTTATGAAGACACCATTGCGCCTCCGAACGAGGCATTTGGAGATTCTGAACGCTATCGTACGGTCCTATATAGAGACCGGCGAACCGGTAGGTTCGCGCACCATTTCCAAGAGCCGGCGGGAATCGTTGAGCCCGGCCACCATCCGCAACGTCATGGCCGACCTGTCGGACGAAGGGTACCTGTCGCAGCCGCACACTTCGGCGGGCCGGGTCCCTACGGAGAAGGCGTTTCGGCTGTATGTGAGCGCCCTCACGGCCAGCCGGCTGGCGGCGGCCGAAGACCAGCGTCTGCGCAGCGAGTTCAGCCTGCTGCACACGGTGGGCGCGCGCGTGGAGCGGTCCAGCCACATTCTGGTGGAGCTGACGCGCAACGTGGGCATCGCGGTAGCCATGCCGGCGTTTTCGCAGGAGCTGGATCAGATCGAGCTGGTGCCGCTGGCGGAAAAGCGGGTCCTCATCATTTTGGTGACGCGCGACCACCTGGTGCGCAACCGCGTGGTGGCGCTGGACGAGCCGTCGTCGCCCCATGAGCTGCTGAATATCAAGAATTACGTCAATCGCAATTTCGCGGGCTGGCGGCTGGGCGACGCGCGCCGCGAACTGCTGCGCCGCATGATGGAAGATCGCGAGACTTATACCGCCGAGCGGCAGAAGCTGCAAGCCCTCTACCAGCAGGGGCTGCTGGAAGTGGACGAAATGCCGGAAGTGCATATGGAAGGCGCGTCCAACCTGCTCGGCCAGGATCTGCACCTCACGCGCGAGCGCATGCACGAACTGATGCGCGCGCTGGAGGAAAAGAAGCGGCTCATCGAACTGCTGGACCGCTTCCTGGAGCAGCCCGTCGGCGAACTGGAAGTCCATGTCGGGCTGGAGCAGGCGCACCCCGCCATGAAAGACCTGGCGCTCATCGGCATGACGGTGCAACTGGCCAGCGGCATGCCCGCCAAAGTCGCCGTCCTGGGTCCCATGCGCATGCACTACGAGCGCGTGATGGCCGCCGTCCTGCAGACCAGCCGCGCGCTGGAAAGCACGAGATTCTAAAAGCCTTCAGCCATCAGCCTGCAGCCTTCAGCTCACTCGGTCCGTCGTGCGGCCGCGGAGGGATTTCCGGAGACGGTTCGGGCGAAGCCCCATCTCGTCCGCACTCCGCGCTTGGTTGGCTGATGGCTGATGGCTGCTTCCTTGACCTTCTGTCTGTCTTTATATAGACTGACTCTATATGGATCTTCTGCAGGGTACGCTCGAGATGCTGGTGCTCCGCACGCTGGTGTTCGGGGCGCTGCATGGATACGGGATCGCCAAAGCGATCCGCAATTCGTCGAAGGAATCGCTCGATATCGAATTCGGATCGCTCTATCCGGCGCTGAAACGGCTGGAATTGAAGGGCTGGGTGGCGTCGCAATGGGAAATGTCGGAGAGCCACCGGCGGGCCAAGTTCTACCGGCTCACTCCGGCGGGACGGAAACAACTGGCCCGCGAGCATTCCAAGTGGGCCGATTTCGTGGATGCGGTGGCGCGAGTCATGGGCACGGCTCCGGGAGAGAGCCAATGAGATGGCCTTTCGATGGAAGTATCTGATCCCGCGTTTGCGGCGCGACCAAGAGCGCCAGATGCAGGAAGAACTGCAAGCCCTCGCCGAGATCGCCGGACGCCGCGAACTCGGGAACCTGACGCTGGCGGCGGAAGACGCGCGCAGCGAGTGGGGATGGCCGTGGCTGGACGGCATTCTGGCCGACATCCGGTTCGCCTTTCGCACCTTGCGGCGGCAGCCCAGCTTCACGGCAGTCGCGGTGGTGTCGCTGGCGCTGGGAATCGGCGCCAATGCGGCTATTTTCAGCTTGATGGACGCGCTGCTGTGGCGCGATCTTCCGGTGCGCGATCCGCAAAGTCTGGTAGTCTTCGAAAACTCGTCCCGTTCCTATTTCGGCTACACGCGCTTTGCGGAACATGCCGGACCCGTTATGGAGAGCGTGGCCGCGGACTCGGGCGCCCTGGCGCGCCACCTGGATACCGGCAACGCCTTCGAACGGGGTCATATCGACCTGGTGAGCGGCAGTTTCTTCCAGACCCTGGGAGTGAACGCGGAACTCGGCCGCACGATTACCCCCGAGGACGACCGCCGCGGCAGCCCCGCGCTGGTGGCCGTGCTCAGCCACGCCTACTGGCAGCGGGCTTACGGCGGGCAACCCGTGCTGGGCCGAACCATCCGCGTGGAGAAGATACCCTTCACCATCGTCGGCGTGGCCCCGCCGGAATTCTTCGGCGTGACGGTGGGCGACAGCACCGACGTCTGGCTGCCGGTGACGGCTACCGACAACGTTTTCCCGGGGCCGAGCTGGCTGAACTTCAAGAACAACAACTTTCTCTCCGTCATAGGGCGTCTGCGGCGCGGGGTGAGCCAACGGCAGGCGGAGGACGCGCTGACGCCCGTCAGCATCCAGACCGATATCGAACGCAACGGCCCGCCGCCCAATGAGGCCGAACGCCGCGAGCTATTCGAGAGCCGGCTGCAACTGGAGCCGGCCACCAAGGGGCTCTCCTTTCTGCGCGACCGCTTCTCCAAGCCGCTGCGGGTGGTGTTCTGGATGGTCGGGATCGGCCTGCTGCTGGCCTGCGTCAACGTGATGAGTCTGGAATTCGCGCGCGCCGACGAGCGTCGCAAGGAGCTGACAGTGCGCCTGGCCATCGGCGCCGGCCGTTGGCGGATTGCGCGGCAATTGCTGACGGAATCCCTGCTGGTGGCGCTGGCCAGCGGCGCCCTCGGCATCGCGATGCGCAAACCGGTGGCGGAAGCGCTGCTGCGCCTGATCGCGTATGGCGACCAGGGGGCGCGGCTGAATCTGGGCCTGCAATCGGGAGTGCTGCTGTTCGTGGTGGGCGTGTCGATTGCGGCCGCGCTGCTGGCGGGGGTGGTTCCGGCGCTGCGGGCCACGCGCGGCGACGTGCTTCCGGGTTTGCAACAGGGATCGCGCTCCGCCACGGCGGCTCCGGTTCGCCGGCTGCTGGGACGGGCCATCGCATCGACGCAGATGGCGCTGTCGCTGGTGCTGGTGGCGGGCGCCTGCCTGTTCGCGTACAGCCTGCACCAGTTGCGCCAGTTCGATAGCGGCGTGACCCGCGCCCACCTGCTGGTGGTGGACGTCAATCCCGCCGATGCCGGTTACGCGGAGGATCAACTGATTCCGCTGAACGTGCGGCTGCGCCAGCGCCTGGCGGCGGTTCCGGGCGTGGAATCGGCCAGCTTCTCGCAGAACGGCATTTACTCGGGCCGCAACTACGGCACGCAAATTCAGGCCGAGGGATCTTCCGAGTCGGACCCGCGCCACCAGTCGGTCTACGATCATGTGGGACCGTATTTCTTTACCACGGTGGGTGCGCGCCTGGTGGCCGGCCGCGATTTCAACGAACGCGACGACACGGGCGCTCCCCGCGTAACTATCGTGACCAGCGAGTTCGCGCGCCGGTATCTGCCGGGCCGCGATCCCGTAGGACGCAACCTCTACGTAGCCACGGCCCGAAACACCACCGAGACCTACCGGATTGTGGGCGTGGTTCACGACCTGCGCAATAATGTGCGGCGGCCGCAGCCTATGTTCTACCTGCCGCAGTTGCAGACGCTGACGCAGGCCTTCAGCACCAGGTTCCTGGTGCGCACGCGGCTGAATCCTCTGGCGGTGATGGCGAGCCTGCGCGCGGCGGTGCGGTCGGAGGACGCGGCCCTGCGCGTCGACCAGATGGATCTCGCCGAAGATCTGTTCGATCGCACGCTATCCACCGACCGGCTGATCGCGGCGCTGGCCTGGGGGTTCGGCGTGCTGGCGATCACGTTGGCGGCGGTGGGCATCTACGGCCTGCTCTCCTACGACGTGACGCGGCGGACGGCGGAGATCGGCATTCGCATGGCGGTGGGCGCGCGCAAAAGCGACGTCATCCGGCTGGTGATGCGGGAAGTCGCGCTGGTGTGCGGCGTGGGCCTGGCGGCCGGCTGCGCGGCGGCGCTGGGGATGTCCCGGCTGGTGGCAGGCATGGTGTTCCAGATGAAGCCCGGAGATCCGCTGGTGGAAGCCGCGGCGGCCGCGGTGCTGGCGGCGGTGGCGCTGGGAGCTGCCTGGATTCCGGCGCGGCGGGCGGCGCGCATGGACCCCATGGATGCGCTGCGCAACGAATAGAGCAGGCGGGCTAGTACGCCGCCGACTACCCCCTTTGGCTCCATACCCGCTAAGATAGAGGTATGGCAAGAGGTTGGGAAAGTAAGTCGGTTGAAGAGCAGATCTCCGCAGCCGTGATTTCTCCCCGGAGCGCCATACCTCCAACGGCTCACGCACCTGAGGTCCTCGAATCCATGCGAAGGCGAGAGACCCTCAATTTGTCCCGTACCCGGGTGGTCCGGGAACTGGAAACCGCGCAGAATCCCCGGTACCGGGCTCAGCTCATCAAAGCCCTGGCGGAACTGGACGCGCAACTGAGCACCTGTAAGCCGCTCATTCGGACGGCCGGAGCCTCGTAAGCCCGCAGGCGCAGCAGAGTACGGAATACCGGAAGGCGGAGTGTCTCTGCGATACTGGTTCTTCGCCTCCGATGTTCTCCTATTCTGCAAACGATCTGTACTGTGAGCGGGTCCCGCTGGCGGACCTCGCCGCGCGCGCCGGTACGCCCGCGTATGTGTACTCCAGCGCGGCGCTGGTAGCCAACTACCGCGCCTACGACGAGGCCTTTGCGGGGCTGCCACACACGGTCTGCTATGCCGTGAAGGCCAATTCGTCGCTGGCGGTGCTGGCGCTGCTGGCCAAGGCCGGCGCCGGTTTCGACATCGTCTCCGGTGGCGAACTGTTCCGCGTGCTGCAGGCCGGGGGCGATCCCGCGAAAGTGGTTTTCTCGGGCGTCGGCAAGACGGCGGCCGAGGTGGACTACGCCCTCACCCACGGCATCCACAGCTTCAATTGCGAATCGGAAGCCGAATTGGCGCTGATCGACGCCATGGCCGCGCGGCTGGGCGTGACGGCCGGCTTCTCCATCCGCGTCAACCCCGACGTGGATGCATCCACCCATCCCTATATCTCCACCGGACTCAGCCAGCACAAATTCGGCATCGCCATCGCCGAGGCCGAGGGCGTCTACCAGCGGGCCCGCCAGTTCCGCAATCTCTCGGCCGAAGGCGTGAGCTGTCATATCGGGTCGCAGATTCTCGATGAGACTCCGCTGCTCGAAGCCGTTGACAAATTGCTGGCCCTGGCATCGCGGCTGCGCGGGGAGGGCCACGCCATCCGCCACCTGGATTTGGGCGGCGGCCTGGGCATTGCCTACCATGCCGGAGAACAGGCGCCAGCCATCGGCGGTTTCGTGGCCCACCTGCGCGCCCGCCTCGCGGACCCGTCGCTGGCGGTGATGGTGGAACCGGGCCGTTCCATCGCCGGACCGGCGGGCATGCTGCTCACCCGCGTGCTCTACCGCAAGCGCAACGGCGCCAAGGAATTTGTGATTGTGGACGCCGCTATGAACGATCTCATCCGGCCGGCACTGTACCGCGCGCACCACGAGATCCTGCCGGTGCGGCGCAGTTCCCTGCCCCCCATCGTCGCCGACGTGGTGGGTCCGGTCTGCGAAACCGGCGACTTCCTGGCGCGCGACCGCCAAATGGTCAACGCCATGCCCGGCGACTTCCTGGCGGTGGATACCGCCGGCGCTTACGGCTTCGTGCAGGCATCCAACTACAATTCGCGGCCGCGCGCGCCCGAGGTGCTGGTGGATGGCGACCAGTGGCGCATCGTTCGACGCCGCGAGACCTACGAAGACCTGGTGCGCGGGGAGACGGTGTGATGCCCGCGATCGAACCGGCCCGCTATACCTGCTACCGCGCGGCGGGGCCCATTTTCGTGGACGGCAAACTGGATGAACCGTCCTGGCAACGGGCGCCCTGGTCTACGCCATTCGTCGATATCGTGACCGGGGAAGCGGCGTGGTTCGACACGCGGGTGGCGCTGCTGTGGGACGACGAACATCTCTATTTCGGCTTCCGCATCGAAGAGCCCGACGTCTGGGGCACCATGACGAAGCGCGATTCGAAGATCTGGGAAGAGAACGACGTGGAGGTCTTCATCGCCGGGCGCGACGCCTATTACGAGTTCGAAATCAACGCGCTGAACACGGTGTACGAGGTGTTCTGGATCTGGAAAGACATCCTCCGGCCCGGCTCCCCGTACTACGGCCGCAAAGAGTTCGATCCCGCGACCCAGCGCACCATGGTGCTCGACGGGGTGGGCGGCCACGTCCACGAACGCGGCGAGCGATGGGGTTTCCTGGACTGGGATTTCCCCGGTCTGCGCTCCGGCGTGCACGTCGATGGGGTGGTCAACAGCCGCACGCGCACCGATCGTGGCTGGACGGTGGAGCTGGCATTCCCCTGGAATGGGCTGGCCGACATCGCCGACGGACGGTCGCTGCCGCCGCGCCACGGGGATGTGTGGCGCATCGATTGTTCGCGCTTCGAAAAGATCGGCCGGCAGGGAGAAGTGCTCGATCCGTGCGTCGGCTGGACGTGGAACCGGCATGGGCACTACGATTCCCATATCCCGGAAGTCTTTCCGTACGTGACGTTTAGCGGGGAGACTGTGAAGTAGGGGCGGCGGCGGGCGCGGGCGCCTGGAACCGTGAGTATCAGGTTCTGTGACAAAGCCGGGCAGGCGCTTTCGCCTGTCAACCGTTTCTCACAAACAACGCTCAGTCCTTCCGGCCATAAACAATCTCGTCGATTGTCTGGCTCGAATCGGAATTGCCGGTTTCGACAAACCCCGCGTACTGCATCCACGCACCTTGTCCGGCGGTCGTAAGCGCCTCGCGGACGGCGCGCCGGGTCCTGCCACGGCACCCTGGGACGGAATTCAACATCCTCAGTACTCGGGCGATAAGAATCATATGGACTTCCGATGTCTACGCTAAAAGTCTCGACCAAACTATACAGCATCGTGGGAGTGCTGGCGTTGGCCGCTCTCCTCGCCAGCGCTACGGGAAGCTGGTACCTGCGGACGTTGGGGGAAGAGTTGAGCCTCTCCACTGGAAAGACCGCGCCGAAACTGGACCTGGTGAATGCGGCCAGGGCCCGGGCCTGGGAGCTGGTGGCGACGCTGCGGGGCATGTCGTTGGCTGGGAAGCTCGACAACCAGTCGGAGTTCGACGCCGATTCGCGGCGAGCGGACTCCGTAGTCAAGCGGATGGGCGATCAGGTCAACGAATTGCGGCCGCTCATGACCACGGAGGACGACCGGCGGGATCTAGGGGAATTCGAATCCGGCGTGCGCGGCATCGCGCCAGTGACCGGTGAGTATAAACGGATCTGCGGCGAGCGCCAATGGGATCAACTGGCCGGCCTGGGGCCCAAATTGCAAAATTTCGTCACCATGGCGGACACCACGCTGAACCGCCTGAAAGACCATCAACGCAAATTCCTGAAGGAATCGCAGGAGCGTTCGGCATCGCTGCGCGCGCAAAGTATGGTGGTCAACAGCCTGTTCGGATTCGTGCTGGTCTGCATGATTGGGTTGGTGGTGGTGGTGGTGCGGAGCACCTGCCGCACGCTGGTATCGGTGATCGACGACCTCTCCGAAGGCGCCGACCAGGTGGCGGCTTCGGCGGGACAGGTCTCGTCGGCCAGCCAGTCGCTGGCACAGGGATCCTCCGAACAGGCGGCGTCGCTCGAGGAGACTTCGGCGTCCAGCGAAGAAATCAAGTCCTCGTCGCGGCGGAACAGCCAGAACGCCCAGGGCGCCGCCGACCTGGTGACGCGGTCGCTGCAGAAATTCGAGGAGACCGATCGGCTGCTGGGACAGACCGTGATGGCCATGGGCGAGATCAGCGCGCATAGCGAGAAAATCTCCAAAATCAACAAAGTCATCGACGAAGTGGCCTTCCAGACGAATATCCTGGCGCTCAATGCCGCCGTCGAGGCGGCGCGCGCCGGCGAAGCGGGCATGGGATTCGCGGTGGTGGCGGATGAAGTCCGCAACCTGTCGCAGCGTTGCGCCCAGGCGGCGCGCGATACGGCCGAACTGATCGCCGAGTCGATTGCGCGGTCGCGCGACGGGAAGGTGAAGGTGGATCAGGTGGCCGCCGCCATGCACTGCATCACCGAGGAAGACGCGAAGCTGAAAACGCTGGTAGACAACGTGTACCAGGGAAACCAGGAACAGACCCTGGCCATCGAACAGATCGGCAAAGCCATCACCCAGATGGAACAGGTCACGCAGACGGCCGCGGCCGGCTCCCAGCAAAGCGCCGCGGCGGCCGAAGAACTCAGCGCGCAGTCGGAAACCCTGCAACATGCCCTGGACCAGTTGCGCATCATGGTCGGCAGCCATAAGGGAGAGGCTCGACGCGAGCCGGACAAGCCCGCATCCAGACTCGGGGCGTTTTAGCACCCATTGTGGATTTCCTCTACGCTCGCAGGTGCTATACTAGGTATTTTCCATATCAGCTTTTCAGCACTCAAAATCTTAAAATGCAACAACATGAAAAGGGCACGCGCGCCCGTATTCTCCTCTCTTCGGTCTTCGGTCCCTACGCTCAGGACGACGAGTTCGGCAGCCGGAAGATCAACCCCATGGAGCTGTACCACAACCAGGTAACACGCGAACAGGGGCCGTTTTCCCTCCGCATGTTCCATCGCTCCTGGGGCATCCTCATGATTCAGCAGAATATCTCTGCACCGACCACAGTCCTGGACTTCCCCACTCGCAAGGCCTTCGAAGCCGAACTGCTCGCCAACGACTATGACATCGTCGGCATCTCTTCCATCATCGTCAACGTCGGCAAAGTGCGCGAAATGTGCCGCATCGTGCGCCGCCTGGCCCCCAAAGCGACCATTGTGGTCGGCGGACACGTGGCTGCCATCCCGGGACTCGATCTGCTGATCGATGCCGATCATATCGTCAAAGGCGACGGCATCTCCTGGATGCGGCGCTACCTGGGCGAAGACGTCAACGCCCCCATCGAGCACCCCGAAATCGTCTCCGGATTCGACGCCCGCACGCTGGGGATGAAACTGCCCGCGCGCAAGGGATCGGTCGCCGCTACCATCATTCCCTCGGTGGGCTGCCCCATGGGATGCAACTTCTGCACCACCTCGGCGTTTTTCGGCGGTAAGGGCAAATTCCTGAACTTCTACAACACCGGCAAGGAACTGTTCGGCATCATGTCGAGGATGGAAGCGCACCTCGGCGCGCAATCGTTCTTCATCATGGATGAGAACTTCCTGCTGCACAAGAAACGCGCCCTGGAATTGCTCGAACAGATGAAAGCCACTGGCAAGGCCTGGGCGCTGTACGTGTTCTCGTCGGCCAATGCCATCAAACAATACTCCATTCGGGAGCTGGTGGAGCTGGGGATCTCCTGGATCTGGATGGGTCTGGAATCGCCGCGCTCGGCCTACAGCAAGCTGCAGGGGTCGGACACCCGCAAGCTGACCGCGGAGCTGCGCCGGCACGGCATCAAGACTCTAGGGTCGACGATTGTCGGTCTGGAGCACCACACCCCGGAAAACATCCGCGGCGAGATCGAACACGCCATCTCGCACGATACCGATTTCCACCAGTTCATGCTCTACACCCCGGTGCCCGGCACGCCGCTGTTCACCGAGATGACCGAGCAGGGACGCATGCTGGAAGGCGTCAACCTCGCCGACATCCATGGCCAGGACCAGTTCAATTTCCAGCACGCCGCCATCTCGCGCGAGGATTCCAAGCGATGGCTCGACTGGGCCTTCCGCCGCGATTTCGAACGCAACGGTCCCAGCATCTATCGCATCTGCCGCACTACACTGGAAGGCTGGCGCCGCTACAAGAACGATCCCGACGCCCGCGTCCGCGCCCGCTTCGCCTGGGAAGCCCGCTCGCTGAAAGACGGGTATGCGGCCGCATTGTGGGCCATGGAGAAGCACTTGCGCGGCGCCAACGACGTCGTCAGCGAGAAAATCCGCCAGTTGCGCAAAGACGTGGGGCGCGAATTCGGTTTCGCCAGCCGCGTAGTGAGCCGCCTGGTAGGTCCCATTCTGTTGTGGTCCGCGCGCCGCGAAGAGCGCCGCCTGCTGGCCGGCCAGACGTACGAGCCCAGCACCATCATCGAGCGCACCAACTGGTCGACAGCGGAAAGCCATTAGGAAGCCGTCAGCCTACAGCCATCAGCCTGCAGCTTGCCCTGCAGCGGGGGAGGCGATATGCGGCTGGCGCCCCGGGGACTTGGCGAACCGCCCGGCCAGTGCGCAAACAGTCTGACGCAGGTCAGCGCCTCTTGCGAGTCGTCGCCGACGCCAAGGCCGACGGCTGAAGGCTGAAAGCTCTTTGGCTCTATTGCCCCAGCAATATCCGCAACGTGCGGATCTCGTCGCTGTGGATGTCTACCGTGCCGCTGCCCTGGCGGCCGTCCTTTTCCACGGTGATGCGATGGCTCCCCGGAGCCAGTTGCAATTGCGTATTGGTGACTTGCTGCAGACGCTTGCCGTCCACCGTCACCGACGCACCTTCGGGCACGCTGGAAAGCATCAGCGTCCCATAGGGCGCGCGCAGGATCACCGGCGGCAGTTCCAGCGGACCCGTGCCCACCTCCACATCGCGATGCTCCACCTGGTAGCCCGGCATGATGATGGCGACACTGTGCCGGCCGGGCGCCGCGCTCAGCGAACACGGCGTGGTGCAGGCCGTGCTGCGCTGGCCATCCAGCATGGCGGTGGCGCCGCCCGGGCTGCTGACCACTTCGATGGGCTGCATCTGTCCCACCTCCACCGGCGGCGGTACGGTCTTTCGCGTGGCGTCCGGCGCCTTGGCCGGCTCGGACTTCGCCGCCGTGTCGCCGCTCCCCGAACCCTTGCCGTTTTGGCCGGTCTTGGCGGGATCCTCCGCCGGCGGCGACAACGGACTGGGCTTGATGTCGTCGGGGTTGGCTGTTTCCGGAGTCTTCGCCCCGCTCGGGCCTGACAGCGCGGCGGTATCGGCATCGTTCTTCGCGATGGGGCCGACGCCTTTGTTGCCGGTCCACGCGCTGTATTGCCAGCCGATCAGCGCCAGCAGCCCCGCGGCCATCAGAATGGCCATGAGGAACGGCACGAAGCCGGATCGTCGCCGCGCCGCCGGCTCTCCCGCCGCCGAATCGGCGCGCGCCGGACGGCGGGCCGGAGGCAGCGACGCCGCGGGTTTAGCCGGCGCATCGTTGAGCGTGGGCGCGTTGGCGCTGCCGCCGCGCGGCAGGGGTTTCCATCCCTTGGTGGCGGCGCAGGCCTTCTCCAGCGCTTCGGCGAATTCCCGGCAGGTGCGGTAGCGGTTCTCGGGCTTCTTGGACAGGGCCTTGCGCACCACCGTATCGATGGATCCGGCCAGGGACGGGTTCAGACGGTGCGGCGGCACGGGATCCTCCGCCACAATCTTGTACACCACGGTGGTGAGATGCTCGCCGGTGTAGGGCTTCTCGCCGGTGAGCATTTCAAAGGCGATCACGGCGAGGGAAAACTGGTCCGAGCGGCCGTCCACAGCCAGTCCCTGCACCTGTTCGGGCGACATGTAGTGCGGCGTCCCCACGATGGATCCGGTCATCGTGAACTGTTCCGACGCGGTAATCTTGGCGATGCCGAAATCCGTGATCTTGGCCGTCCCGTCGCCTGCGATCATGATGTTGGCCGGCTTGATGTCGCGGTGGACGATGCCTTTCTGGTGCGCGTGTTGAATGGCCTCGCAAATTTGAATGAACAATTCCAAACGCCGCCGCACATTCAGCCGGTGCTCATCGCAGTAGCGGGTGACCTTGACGCCGCGCACG